>Ga0233430_1001421_pt1 | contig 33773 bp, 32 predicted proteins | sample SI_118_April2016_2_FD_179883 | JGI IMG/M metagenome (GOLD analysis project Ga0233430, IMG submission 179883) | Seawater microbial communities from Saanich Inlet, British Columbia, Canada - SI_118_April2016_150_MG | ecosystem: Environmental > Aquatic > Marine > Inlet | place: Canada: British... | reverse complement strand
GAAAACAAGAACTCTGTCCGGGACGAAAACCAGACAATCTCCTGATTATTCAATCGAAGGGACGTGCCATGAAAGAGATCAGCGTTGGCCTGATCGGGATGGGTTTTATGAGAAAATGCCATGGCCCTTGGCGCCGTTTCGGCCGTATTTGGTCATCCATGAAAAAAAGCTAGGTCACGGTTTCCTAAAAAACACCAAGGAGCGAATATCCAATGATTGAAGAACCTCCCGTCCTGACAATAAAGCGTGAACTCCCGCGACCCTCCGCCGAAGATCTGGCGGATTTGGGGGCCACCCCCACAGGCTTCCTCGTCGACGCCATGGGCGGGCGCGGCGCACTTGATCACCATATCAAGCCGCTGGGCGAAAAGGACGGAATGCCGATCGGTTTTTGCGGTGTCGCGCTGCCTTGCTTTTGCGGTCCTGCCGACATCATGGCGCTGGTGGCCGCTGTCGAAATGTCGCAGCCGGGCGATGTTCTCATGGTCGGCACCGACGCCTTCGAGCAAACGGCGGTGTGCGGCGACCTTTTGCTGGGCGTCGCCCGCAACAAGGGCGTCGTGGCGTTTGTCACCGATGGATTGATGCGCGATCTGGAGGGGATTGTCGGCGTCGGAATTCCGGCTTTCTGCGCAGGACTGACCCCCAATTCGCCTGTCTGCAAAGGCCCCGGCACGGTGGGTCTGCCTGTGGCGATGGGCGGCGTAAACGTCGGCCCTGGAGACGTGGTGGTCGGTGATCGCGATGGCGTCGTCGTCGTTCCCTTTGCGCGAATCGGCGAAGTGCGCGACACCCTCACACGGGTCCGCGATGCCGAGAAAGATCTGGACCAGCGGGTCAAAGCGGGATTGACCGCGCTGGATATCACGGCAGACCTGATGGCGCCTGATAAAATCCGCTGGGTGGACTGACTTTTACCCTTCGAAGCCGTTGGGCCAAACCATTGCCTTGAGCACGCCGTCGGTGCGCTCGGCCTGCAACTCGAAAGCAGCGTTGGTTTCTTCCAGCGAGAACCGGTGGGTGCCGATGGCTTCCAGATCGACAAGGCCGCGCGCGACCAGGTTGATGCACGTCGGGTAGACGTGGCCCATGCGGCGCACGCGCTTCACCGTCGCTCCCTTGCGCCGAAGCTGGAAGGATTCGAGGCCATAGTGCCCGCCGTCGGGAATGCCTGCCAGAATGACACGGCCGCCCAGGCGGATAATTTCGCCCGATTGTTCGTAGGCGTTGCCATCGTTGGTCGCCTCCAGCACCAGATCGACGCCGTATCCATCGGTCCATTCGGCCACAGATTCATAGCTCGGACCCGCCTTGTCGGCGCCCATTTTCAGGGCCGCCTCGCGCCGGTGCGGCAGGGGATCGACGGCAAAGATATTGTCTGCGCCGCTGGCGCGGGCCAGTTGGATCAGGCAAAGCCCGATAGGGCCGCAACCCAGAACGGCGATATTTTCCATCAGGCGAATTTTCGCCAAACCAACCGCGTGCACGGCGATTCCCAAGGGCTCCATCATCGCCACTTCCACCGGCGTCGTTCCCTCGGCCACCGGGAAAATGGCGCTTGGCGGGGCCGAAACGTATTCGGTCAAGGCGCCGGAATTGGGCGTGCCGCCGCGAAAAACCATATTCATGCAGAGGTTCGGATGGCCCCCGTGGCAACGGACGCATTTTCCGCAGGGCCGGGCCGGATCAACGGCGACCAACTGACCCTGAGCGTACCCGTATTCTGCGGCTGCCTCGTCGCAAATGCGGGCCGCGAATTCATGGCCCGGAACGAACGGGTCCTTGAGACGATCAAGGCCGATCCCCCCTTCCACGTAATAGTGGACGTCGCTGCCGCATACACCGACCACCGAAACTTTTAGCTTGAGTTCCTGGCCACCGGCCTCGGGTTCGGGTAATTCACCCATGCGAACGTCTCTGATTCCGTGAATGTAGGCTGCGCGCATTGTTTGATCTCCCTGATTTTCGCCACCACGCTCGTGTCGCAAAGTTCATAGAGCATATCCCTTTGATTCGGGAAAAAAAAGAATTATGATACCGCTATCAACAGCGCGAAAAATGACGGGAGTTCAAGGAAAATGACTGACGGGGCAAAATCAGCCAATCAAGCCATCGGCTTTATCGGGCTTGGCGCAATGGGGGCCGGAATGGCTCAAAGTCTGGTCAGGGGCGGCTTTGTCGTCAAGGGCTGCGATATTCGCGCCGATGCCGTGGAAGCCCTGTGCGCCAAAGGTGGAATGGCGGCCGCGACGCCCGCCGATGCCGCCGACGGATCGGCGCTTGTGGTCGTCGTCGTCATCAACGCCGGGCAGGCCGAGGAGGTCTTGTTCGGCCCAACCGGCGCGGTCGGTGCCATGCAAGCGGGATCGACGGTGATGCTGTGCGTCACGGTCCCTCCCGACTATGCCCGAGACGTTGAAAAGCGCCTGGGCGAAAAGGGCGTTCACTTTCTGGACGCGCCCATTTCTGGCGGGGCCGCAAAGGCCATGGAAGGAACCATGACCATCATGGCCTCCGGATCAGCAGACGCCTTTGCCGCTTCCGACGCGCCCATGGACGCCATGGCCGAGAAGATCTATCGGCTGGGCGACGCCGCAGGCCCCGCATCCACCGTGAAAATGATCAACCAGCTTTTGGCGGGCGTTCATATCGCCGCTTTCGGCGAGGCCATGGCCATGGGAACGGCAGCCGGCGCAGACCCAAATGCACTTTATGAGGTGATCTCCAACAGTGCCGGTTCGTCCTGGATGTTTCAAAACCGCGTGCCGCAAATTCTGGCGGGCGACTATACCCCGCTTAGTGCCTTGAATATTTTCGTCAAGGATCTGGGAATTGTACTGGAAGCCGGAAAGGCCATGCGCTTCCCGCTGCCCGTGTCGGCGGCGGCCCATCAGGTTTTCATGATGGGCGCGGCTGCTGGATTGGGTGACGAGGCCGATGCGGGCGTGGTTCGCGTTTACGAACCATACGCCGGCATCGACGTCGCCGAAATCGCCAAAAAGTACCGCGGCGAAGCCTAGAGCACTTTCCGCCGAAGAGCATCAGAATGACCGTATTTGGTCGGAAAGTGCTCCCACAGCCTGTTACAAAAAACAACGCCCGGCCCTGTATTTGGGGCCGGGCGAAACATTTCGGAGATCGGTCGGGCTACCCGCCTGCGGTCCGTGTCGCTTGGCGAAGCGGGATCGGCGGGCTCTCTTCACCCTGAGCGGGCGCGTAAAGCCCGCGGTTTTGCGACACCGGTTTGAAGCGGTCTGAAACGCCAAGAACCGTCTCGGCGCCACCGAGGAATAACCGGCCGTCCTCGGGCATCAATTTACAAATCTGCGCCAGCACCTTGCCCTTGGTCTCGTTGTCGAAATAGATCAGGACGTTTCGGCAGAAAACCACATCGAACGAGCCCAATCCCCTAAGATCGTGCAACAGATTGAATTCGCGGAAACGCACCATTGCCCTAAGGGATGCGTCGATCTGCCACAAGTCCTCCTGTTTCTTGAAATACTTGACCAACATCTGAATCGGCAAGCCGCGCTGAACTTCAAACTGCGAATAGATCCCCGCCTTGGCCTTGGCCACCATCTCGCCGGAAATGTCGGTAGCGACGATTTCAGTGCGCCATCCGGCCAGCTTGGCACTTTCCTCGCGAAGAACCATGGCCAGTGAATACGGTTCCTGTCCACTGGAACAGGCCGCGCACCAGATACGGAAACTTTTCTTGGTCGCCCGGTTTTCCAACAACATCGGGAGGACAACGTTGCGGAACATATCAAACGGCTTGATATCGCGGAAAAAGAACGACTCGTTGATGGTCATCGCCTCGGTAACGTCGTTCAATAGCTTAACGTCGCGGCCAAGACGCATGGCGGCAATCAGTTCGTCTACGCTTTTCATGTCCTTCTTGCGCGCAACCGGCATAAGGCGGCTATCCAACAGGTAAGCCTTGTCGCGCGTCAGAACCAGCCCCGAACGAGCCTTGAAAAACTGACTGACGAAGTCAAAATCGTCAGGATTCATGCGACTTTTCCTATTATCTTTTTCACATAAGGAGCAATGTGGCTCACCGGCAGAACGGCGCTACACAGTCCGTCCGTTGCAACCGCCCCCGGCATCCCCCAGACGACACTCGTAGACTCGTCCTGGGCAATCAACGCTCCCCCCGCCGCTGTAACGATCCTTCCCCCCTTCAATCCATCCGTGCCCATTCCCGTAAGAACGACCACCAGCACCCGCGAGCCATAAACCTTGGCGATGCTTCGCAACATCGGGTCCACTGCGGGCCGGCAAAAATTCTCTGGCGCGCCGTCGTCCAGGCGAAGGATGTTTTGCACGCCTTTTCGTTCCACCAACATATGAAAACCGCCCGGCGCAAGATAGACCCGCCCGGGGACCACGACCTCTCCGTCTTGCGCCTCGGCGCAGGTCAAACTCGAAGAACGGGTAATGTGATCGGCTAGAACCGCCGTAAAAGTCGCCGGCATATGCTGCGTCACAAACACCGGTATGGTAGGCGGCGGCCCCAATCCCTTAAGAACGTTAAGCAAAGCCTGCGGCCCGCCCGTAGAACTTCCGATGACCAGCGCATTCGGCTTTTGAATAGGCGCATCCCGCAGCACGACGGGCGCGGGCGCGGGTCGCGGCACCATAATATGTGCACGTCGAGCCGTCGCGAGGCGCGGTGTCGCACCGGTGCTTCGAGAAGCCTTGGCAACGCGGGCCAGATTTCTGACCTTTTCGATCAGATCGCGGCGAAAATCCTGGCCCCCGCTGATTTCACGGGAAGATGTCGGTTTGGGGACATAGTCGGCGGCTCCGGCCTCCAGCGCCCGCATGCTGATCTCGGCGTTCCGTAGCGTCAGGGTTGATGCCATGATCACCTGAACGTTGGGGTCGATTTCCTTCAGCTTGGGCAAAGCCGTCAAACCGTCCATAACCGGCATTTCAATATCGAGAACGATGACATCAATCTCGGTTCTGGCCAATTGGGTGACCGCCAACTGCCCGTTGCCGACAGATGCCGCAACGGTCATATCGGATTCCGCATTTATCATTCGCGAAATCAATCCGCGAACGACGGCGGAATCATCGGCCACCATTACCTGAATGACATTCTCCGCCGGAGAACCGGCGGTCCGCGAGTCAACGGCACTGTGTCGAGATTCTACAACCAAGGCTTTTTCAATATTCCAGTTAGAGAAGGCCGACCTGAGCAAATTTGGCTTGAATAATCTCGCTATCAAACGGCTTCATAACGTACTCATTGGCGCCAGCCGTAATGGCCTCTTGAATATTACTGATATCGTTTTCGGTCGTACAAAAGACGACGACCGGCTCGCTCCCCCCCGGCAATGCACGCATCGCCCGAAGAAAATCAATACCGTTCATGACGGGCATGTACCAATCCAACAGGATCGCGTCGTACCGACGTTTTTGACAGGCCTCGAGCGCAATTTGCCCGTTCTCGGCTTCTTCGGTCTCGAAACCAAGGTCTTCCATGATATTTCGAGCCACCTTTCGGATGACGCGGGAATCATCGACGATCAGACAGGACTTCATGGGCAGTTCCTCGGCGGAAAGAATTTCCTAGCTAGATTCTTGTATCATTATATGGGTGTCGACGCCACTGGTCGACAAGGCGTCCGCCAAAATCGCATCTGCTGTCAACATTGCAAGAAAAATCCGGTGTTCAACCACCGGCATTGTTACGGTCTGTCATGGGATGGTTACAAAGCGTTACCCATTTGCCCACGATCCGTCATCAAGGGGAAACAGCCGAGCGTCAATAATCCACGTGCAAATATCCATCCCAATGAAAGGCTGGGCTCGACCTAAATCCAATTCCCGCATAAGGTCTGGCTGACGGCTGGATCATTGACCTTGCGACATCTTGAGATTGCTCGGCCACGGGAAAATGGGAAACCGAAATGGACACTGACGTCAACTCGTATGCCCAGGGAGCGGTTCCGGATGTTGATCGGGATTCACTTCACATACTGCCTTTGGCGATCATGCCAATCGAGACGCCGGCGTTGCGCCGCGCGCGGCTGATCAAGAATGTCCGCCTTCATAGTGTCATCGAATTTTTCGATGAGCAGGACACCGGCAGCGGACAGATGGAGATTATGGATGTCGGCAAGGAATTTGGCTGGCCGACGGACAAACCGGTGGCGGATCGCACGCTTCTGATGCAATTGGGCGGTTTGGCGAGCTACGACGTCTACAGTCTTCGCATTCACCTGCGCGAACACGGGGTGATGGTGAACAGCATTGATGCGCTGAAGCTGTCGCCGGCCAAGAACATCGAACTTACGGAATACATGAAGCTGTTTTCGCGACCGTTGATCATGCAGATCTACGGTGGCGAAGACATGGAGATCAAGGATTTCGACGACGTTGTCGGCCTGTTTCGCGACCCCGACGTGAAAAAGGCGCGCGAAAAATTGGATTTGATGGCGGAAAAGCTGAACATCAAGTTGTCCGCAGTCCCGCAATTTCTGGAAGATTACGGAGATATTTTTCTGTCGCTATCGTATTACCGACAATGCCTGGATCAGATCGAGCCGATCATCACGGGCTTTCTGGACACCATGGAGGATATTCGAAGCAATTGGCAGCTTCGCAACGACAAAAACCTGATGAAGACCTGCGACGAAATCGAGGATACGATCAACGGATTGATGGCGGCGATCACCGGGCGTTTTGAGAATTTCGACCGCTCCACCATGTCCATGTGGGACAACGTGTCCGCCGAACGTTTCCAGAAAGTCAAAGAACTGATCGAAAGCTATCACACGACCATTGGCGGTGTCCTGTGCTCTCTTTCCGTAAAAATGGAGGCGTGGGCCAAGCTGTTCCCCAACAAGGACACGGGCGGCCCTGTGCGCCGCGGCGAATTCATCATGAGTGAAATCAAGCAGGGAATCGAAAATATTCAAAAAATTGAGGACTCGGCCCCGATGCTATCTCAGTTGGATTAGGGACAGCGGGAGTAGCGTTCGATTCTTATTGGCGCCCCCGCCCAGCTTCCTGATCAACTCGCGTCTGCACGCCGACGCACTCCCCTCGAGGACAAAGGGGAGGTCGTCATTTCGGCGAGCCGAATGAATGGTCAGTCGAAGTCCGCCAGCAGACGATCGATTTCGTCTTGTGAAATGCCTTCGCCATTCATCTGCGGACCCTCAAGAAGATCGGCGTCCGATAGATCGTCCGGCGCCACGGCGGCTTCGCTTTTCTTCTCCACTTTAACCTTGTCGATCTTGTCGCCAAAAGCTGAAACCAACGCGTCGACCTTATCCTCAATTTCCTTGAGCGTATTAACAACCTTGGTAATGCGCTGTCCGGTGATGTCCTGAAAACCGCACGCTTCATAAATATTTGTTGTCGCATTCATCAGGTTGTCTTGCTGCTCGCCTTCGAGCGCGTCTGCGACCGTTTCAATAACTTCGGTCGCATCCATAATTGCGTTGGTCGCCTCGGCGGTCGCCGCGATGATCGCGTCAAGCTCACCCGTTGCCGTGGGCAGGAATTCGTCCTTCACCTCGTCGGGACGCAGGGCCGATATCTCGGCCTTTGCTGATTGGATGTACCGATTGAGCGCTTCCAGCTCGGTATAAATCTTCCGGCTGACCCCGGCCATTTCGCCCGTGTTGGTGGCTAACAGGGTACCGACGACCTTGGCGACTTCCTCGACCTTGACGGTATCGCCGTACTTGTTACGCAGTTCGCTCAGGAGCCGCGCAACGTCCACTCTTTTCCCAGCCATCGTCGGACCCTAAAACTCGCCCAGAACGCTGGCCATTTTTCCCCGAAGCGTCTCCGCGTTGAACGGCTTGACGATATAGTTCGACACACCCGCCTGTTTCGCGGCAACGACATTCTCAGGCTTGCTTTCCGCTGTAACCATAATGAAGGGAATTCTCTTCATTTTTTCGTCGCCACGAACATGGCGCAAGAGCTGGATGCCGGTCATCGGCTCCATATTCCAGTCTGAAATAATGAGACCGTACCCGCCTTCTCTAAGTTTTTGAAGAGCTTCGGTGCCGTCCGTGGCCTCTTCAACGTTCCTAAAGTCCAATTGACGCAAGAGATTTCGGAGAATCCTCAACATCGTACGATAATCGTCAACGATAAGGACCTTCATTTTTTTGTCGACAGCCATTTGTCACTCCGTTCCTGGATGACCCCGATAACCCAAAATCACCTCCCACGTTCCATCGGCCCGAGACCGCGATTCACAACCGCGCGCCGACCCAGTCAACCTAAGAGTATTGGCAGTTGTCCCCTTATCGCAATACATTTTATTGCCCTTGGAGAAAAACCGGCGGCGGACAAGCGGCTGCATTCCGCTACCCGAGCACATCGGCACGCTTATTTCACTTCCACTTCGGGCGTGAATACGTACCCGGCTCCACGCACCGTTTTGATAAAGGACGGATTGGCCCGATCCTCCTCTATCTTGCCCCGCAAGCGCATGACCAGAACATCGATGCTACGCTCGAACGGAAACATCTCGCGACCGTACACCAAGTCCAACAGGCGGTCACGGCTAAGCACCTTGTCGGGATTACTGACAAACGCGACCAGCAGATCGAATTCCGCCGAGGTCAACCGAACTTCCTCGCCATTCGGTCCCGAAAGCCGCCGCCGCCCACGATCAAGCCGCCATCCGGCAAATGCGGCCATGGTTTGCCGTGCCATGCCTTCTTCACTAACCGGTGCCGCGCGCTGGCTCCGTCTCAAAACCGATCGCACCCGCGCGAGCAGCTCGCGGGCCTCAAACGGTTTGGGGATGTAATCATCGGCCCCCATCTCCAGTCCGACAACGCGGTCTACCGTATCGGCGCGGCCCGTCACCATAATTATCGGCACATCGGAGCCCGACCTGATCTCGCGGGCCAATTCAAGGCCGTCTTCGCCGGGAAGCATAAGGTCCAGTATCACCAGATCCACATCCTGCTTAGCCATAACCTGGCGCATACCGGCACCATCCCCGGCTCCGGACATCTGATACCCCTGGCTACCCAGGTATTCTTCAATGAAACTTCGTACGGTCGGTTCGTCTTCAACGACGAGAATATGCTCAGGCATTCCTCAGTCGCCTCCCCCGACAATCCTCTTACCAGTCATTCCCCCTCCCCGGGTTCAGAAGCAAGTCTTCGAATCATAACAAGGTTCGTATTGCTTTGGAAACGCAAAGACACCCCAGTCATCTTGAGGAATCCCTGCTTTACGTCACTCGATAATAATAATTCATCACCAAAATTACTCTTTTTGACACGAGATTGAAACAAACCTTGTTCATAATTTATTTTGGGCTGATAGGGCTTAGGTGCCGATATTTGGAGTGCTTCCATCTATTATCCTTACCGGTTGGATTAAAATCATTTTTTATAAATAATTTTTATCTAATTCGTCAGCACCCATTGCGACGATGACATCGCGGTTACTTACGGATAATAGCGAGGGAAAAAATACTTCACCTTTTTCGGTCAATAAAAAAAGGCACCAAAATTGCGATTGCCGTGTTCGTTCCGATCGTCGGACTTGTCGTCATGGCTACGTCGGCTTTGCTCGACCAACGCCGCGAAGTCGCTGAAACGGGGCAGCCGCAGGAATTCCGGGTCGAAAGCTTTGGCGGCTCGCTGTCGAAAAACATCCAAATCGCCCGTGACGCCGTCTCCCTGCTCGATGACCGCCGGGCCAAAATCAGCGGCTTGACAATATCTGTCGGTGAAATGGCCAGCTACTACACCCCCACCATCGCCAAGCTGCTGGCTATCGTCGAAGAGATGGCGGTGCTCAGTTCCAACGCGTCGGCCACCAACACGATTTCCGCCTATACGAGTTTCCTTCAGGGCAAGGAACGTGCAGGTCAGGAACGCGCAATGGGGGCTACCGGGTTCGGCGGCGGGCGAGTTGTCCGTGCAGTCGGAAACGCTGCGTTCCGAGGTCGGCAAGTTCCTGGATAACGTGCGGGCCACCTAAGCTCCTTCCTTTACAAAAGGGAAGCACACGACGCCCCGTCCGGGCAAAACCGGGCGGGGCGTATATTTCAAACTGTTACAATCCGGCGACAATTCGAAACAAAAAAGGTGTTTCAACGACATCTTCCAGCAACGCGCCGCTGATAAGTTCACCCTGTCTTAATGAAGACCTTTGCGCAGGTTTTGCCATTTTTTGAGTAATTGGTTTGTTAGATTTTGCTTCGAATGAAGGGAACGCGGGATGGACGATCTTTTGGTTGAATTTCTGACGGAAACGTCGGAGAGCCTAGCCGTTATTGACGTTGAGCTTGTTGAATTTGAGCGCGATCCTTCCAATGCGGAGACGCTACAGGATATTTTCCGCCTTGTTCATACGATCAAGGGGACGTGCGGCTTTTTGGGACTGCCCCGTCTGGAAACGGTTGCGCACTCTGCGGAAAACGTTTTGGGCAAGTTCCGGGATGGTGCTTTGGAAGTTACGCCGGGTGCTGTGACGCTGATTTTGAGTTCCATTGACCGGATCAAGGATTTGCTTGCCTCCCTGGAGGAGACGGGCTCGGAGCCTGAGGGCGAGGATTCGGATCTGATTGACCAGTTGAACGCGACGGCCGAGGGCCGGGATGTTGAGAGCACAGCTGATGCGGCGCCTGAGGCGGCTTCAGAGGCGGCTCCGGAAACCGAGGACGCAAATCCCGAGGATTGGAGCCCTGAGGAGTCGGACGAAGGCTTCCCGGTTGCGGCAGAGTTGCTGGAAGAGGTTGCGGCGGCTGAGGCGTCAGGGATTGAGGCTTCGCCGTTGGTTCTGCAGGAAGCGGCAGCGGCAACGGCGGCAGCAGCAGCCGGGGATGTTGCGCCTGAAGAGGCGGCCCCTGTGGAAGTTGCGCCTGAAGAGGCTCCGGCCCCTGCGCCCAAGAAGAAGGCGACGCCGAAGAAGAAGGCGGCCGCGAAGAAGGAGGCTGACGTCCCGAAAGAGCCGTCGGTGGCAGCGCAGTCCATTCGCGTGAACGTGGGCCTGCTGGAAAACCTCATGACGTTGGTCAGCGAGCTTGTTCTGACACGCAACCAGCTTTTGCAGATGGTTCGCGGTCAGGACGACAGCGAGTTCAACGTTCCCTTACAGCGCCTTAGCCTGATTACGACGGATCTTCAGGAAGGCGTGATGAAGACGCGCATGCAGCCCATTGGCAATGCGTGGTCGAAGTTGCCGCGAATCGTGCGCGATCTTTCGGTTGAATCCGGCAAGAAGATCGACCTTCAGATGCTGGGTGCGGAAACCGAGCTTGACCGTCAGGTTCTGGAGCTGATCAAGGACCCGCTGACGCACATGGTGCGTAACTCGGCGGATCACGGATTGGAGATGCCGGCCGACCGGTCGATGTCGGGCAAGCCGGAAATCGGCGTTGTGCGCCTTAACGCCTATCACGAGGGCGGTCATATTATTATTGAAATCGCCGACGACGGTCGCGGCCTGAACACGGATCGCATCCGCGACAAGGCGATTGCCAACGGCTTGGCGACGGAAGCCGAACTTGACGCCATGACCGAGGCGCAGGTCCAGCAGTTTATCATGCGGCCCGGTTTTTCGACGGCCGAGAAGGTGACCAACGTCTCGGGCCGCGGCGTCGGCATGGATGTGGTGCGCTCGAATATCGAGAAGATCGGGGGCACTATCGAGTTTGTCTCGAAAGAGGGTCTGGGCTCGACCTTTACCATCAAAATTCCGCTGACTCTGGCCATTGTTTCGGCACTGGTGGTTGAATGCGGCGGGCAACGGTTCGCCATCCCGCAGATCAGCGTTCTGGAACTGGTGCGGGCGTCGGAGAATTCGGAGACGGCGATCGAGATGATCAACGAGGCGCCGGTGCTGCGCCTTCGCGACCGTCTTTTGCCGCTGGTCGTTCTGAGCCACCTTCTGAAGCTGAACGGCGGCGGCGAGGGCAGCGTTCAGGCGCTGGCCCGCGAAGAGAAGTTCATCGTTGTGTGTCAGGTCGGGACCTATCGTTTCGGCGTGATTGTGGACCGGGTGTTTGACACCGAAGAGATCGTGGTCAAGCCCGTGTCGCCGATTTTGCGGGACATAGCCATGTTCTCGGGCAACACCATCCTGGGCGACGGCAGCGTTATCATGATCCTGGATCCGAACGGCATCTCGGCAACAACGAGCGCGGTTACGATGAGCACGGATGACGCGGCGGACACAGCCGAGCGTCGGGTCTCGTTCGACCAGGAAGTGACATCGCTGCTGGTATTCCGGGCGGGCACGGAGGAGCTGAAGGCGGTTCCGCTGGCCCTGGTGGCGCGCCTCGAAGAAATTGACCTGGCCAAGGTCGAACATTCGCACGGGGTTCCCATGGTTCAGTACCGCGGCCACATCATGCCGCTGGTGCCGTTCAATCCGGACCATGAATGGGGCACGGAAGGTCGTCAGGCGACGGTGGTGTTCACCGAAGGCGACCGTTCCATGGGTCTGGTTGTTGAAGACATCATCGACATTGTCGAGGACCGCATCTCGGTTGAACTGAAGGCGGAAGAGCCGGGCCTGGTGGGCACGGCGGTGGTCGCCGGCAAGGCGACTGACGTGATCGACACAGCCTATTACCTGACCCGTGCGTTCAGCGATTGGTTCGGGCGGGCTGGCGGCGGCGGCGCGGCCGCAGCGGCCAGTGCCAGCGACGACGAACGGATCGGCCATCGTCTTCTTCTGGTCGATGACAGCCCGTTCTTCCGCAACCTGATGCGGCCGCAGTTGTCGGTGGCGGGTTATGACGTGGTAGCGGTGGAAGACGCTCAGGCCGCGTTGACCTTGCGTGACGGCGGGGCGGAATTCGATGCCATCGTCAGCGACATCGAGATGCCGGGGATGAACGGCTTCGAGTTTGCACGCACGGTGCGCGCAGACGGCGCGTGGACGGAACTGCCGCTGATCGCGCTTTCGACCCACGCCAGCGAACGCGATATGGCGGAAGGACGCGAGGCGGGCTTTGATGAATACGTCGCCAAGTTCAACCGCGACCATCTGATCGAAACCGTGGACCAGGCCATCGCCCGGAACGCGCTCGTGGAAACGGGAGACGAAGAATGAGCGGGGTTATTGCCATGAATGAGGAAACGAAAGCCACAGGCGCCGTTGGCGACGCCCAGGAGTATGTAACGCTCACCGTTGCCGGTCAGTGGTTCGGCATCCCGGTACTGGATGTCCAGGATGTGCTCGGCCCGCGTCCGGTCGCCCATATTCCGCTGGCCGATAAGGTGGTGGCTGGGTCGATCAATCTCAGGGGACGCATCGTCACCGTCATCGATATGCGCAAGCGCCTGGGCTTGCCGCCCCGCGACGACGACGACCCGGGCATGAACATCGTCGTCGAACAGGCCGGGAACCTCTATTCCCTGCGCATCGACGCCGTCGGCGAGGTCATGTCGCCCCCCGATGACCGGTACGACAGAAATCCGGCCACCGTCGACCCCATGTGGCGAGATTTTTCAAACGGAATCTACCGCCTCGAAAACCAACTCCTCATCATTCTCGACGTCGAAAAACTACTCGAAAGGGATAGTTGAGCAGGTAGCCGGCGGAGCTTTGAAAATACGCCCGTCGCATTTTCACCGACGAGCGAAATTGAAATCGGAGCTCGTGTTTGACCGACAGCGGCGGGAGGCTGAAGCGCTAGCGGACGCCTTCCGCCGCTGTCTTCACACCGCCGCTTTAAATTGAGTGGGCGCTAATAGTCCAAATTGGGTGGTCCGGAATTTGTCAATGGCGACGCCAATAAAACTGCTTTTCGTAGGAGAACGGGAATTCTGCGAAGGGCCATTGATCGACCGTCTCCGCGGCGGTGGCTTCGACACGACTCCCAAATGCGTAGGAACGAAGACGGCACTGCGCCGGGCCTTGAAGAAGGGGCCGTGGGACGCGGTGATATGCGATTTCGATTTTGCTAGCCTGAGCGGCCCAGATGCGTTCTCGCTTTTCCGGCAATTCGACCTGGACCTCCCGTTCATATTCATCACCGACGTCGTCGATTTCGAAGCCGCCACTGAATTCATGGCCGCAGGCGCCCACGACTTTGTGGAACGCAACAATCTTGCGCGTCTGGTGCCAGCCTTGACCCGGGACCTTCGCGCCGCAAGGCGAAATTTAGGGGACGGAGAGGATAAGGTTGGTTTCTCAATCCTTGACAAAAGCAACCGCCGCCAACTCTTCGACGCCATCCAAACCGTTCCCATCGCCGTCGCCCTGTTCGATGCCAAGGACCGTCTCGTATTTTGGAACGAATATTATGATTCCCTTCTCATCAAAACCGGAAAACTGGTTGCCGGAAAAACCTTCGAGGATATCCTTCGAAGTATTTTGCAAAATGGCGGTTTGCCTGATGCAATGGGGCGCGAGGAAGATTGGATTCGCCAACGCCTCATTCACCGCCGCAATCGAACCGGACCGATTGAAATTCAAGTCTGGGACAATTGGGTTGGCGTCGATGAACATGAAACCCATGACGGCGGCACGATTTTGTTCGCCCAGGACATATCAATTAGAAAGGACGCCGAATACGCCTTGCGGCAAAGCGAGGCTCGATTGCGCGGAGTTCTCGATAATTCGCCGTCCGCGATATTGTTGAAAGCCATCGACGGAACGTATGAGTCCGTCAATGCCGCCTTCGAACAGAGCTTTGGCCTCGCCCCCGGCGAAGCGATCGGCCGGAATGCGGCCGACCTATTTGCAAAACCCCTTGCCGAACACATTGCGGAACTAGATCGGCGCGCCCTGAACGGTGAGTCCGTCTCCGATATCCTGGTCAGATCGCCCGAGGACGACCCGGACGGTGAAGGAAGGACACATCTGTCAAATCGGTTCCCCATCCTGGGAGTTGACGGTCAGGTCTGCGCCATCGGTGTCATCAACACGGACATCTCGGAGCATAAGCAGGCCGAAGCTGAGATTCGCAAAGCCTATGACGAGTTGGAACACCGCGTTGCCGACCGGACCAGGGAATTGAGTGATGAAATCGCGGAACGAAAACGCGCTGAACAGGCCCATAAGGAAAGCGAGGTCGAACTCAGGAAAAACGAGGCATGGCTGCGCGCCATTATTGACAATTCGCCTTCCGCAATTTCATTGAAGGACAAGGACGGCAGATTCATCGTCGTCAACAAACAGTGGGAGCGGCAGTACGGCGCATTGATCAAAAATTGGAGAGGAAAAACCGTCTTCGATATTTTCCCCGAGGAATACGCATCCAAATTGTCCGAATATGACCGCCACGTCGTTGAAAATATGGCACCGGTGGAATTTGAAAGCGATCGGATCGACTGGGACGGCCTTCCCGGTACTGACCTCACAGTCAAATTCCCCATCATCGGCTCGGACGGTACGGTGACGGGCGTCGGTTCAGTCGGCACCAATATTTCCGAGCGAAAACGTGCGGAAAAGGCGCTGCGATGGTCGGAAAGAGACCTTCGTGGAATTCTCGATAATATGATCGACACGTTTTTCCGTACCGACCGCGACGGTCGAATAATCATGATATCCCCTTCCGTGATCAGTCTTCTTGGCGTTACGCCGGAAGAGTTACTCGGCCGGCGAATTTCGGAGTTCTTTGCCGACCCGGGTGCGGCCGGAGGCCTTACCGATATTCTGGAGAAGAACGAGGACGAACTGGTCCGCGTGGAATTGCGTTTCCGTGACACGCACGGCAAATCCATATGGGCATTGACGACGGCCCGCCGGTATTTTGACGAGGCAGGAGATGTCGCCGGAATTGAGGGTGTCGCCCACGATATTACAGAGCGCAAGGAAGGGGAATTAGCACTTCGTAAATTATCCGTTGCGGTCGAGCAAAGCCCTGCCTCGCTTTTAATTACCGACGCCGACGGACGAGTCGAATACGCCAATCTTCGGTTCCTCAAACTTACCGGGTGCGATTTTGCAGAGGTTATCCGGACCGTCCCCGATTTTCTGACCCCCGATGACGCGGATCCGGATGGAGCCGAGGAAATTTGGCAGCGAATAAATTCCGGTCAAGAATGGCGCGGCGAACTCAATCGCCGAAAGAAGAACGGTGACTCGTACTGGGCGTCGCTGGCGATCTCACCAATCACCAATTCCGCCGGAGAGATCACCAACTTTCTGTGCGTCATTACGGACACCACCGAAAAACGGCTATTGGACGAACAACTGCGCCAGGCCCAGAAGCTCGAGGCCGTAGGCACGCTTGCCGGCGGCATCGCCCATGACTTCAACAACATTCTGACCGGTGTCATGGGACATTGCTATATCGCGGTCGAAAAACTGGACGGCCAGCACGAAATTCAGTTCAACCTTGAGCAAATCAAGGTCGCATCCGAACGAGCCAGGGATCTGGTCTCGCAGCTTCTCGCCTTCAGCCGTCGGCGCGAGGCAGACATGCGGCCCGTTAGCCTGCATTCCATTGTCGACGAAGCGGTCAATCTGGTGCATGCCTCGATTCCGGAATCGATAACGATCAATTGGAATGTTTCCGACGATGCCGGAACGGTCATGGTCGATCCAACCCAGGTTCATCAGGTTCTTCTCAACCTTTGCGCCAATTCGGCCGATGCCATTGGTGATACACACGGGACCATTGATGTATCGGTGGAAAAACTCGTCGCCAAAAGGTCAATTGCGGCGGCGGGTTTGAATTTACCTCCCGGTAACTATGCCAGATTGCGAATTTCCGACAACGGATGCGGCATGGATGTCTACACCCGTGACCGCGCGTTTGATCCGTTTTTCACAACAAAACCGGTGGGATCGGGCACCGGCCTCGGATTGGCCGCCGTTCACGGTATTGTCGTAGAGCACGGTGGCGGCATTCAACTGACGAGTACGGCGGGCAAGGGAACGACCATCAGCATCTATCTTCCCAGCACCAGTGATGGCGAATTCCCGGCCGACAAAGTGGAGCGGAACGGATTTGGCGGCACCGAACGCATCCTGCTTGTCGACGATGAAAGAATGGTTCTCCAATCGGTCGGTCCTTACCTGGAACACTTCGGCTATGAGGTCGAGGCGCTAACCAGTGGACTGGCGGCGTTGGCGGTCTTCACATCGATGCCGGATCATTTCGATATCGTCGTCACGGACCAAATCATGCCGGGGATAACCGGCGATGCATTGGCGCACAAATTACGGGAAATTCGTCCCGAAATTCCGATCATTCTTTGTACCGGATACAGGCCCCCCGGCACTGATAAAACCCTAGCAAACCTGGGAATCGACGAGATCGTCCGAAAGCCGGTCGAACCGAGCGAGCTCGCACACATCATTCGCCAGGCCATCGATGCGAGGAAGAAACCGTTGAAGGGGATTGAACAAGAAGAAGAGACATTCGATGCAAACCGCTGAACTGGCAAACAAGATGATCGACGTGAATAAAGAAACAGCCGCGCGGACCGGAAAAGTCTTGGTCGTGGACGATGAAGATATCGTTCGTTCATCGGTAGCCGGATACCTTTCGATGAAGGGCATTGATTGCGTTGAAGCGTCTAATGCGGACTCTGCGTTGGCGGCGCTCGACGCAAACGGAGACACGATCGAAATCGTCGTTTCGGATCTGAAAATGCCCGGAAAAACCGGTTTGGAGCTTTTGTCCGAAATCCGGGACCGGGGATATGACGATCTCGAGTTCATCATCATGACGGCCCACGGGGATGCGGAATCCGCAATTAGCGCACTACGTCGCGGAGCCACGGATTTCCTGGTCAAACCCCTGGAATTCACCTATCTGCATGATGCCGTCCGTCAGGCGGGCAAGCGGGCGTCCGTTCGGCGAACCCAACGCGAGTTCCGCCTGAGCCTTATTGACGAGGTCAATCGCAAAGCCGTTGAGGTCCGTTCACTGGCCGGCAAGGTCGACGCGGCTTACGAAGACTCTGTTCGCCATCTCGCCGTCGCCGCCGAATACCGGGACACGGATACGGGCCAGCACATTTGGCGGATCGGCGCCTATGCAGGGATGATCGCGCGCCATCTCGGCTGGCCGGAGGAGAAAGCAAAGGAGATCGAACTAGCGGCCCCGCTACACGACATTGGCAAAATCGGCATCCCCGACAGCATCCTGATCAAAAAAGGCGGCCTGACAGCAGAGGAATTTGAAGCCATCAAGGAACACGGCATGATTGGCCACAAGATTCTGTCGGTGTCGGATCAGCCGGTCATGGAGTGTGCGGCGGTCATCGCGCTGACCCATCACGAACGATGGGACGGAAGCGGTTACCCCGCGGGCCTCTGCGGCAACGAAATTCCGGTCGTCGCCCGCATCGTCGCGCTATGTGACGTCTACGACGCGCTGCGTTCTCCAAGGCCTTACAAGTCTGCAATGACCCACGAAGACGTGGTCAACATCATTGTAAACGGCGATGATCGAACGCGGCCGTCGCATTTCGACCCCGAACTCCTCGAGTTGTTCAAGGATTACCTCGAAGACTTTGACGCAATCTATTCGCGATCCCAGGACCCGGCGCCGGAATGATGCTTTAACGGGTCCTGGATTCCCGGCGGTAGACGTAAAGTCCGGCGGCGACGATCAACGTAGCCCCGACAATCGTCCAGCCGTCGGGAAGGTCGCCGAAAACGAGAAATCCCAGAACGGTCGCCCATATGAGCCGCGAATATTCGAAAGGCGTGACCGCACTCGCCGCCGCCTCATCGAACGCCTTGATCAAGGCAAAATGGCATCCCGCGCCCAGACATCCCAGGACAACCAGCAATAACCAACCCTTCATATCCGGTGCAATCCATACGAATGGGGCGATCGCACTCATTACAACGGCGCCCACACAGGCCGTGTAGATCAACGTGGTAACCGGGGAATCCGTGTGGCTCAGATGGCGGGTGGCGATCATATAGAACGCATATAGCACCGCTGTCCCCACGGGAAACAGCGCTGCCGTCTGCATGACGCCCACGCCCGGCCGCACGATAATCAGCGCGCCGATCAGGCCCACGACAACAGCCATCCAGCGGCGCGGCCCGACCCGCTCCTTCAATAGCGGAACCGACAGCGCGATGACGATCAAGGGAGCCATAAACATGATTGCGCTGGCGTCCGCCAACGGTACGCTGCGAAGACCAAACAGGAAAAAAATGGACGCCGCCAGCAAAATCGCGGACCGAAGCAGTTGCATGCCCAATCGGTTGGTTTGGGCCAAACGCGGCAAACGGGGAGCCAACACGATAAAAACCAGAACCGCCTGAAATATGTACCGAGCCCAAATGATCTGGAGCACCGGATAGAACTGCGTCAGATATTTCGCGGTCGTATCCATCACGGTCGCGATCAGAATGCTCAGCAGCATCCAGGCGATACCGCGCCGCGCACTCCCGATTTTCGCGAACGGTCCGGTTTTTTCGTTCATTGGTGTTCCAGAAGGATTTTCGGTTGTAGGATGCGCGGGCGCAAAATGGAGCAAACGGGGGAACGTGTCCATGCAATACGTCAATCTGGGTCGGTCGGGCCTGAAGGTCAGCCGGGTTTGTTTCGGCACCTCCGCCGTGGGCAGTACGTCTTTTCAGAAATGGGCCATTGGCGAGTCCGAAAGCCGCCCGCTTTTCAAGCGCGCGCTGGACCTGGGCATCAACTTCTTCGACACGGCTGACATGTATTCGACGGGCATCAGCGAGGAGATCACCGGCACCCTGCTGAAAGAACTGGCCCCGCGCGACCAGGTCATCATCGCCACCAAGGTCTGCGGCCGCATGAGCGAGCACCCCAACGACGAAGGCCTGAGCCGCAAACACATCATGGACGGCATTGATGCAAGCTTGACCCGCCTTGGCACAGACTACGTGGACCTCTACATCATCCATCGCTTCGACGGCCAGACCCCCATCGAGGAAACCATGGAAGCGCTCAACGACATCGTGCGGGCGGGCAAGGTGCGGTATCTGGGCGCGTCCAGCATGGCCGCCTATCAGTTTGCCAAGATGCGCTTTTGCGCCGAGAAAAACGGCTTCGCCAACTTCGTTTCCATGCAGAACCTCTACAATCTTCTGTACCGGGAAGAAGAACGCGAAATGAACCCCTATTGCGTCGGCGAAGGCGTGGCGCTCACGCCCTGGAGCCCCATGGCCAGAGGTTTCTTCGCCGGCAACCGAAGCCGCGACGGCGGCGGCGGAACCCTGCGCTCGCAAACCGACCAAAAGGCGGCCGACCTGTTCTACCGCGACATCGATTTCACCATCGCTGAACGGGCCGACGAGGTGGCCAAAAAACACGGCGTCAAGACCATCCAGATCGCCCTTTCCTGGGTTCTCAAGAAACCGGGCGTCGCCTCGCCCATCATCGGCACGGTCAAGGAAACCTACCTCACCGACGCCGTCGCCGCCCTCGATATCGCGCTGGACGACGACGACATGACCCGCCTCGAAGACCTATACGAAGCCCGCCCCGTATTCGGCTTCGACCCCAACGGGCGGGCCACCTGATCGACAGCACGGTTAATGCCGCCGGGATTTCCGCCATTGGCTCAGAAGCAGACGCCATCGCGGGCGAGGGCCGACGTCCGGAAATGACGATTTTCCCGCCACCGCCAAAATCCGCCAAATCCCCTCAACCATTTGAAATCACGCGACAATTCGCCTATTTCCCGTCGCCGCTCCCACCGTTTTATCGTCATTCCTCGTCATAAATCGTCATTTCGCCATTTTTCCCTTTGTTTTCAACACACTCCCAAACAGCGAAAACCCGCCGACCAGAGAAGCGGTTCCATTTTCCTTATTTACGATTTAAAATAACTATCTTGTGATATCATACCTATTACAAAATGTCAAGCTTCCAGCCCGCAAGGGACGTGGCTGCAACGCAAAAAGAAAGCCCGGGCTCCGCATTGCGCTCACGTTGGTCGAGGCGTACCGTTATCCGGCTTTTGTTGAGGAGGAAAGCAATGAAGTGTCTGCCTTTCGTTTTTGTCGCGTTGCTACTTACCGCGCCTGCTCAAGCTGGGAGCATTACGGACACAATCAATAACGTAGGTGGGACATGCCGTGTGATTAAGGAGCATATAGGCACAGCAACTAGCGCACTCAATCAATACCGCGCCTTGCACGATCTTGCTGCACAGGCTTCAACGGTAGCGGGAGTTCTTGAGGTTATCCCCCCTTCCGTAGATGAGGGTTACCGAGACACGTACGCTTTGTTGGCAAATATCACAACTTCTTACAAGAACCTAGGTTGCGATAAATACTAACCCTCCCTTTTGCTAATGGTTAATTCCCCATTATCGCGACCCAGAAAACCGCATAAAACATCTTCCACATATTGGGTTTTCTGTGATCATTTAGCCTTGCCTTCTTTTTCAGCAGCCAATCTCAACGCTTTCAACCTTTCGGTTTTTCCCATTGATTTTGCTGATCTTGCTTCTTTTTCTTTAATGAGTTTCATATCCGTGTTTTTGGGTGCTTTGCGATCTTGAAACTCGCCTTGATCGCCGCGCTCGATAGCCGCTATCATTTTGTCATCGGCATTGTTTGGTCGTGATCCTGATCCCATTACGCTACCTTCTCTGCTATATGTTGGTTGCCAAGTTTAAGAGCATTCTCCACCCCAGACAACTAACCCGCTTATTAGGCGGGTTAGAATACGGTGACAGAATACGGTGGACAGAATACGGTGACGAATACGGTGACAGTTTGAATACGGTGACAAATACGGTGACAATTTACTCTTTAAACGTACCTTGCAGGATTACGGTGACAGTTTTGGATTACGGTGACAGGATTACGGTGACAGACAGGATTACGGTGGGATTACGGTGACGGGATTACGGTGACGGATTACGGTGACAGTTTACTCTTTAAACATACCTTGCGGAAATTGAGTAGACTGGCACCGAAAATTTAAACCGTCACCGTAATTCGCTGCGCCGAGGCTCAATTAATCTTTTGCCTCACAGCTGCGTTGATGCGTGTTACCAGGTGTTCAGGGGTGACGGGTTTCATCAGAAACAAACCAACTCCCAATTTACGTAACCTGTCGAAGGACGTTTTATTGGAAACGCCACTGACGACGATGACAGGGGTGTCCGAGAGCGGCGGCAACAAATCACTATGCAATTTCTCAATGAATTCGTAGCCATCGACCCTTGGCATTTCCAGGTCCAGAAGAATCACGTCCACTTTCGGCTGTGCCTTCTGTAAAGCTGCCAGTGCTGCAGCCCCGCCGCTAGCGGAAGATATCTGTCCCGTTCCTATTTCCTCTAGATATCTTACGAGTAGGTTGCGAATAAATATTTCGTCATCGACGACCAGGATATGAAGCTTGCTGATATCGACTTTGGCCATGTGATTTCCTGAATTACGGTGACAGCTAACTAATTACTAGAAACGCAACGGGTTCAAAGGGCGTTGGCCCTTTGCGGGTCTGGGCGGAGCCCAGTCTTCAAGGAAACATACTACAAATCAAGCGTTCCGCCGGGCGTCAGTGCTTCAACCCGCCCACGCTTGACCATTCCCGCGAACTCGTCGGCGGATTGGGCGAGGATTGGGAAGGTTCCGAAGTGCATGGGCACGATGATGTCGAGGTCCAGCAATTCGTTGCAGGCCAGCGCGGCGGCTTTGGCGTCCATGGTGTAGTGGCCGCCAATGGGGATCAGGCCGACGTTGGGTTGATGCAGGCGCTGGATCAGGGTCATGTCGGAGAATATGTCGGTGTCGCCGGTGTGGTAGACCGACCACTTCCCGCACCTGATGACGAAGCCCGCGCACACGCCCATATAGACGCTTTTGCCGTCCTCCATGTACCCGGCGCTGTGAACGGCGTTGACCATGGTGAAGGCGAGGCCGTCGGCTTGCACGGTGCCGCCGATGTTCATGCCGACGCAGTTGGCGAGGCCCTGATTGCCGAGCCACGCGGCGACCTCGTGAATGCAGGTGACCTGCGCGCCATGTTCCTGCCCAATGTCCAGCGCATCACCGATGTGATCGCCATGCCCGTGGGTGATCAGGATGTGATCGACCTTGCCGATGATCTTTCGCACATCTTCCGGACAGGCCGGATTTCCCGTGAAGAAGGGATCGACAAGAACCGTTTTTCCCTGGGCGACGATACGAAAGGCGGAATGCCCGAGCCATTGGATTTCCATGATTTTCAACTCCCTGCCGCGGTTGACCCGCGCCCACTATTTTGAAACATTGTCGGGGCTTGGGTCCATACCCACCGTGACATCTTTCAACCGGAGGCCGCAATGGAATACGTCAACCTTGGAAAAACGGGCCTGAAGGTCAGCCGCCTGTGTTTGGGCTGCATGAGTTACGGCAGCAAATCGTGGCGCGAATGGATTTTGGAAGAGGCCGAGTCCAAACCGTTTTTCAAAAAGGCGCTGGATTTCGGCATCAACTTTTTTGACACCGCCGACGTGTATTCCGTGGGCGTCAGCGAGGAAATTACCGGCAGGTCCTTGCTGGAATATGCGCCGCGCGATCAGGTGGTGATCGCCTCCAAGGTTTTTAATGCCATGGGCGACGGCCCCAATGACCGGGGATTGAGCCGCAAGCACATCATGGATGCCATCGACGCCAGTCTCAAACGGTTGGGTACCGATTACGTGGACCTCTACCAAATCCACCGATTTGATTCCGACACCCCCATCGAGGAAACCATGGAAGCCCTGCATGATGTGGTGAAGGCGGGCAAGGCACGGTACATCGGCGCGTCCAGCATGCACACATTCCAGTTCGCCAAGATGCAGTTCGCCGCCGAAACCAACGGCTGGACGAAATTCGTGTCCATGCAGAACCACTACAATCTGGTTTATCGCGAGGAAGAACGCGAGATGATCCCTTATTGCCGCGAGGAAGGCATCGGGCTGATCCCCTGGAGCCCGCTGGCCAGAGGGTTTATCGCGGGCAACCGCAATGCCGGTGGGGGAGGCGATACGTCGCGCGCCGCCACCGACGACTTCGCCGACAATCTTTACTTCAAGGAAGCGGACTTCCGGGTCGCCGACCGCGTTGGGGAAGTGGCTACCGAGCGTGGCCTCAAACCGGCGCAAATCGCGCTGGCGTGGATACTGCACAAATCGGCCATCACCGCGCCCATCATCGGCGCCACCAAAATGCGGTATCTGGATGACGCCGTTTCCGCGATGGACGTGAGCTTGTCAGAAGCCGAAATGGCGCGTCTGGAAGAGCCCTACGAGCCCCATCCGACACTGGGTTTCACTCAGGCGATTTAATAGGAAATCGGCACCAGGGTATCGGCCAGCAGAAAGGCGAAAATCAGGAAAAGGTACAAAATCGAAAAACCGAACATGGGCCGCGCCGACGCGTCCGTTTCATCACGCCAAACGCGAACGGCGTGGCGCACGAACAGGCATCCCAAAACACTTGCGGCGACGCCGTAAAGAACGCCCGACAGCCCGATGGCGACCGGCGCCAGGGAAGCCGGGACCAGCAGCAGGGAATAAACCAGGATTTGATTGCGCGTCGCCCGGTCACCGGCGACGACCGGCAGCATGGGCACGCGGGCGCGGGCATAATCGTCGCGCCTGAAAAGCGCCAGCGCCCACGAGTGCGGCGGCGTCCACAAGAAGATAATGGCGAACAGCGCAAGCGCACCGGCATCAACGCCACCGGTCACGGCGGCCCAGCCGACCACCGGCGGCAACGCCCCCGAAGCTCCGCCGATGACGATGTTTTGCGGCGTGCGGCGTTTCAGCCAAACGGTATAGATCAGTACGTAATATACGAAAGTCGCCGCCAACAATGCAGCCGCCACGACGTTGACGAAAACCGCCATGGCGCCAATCGACGCCACAGCCAACACCGATCCGAATAAGAGGGCAGCCCGCGGATTCATGCGCCCCGCGGGAATGGGGCGCGCGCTGGTTCGCGCCATGGTGCGGTCGATATCGCGGTCGTACCACATGTTCACAGCACCCGCCCCGCCCGCGCCCAAAGCGATACAGGTAATGGCAACGAACGCCGTTAGGACGTCGATATTTCCCGGCGCCAGGAAAAGCCCCACCAGCGCCGTGAAAACCACCAGCGACATGACGTTCGGTTTCAGGATTACGGCATAGTCGGCAACACGGAAACGATATTCCGGGACCTCTTCGGCACGCGCAACACTGGTACCCGCGTACTTGGTCGTGCTTTGCGCCATCATCTCTCCGCTTTGTGATTAACCTTTGTCGCTATATGGGAACGGGTTTTTCAGTCGCAAGGATTTCAACGGCGTTCCAAACAGCAATACTCAAAAGCGCCACCGCGCCCGCCTGATGCAAAAGAGCCACCGGAACCGGCACAAGCAAAAGCAGTGTCGCCACCCCGAGGGTTGCCTGTGCCAGCGCCGCGCCCAAAAGAAGATCGGCGGAAAATTTCAGTCGCGCCCCTTTGCCCGTCGCCCGAACCCAGGCCCAGTAAACGAAGACCAGCGCGACGATGCAATACGCGAGAATCCGGTGGTTGAACTGCACCGTGGTGATGTCCAGCGCGAAATTGGCGTAGAACGGCTCCAGGGCGTACAGCCCCTCCGGCAACCATTCGCCATCCATGGTCGGAAACGTGTTGTAACCGAACCCGGCGGCGCTCCCGGCCATGAAGCCGCCGGAAATAATGGTCACGAAAATGAGGACCACGGGCGCGAAAGCACCGAACCATCCGGACTTCCCTTCGCGCTCAGGCAACCGCAGCAATTCGAGCGCCGCCCACAAAACGAAAGCATAGATGAAAATCGCCAAACCGAGATGGGCCGTCAATCGGTAGGGGCTGACGTCAGGATGATCGACCAGACCGCTTTTCACCATATACCAGCCGAGCACACCCTGAAGCGCACCCAGAACACCCATGAGCAGGAACTTCGGCAAATCCCGTCCGCCGATCCATCCCCTGAGGAAAAAGAAAATGAACGGGACCAGAAAGACCACGCCAATCAACCGGCCCCAGAAACGGTGAATGAATTCGATCCAGAAAATCGACTTGAACTCGGCCAGCGACATTCCGGCATTCAGTTCCTTGTATTCCGGATAGTCGCGGTATTGGGCGAACACCGCTTCCCATTCCTGCGCATTTAGCGGCGGCAGCCAGCCGCTGAACGGCTTCCAGTCAACCATGGACAGGCCGGAATACGTTAGCCGCGTAATCCCCCCCAAGAGCACCATTACGTAGATCATGGCACACACGCACAGCAGCCAAACCGCTACACGTGTTCGCTCAACGGTCCGAAGGTCGGAACTATCGCGCTCCATTCTTCCCTCCCGCAAGTCTTTCATTCTTGGTCCAGTGACTATATATCGAAATTGGTTCACGACTCATTAGGATTACGCATGCCCGCAACATCACGCATACGATGGTATCCGCCGCTCGATTCCGTGAAAGGGCGAGAGACCGAACTTGTGCTTGAGGCTCCTATCCTTATGGGCGAGTTGTTGAAACGATTTTGCCGCGAGGACGCGGCCCTTCAAAGGTTCATCCCGGCCGGTATGGAAAACGGCGACGTCGCGGGCTTCATGGTTCTTCAGGGGGAAACACTGCTACGGCCCACAGACACCGTCGAACCCGGCGCGAACCTGGACATTCTCTCAGCCATCGACGGTGGATAATAACCTCCGCGCACATACCCAGATAAACATCACCCCGCCGACCACGGCGATCAACGCGCCGAAGCCGTTCATGGCCATTCCGACGATGGCGCCCATTTCGTCCAACCCCTGCGCCTCGCCCGCCACCTTTCTGGGCGCACCGTAGCCGCCGGCCAGAAACAGGCCGAGGCTGGCCAGCGTCTGGCCGCCTGCAAATGCCCAGATCAGGAACCGGACCCTGCCAACGGTGCGGCCCAAAAGCGGCAGGAAAAACCTGAAAAACAGCCCCATGAACGCCAATGTCACCCCCGCAATGACCCCGTGATAGTGCGCCGGTGTGCGGGTGTCGGTCCCGTCGATGAACATGCCCAGCACGCCGCCGATGCCAAACACGGTGATCGACAGCACCAGACAAAGAAAGGCCGGATCACCCCACGGCAACGCCTGATCCTTTCGGTAGCGCAGGATTGTCCGCCCGGCGAAGACGGCCAAAACGGACGTCGGCGGCCCCAAGGCCCAAAGAAGGGCCGAGAAAGCACTCGTCTGCTCGCCGGAAAAGGGCGGATAGATGAAATAGAACGCGGGTGCGGGCAACGCGCAGGCCACAAGAAAGACCATTGCACCAATCAGCACGCGGCGCGGCGCCATATCGCACCCCAAACTAATGCGCGCCAGCACCGACCACGCGCCAATCATAATAACGGTGCTGAGGAACTGCAGCATATGGCCGCCGCCCCAGAAAAGCTCCTCGTTGAACGCGTGCGAAGGTGGTTCTCCGGCCAGCTCGTTCAGGGCCAGACCGAAGCAAATCAGGGCCAGCATGAAAACGACCGCACCGCTGGCCACGCTTATGGAAAACGTATCGGCAGGCTGGCGAAAGGGCGTCACCACGAGCCTGAAGACAGGCAAGGCCAACCCCACCGCGAGGACGCCGAGCCCCAGATAGTAAACGGGATCGATAATTGCCGGGATATAGTTGTTGAGCGTCGGCTCACCCCTGTCCAGAAGCGCCGGAACGAACAGAAGGACGCATGCAACGGCGGTGGCGAGCAGTCCGGCCCTTCCGGCAAATTCGTATTGTGGCCGATTTGTTTGGCCCTCTGGTGTGACCTGCCAAACAGCCACATGCAGCCCCGCCCCGAACACCGCCAAAAACCAGATGACGAAAGCGAAAACGACGTGAATGACAAGGGCCTTGCCGAAAAATTCCAGGGGCCACGGCACGATGTCCTGAACGCCGGGCGTGCGCGACAAGGCCAGAAGAAGGGCGAAAACACCGGCAATGGCCAACGCCCCAACGGCCACCGCGCACCATCCCCACAACTCGCGTCGCTGGACCTGCCCCTGGGCCGCCCGTTCAAAGGCCTCTATCATATCCATCACCCGCTTGCCGGAAACAAATGAACCGCCATCACATAGACGACGACGCCGGAAACGCCGACGGCGATCCACAGCGGCCAGGTTTTGCGCGCCAGTTTGCGGTGGCCGGCGAAATCGCCCTTTAGTGCGCGAAAGACAGTCAACGGAACCAACGGCACGATGGCGATTGCGCCCAAAACGTGAAGGGAAAGGATGGTGAAGTAAATGGGCCGGATAAAGCCCTCGCCACCGAACCTGGCGAAACCCGAATTGGCTTTGTAATAGAGATAAACCACCAAAAACGCCGCCGAAAGAACCAGCGCCCCGACCATCGCCGCCTGGTGGGCAGCCCTCTCCCCCCGGCGGATCAACACAAACCCCGCAATCAGGCATAGCACCGAAGCGCCGTTGAGCCCCGCAATGACGTGCGTAAGGTCGCTCGTCTCGAAACCCATCAGGACATCTTGTAAATGATGCTTGCGTACATAATTGCAGCCGCCGCCAGCATGATCGCGGCCATCACCCATTTATTCATGATCTTCGTTTCCCCCGGAAGCTCATTTGTATCTTCGGCAACGTATGGGCCGAAATCAAGGCCCCGGATACCCGAAAAAATAGTTTATTTGTTTGTTCTGATTTGCATTCGCAATACCCCCACCTAATATATGGATGGGTATTTTTTGGGTGGAGCATATGTTTACGCATTTTCGTTCCGTGGCCACGCTGATCGCGCTTGCTTGCGCCACCGTGGCGAGTGATTCGTCCGCTGCCGGTCTGGCAACTCCGTGGCAGGTCGATCTGCAACCCGCCGCCTCGCCGGTGGCCGAGCAGATTCAAAGCTTCAACGCCATTCTTTTCACCATGGAAGCGCTGATCACGCTGGGCGTTCTGGGCTTGATGGGATTTATCATCTGGCGCTTCAACGCCAAACGAAATCCGGTCCCCAACAAACGCACCCACAACACCGCGCTGGAAGTCCTTTGGACGGTCGTTCCCATCCTTATTCTGGTGGTTATCGCGTTTCCCTCGTTGCGGCTGCTGTTTTTCATGGACCGCACCTTTGATGCCGACATGACCATCAAGGTCGTCGGCCATCAATGGTATTGGTCCTATGAATATCCCGACCACGGGGATTTCACCTTCGACAGCGTCATGATTCCGGACGACGAACTGAAGCCCGGCCAGCCCCGGCTTCTGGCCGTGGACAATCCTGTGGTGGTGCCGGTCGGCGTCAATGTCCGCGTCTTGCTGACGTCAGACGACGTTATCCATTCGTGGGCCGTTCCGTCCCTGGGCCTGAAGACCGATACGGTTCCGGGGCGCACCAACGAAACCTGGGTGCGGGTCAATGAAGAAGGCACCTATTACGGCATGTGTTCGGAACTTTGCGGCGTCAATCACGGCTATATGCCGGTCGCCGTAAAGGCCGTTTCGAAGGCCGAATTCGACGTTTGGAGCAAAAACGCAAAGCAGGAATTCGCCGACAACGGCGCGTCGACCACGCGTGTTGTTCAAGCACCCAGAGAGGTTTCCCCCCGGGAGGTTTCCCAATGAGCGCAGCGCACCATCCCACCGGCTGGCGCCGATGGGTTTATTCGACCAACCATAAGGACATCGGCACGATGTATATCGTGCTGTCCATGATCGGCGCCATTATCGGCGGCGGTATGTCGTGGTACATCCGCCTGGAATTGGCCCAGCCCGGCATTCAGTTCATCGACGACACGCAGCTTTATAACGTGATGGTCACGGCGCACGGCTTTCTGATGGTGTTCTTCGTTGTCATGCCGGCCATGATCGGCGGGTTCGGCAACTGGTTTGTGCCCCTGATGATCGGCGCGCCCGATATGTCCTTCCCGCGCATGAACAACATCAGTTTCTGGCTGCTGGCGGCGGCCTTGGTGCTCTTGGTTCTGGCCGGGGTAACGGGCGGTGGACCGGGAACCGGATGGACCGTTTATCCACCGTTGAGCAGTGCCACCTACCACCCCGGACCGGCGGTGGATCTGGCGATCCTAAGCCTGCATGTGGCGGGGGCCTCGTCCATTCTTGGTGCCATCAACCTCATTACCACCATCGTCAACATGCGCGCGCCGGGCATGACCATGCACCGCGCGCCCCTGTTCGTGTGGGCCATTTTAGTGACCGCGTTCCTTCTTTTGCTGGCGATACCGGTTCTGGCGGGCGCGCTGACCATGCTGCTGACCGACCGCAACTTCGGCACCACCTTTTTTGTGCCCGAGGGCGGCGGCGATCCGATCTTGTGGCAGCATCTCTTTTGGTTCTTCGGCCATCCCGAGGTCTACATCATCATTATCCCGGCCTTCGGCATCATCAGCCAGATCATCGCGACCTTTTCGAAAAAGCCGGTGTTCGGCTATCTGGGCATGGCCTACGCCATGTGCGCCATCGGTTTCGTCGGCTTCGTGGTTTGGGCCCATCACATGTACACGGTGGGCCTGGACGTGAACACGCGGGCCTATTTCGTGCTGGCGACCATGGTCATCGCGGTGCCCACGGGCATCAAGATTTTCAGTTGGCTGGCCACCATGTGGGGCGGCTCCATCGAGCTCAAGACGCCCATGCTGTTCGCCACCGGGTTCATCGCGTTGTTCGTCGCGGGCGGAGTCACCGGCGTCGTTCTTTCCAACGCCGGAATGGATGTGGCGCTGCACGACACCTATTACGTGGTCGCCCATTTCCACTACGTTCTGTCCATTGCAGCGGTTTTCGCCATGTACGCGGGTTTCTATTACTGGATCGGCAAAATGTCCGGTCGTCAGTACTCGGAGACCCTCGGAAAAATCCATTTCTGGGCCAGTTTCGTCGGCGTCAATCTACTGTTCTTCCCGCAGCATTTTCTCGGCGCAGCCGGCATGCCGCGGCGCATCCCCGACTACCCGGATGCTTACGCAGGTTGGAACATGGTCAGCAGCGTCGGCGCGTTGATTACGGCCATCGGGACGTTTTTCTTCCTCTACATCGTCTGGCATACGCTGACCAGGGGCCGTGCGGCCGAAGCCAACCCCTGGGGTGTGGGCGCAACCACCCTGGAATGGACGGTCCCGTCGCCCGCTCCGTTCCACACCCACGAGGACCTTCCCAAGATTGAAGCCGCACAAGGTGTGGAATGACGAATCGACGCCACATATATACAGCCGCGTCGCTGTTTTTGCTGGTCGCGGGAATGGTTGGGCTGGCCTTCGCCTCGGTTCCGCTTTACCGGCTGTTTTGTCAGGTTACGGGGTTCGGCGGAACGCCGCGCGTGGCGACCGGCGGGCTGAGCACAGGAACCGACAGTTCGGACCGCCAAATCACCGTGCGCTTTGACAGCAATGTAAACTCCGCCCTGCCATGGCGCTTCAAGCCGGTGCTGCGGCAAACGAGCGTGCGCATCGGCGAGGAGAAGTTGGCTCTTTTCACCGCCGAGAACATAGGGGAGAAAGCAGCCACCGGAACCGCGAGCTTCAACGTGACGCCCTACAAAGCCGCCCGGTATTTCGCCAAGGTCCAATGCTTCTGTTTCGAGGAGCAGCGGTTGGAGGCCGGGCAAAAGGTGGATATGCCGGTCTCGTTCTTTGTCGATCCCGAAATACTTGACGATCCCAACGCGCGGGACGTTTCGACCATTACGTTGTCCTACACGTTTTTTCCCGCCGAACCCGAAGGTGACGCAAACTCATGGTGAGCCAAACCAAAAAACACCCGTGGCATATGGTTGATCCGAGCCCGTGGCCGATCTCGGGCACGATCGCGGCCTTCCTTCTGGCGGTGGGCGGGGTGCTGTTCATGCACGAAGACATCCCGTGGGTCTTGATCGCCGGATTTGGTCTGTTGCTGTTTACCTTCTTCGGCTGGTGGCGCGACGTGGTGCGCGAGGCCGAACACGACGCCGCCCACACGCAGTCCGTTCAGCACGGCCTTCGCGTGGGTGTGGTGCTGTTTATCGCTTCCGAAGTGATGTTCTTCTTTGCCTTCTTCTGGGCCTATTTCAACGCCAGCATCCCGGCCCTCAGCTTCGTTGCATCGCCCCAGTGGCCGCCGGCGGGCATCGTTCCCTTTAACACCTGGACCATCCCGTTTTTGAACACCCTGATCCTGCTGACCTCGGGCGCGACCGTCACCTACGCGCACCACGCGGTCCGTGAAGGACTGCGCGACAAGGCAATCGTGGGCATTGGTCTGACGGTGCTGCTGGGAATTATTTTTCTGGGGTTCCAGGCCTACGAGTACGGCCACGCGGCTTTCGGGTTCACCGACGGGATTTATTCGTCAACTTTCTACATGGCAACAGGATTTCACGGCTTTCACGTATTCGTTGGTGTGTGCTTTTTGGCCGTGTGCTTTTTCAGGGCACGTGCCGGACACTTTACACCCCGTCAGCACGTCGGATTCGAGGCCGCCGCCTGGTACTGGCATTTCGTCGATGTCGTGTGGCTGTTCCTGTTCACCGCCGTTTATTGGTGGGGAAGCTTCGGCCTCTAAGGGCGCGAAAGCATAACCACAAGAAGTGCCCGCGCAGGCATTTCCGTATCATTGCGGATGGCATGAGACTGATCGGCCCGATAACGAACCGTTTCGTCGGCACCCACGTCCCTTTTCTCACCGCCCGCCTCAATGGCAAGAACGCCGTCGAGAACGCTTAGATGTTCGGTCGTTCCCGGATCATGTGGCTCTGACGCCAAAACCGCACCGGGTTCGGCCCGCACCTCGTACCATTCCACCAGTCCGCCAAGATCCAGCGGCCCCAGAATTCGCAACTCGAATTTTCCGTCGGCGCTGCGGATCGACGGCGTCGCGTGCCCGGCCAGAACATCAAACACCGGCGGCTTTTCCTCACGCCCGAACATGGCATCGACGGAGACGCCCAGGCATTCGCACAACCGCCACACGGTGGCCAGCGTCGGGTTGGTCTTGTTGCGTTCGATCTGCGAAAGCATGGACTTGGAAACACCGGAACCCGCGGCCAGATCCTCCAGCGTCAGGTTGCGCGAGCGGCGCAGCTTGCGCACGAATTCGCCGACATTGGGCGGGGTGTCTTGAAGACGGTTCGGCAAAATCACATTTCCATTATATTAAACATTGATTCCGCTATTCGAAACCTTGTACAATATACGGGAATTTGGTGGTCCGCACAATGGCCAAGGCCGATTTCGGAAACCATATTATCAAGAGGGCCAAAGGAGCGAGCGGAAATGAGCAAAGCAATCCTCGAACATCTGAAAGGCGAACTTCAGGGCGTTCGCGAAGCGGGCCTCTATAAAAGCGAACGCGTCATCGCTTCGCCCCAGGATGCGGCGGTTCGGCTTGAGGACGGCAACGAAGTCGTCAATTTTTGCGCCAATAACTATCTGGGCTTATCGAACCACCCCAAGCTGGTGGCGGCGGCCCAGGACGCCCTTGAAACCTACGGCTACGGCATGTCTTCGGTGCGTTTTATTTGCGGGACGCAAACCGTTCACCGGCAGCTAGAAACCCGCATCGCGGCCTTCCTCGGCATGGGTGACGCCATCCTTTATTCGTCGTGCTTCGACGCCAACACCGGCCTTTTCGAAACCCTTCTGGGTGAAAAGGACGCCATCATCAGCGACGCGCTCAACCACGCCAGCATCATCGATGGTGTCAGGCTGTGCAAGGCGCGCCGCCTGCGTTACGCCAACAACGACATGGCCGAGCTGGAAACCCGACTTCAAGCGTCCCGGGATTGCCGTTTTCGGCTGATCGTCACCGATGGCGTATTTTCCATGGACGGCGTAATCGCCAATCTGGCTGGCATCTGCGATCTGGCGGACAAATATGACGCCCTGGTCATGGTGGATGATTCCCACGCCGTCGGCTTTTTGGGAGATGCCGGTCGCGGCACGCCCGAATACTGCGGCGTCGAGGGCCGCATCGACA
>Ga0233430_1001418_pt1 | contig 33780 bp, 23 predicted proteins | sample SI_118_April2016_2_FD_179883 | JGI IMG/M metagenome (GOLD analysis project Ga0233430, IMG submission 179883) | Seawater microbial communities from Saanich Inlet, British Columbia, Canada - SI_118_April2016_150_MG | ecosystem: Environmental > Aquatic > Marine > Inlet | place: Canada: British... | reverse complement strand
GGATCGGATCGATGGGCGGGTTGGTCACCTGCGCGAAATTCTGTTTGAAATAGTCGAACAGGATTTTCGGACGGCGCGATAATACGGCCAGGGGAATGTCGCGGCCCATGGACCCGATGGGGTCCTGTCCGCCCTCGGCCATGGGAGCGAGGAAAAATTTCGCGTCTTCCTGGGTGTAGCCAAAGGCCTGCTGGCGATCAAGCAACGTCGCTTCGTCCGGCGCCATGGCGGCGACTTCCGGCGGCAATTCCTCGACCCGGATCTGGGTTTCGCCCAGCCACTGACGGTAGGGATGCGCCGTAGCCAGTTGATCCTTGATCTCGTCGTCGCCGACGATGCGCCCTTCTTCAAGGTCGATCAGGAACATCTTACCCGGCTGAAGGCGCCATTTTTCGACGATCTTTTCCTCGGGTATGGGCAGCACGCCCACTTCTGAAGCCATGATGACCTTATCGTCGTCGGTCACGATATAACGCGCCGGGCGCAAACCGTTGCGGTCCAGCGTCGCGCCGATCTGGCGGCCATCGGTAAAGGCGACCGCAGCGGGGCCGTCCCACGGCTCCATCAGGGCGGCGTGATATTCGTAAAAGGCGCGACGCTTTTTCGCCATCAGGGGGTTGTCGTCCCAGGCCTCGGGAACCATCAGCATCATGGCGTGGGCCAGCGAATAGCCGCCCGTCACCAAAAGCTCCAGCGCATTGTCGAAGGTCGCCGAATCCGAATTGCCATCGCCGATCAGTGGCCACAGCTTTTCCAGGTCGTCCCCGAAGATGTCGGATTTCATGTTGTGGCGGCGCGCCAGCATCCAGTTGATGTTGCCGCGCAGGGTGTTGATTTCTCCGTTATGGCACAAATAGCGGAACGGCTGGGCCAGCTCCCAGGACGGGAACGTGTTGGTCGAAAAGCGCTGATGAACCAGAGCCAGAGCGGACCGGAAGCGCGGATCGTTGAGATCCAGATAGAAGGCGTTCAGATTTCCGGCCAGCACCATGCCTTTGTACAGAACCGTGCGCGACGAAAAGCTGGGCATGTAAAAACGCGATTCGGTGCGGCTTTCCTCGTGATCCCAGATGGCATGGTGCGCCTGCTTGCGCGCCACGAACAGCTTGCGCTCGAAAGCATCCTGACCGGCAACGTCTTTGCCCCGACCGACAAACATCTGGCGGATAACCGGCAGATCGGGTTTTACGCTGTATCCCAGGCAGGAGGGATCGACCGGCACGTCGCGCCATCCGAGGAACTGGTGGCCTTCCTCTTCAAAGACTCGCTGGATCGTCGTTTCGTGACGGGTGCGGGTTTCTGAATCCTGCGACAGAAAAAGCATGCCGACGGCATAATCGCCGACGGCGGGCAATTCGATGCCGAGCGCGGCGCATTCAGCGCGGAAAAACTTGTCGGGAATTTGCGTCAGGATACCCGCGCCATCACCGGCCAGCGGATCGGCGCCGACGGCACCGCGGTGATCCAGATTGACGAGGATCTGCAATCCTTCACGGACGATTTCATGACTTTTTCGATTTTTGATGTCGACGACGAACCCGACGCCGCAGGAATCATGCTCGTTCCGTGGATCGTACAGCCCTTGTTTTTCCGGCAAGCCTGAATAGCTCATCTTACGCTTCTTCCCTTCCAACGATTTTCGGCGTTGGTGAATTCGTTTGACTAACGACCGGCTGGGGATGCTCGAACGCCGGGGCGAAATTGGTGCAGATTAATATCGTCCAAAGGTGCATTTTTCCACCATTTCCTGTTCGAACGTTTCCAAACCGCGAAAAAAGGGACCGGTCGACGCGCGCGCCGGCCCCCGTTTTCGCTAAGCCTCTACTTAATCAGCCGCGCGGATCGCGGCGGCACGAACGCCTTCTTCAACTTGATCCTCGAACTGCGTGAAATTACGCGCGAAGCGGCGCGTCAAATCCCGAGCAACCTCGTCGTAGGCGGCCTTGTCCGCCCACGTGTTACGGGGAACAAGGACCTCGTCGGGCACGCCGGGACACGATTGCGGAACCAAAAGCCCGAAGTTCGGGTCGGTGGTAACGGGCACGTCGTCCAACTCGCCGGCAAGGGCCGCGTTGATCATGGCCCGGGTATGGGCGATTTCCATGCGCTTGCCGACGCCCACGCCGCCACCGCTCCAACCGGTATTGACCAGCCAGCATTTGGTGTCGTGTTTGGCCAGCAGTTCGCCCAGCATTTTGGAATAGATGATGGGATTGCGCGGCAGGAACGGCGCCCCGAAACAGGCCGAGAAAACGTCCTGCGGTTCTTTTACCCCGGCCTCCGTACCGGCCAATTTGGCGGTATAGCCCGAAAGGAAATGATACATGGCCTGATCGTTGGTCAAGCGGCTGACCGGCGGCATCACGCCGAAGGCATCGCACGTCAGCATGATGACGTTGTTGGGATGGCCGCCGCAGCCCGTGGTCGATGCATTGGGAATATGCGACAGCGGATAGGATGCCCGGGTGTTTTCGGTCAGGGCGTCGTCGTCCAGATCAAGACGGCGATCATCCATGTGCATCATCACGTTTTCCAGGATGGTGCCAAATTTCTTGGTCGTCGCATAGATTTCGGGTTCGGCTTTTTCGTTCAGCTTGATGACCTTGGCATAGCAGCCGTCCTCGAAATTAAAAACACCGTCAGGTCCCCAGCCGTGTTCGTCGTCGCCGATCAGGGTGCGCGAACTGTCGGCGGACAGGGTCGTTTTTCCGGTTCCCGACAAGCCAAAGAAAACCGCCGTATCGCCGTCCTTGCCGATATTGGCCGAACAGTGCATGGGCAGGATGCCTTTTTCGGGCATCATGTAGTTGAGAATGCTGAAGATGGATTTCTTGATCTCGCCTGCGTAACTGGTGCCGCCGACCAGGATGGTCCGCTTGGCAAAATTAACGACCACGAAAACGCCCGAGCGGGTCCCGTCGGTTTCCGGTTCGGCGTGGAAACGCGCCGCCTGAATGACCGTAAATTCCGGCTTGAAATCGGCAACGTCGTCGCGGGTTGCCCAGAAAAACATGTTGCGGGCAAACAGGCTGTGCATGGCCGATTCGGTAATGATGCGGACGGGAAAGCGATGCTTGGGATCGGCAACGGCGAAGCAGTCCTGAACAAAAATGTCGCGGCCCTGCAAATAGGCCAGCATGCGCTTGTGAAGGCCATCAAACTGTTCTTCGCTCATGGGCCGGTTGATGTCGCCCCACCACACCGTATCGTGGCTGGAGGGCTCGTCGACGATGAATTTATCGTTGGCCGAACGGCCGGTGTGATGGCCGGTTCGCGTAACCAGCGCGCCGCCGTGGGCCAACGTGGCCTCGCCACGGCGAATGGCCTGCTCGTACAAAGCCGGGGTGGGAAAATTCCAATGAACCATTCCGGCGTTCTTGATGCCGTGATTGTCCAATCCGTAGGGGCTTACAAAGGGTCCGAATTCCTGCACGTCTTGTTCTCCTATCCATTCGAGGGGGGCTCATGCGCACACGCGCGCAACCCTCGAGCACTTCGGTTGGCGCCGAAGGTCATACGACCCCAGCGGCGCGATTAGCCCGGACGTTTGTTTTTTTTGCGTTATTGGTGAGCAAAAACCCGTTTTCGGGTTGCCGACAACGGCCCGATCGAGCGAACCGTCAGGGGGTTATTTAGTTCCAAACGCGCAATGATGCACGGGAAAAATCAGCCCCTGTCGCAGGGAAAGGGACTTTTTGGCCGCAATCGTTATAATTTTGCCACAAACAGGCGTTTCATTTGGCAAAGACCGAACACCAGGACCAAGGACAACGACCCATGCCCCATACCATCGCCCTCGTCGATGACGACAAAAACATTCTGACGTCGGTATCCATGGCCCTGGAATCCGAAGGATTCGAGGTTCACACCTATCGTGATGGTTACGAGGCCCTCGACGGGCTGGAACGGCACCCCGTGGACATGGCCGTGCTGGACATCAAAATGCCGCGCATGAACGGAATGGAGCTGTTGGAACGTATCCGCCAAAAGGGTTCGCTGCCGGTCATCTTCCTGACGTCGAAGGACGATGAAATCGACGAAATGATGGGCCTTCGCATGGGCGCCGACGACTACATCAAGAAACCCTTTTCGCAGCGCCTGCTTATTGAACGCATCCGGGCGGTGCTGCGCCGGAAGGACTTGTCCGACGCCGACACCGACGAAACGCAAGGCGAAGTTATTCAGCGCGGGCCGATGATGATGGATACGGCCCGCCACATCTGTTCGTGGAACGACCAGGAGGTAAACCTGACGGTCACCGAATTTCTTCTCGTTCAGGCGCTGGCCCATCGCCCGGGCCACGTAAAAACCCGCGACCAGTTGATCGACGCAGCCTATGGCGAGAATATCTATGTCGATGATCGCACCATCGACAGCCACGTCAAACGGCTGCGGCGCAAATTCAAGCGGGTCGATCCGGAATTTTCGGGCATCGAGACCCTGTACGGGGTAGGCTACCGCTACCGCCAGAATTGAGTTCTTTAAGACCGGAATTGAGTTCTTTACATGCAGGACCCCCACGCAGTCAGACCCGAGACCATTCGCCTCCGGCGACGCGCGGTGTCGCCGATCACATGGCGAATTCTTGCGGTTAACCTGTTTGCACTGGGCGTTCTGGTCGCCGGTCTGCTCTATCTGGGCGAATACCGGCGCAACCTGATAACGGCCGAACTGACATCGCTGCAAAAAAGAACGGATATGTTCGCCGCCGCGCTGGGCGAAGGAGCCGTGGCGATCAATATTTCGGGCGAATTCATCCGACACCAGACGCTGGTTCCCAATTCGGCAAAGAACATGATCCACCGGCTGGTCGAACCCACCGGCACGCGGGCACGTCTGTTTGGCGCCGACGGAGTGCTGATCGTCGATAGCCGCCTGTTGTTCGGACCCGGCGGCTTTGTGCAGATCGAGAACCTCCCGCCGCCGGGCGGCGGCGAAGGTGCCGCCAGTTGGCTACTGGAAATTTATGACAGTCTGGTCAGGCTGATACCGGGGTTCGATGAACTTCCCGAATATCGGGAAAACGCCATCCAGCGGGCGACGGACTATGCCGAAGTCGTTCATGCGCTTCGCGGCGAGGATGCCGCTGCCGTGCGCGGCCTTCGCAATGCAATGGTGCTTAGCGTGGCAGCGCCCGTGCAACGCTATAAACAGGTCCTGGGCGCGTTGATGCTTTCGAAGGATTCGCGTGAAATCGACGCCGCCATGTACGACGTGCGCATTAATATTCTCAAGGTATTCGGCGTCGCCCTGACCATTACCGTATTGTTGTCATTTTATCTGGCCGGAACCATCGCACGGCCGATTCGCAGGCTGGCCGCCGCCGCCGAACAGGTCCGCTTTACCCACAACCGTCAGGTCAAGATTCCGACGTTTCCCGGCCGCACCGATGAAATCGGCGAACTGGCTCAAATTCTAAGTGAAATGACCGAGGCGCTGTGGGCGCGCATGGACGCCATCGAAGGATTCGCCGCCGACGTCGCCCATGAAATCAAGAACCCGCTGACCAGCCTTCATTCGGCGGTCGAAACAATTGCGCGGGTCGAGGACCCCGACCAGCAACGCAAATTGATGGGCATTATTCAGGAAGACGTGCGCAGGCTGGATCGCCTGATCAGCGATATTTCGGACGCCTCGCGGCTGGATGCCGAACTTTCGCGGGCCGAGACCGATGAGGTCGATCTGGCCGGAATGCTGGACATCGTCGTCGAAATTCAGAATTCCACCGGAACCGACGGCGGGCCGCAAATTGACCTTTTGCTCCCGGAGCACCGAAAACTGACGGTTCAGGGAATCGAAGGGCGTCTGGTTCAGGTTTTTCGCAATATCATCGCCAATGCGGTGTCGTTCTCGCCGCCGGGTGGGGCCATCATGGTGCGCGCGGTGCGCGCGGTCGATACCATCGAGATTGAGGTCATCGACGACGGTCCCGGCATTCCCGCTGGAAAAGAAGCCGATATTTTCGAGCGCTTTTATTCGGAACGCCCCGAATCCGAGGCGTTCGGCACCCATTCGGGATTGGGTCTCAACATTTCCAAGCAGATTGTCGAGGCGCACGGAGGAAGGGTGTGGGCCGAAAACCGCATCGGCAAAGCGCAAGAGGTCATCGGCGCGCGGTTCGTCGTGCGATTGCCCGCATCAAAATCATAATCGGTTTGCGTTTAATTCATTGACTTCCGGTCATTGACTTCCGGGCCTCGCGGTTTCACGTTGGCGGGCCATGGAACAAATCCACGCCACATGCATCGAGATCGACGGCATCGGCGTCCTGATCCGGGGCGCATCAGGTTCGGGCAAGTCGGACCTGGCGTTGCGCCTGATCGACGCGGGCGCGCAACTCGTTGCCGACGACCGGGTGGATCTTCGCCTCGATGGCGGGAAAATATCGGCCAGCCCTCCGCACGAAATTGCTGGAATGCTTGAAGTTCGGGGCGTCGGCATCCTGAAAATGGCGTTCAAGGCGGAGACATCCATCGGTGTGGTCGTCGAGTTGGTTGCGGCCGAGAATGTGGAACGCCTTCCCGAAGCGCCCTTGTGCCATTATATGGAAGTGCCGGTTCGGCTGGTCAGTGTGGCTCCCTTCGAGGCCTCGGCCCCGGCGAAGGTTCGTTTGGCCGCCGCGTTGGTGGCAGGCCGAGGTTCACTCGTTTCTTGAAAACGGAAGTTTGCATGCAAACGTCATCATCCCCCCCATCGCCTGGCACCGACCACCTGGACGTCTTGTTGCTGACCGGGATGTCGGGCGCGGGCAAGACCTCGGCCCTCAAGGCATTGGAAGACCTGGGCTTCGAGGCCATCGACAATATCCCGCTGTCGCTGCTGGGAACCCTGGTGCTGCCGGCGCAATTCCGCCCGGACGCCGAAAACTCCTCGCAACCCCTCGCCATCGGCGTCGATATCCGCACGCGGGATTTTGGAACCGAGGCCTTTTTGCAGGCGCTTGAACGGCTGCGGTCCGAAGAAGGGGTGAACGTCCGCGTTCTTTTCCTGGATTGCGACGACGATTTGTTGCACCGCCGTTACGCCGAGACGCGGCACCGTCACCCGCTGGCCGTGGACCGTCCGGTGCGCGACGGCATTTCCCATGAAAGGCGGCTTCTTGCCCCGTTGCGCGATCTGGCCGATATCGTCATCGACACCAGCGAATTGTCGTTGGGCGAGCTTAAACGGGCGTTGGATGGACACTGCGGGCATTTACGCCGGCGCGGGTTGTCGGTGTTCGTCACCTCGTTCGCGTTCCGGCGTGGCATTCCGCGCGAGGCCGATCTCGTATTCGATGTTCGTTTTTTGACCAATCCCTATTATGATCCGGCCCTACGGGCGCTGACGGGCCGCGACGATGCGGTCGCAGCGCATGTCGCAGCGGATAAGGATTTTGCGCATTTTTTCGATAATTTGTGCAAACTGCTGGAACCACTGCTGCCGCGTTATGTGGAAGAAGGAAAGAGCTACCTGACCATTGCGGTGGGCTGTTCCGGCGGCCAACACCGATCTGTTTTCATCGCCGAAAAGCTGGCGGACTGGCTGGAAAAGGCGAAGGTCAAGGTTCATCTGAATCACAGGGAACTGGACGGATCGAAGTAGCCGTAATATGAAGCTCTCGCGAAACCGCTAATTTTCAGGGAACGACAAGCAAATGATCGGAATGGTGCTGGTAACCCACGGCAGACTGGCCGAGGAATTCGTGGCGGCGCTCGAGCATGTGGTGGGGCCGCAAACCAACGTGGTTGCCATCGGCATCGGCCCGGATGACGATATGGAAGAACGCCGCGCCCAGATCATGGAAAGCGCGCGCAAGGCCGACGAGGGCGAAGGCGTCGTCGTGCTGACCGACATGTTCGGCGGCACTCCGTCCAATCTGGCGATCTCGATCATGGACCGGGCCAACGTCGAAGTGATCGCCGGCGTCAATCTGCCGATGCTGATCAAGCTGGCCAGCGTTCGAGGCGCACAAGCCCTGCCCGACGCCGTGGACAGCGCGCGCGAAGCGGGGCGGAAATACATCAACATCGCGTCCCAATTGCTGACCCGGGATAAATAATGGCCCCGGCAAAAGCGAAATCGCCGAAGAAACCGGACGCCACCATCACCAACAATGTGACCGTTTGCAACGAACGCGGCCTGCACGCCCGCGCGGCAAGCAAGTTCGTCAAGCTGGTCGCCGAATTCACGGCCGAGGTAACGGTTACCAAAGGATCACAAAGCGTTGCGGGCAGTTCCATACTGGGTCTCATGATGCTGGCCGCCGGGCCGGGAACCGAGATTACCATCGCGACAAGCGGATCGCAGGCTGCCGAAGCGTCGGCGGCGCTGTGCGGTCTGGTCGAAGCGCGGTTCGAGGAATGAGCGCGAAAACACCCAAGGAAAAACAAATCAAGGGCCTGGGCGTATCGTCGGGGATCGGCATCGGCGTCGCCTACGTACGCGACAGCGGCAATGTGACCGTTCCGCGCTACCGAATTGCGACCCGCGACGCCAAAATGGAAACCGCGCGCTTCGACAATGCGGTGGGGCGCGCGCGCCGCCAGATCCGGCAGCTTCAAACCAAAGCCCAAACCATGCCCGGCACGGCGGAAGAGGAGCTGACCCTTCTTCTCGACGCCTATTTGCATATGCTGGGCGGGTCGCGCCTGATCAGGGGGGTCGAAGAGCGCATCGTCGCCGGGCGCATAAACGCCGAAGCCGCCGTCGAGGATGAAATCGCCGGGATCGCCAAGGATTTCGCCGCCATGGACGACGCCTACATCGCGGCGCGCATGGCCGATATCCGCGAGGTCGGAAACCGGCTAATTCGCAACCTCACGCGAACCCCGGACAAACCGCTTTCCAGACTGCCCAAGGGAAGCATCATCATTACCGACGAATTGACCCCGGCCGACACCGCGCGTCTCAATCCAAATCGCATCACCGGCGTGCTTGCCATTTCGGGCGGCGCCGAGGGCCATAGCGCGATCATGGCCCGCGCGCTGGGCATCCCCACCGTCCTGGGGGCGCAATTTACCATTAGCAGCGTGCGCACCGGTGAGGCCGTCGTCGTTGACGGCGATACGGGAACCGTCATCGTCAACCCGTCGGCGGCGACACTGGCAATCTATGAGGAACGTCGCGAGACCCGGCTTCACGAAAAACGCCTGCTAAACCGTTTACGGCGGCAACCGGCGGTGACCCGTGACGGCACGGAAATCGGCCTGCAAGCCAATGTCGAGCTTCCCATTGAGATGAACATGGTCAAGCAGGCGGGGGCGGCGGGCATCGGCCTTTTGCGCACCGAGTTCATGTTCATGAACCGCGACGACTTCCCCAATGAAGAGGATCAATACGAGGCGTTGCGGGGCATGGTCGAGGCCATGAACGGACGCCCGGTCACCATCCGGACCCTGGACATCGGCGGCGAGAAGGTTTCCGAAGGGCTGATCAGCACTCTCGGGCACAGCATTTCCTCGCCCCTGGGTCTGCGGGGAATTCGTTTGGCGCTGGCCCGCACGGACGTGCTGGAAACCCAGTTGCGGGCCATACTGCGGGCCGCAAATCACGGTCCGGTTCGCATTCTATTTCCCATGGTGACCATGCCCTCGGAAGTCAGGCGGGCGCGCAAAATTCTCGCGCGGGCAGCCCGTGGGCTGAAGCGCGACGGGTTTGAAGTTCCCAGCCCTTTGCCGCCATGCGGGACCATGATCGAAATTCCGGCCGCGGCCCTGGCCGCCGACGCATTGGCCCGCGTCAGCGATTTTTTCGCCGTCGGGTCCAACGATTTGACCATGTACACGCTGGCCACCGATCGCGCCGACGAACAGGTGGCGAAAATGTTCGATTCTCTGAATCCAGCCGTGCTGAAGCTGATGCAGATCACCGCCGAGGCGGCCGCGCGGGCGGGCGTTCCCATCAGCATTTGCGGCGAAATGGCCGGTGACCCGCGCAATACGGCACTTCTTCTGGGCATGGGCTTCCGGGAATTTTCCATGGCGTCGACCAACATTCCGCGGGTCAAAAAACGCATACGCGCTCTGGATATGAGCGCCGCAGAGCACCGCGCAAAAATCATTATGGAGCAGACCGACGGCGGGCGCATCGCCATGTTGCTCGACGATTTCAACGCCCTGGCCGATTGACGGCCCCCGACCGCCCGACAACAAAGTTCGGGCGACAGGCGTTTCTTTGCTTGATTAACATATAAAGAATTCTTTATGTAGTGGGCCACGAGCCTCGCCGATCTTTCCGCTACGTCGTTTCGGCGCATGAGCCCAACCAAATTCGAACCCTTAATGCTGGAGTACACCAATGAGTTCCGCCGATTACAAAGTCGCCGACATTTCGCAGGCCGATTGGGGCCACAAGGAAATCGACATCGCCGAAACGGAAATGCCGGGCCTGATGGCCGTGCGCGAGGAATACGCGAATGGGCAGCCCCTGAAGGGCGCGCGCATTGCCGGTTCGCTTCATATGACCATCCAGACGGCGGTTCTGATCCAGAGTCTCGAGGCCCTTGGCGCCGACGTTCGCTGGGCGTCCTGCAACATCTATTCGACGCAGGATCACGCAGCCGCAGCCATTGCCGACGCCGGCACCCCGGTGTTCGCCCTCAAGGGCGAGTCCCTTGAAGATTACTGGGACTACACGCACAGGATTTTCGAGTGGTCCGACGGCGGCACTCCCAACATGATCTTAGATGACGGCGGCGACGCCACCTTGATGATCCACCTGGGCATTCGCGCCGAGAAGGACATCTCGGTTCTGGACAATCCGGGCAGCGAGGAAGAAGAGGTTCTGTTCGCCGCCATCAAAAAACGGGTCGCGGAAAAACCCGGCTGGTATTCGGAAATCGCCAAGAACATTCGCGGCGTCACCGAGGAAACCACCACCGGCGTTCATCGGCTGTATCAGATGGAAGAAGAGGGCCGCCTGCTGTTCCCCGCCTTCAACGTCAACGATTCGGTGACCAAATCCAAATTCGACAATCTGTATGGTTGCCGCGAAAGCCTGGTCGACGGCATCAAACGGGCGACCGACGTGATGGTGGCCGGCAAGATTGGCGTCGTTTGCGGCTACGGCGACGTGGGCAAGGGTTCGGCGGCCAGCATGCGCAGCCAGGGCGCGCGTGTGCTCGTCACCGAAATTGATCCCATCTGCGCCCTGCAGGCGTCCATGGAGGGCTACGAGGTTGTCACCATGGAACAGGCCGCATCGCAAGGCGACATTTTCGTAACCACCACCGGCAACAAGGACGTGATCCGGCTGGAGCACATGCGCGAGATGAAGGATCGCGCCATTGTCTGCAACATCGGCCATTTCGACTCGGAAATTCAGATCGCATCTTTGCGCAATTTCAAATGGACCAACATCAAGCCGCAGGTCGATGAAATCGAATTCCCCGACGGCAAGCGCATCATCGTGCTGGCCGAAGGAAGGTTGGTTAACCTCGGCTGCGCCACGGGCCATCCGAGTTTCGTCATGAGCGCCTCTTTCACCAATCAGGTGCTGGCCCAGATCGAACTGTGGACCAAGCCCGGAACGTATGAAAACAAGGTCTACGTCCTGCCCAAGGATCTGGACGAAAAAGTGGCCATGCTGCACCTCGGCAAACTGGGTGTCACCCTGACCCAACTGACCAAAGAACAAGCCGACTACATTGGCGTCTCGGTCGAAGGGCCCTTCAAGCCGGAATATTACCGGTACTAAAAAGCCGAACACGCTTCTCGGGGCCGCCCTTGCGGCGCGCCCCGGGGCGGAATATGATCCGGGCGTGCCGACGGATACTTACCATTTCGCCGGGTTTTTTCCGGCCTGTTGCTGCTTATGAACGCGGGCGTCGCCCTGTTGGTCGGCGCGGTTGCGACGGCGTTTGTCGTCGCGCCTGTCATTTTGTGGCTGTGGCGGCGCTATAGGGGCGAAAAAGCCCGATGCGCGGAAATGTTGCGCGACGCCGAGGCGGCGGAGGAAATTCTCGCCGCCGCATCGGACGGTTTTTTGCTTTGGCACGGCGAAAACGAAACTGTCCGTTGCTCGCGCCGCCTTGCCGTATTGCTCGACCTTTCGGACGGCATCGACAGCGGCTATGCCGCGGTGCTGGCCTGCTTTGAAGGCGAGGCGGCCGACCGGCTGGACCGGGATGTCGGCTCATTGCGCCGGAAGGGCAACGGTTTCCAGATAATCATCCCGCTGGCGGGAAACGGACGAACGGTTCAGGTTACCGGCGTTCGCGCGCTGCACGACGATGACCGGACGGCGGCCGATATTCTCTGGTTCCGCGACGCCACGGACGCGGACAGCATGGATGCGGGTGCAAACAAGGCTGGGGCAGGCGATCTTCGGGCGTTTGTCGCAGCGCTGCCGTTTCCGGCGTGGCTGCGCGACGCGGAAGGTTCGGTTCATCTGGCCAACCGGGCGGCGTCGGACGCGGTTCCGCAAACCACCGATGACGGCTTTACCTTGCGAACCACCGACGGCGTCATCCTCGAAGTTTCGGAAATTCCGCTGGGCGACGGGGCAACCACGCTGGGTCTGGCCCTTCCCGATATCTCGGACCTGCAGTCACGCGACGCACGCGCCGAGATTCAGAACGACTGGTTCCGCATCCTGGAAACCCTGCCCATTCCGGTCGCGCTGTTCGGCAAGGATACGCGTCTCGCCTTCTCGAACCGGCGCTACGCCGAATTGTGGGAGCTTGATGCCGAATGGCTCGCCGCCGGCCCGCGGATGGGCGATCTTCTGGATCACCTGCGTGAAACCCGCCGGCTTCCCGAGACACCCGATTACCCAGCTTTCTGCCGTGAACAACTGGCCCAGTTCTATAGCCTCGACGGCCCGGCACAAACCATGATGTACTTGCCCGACGGCTCGACCTTGCGCAGTGTCGTCAGTCCCCGTCCGGACGGCGGGCTGGTCGTCGCCTATGAGGATTTGTCGGAACGATTGTCCCTCGAGCGATCGCTCAACGAGATGAACGCGGTTCAACGCGAAACGCTCGATAATTTGTTCGAGGGCGTTGCCGTTTTCAGCGGTGACGGACGCCTGCGGCTGCACAATCCCGCGTTCAGGGAACTTTGGGAACTGGGCCGCGACGCGCCGGCGGCCGGTATCCACGTTTCCGCTTTTGTCGAAAAAGCCGCCTCGTTTTTGCCCGGTGACGGCCCCTCAAGCACCACCGACGCCTTGACCAGCGGCCGCTTGATGAGCCGCGAACCAAACAACGGGCGCATGTCGCGGGCCGATGGCCGGGTTCTCGAATACGCCACCGTTCCGCTTCCCGACGGCGCGGTGCTGGTCAGTTTTCTTGATGTCACCGACGGCGCGCAGGTCGAGCAGGCGTTGCATCAGCGGGCCGAAGCGCTGGACGCGGCCAACCGCCTGAAATCCGAATTCATCGCCAATGTTTCCTATGAAATCCGCACGCCCCTGACCACCCTGAGCGGCTTTGCCGAAATCCTGACCGAACAATATTTCGGCGAGTTGAACCGCCGCCAGATGGAATACGCCCAAGGCATCGTGGAAACCTCGCGCTCGCTGATGTCGGTGGTCGGCGACATCCTCGATCTGGCGGGCATTGAGGCGGGCATGATGGCGCTGGAACTGGATACCGTGGATGTCCACGCGCTTCTCGCCGGAATTCTGAAGCTGGTTCGCGAACGAGCCCGCAAACGGAACCTCAAAATTGAATTCGATTGCCCGCCCGATATCGGCTGGATCGTCGCCGACGAGCGCCGCCTGAAGCAGGTCTTCTTTAACCTGATGAGCAACGCGGTGCGCTTTACGCCACGCCGGGGCCGCGTCGGGCTTAGCGCCAAACGCAGGGGCGGCGAGGTGATCATCGCCGTATCGGACAGCGGGCCGGGCATAGAGCGCAGCGAAATTGAGCGCCTGACCCAACCTTTCGAGCGCGGCACGGCGTCTGAAACCGACGGCCAGGGCGCGGGCCAGGGCGCGGGTTTGGGGCTGTCGCTGGTCAGCCGGTTTATCGAACTGCACGACGGCAACGTTGAAATCCGGTCGGCGAGCGGACGGGGTACGACCGTCACCTGCCGCCTTCCCACCGGCGAAGCCGCGGCCGCAAGTAACGCGGAGCCGTCATGACGGGGTCCATCGAGAGACATCTGCCCGACCCTTCGGCCACCGAAGCCCTGGGGCGTGCCTTGGCCGGGTTGGCCCGCGCCGGGGACGTCATCGCCCTTTGGGGCGACCTGGGAACGGGAAAGACGGTCTTCGCCAGAGCCTTCATTCGGGCCCTGAGCGACCCGGAAGAAGAAGTCCCCAGCCCCACCTTCACCCTGGTTCAGACCTACGACTTCGCGGAAGGCACGATTTATCACTTCGACGCCTACCGGCTGGAAAAACCCGAAGAGGCGTTCGAATTGGGCATCGAGGATGCTTTTTGCGACGGGATTTCGCTGATCGAATGGCCCGGACGGCTGGGATCGTTGCTTCCCTTTGAGCGCCTCGACATCGAACTGATCCACGTCGAGGAGACGCAATCGCGCCGCGCCGTCTTGTCCGGACCGCCGCAATGGCTTGGGCGGTTGAAAGAGGCCGATGGTGTCTGATTTGGAACGAACCCGGCGCATTGGCGAATTTCTGGACCGCTCCGGGTGGGGCGGGGCCACGCGCAACCCACTTTCGGGTGACGCCTCTTTTCGCCGCTACGTTCGCTTGGAAGGCGGCCCACGCCCGGCCCTGCTGATGGACGCGCCGCCGCCCCTGGAAAACGTCGCGCCCTTTTCCAGGGTTGCCCGGCATCTTCTGGCGTTGGGGTTTAGCGCGCCAGAAATACTGGCCGAAGACGTTGAGGCCGGGCTGCTGGTCATTGAGGATTTCGGCGACGCGACCTTCAATAACGCGCTGGCCGAGGGCGGAAATGAGACCGCGCTGTACGAGCTTGCCGTCGATGTTCTGATCAAACTTCACGGGAACGCGCCGGAACGCGCCGTGCCGTCGGGGCTGGCCCCCTATGATGACGAGGCGCTTCTTGGCGAAGCCTTCCTGCTGACCGACTGGTACATGCCCGCGGTTCTTGATAGCCTGACGCTTCCCCGTGTGCGGCAAAGCTACGCCGAAAGCTGGTTGCAGGTTTTCAGCCATGTTCATTCCCAGGCGCCGACGCTGGTTCTCCGGGATTTTCACATCGACAATCTGATGATTTTGGCCGCACGCGAAGGGGTCTCTTCGTGCGGGCTCTTGGATTTTCAGGATGCGCTGGCGGGAGCCGGGGCTTACGACCTGATGTCGCTTTTGGAAGATGCCCGGCGCGATATCGACCCGGACATGGCGAACCGTATGCGGGCCCGTTACAAAGCCGCCTTCCCGAACCTCGACCACATTCAATTCGATAACGCGTTCGCCGTTCTGGCCGCCCAGCGCCACGCCAAGGTGATCGGAATTTTCACTCGGTTGTGGCTGCGCGATGGCAAGCCGGGCTATCTTGTTCACATTCCCAGGCTGTGGGGGCTTCTGGAGCGCGCTCTGGAGCACCCGGCCCTTGAACCCGTTGCCAACTGGTTCGCAGCCAATCTGCCGCCGCAAAATAGAGGGGCACCCAACAAATGACCAACGATGAGAAAAACAAGCCCTTGCGCAGAATCGACGTTGAGGTCCCCAAACGCGCCATGATCATGGCCGCGGGATTCGGTACCCGCATGCGGCCCCTGACCGAAATGCTGCCCAAGCCCCTTATCGAGGTTGGCGGACGGGCCATGATCGACCGCACCATCGACTGGCTGGAGGACGACGGCGTCGAGAAGATCGTCGTCAATCTGCACCATCTCGGGCATTTGATCGAACAGCACCTGCGAAAACGCAAACGTCCCGAGATCGTCTTCTCGCAGGAAGATGAAATCCTCAATACCGGCGGCGGCATCGCCAACGCATTACCGCTTTTGGGGGACGGGCCTTTTCTCGTCGCCAACGCCGACATCATGTGGCTGAACGGACCGACCTCGACGTTGCAAGACCTTTCCGGCGTCTGGGATGATGAAAAAATGGACGGATTGCTGCTTCTTCATCCCACCGTCGAGGCCTACGGATATTCGGGAATGGGCGATTTCTGCATTGATCCGGTGGGCGTGCTGTCGTGGCGTCCCGAGCGCGAACTGGCACCCTATCTGTTCGCGGGCGTGCAAATTTTGCATCCGCGCTTTTTCAAGGACGTGCCGGACGGCCCCTTCCCGCTGACCGATCTTTATACCCGGGCCATCGAAAACGAGCGCCTGCACGGCATGGTTCACGAAGGCGAGTGGTTTCATATCGGATCACCCGACGGGCTGGCCGAAGCCGAAGCCTACCTGCGCGAACGCTACGCCGGGGTGCGAAAGCGGTGATCGGCGATATGTCGCAGGCTCCCGAACAAAAGGGTCCGGCGATATATTCCGTCCCGGCGGGAACGCCGTTCGCGGACGCGCTGGCCGACGGCATTCTCGCCCAAACCGGCGGCAAACCGGAAGACTTGGCCGAATTTCGTATTTTGCTGCCCACACGGCGCGCCTGCCGGGCCTTGCGCGACGCCTTCCTGCGCCGCAGCGGCGGGCTACCCATGTTGTTGCCCCGTCTGATGCCGCTGGGCGATATGGACGAGGACGAACTGGCCATTTCGGACGCCGCCGATCTTGGTCCGGCGGACTTTGCCAACGACATCCCGCCCGCCATTTCCGGTCTTCGCCGCCGCGTCCTTTTGGCGCGCATGGTTCTGGCCATGTCGGGCGGCGAAACGACGCCCGAACAGGCGGTTCATCTGGCGAGCGAACTGGGCAGGCTGCTGGATCAGGTTCACACCGAAGAGCTGGGCTTCGATGCGCTGGCCAGTCTGGTGCCGGCGGAATTCGCCGCCCATTGGCAGATCACGCTGGAGTTCCTCAGCATTCTGAGTGCGCAGTGGCCCAAGGTGCTGGCCGCCGAAGGCTGCGTCGACGCGGCCCAGCGCCGCAACCTGCTTTTGGCCGCGCAGGCGCAGGCGTGGCGGCGCGACCCGCCTTTGAGCCCCATCATCGCGGCGGGATCGACCGGCAGCATTCCGGCTACCGCCGAATTGCTGCAGGTTATCGCCGGACTGCCCCGGGGATGCGTCGTCCTGCCCGGTTTGGACACGGATGCCGATGACGACGTGCGCGCGCGTTACGAGCCGACCCACCCGCAGTTCGGCATGGCCCGGCTGATGGAGCGTATGGGCATCGGCCCGCAAGACGTCGCCCCGTGGCCCGCGCCGAACTTCGACGCTAGCAATCGGTCGGAGCGATCCCGGCTGGCCTTCGCCGCCATGCACCCGGCCAGCGCCACCCATCGCTGGCATGACGCCGAACCTTTCCATGCCGAAAGTTTATCGGGCGTGTCGCGCATCGATTGTCCGGGACCGCGAGAGGAAGCGGGCGTTGTCGCCCTTGTCATGCGCGAGGTGTTGGAAACGGACGGCGCGGACGCGGCCCTGGTGACGCCGGATCGCGGATTGGCGCGCCGGGTGGCCTCCGAATTGCGCCGCTGGGGGATCGAGGTGGACGATTCGGCCGGTGTGCCGCTGGCCCAAACACCCACCGCCGCCTTCCTTAGGCTGGCCGCCGACATGGCCGCCGAAGGCTTCGCGCCGGTGCCGACCCTGGCCGCGCTCAAGCATCCGCTGGCCGCCTGCGGGCAATCGCTTGGGGCCTGCCGCGCCCAGGTGCGCCGATTGGAGATAGCCGCCCTCAGGGGTGCGCGCCCGGCGTCGGGCATTGAAGGACTGCGGGCCGTTCTGGGTGACGACGTTGCGCCGTTCGAAGGGTTTCTGGATGCGCTGGAAACCGCCTGCGCGCCGTTTTTCGATTTGGTGAGCCGACCGCGCGCCGAAATGGCGGACCTGACCGACGCCCTTATCCACATGGCCGAAGCCCTGGCCGCCACCGATACCGAAACCGGCGCGGCACGGCTTTGGGTGGGCGACGCGGGCGAGGCGGCCGCGGGGTTCGTGGCCGAACTGCGCGATTCGGCCACCGATCTGGGCGAAATCAACGCCGGCCATTTCCCCGGCCTGCTGGATGCCCTGATGGCGGGCGCGGTGGTCCGTCCGGTCTATGGAAGGCATCCCCGGCTGCACATCTGGGGACCGCTGGAGGCCCGGCTTCAACAAACCGGCGTGTTGATTTTGGGCGGGCTGAACGAGGGAACATGGCCGCCTGAAACCCATGCCGGTCCGTGGATGAGCCGCCCCATGATGGCGTCCTTCGGCCTGCCCCTGCCCGAACGCAGGATTGGTCTGGCGGCCCACGATTTTGCTCAGGCGTTTTGCGCCGAACGCGTCGTCCTGACACGCGCCACCCGGGTCGACGGTACGCCGAGCGTCCCCTGCCGCTGGCTGCTGCGTCTGGAAACGCTTTTGGAAAGTTCCGGTATCGGCGGCGCACTGAAACCGGATGAGCGCCCGCTTCGCTGGTTCGAGCATCTGGATGCGACCGGCCCCGCCACGCCGGTATCGGCCCCCGCGCCAAGGCCACCCGTTAAGGACCGCCCCCGGCGGCTATCGGTTACGCGGATCGAAACGTGGATACGCGACCCTTATGCCATCTTCGCCCGCAACATCCTGAAACTGGAACCGCTGGAAGCCATCGATGCCGACCCGGCCGCCGCCGAACGCGGCATCATCGTTCACAATGCACTGGAAGAGTTTACGCGGGCGTTCGATGACGAGCTTCCAACCGACGCTCTCGATAAACTGCTGGAAATCGGCGAACGGCATTTCAAGCACGCGACATCGCGCCCCGGCGTTCTGGCTTTCTGGTGGCCGCGCTTCATGCGTCTGGCCGCGTGGTTCGTCGCCTATGAAACGGCGCGCCGCGCCGCCGGATACCGGGTTGTGGCGAACGAGGCCGACGCGAAACTTGAAATCGGAACCTTCACTTTGACCGGCCGGGCCGACCGTCTGGATCGGTCGCCGGATGGCGAGCTTGCCATCGTCGATTACAAAACGGGGCAGGCGCCGACCTGGAAACAGGTCAAAAGCGGCCTGGCCCCGCAATTGTCGCTGGAAGCCGTTATGGCCGCGCAAGGGGCCTTCGAGGGCGTCGATGCAAATACGGTCGCCGAGTTGATCTATCTGCGCCTGACCGGCGCGCGCGCGCCGGGCGAAGCGAAAGTCTTAAATAAGGAAATCGACGACATCGCCACCGACGCGTACGAAGGTTTGGTCCGGCGCATCGCCGCCTTCGACGATCCGGCCACTCCGTATCTGTCCCGCCCATGCCCAATATTCGCCCGTGCCTACGGCGACTACGACCATCTGGCCCGGGTCAAGGAATGGGTGAGCGGCGAGGGGGGCGACGAATGAGCGCCCAAACCCGCGATTTCCAAGACGCCATGGCCGCGCAGCGGCTGGCCGCCGATCCCGGTCAGTCGGTCTGGGTCTCGGCCAATGCGGGAACCGGAAAAACCCGCGTTCTGGTGGATCGCATCTCGCGGCTGCTGCTGGCCGGAACGAAACCGGCAAAAATCCTGTGCCTGACCTTCACCAAGGCGGCGGCGGCCGAAATGGCCAACCGGCTGAGTGACCGGCTGGGGTCATGGGCGGCCATGAATGATGCCGATCTTGCCGGGACCTTGCGCGATCTGTTGGGCAAAGAGGTCGCGGCGGATCAATTGCCGTCTGCGCGCCGCCTGTTCGCCGAGGTACTGGACGCACCGGGCGGCCTTAAAATCCGTACCATTCACGCCTTTTGCGAATCCCTGCTGGGGCAGTTCCCGCTGGAAGCCAAGGTCGCGCCGCATTTCGCCGTCATTGACGAACGAACCGAGGCCGAGTTGCTGGCCGAGGCCCGCGACGCCATCTTCCGGCATGCGGTCATGGGGCGCAATCCGGCTCTTTCCGGCACACTGAACCGGCTGGCCGCCATCGTCGATGAAACCGGTTTCGATACGGTCTTGCGCGAACTGGTGGGCAACCGGCGGCAGTTGCGTGACATCATTGTGCGCTACGGTTCCATCGAAGGGGTGATTGCGGCGGCACGGGATGCACTGGACCTGGCGCAAAACGAAACCGAACAATCCATCCCGAGCGTCGCCGCCGATGATGCGTCCTTCGACGGTCCGGGTTTGGAACGACTTTGCGAAGCGCTAGGTCACGGAACGAAAACAGACATTGCGCGGGCCGAAACGATCCGCGTGTGGCTGCGGGAACCGGCGTCGCGAGCCGATGGGCTTGTGGGCGATTACGCCAACGTGTTCCTGACCGCCACCGGGGCACCCCGCGCCGAGAGCCGCCTGATGACCAAGGGGGCGCGGGAGGCCGACGCCGACGCCATTGAAATAATCTTGGCCGAACAGGCGCGAATTGTTGCGCTGGCCGAGAAGCTGAAAGCCGCCGCCATCATCGAATCAACGGCAGCGCTTTTGTCGCTGGCCGAAGCGCTTCTGGATAACTACCAGCGAATGAAGGAAAACCGGGGGCTGCTGGATTACGACGATTTGATTCTGGAAGCCCGCGATCTGTTGCTGGGCGAGGGCGCGGCGGCCTGGGTTCATTTCAAGCTGGACGGCGGCATCGATCACATTCTGGTTGATGAAGCGCAGGACACCAGCCCCGAACAGTGGGATGTCATCGGCGCGCTGGCTGCCGAATTCTTCGCCGGCGAGAGTGCGCGCGCTTCTCATCGCACGGTCTTTGCCGTGGGCGATGAAAAGCAATCGATCTACAGCTTCCAGGGCGCCGACCCGGCGGCCTTCGAGCGCATGCGCATCCACTTTTCGCAAAAGGCCCTGCACGCGGGCCGCGACTGGAAATCGGTGGAAATGCCGCTTTCGTTCCGTTCGGTGTGGTCCGTTCTGAACACCGTGGACCGGGTGTTCGCGCCCGCCGAGGCTGCCGACGGCCTGACCTTTGGCGAACGAGCGCTACGCCACCTGTCGCACCGCACGGGACAGGCCGGTCTGATCGAATTGTGGCCCACTGTGAAGCCCGAAGAGCAACCCGACCTTGATCCATGGGACGCGCCGCTTGACCGGGTTCCGGCTTCCAGCCCGCAGGTGCGGCTGGCCAATCGCATCGCCGATCAAATCAAGGCGTGGCTCGATTCGCGTGAAATTCTGCAATCGGCCGCCCGGCCCATCGAACCGGGCGACATCATGATTTTGGTGCGCCGCCGCGAACGGTTCGCGGAGGAAATGATCCGCTGTCTCAAGCAACGCGGAATCCCGGTGGCGGGCAGCGACCGCATGGCGCTAACCGACCAGCTTGCGGTTATGGATTTGATGGCGCTGGCCCGCTTCGTGCTGTTGCCGGAAGACGACCTCAGCCTTGCCGAAGTTCTCAAATCGCCATTTTTCAACCTCGACGACGACGATCTGCTGGCGCTGGCGCGCGGGCGCAAGGGAACCTTGTGGGATGAATTGAAACGCCGCGCTTCGGAACATGTGTCCTGGACCGAAGCCGCGCAAAATCTGACGCACTTCCTGAACAAGGCCGATTTTGCGCCGCCATTCGAATTTTTCTCCGACGTTCTGGGACCCGGCGGCGGGCGGCGCAAGCTGGTGGGTCGGCTGGGCTTTGAAGCCCACGATCCCATTGATGAGTTTCTGGCGCTGGCGCTGAATTTCGAACGCGAGCACGTGGCCTCGCTGCAGGGGTTTCTGCAATGGCTAGGTGCCGCGCAAACCCAGGTGAAGCGCGATCTGGAACACGGGCGCGCCGAGGTTCGCGTGATGACCGTTCACGGGGCCAAGGGCCTGCAGGCCAATATCGTTTTCCTTCCCGACACCTGCACCACCCCCGATGGCCGCCTGGACGACCGCCTTTTGTGGACCGATAACGCCGTTCTGTGGCCGGGCTTCAAAGATAACGAAGAAAGCGTGTGCGGCGATTTGCGCGAAGGCGCCCGGGTTCGCCGGATGCAGGAATACCGGCGGCTCCTGTACGTCGCCATAACGCGGGCGCGCGACCGGCTGTACGTTTGCGGCTGGGAGAACAAGCGCGGCCGGTCCGACGGCTGCTGGTACGGTCTGATGGAAGCGGCCATGGGCGAGGCGGACGAGATTGATCTGGGTTTCGGCGAGCCCGCGCGACGGATCAGTGACGGGCAATCCGCCGAGCCCGATAGCACGAAAGACGACACGCAGGCTCGACCGGAAGCCGAGGAATTACCAAATTGGGCCACACAAAACGCGCCTGATGAACCGACGCCTTCGCGCCCGCTGGCCCCGTCACGCCCCACTGACGACGATCCGCCGGTTCGTTCACCATTGGGCACGGATGACGGTCAGCGCTTCAAGCGGGGCCGCTTGATCCACGCCTTGCTGCAAACCCTGCCCGACCTTGCCCCCGAGGCGCGCGAGCGCGCAGCCAAAGGTTATCTGGCGCGCGCCGTTCACGGGCTCGAGGCGCAGGCGCAGGAGGAAATCGCCGCCGAGACGCTGGCCATTCTCGATCATCCTGAATTCGCCCACTTCTTCGGCACCCATAGCCGCGCCGAGGTACCCATTGTCGGTGAGGTCGGCACAGAAGTAATTTCGGCGCAGGTCGACCGTTTGGCGATCACGGCGGACACGATCACCATTGTCGATTTTAAAACCAACCGCCCGCCGCCCAAGGATGAAACGGGTGTTGCCGCCATTTATCTGCGGCAGATGGCGGCGTATCGCGAGGCGCTCCGGCGAATTTATCCGCACCATTCCGTTCGCTGCGTTCTGTTATGGACGGACGGTCCGCACGCCATGACGCTCTCGGATGCGAAATTGAACGACCACGCGCCTTGACGCCCCGCCGGGCAGTTTCTAAATTCAGGGCAATGGCTAAATTCAGGCTTGTGGTGATCGCGGCGTTCCGCGTCGATGATTTTTGTCTTTTCCCAACAGGAATAAATAAATGCCAAAACAAATAACCGACGCATCGTTCGAAACCGACGTCTTGAAATCTTCGACGCCCGTGCTTCTGGATTTCTGGGCCGAATGGTGTGGACCGTGCAAGCAGATCGCCCCGGCGCTGGAAGAAATTGATACGGAAATGGGGGATCGGTTGACGGTCGCCAAAATCAACATCGACCAAAATCCCGGCACCCCGTCGCAGTTCGGCGTGCGTGGCATTCCGACCCTTATTCTGTTCAAGGATGGACAGGTCGCCGCCACCAAGGTCGGCGCGCTTCCCAAAAGCAAGATTGTCGAGTGGATTGAATCGACGATCTAACGCCGCATTTTCGGTATCGGAATTGATCGGGCTCCGCTTGAACGGCGGGGCCTGAACTGTTTTTACATGATGGAGACCGCGAAACCGTTGACCATAACGGTCAAAATCAGATCGAGGACAACAAGGGCCACCGCGGTGGAAACGGGAACTCCGAGGGCCGTTCGGGTGATAAACCAGACATAAAACAGAACCGCCATCAAAACGGATATGCCGATGGTGCTTCCTGCCTCAGGGGAAAGGATGCCGGCGGCGACCAAAATCTGGATGGGCAGGTAAAAGGCGTTTTGCCAGACCGTCGCCCAATTGTAGGCGACGATATAGGCGATAAATTTTTCCTCGCGCTGCAAGAACTTCGTCACCCCCGCCATGACCAGCGGGAACAGCGCCCAGGAAACCACATAGGCGATCACCTCGAGCGAAATGTAGCGGATAAACGGCGCGTCGATCCCCGCCGCCTGATAGTGCAACAGCAGGAAAAGCAGATAGAGGGGTGCGATGATGACGGCGGCGAAGAAGGATTTCCAGAAACCGTCGGCCGAGACGTCGAAATAGGCCATCCCGCCAGTGTCCAGCCGGGCCAGCCGATACGCGCCGTACAACGCGCGCGTCACTTCGGGAAGGGTGACTTTCAACAAGGCGGGTTCGCTTTATTCCCTGAGAAGTTCGTTGATGGAGTTTTGGAGCGCGTGCGCTCGTCCTCCTGTTTGACGATAACGCCACAATACAGGCCCGGCCGCTGCGTGACCAGTAGACATCGAAATGCGGATGCGTTAAGGGAGAACGGCTTCGGGGGCTTCCCCGAAACGCTGGGAATTTTCATCGGGAAGGGTTGGGAATGGACATCATCGTCGCGGAAAGACTGGGCGGAAAGCAATTCGGCAAGTCGACCGAAATCTACAAGTTCGAGAAGATCAAGCGGGCCAAGGACGCGGCGGCCAAGAAATTTCCGAATATCCCGATCATCGACATGGGTGTGGGCGAGCCCGACGCCCCGGCCGACCCCAAGATCGTCGAGGTGCTGGCCGCCGAGGCCGGAAGGGCGGAGAACCGCTTCTACGCCGACAACGGCATCGCCCCGTTCCAGGAAGCCGCCGCGCGCTATATGGAGCAGGTATACGGGGTCGGCGGGCTCGATCCGGCGGAACAGATCGTCCACGGCATAGGCTCCAAGCCGATCTTCGCCATGCTGCCGCTGTGCCTGATCAATCCGGGCGACGTGCTGCTGACCGCGGTGCCCGGGTATCCGGTGATGGCGACGTACACCCGCTACGTCGGCGGCCAGGTGCATCCTCTGCCGCTGCTCGAAGAGAACGGGTTCCTGCCCGACCTGGGCGCGATCCCGGCGGACGTCCTGGGCAAGGCCAAGGCGATCTACGTTAATTATCCGAACAACCCGACCGGCACGGTGGCGACGCCCGAGTTTTATCGTGAGTTGGTCGATTTCGCGCACAAGCACGGCATCGTCATCGTCCAGGATGCCGCCTACGGCGCCCTGACCTACGACGGCCACAAGCCCATGAGCATCCTTTCGACGGATGGCGCCATGGAGGTGGCCGTTGAAGTGCATTCGCTGTCGAAGGCCTTCAACATGACCGGATGGCGGCTCGCCTTCCTGACCGGCAACAGCAAAGTCGTGAAGGCCTACGCAACGGTCAAGGACAACACGGATTCAGGGCAGTTCCGCGCCATCCAGAAGGCCGGCATGTTCGCGTTGGCGCATCCCGAGATCACCGCGCGCACCTGCGAGAAGTATTCGCGGCGCTTTGATCTGCTGGTCGAGGCGCTGAATGACGTCGGCTTCTCGGTCAAGAAGTCGCCGGCGACCTTCTATCTCTACGTCGCCTGCCCCAAGGGCACCGCGTCAGGGGTCACCTTCGAGAATGCCGCGCAGTTCTCGGAATTTCTGATCATGGAGGCACAGATCTCCACCGTGCCGTGGGACGACGCCGGCGCCTACGTGCGCTTCTCCGTCACCTTCGAGGCCGACGGCCCCGAGGCGGAAAAGAAGATCATCGACGAAGTGCGCGAACGGCTCGGACGCCTGAAGCTGGTGTTCTAGGACAATTTCCGAGCGGATTGGTTCAATCCGCGACGACCATTTGCGTAAAATCAATAGGTTGGAACCGTTTCGGCGTTCGATTGAACCGTGCCTATCCGGTTAAGACAGGCACCCACTACATATAGAGCAAACGACGCGCCATGCCGACACCATCCAATTGGTCGCTTTTGACCCGATCCGGCAATTCCGATCGATCGGCCATACGTTCGGTTGCCAAGAAAAGGGCGTAATGTCGAACGCTTACATCGCTCTGATCAGCAGGAACGCGGTCAACTGATCGGCGACAAGGACGATGTCGACCTGGCGACCAATTTTCAAGAATGGGGGCGGATTTACGACCTCTCACGTCCGCATGGCGACTATGGTGGTAAAGCACCTTACGAAGCCCTCAGGGAAAAGCTATAAACTCAAGCCAAGATGTCTCGCTGAATCGCTCATGTTACAGTTCCCGATTCAAGAGTCATCTGGAGATTGTCGGTTCAGGAGGAGATTCATCCATGACGCTTTCCGTTGCCGTTGTCGGAGCCGGACCGAGCGGTTTCTACACCGCCCATTCCCTGATCAACAGCGGAGCAGATTGCCGCGTCGATCTGATCGAGATGCTGCCCGCGCCCTTCGGCTTGATCCGCAGCGGCGTGGCACCGGATCACCAGGGCACAAAGGGCGTCGTTAAGTCCTATGAAAAGACGGCGGCAGCCGATCAGGTCGCCTTTTTCGGCAATATAGAGGTCGGCCGCGACGTGTCGCTGGACGAACTGCGCGAGATCTATGACGCGGTGGTGCTGTCCACCGGCGCGCCCTTCGACCGAGGCTTCGAGATCATCGGCGGCGGTAAGCAGGCAATGTACGGGGCCGCCCAATTCGTCGGCTGGTATAATGGCGATCCCCGCCACGCAGATCTGAACCCGGCGCTCGACGCGACCTCGGTGGGTGTGGTCGGCAACGGCAATGTGGCCCTCGACGTGGCCCGGATGCTGGTTAAGACGCGGGCGGAAATGGCGGCCACGGACCTGCCCGAGCATGCCGCCAACGCCATTCACGCCTCGCCCGTTACCGATGTCTACATCTTCGGTCGCCGCGGCCCCGAGGATGCTAACTTCACCAACGCGGAGCTGCGTGAGCTCGCCCATCTCGAGGACTGCGCGGTCATCATCGACGCGGATGTCATCCCCGATGAGGTCCCCGATGACGGACGCTCAGCACGTGACCGCCGGGCCATGGAGCGCAGCCTCGCCACTCTGCGCGAACTGGCTGCGGCGGCGAAGGAGGGCAAATCCAAGCGCCTGCATTTCGTCTTTTTCGGTCGGCCGATCGAGGTCCTGGGCGGCGACCGCATCAAGGGTCTGCGCCTCGAGCACACCTATATCGACGATGACGGCGAGACCGCCAGCGCCGGCACGCATTTTGAGATTCCGATGGGCATGCTCGTCGCCGCCATCGGCTACCGCGCCGCGCCAATCGAGGGCGTGCCGCTGGACGAACAGCGCGGCGTGATCCGGAACACCGACGGCCGCGTCCTGCCCGGTGTCTACGCCGCCGGCTGGGCCAAGCGCGGTCCCTCGGGAGTCATTGGTTCGAACAGGCCCGACGGCGAAGAGGCGGCGAACAACATCCTCGCCGACATCCGCGAAGGCAGCAAGGTGGGCCGCCCGGCCCTGGAATCCCTGCTGCGCGAGCGTGGCGCCCGGTGGGTGTCCTTCGATGACTGGAAGGAAATCGATGAAGCCGAAATCGCCGCCGCCACCGACGGCGCGCCCCGCGAAAAGATCGTCAACGCCGACGAGATGCTGGCGGTGGTGGAGAAAGATGCATAGGCCAGTCTAGAAAGTATTAGAAAAGTAAATGCTGGTTGGCTGAAGCTGGCCGAGGTATGTCAGGTATTGGCTAAAAACAGCCGTTCAGCACCGGGCGATGTGACGGTTGCTTTTCGGGGGTAAGCTGAAGTTCTAGGCGTTATCGGCTGCTTTTAGGGGGAAAGCGATCCAAATTCCAGGCAACCGATTTCGGCTGGGTGATTACGGTGACATGATTACTAAATGACGTGATTACGGTGACAGTTTACTAAATGCTTTGATTACGGTGACAGTTTACTAAATGCTTTAATTTCTTTTGCTTGCGAAATGAATCTGCCGACCCCTATTCGTAATTTGTGTATTTAGTAAACTGTCACCGTAATCCACCTAGTAAACTGTCACCGTAATCTTGTATTTAGTAAACTGTCACCGTAATCCCTGTCACCGTAATCCCTGTCACCGTAATCCCCGTCACCGTAATCCCACCGTAATCCTAGTAAACTGTCATCGTAATCCCCGTAATCCTGTCATCGTAATCCCCGTAATCCTGTCACCGTAATCCAACGAGCAATCGAGGGTGCCAGCGAAACTGGTCGCCGCCGGGCCGCTCATTAGGACGTGGTCTTGGTCGTTCCATTCGATGCGCAGGGTCCCGCCGTCGAGGACGACCTCGGCGGTACGCTCGGCCAGGCCGCGACGATGCGCCGCCACCAGCGTCGCGCAGGCGCCGGTGCCGCAGGCCCGGGTGATGCCGGTTCCGCGTTCCCACACCCGCATACGCAAGCGGGTCGGTGAGAGGACCTGAACGGCCTCGACATTGATGCGCGCAGGGAACAGCGGGTGATGCTCGACGCGGGGGCCGACCGTCTCCAGCGGAAGTGATTCGACATCGTCGACGAAGAATACGGCATGCGGATTGCCGACGTTGATGCCCACGGGATCGCGCAGCGGCCCTTCTTCGATGCCTAAGTGCAGGGTGTCCATGGCCTGAGCCAGGGGAATGTCCTGCCAGTCCAGGCGGACGGGTCCCATGTCGACGGTGATTAGGTCGTTGCCGCCGTCGTCTGCTGCGGCGGTGGCGTGCAGCAGGCCGACCACGGTTTCGATGACGATCGTGTTGGCACCGCGCTCCTTCATGACCGTTGATGCGACGCACCGGGTGGCGTTGCCGCAGGCCTCGACCTCGCTGCCATCCGCGTTGCGGATGCGCATGAAGACGTCGGCGGCACCATCGCGCGGCGGCTCCATGATGATGAGCTGGTCGCAGCCGACGCCGGTGTTGCGGTTGGCGATGGCGCGCACCTGATCGGCGCTCAGCTCCAGTGACTGGCGACGGGCGTCGAAGACGACGAAGTCGTTGCCGAGGCCGTGCATTTTAACGAACGGGAGGGGCTCCATATTCTTCTAATCCAGCCAGTCGGGGTAGGCTTCACCAGCGATCATTTCCTCGACGCTCAGGCGCGGACGGACCACGGCAAAGGCATCGTCCTTGACCAGGACCTCGGGAATGAGCGGCCGGGAGTTGTAGGTCGAGGACATCGACGCCGCATAGGCGCCCGCCGAACGGATGGCCAGCAAGTCGTCGGCCTCAGCCTCGGGCAGCGGCCTTTTCACCCCGAAGGTGTCGCCGGTCTCGCAGACCGGTCCGACCACGTCCGTTTCCACAATCGCGGTGCCGGTCGATGGCTCGCTGACCGGAACAATGTCGTGATAGGCATCGTAGAGGGCCGGGCGGATCAGGTCGTTCATGGCGGCATCGACAATGGCGAAGCGCCGCGTCGGCCCATGCTTGACATAGAGGACACGGGTTACCAGAACGCCAGCATTGCCGACGATGACCCGGCCCGGCTCGAAGATCAGGCGGCAGCCGAGGTCGCTGGTGGCTGCCTTGACCACGGCGGCGTAGTCCTGCGGGCCCGGAGACGTCATATCGTCGGCGTCGTCACCGTAAGGTATGCCGAGCCCCCCGCCAAAATCGATGCTCTCAATGGCATGACCGTCTTCGCGCAGGGTGAGGACCATCTCGCGGACCCGTGCGAAAGCGTCGCGGAAGGGCTCAATCTTGCGCAGCTGTGAGCCGATGTGGACCGAGAGGCCGACGATGCGCAGGCCCGTGAAGGCCGCGGCGCGGGCATGGAATTCGCGCGCGAAGGTCCAGTCGATGCCGAACTTGTTCTCGCTCTTGCCGGTGGTGATTTTGCGGTGGGTTTTGGCGTCGACGTCGGGGTTGACGCGCACCGCGATGGGCGCAATGACGCCGAGTTCGCGGGCGACCGAATCCAAGACGGCGAGTTCGGGCTCGGACTCGACGTTGATCTGCATAATGCCGGTCTTCAGCGCCAGGGCCATCTCGTCGCGGGTCTTGCCGACACCGGAAAAGACAATGCGCTCGGCCGGTACGCCGGCCTCCAGCGCCTTCATCATCTCGCCGCCGGAAACCACGTCGGCTCCGGCGCCCAGACGCGCCAGGGTGCGGATGACGGCGATGTTGGGGTTGGCCTTGACGGCAAAACAGATGGTGGCCGGTAGGTCGGCGACGGCTTCGGCGAAAACGCGGTAGTGGCGTTCCAGGGTGGCCGTGGAATAGCAGTAAAACGGCGTGCCGACGGCCTCGGCGATACGGGCCAGCGGCACGGCTTCGGCACACAGTTGCCCATCCCGGTATTGGAAGTGGTCCATTGAGCGGTCTTCTCCTCCTAGGGTCCGCCCGGCTCCACGCGAAGGCTGCCACCGGAACGGCATTGCGGGCTGAACATATGAGGCCGATGGGATTTTTTCCAGAGGAACCTTGCGGCCGCCGACCGGATGGGTCGTCTCAGTGGGTCCGAATAGAGGAGACATGCTCTAGCCATGCAAGAAGATCGTCGGCTATGTGGTGGATATTCCCGTCCGCCGCACCGGTCTGGCCCCATTCGGTTTCGTTACGAAGCCACACGGTGGTCATGCCGCGTTCCGCGGCAGGTAATAGATTGCGCGCAATGTCATCCACCATCACGGTTTTTTCGGGGCGCAGGCCGTAGTGGTCAATGACAGTGTCATATGGTCCGGGTTCGGGTTTCGGAACGTAGTCGGCGTCGCAAATGTCGAAAATGCCGTCGAAATGCCTTCTCACGCCCAGCCGGTCCAGTATGCGCACCGCGTGATCGGTCGACGCGTTGGTGAAAATCAGCTTGGTTCCGTCGAGGCCGGCCAGTGCCGCATCAAGCCTTGGATTGGGTGCGATGACCGAGAGATCGATATCGTGGACATAGTCGAGATAGGGCTTTGGATCCACTTTATGGCGCATCATCAGGCCGCGCAGGGATGTGCCGTACTCATGGAAATACTCTTTCTGCAGCCGGTACGCGGCCTCTTTGTTCATATTCAGGTGATTCGCGATGAAATCACGAATGCGTTCACTCACTTGAACAAACAAGTTGTCAACGGCGGGATAAAGTGTGTTGTCGAGATCAAAAAGCCATGTTTCCGCGTGCCCTAGCGAGCTTTCTGGAATGAAGTGAATTTTATCCATCAAATGTTTCCGCATGAGAAAGAATGACACTGGCGCTAAAAAACTACCATACGGCGCAAATAAGATCATATGGTAGGTATTAACAATTCAAAAGGCAGCGTCCATGGCGGTGAATGTGCAGGGTGGAGATATCGGATCGGCGGAGGTCTCGCGGTTAAAGACCGAACGCGACCGCTTTGTCGCTCTGGCTTTCTGCTGGGCGGACATTCTGATCGAGCTGGATAACGAACGCAAAATCGTTTTTGTCGGCGGCACGACGCTTCCCGTTCTGGGCAAATCAGCACAGGGCCTTATGGGCCTTCCTATCAACGAAATCGTTGCCGATACCGACCGTGCCCTGGTCCGTCAGCTTCTGAAAATTGCGGAACAGTTGGGTCGCATCGACGGCTCACTCGTTCGCCTTCAAGGCTCGCGTGGGCCAACTCCCCCGATGTCCGTGGCAGGCTACCGGCTGGACGACCTCAAGAGCCATTTCTTTCTGGCCTTCCGCATGGGCGCGGCCGCAGACACGGACGTGGCGAGAGACACGGAAACCGGCCTGATCGATGGCGACGCCTTTGCCGATGTCGCGGCCAGTCGCGTGAAAAAACTCCAGGCCGCCGGCGAAGACGTCAAGATGACCATGGTGTCCATGGAGGATCTTTCGAACCTCCGCGAACGCCTTGACGAAGCATCCGAGCAATCGCTGATGAAAACCGTCGGCGCCAGCTTGCGCGCTCATTCGGTCGGTGGCGACGCGGCCGCGCGCATGGGCGAGAACAGCTACGGTCTCGTTCATAACGCCAGCCTGGATATTTCCGATTTCGAACGCGAAATCCAGGAAGTGGCGCGCGACGTCGACCCCGCCGGCGAAGGTATTTCGATCGAGACCGCGACCATTGACGTCGGCAATGACGATATCAGCGAAGGGGATATGGCCAAGAGCCTTCTCTACGTGGTCAATCGGTTTCGCGATACCGAGGGCGGCGGTTTCACCATCAAAAACCTGTCGACCAATCTGTCTTCGCTAATGAATGAAGCCGCCGCCTCGGTGGACGGGTTCAAAAAGATCGTTGCCGCAGGCGCCTTTGATCTGGCTTTCCAGCCGATCATCGATTCGCGAAGCGGCGAAATTCATCATTTTGAGGCACTGACCCGTTTTCGCGGCGGCGGCGCGAACGAGTCGCCCTATCGCTATATTACCTTCGCCGAAGAAACCGGATTGATCAGCGAATTCGATCTGGCGGTCGCCACCAAAGCCATCGAGTGGCTTGGGAAATGGCCGCGCAACACCTCTCGTTACAAAATCGCTGTGAATATTTCGGGCCACTCGGTCGGCAATGATTTTTACGTTTCGTCGCTGCATAAATTGCTGCGTGATAACGCGTGGGTCGAAGACAAGATGCTGTTCGAAATAACGGAATCGTCTCGTATGGCGGATCTCGATACGGCCAACAGTTTCATTCAGGGCCTGCGCAAAAAGGGACATCACGTCTGCCTTGACGACTTCGGCGCCGGTTCGGCCAGTTTCCAGTATATGAGCGCTCTTGAGGTGGATGTGGTCAAACTGGACGGCAGCGCCATACGCAACGCCCAGACCGGGCCCAAGGGCCGGGCCTTTCTTACCGCCTTGACGGCCCTGTGCCGAAGCCTTTCCGTCGAGACCGTCGCCGAAATGATCGATAAGGAAGAAGGGCTGAATTTCGTCAGGGACTGTGGAGTCAATTACGTACAGGGTTACCTTTTTGGACAACCCTCTCGAAACATTAAGGACTTCGACCCACTTCCCATGGGAGATGTCTTCCGAAGGCGCCGATGAGCAAAGCCAAAACGACCCGAACTCCGGATTCCGCTCCGGACAATACGCATCTGCTGGAGGGCTATCCCGGCCCTGCATTTCTGGTCGCGCGTGATTCTTCGATTTTGGCGGTCAATGAACGTGGCGTCGAAATGGCGCCGATGTTGATGCGCGAGCGATCAACCGACGTTGTCGGCATGGTCAAAGCTGCCGCAGTGACCAAGGTCATCGTCGCCCAATCCGTTGAACTGACGCTTGGCGACAACAAGCTGCAACTCGAAGTCACCGTCATCCCGTCGGTCGGATCCGATTCCTTCCTGGTTTTGGTTCGCGACGTCACGCTTGAACAGAATCTACGACCGGCTTTAATTGAATCGCGGCAGCGGTATCGCGATTTGGTGGATATTTCGAGCGATTTCGCATGGGAAGTCGGACCGGAAGGCGAGTTCGTCTTCGTGTCGGCCAAAAATGCCTTGGGCTATGCCACCGAAGAAATTATCGGTCGGCATCCGCACGATCTGGTGATCGACGCCGCAGCCTATCGCCCCCTGCCGTTTATCAGCGACCAGCCGGTTGACGATGTTGAACTGTGGATGCGCCGTCCGGACAATTCGCTGGCCTGCGTGGCGGTTTCCTCGCGACCCTTATTCGACGATGTCGGCCTTTGGCTGGGGGCCCGCGGCGTTTGTCGCGACATCACCCGCGAGCGCGAGCGCGAGGCCGCGCTAATGCGCGCCCGCCACCGCGAACAAATCCTGCACTACATCATTCGCGCCATCCGAAACGAGGTTGAGCCGCAAAACATGCTGACCGCCGCCGCCGCCGCCGCTTCCCGGGCGCTGGCAGCTGCGGGTTGCCGCGTTTTTCGCGCCACATCCTCGGGAAAATTCCAGGTCGCGGCCGAGTTCGCCGATATTGGGGAAAACTGTCTGTTCGAAACGGAATTGGAAAAGATCGAACAAACGGATGGTGTCTTTGAACGTGAAATCGGGCCGTGGCGGGCGCTTGGCGCGACCACCAATTATCGAACGACGATTAATGGCGGCGTATGCATTTGGAAAGCGAAATCCCTCGGCGAATGGGCCGAGGACGAGCGCCTGCTGATAACCGATGTGGCCGACCAACTTGGCATCGCCATTGAACAGATTAACAACCACGAAAGAATCGTTCGTCTTTCGCGAACCGACGCTCTAACCGGGTTGCTCAACCGCCGCGCCTTTTACGAAGATGAAATGCCGCGTCGACTGCAACGACTTGCAAGGGGTACGGGAAAAGCGGCGCTTTTTTACGTGGACCTCGACAATTTCAAGCAGGTCAACGATGAATTCGGACACAATCGGGGCGACGAGGCCCTGATCGCCGCCCGCGATTTGCTGCTTGAGCATTCCCGACCGGGTGATTTGATCGCTCGCATAGGCGGCGACGAATTCGTCATGTGGCTGGACGGAATATCCACCGATTTGGCGCGCAATCGTGCGGCGGACCTGATTGCCGCAAGTGCCAAGTTGGCGCAATACTCGGAAG
>Ga0233430_1001411_pt1 | contig 33942 bp, 29 predicted proteins | sample SI_118_April2016_2_FD_179883 | JGI IMG/M metagenome (GOLD analysis project Ga0233430, IMG submission 179883) | Seawater microbial communities from Saanich Inlet, British Columbia, Canada - SI_118_April2016_150_MG | ecosystem: Environmental > Aquatic > Marine > Inlet | place: Canada: British... | reverse complement strand
CGATTCCGTCTTTGCTGTTGCAGAAGAAAACCATCGAAAACGAAAATTGCGGAATTTGAAAAAACAAGCAGAAGCTTTTGGGTTACAATTGGTTGAAGGCATATCTGCTTAGTTTGTTACTTAAAAGATACATATAGATAAGATCTCAATTTCCGGTGTTCAATCGACCCCAGACATCCTGGGCGACCTCCATTCTACACTGCCGCAGCTTTTCTCCATCATTGTCCAGTTTCTTTGGATTGCATTGAATATCCATGCGCTCATTAAGCCAGCCCCAGCAGCCCTTTTTGTTGATTTTGTCGCAGATCTTCTTCTTCAGGTGTGTCAGTTCGGTCCTCTTTTTCAGGTAAGTCTGTCCACTGGCCAGGGTTTTGGACCAGGTCTCCCTGATCCGGTCACCCATCCCCTTCAGGTCTTTCTGCAGCTGCTTGCAGCGGTCCTGATCCCCAAAACTTGAGCTGCCACAAATCTTGTCCCGCAGGTCTCTCATTTCATCTTTGATCATATACCCGATTTCCAGTGCATCCTCTAAACCGTCATTCGACAAGCAGTTGATGATTTTCTCCATGGTCGGTTTTTTCAAACAGTCGGTAATGACTTCTATCTGCTCTGCGGTGTATTTTTTACTCTTTTGTAGCTTCTGCTTGAGTTCATCATGCACCTCGGCGGGAAGATCGATCCACTCCTGGAGTTCTTTGGATACCGCTACACCAGTAGTTGCAGTGATCAGTAATAAAACCAATACCAGTAATCGTTTTCGGACTTTCATTGGATTTTGCTCTTAGTTTATGTTTCCGGGAACGCCACTCTCGTTTTCCACCTGTGCCAGATCTTTTTCATAATACCGTGAGGCGATCAGAAAGAAAACCCCGGCTAAAACAGGAGCGACAGGTATAAAAGTCATCGCGCTTTCAATCCCGAACATGTCTGAAAGTTGTCCGATGGCGATGGGGGCTGTGGAACTTCCCAGCAGGTGCTGGATAATGACATTCAGGCTCAGGGATATCGCCCGCAGCCCGGGATGAACCACATCCTGGGTGACTGCCACCGAAGCCGGCAAAAATCCGACAATCAGGATGCCGCTGAGTGTGAGAATGATAAACTGGACATTTCCCCTGAGAAAAATGAAAGCGATGGACAGCACTGCGGCAGTTAAAAATGAGGTGAGGGCCGGGAAAAAAAGACGACCCCTTTTCTGCCGTTGATGCCAGCGGTCCGCAAGAAATCCCCCCAGGGGAGCGCCAACGATGGCCAGCAACATGACAATCCCACCCCGGGTGGCGGCTTCGGTCATGGGTATGCCCTGAATCCGGTGGAAATAGGTCGGCAACCAGGTCATCAAAGCGGTTGTCATGAAAACACTGGTTGCTAACCCCAGACAGTTGAAGATCAGGGTCTTATTGCTGATGAAGTGCCTGGCAATCTCAGGGATGCCCATCAGCACAGATTTCTGGCTGCCGCCTTCTTCTTTTTTCTGGGTCAGCGCCACTGTCTCGTAGTCTTTAACAAAAAAGAAAAGGATTGCGACCAGGAATCCAGGCAGGGCGACAATACCGAATGCATTTTTCCACCCAAACCGTTCCGCCACTATAGCGCCCAACCCAATGCCGAGGGCGCTGCCCAATGGAATCGAGGCGTTCCAGAAGCCCAGCATACGCGCCCGTTTTTCTTCTGGAAAGAGGGTGGCGATCATGGCCGTGCCGCCGGGAGCGTATCCCGCCTCTCCGATACCGATAGCGGTGCGGGCGACAAACAGCTGCCGGAAGTTCTGTGTAAAGGTGCAGGAAATCGCAGCAATGCTCCAGAGCACTGACATAATACCGATGCTCTTCTTACGGCTCCAACGATCGACCAGGATGGAGGCCGGCAGAGAAAAAATCAGGATAGACCAGTAGACTGATGAAACCAGCATGCCGCACTGTGCATCCGTCAGACCCCAATCTTGTTTAATGTAAGGGAAGAGTGAGACGATCACCATACGGTCGATATAGTCGAACATATAAAGTAGAAACAGCAGCGTAAAAACAGTACCGGCATATTTCTTTGAGATGTTGGATGCGGTTGGCATAAATCTCCCAGGCTGTTTCAGGTCAGTGACCGGTATAGGCACCGTACTTTTTTGTCGCTTCAAACATGGCGATACAGTTTTCTGGATTTACTCCGGGGTGCAGCGAGTTTGATGAGCAAATGATGAGGCCACCTCCCTGGCCAGCGTCATCGATAGCCTGTTTGACGGCGTCGGTGACTTCTTCGCAGGTCCCGTCACAGAGTAGATCCTTGCAGTCTATATTTCCGAGGAGGCACAGTTTGTCACCGCAATAATCCTTCACCTTCTTCAATCCCATATCCGCTTCCGGTTCCAACGGGTTGAGGCCATCATAACCTGTCTCCAGCAGCAGGTCCAGAATATGCCAGAGATTGCCGTCACTGTGACGTATCACTTTCAAACCCAGCTCATGGGCCCGGTCCACCACTCTACGATTATAAGGGTTCACAAATTCGGCAAACTGGGCGGGACTGATCATGATGGAACTACCATGAGCGATATCGTCTTCGATCACCAGAACATCCAGACCGGCCTGAGCCAGCATCTCTAACTGACGGAGATTGAAGTTGACTGTCATTTCAGCGATACGGTGCACAAATTCGGGGTCATCAAACATCTTCATCATCAGATTGATCATGCCCGCCAGTCGCCAGCTGAGCACGAAGGTCCCCCGCATCAGCCAGAACAATGCTTTGGTAGAATTAAAGCGATCCTTCTCCAGGTTGAGCAGCAGCAGGTGCCCCGCTTTGGGTACCGGGGGGGTATAGCGGGTCAGGTCAGTTGCCGTTTGCAGCGGATGGCCAGTGGCTACAGGCAAACCGTGGGGATTCCGGGTGTAGACAACCCCCCAGTCATCCTGCAGGGCTTTATCGTCCAGGATCTCTTCATGACCGATTTCAAAAGAGGTGACACCATCGATGTCAAACTCCTCGTGAATCAGAAAAAGCGTGTCCAGTAGTTTCATTTTTTCCACGTCGTTCATTTCGTGGAATTTTTTGGGATCAGGCAGGCCGTCAGTCAGGTGTCGACCGATACCGATGATGGGTTCTTCGTTGATGCCATGGATATAAAGTGGGACACGATCCGCTTCCCGAATCTCCAAAGCGGTAAAAATTCTTTCTCTACCATTCATTTCCAAGTCTCCTGGCGTCACGTCAACATCAAGTCCCGTGTCTGATATGAACCCTTTTCAATTGCGGATACGTTTTAAGATGATCTATAACTCATTTCGCTGAAATCCCGAACTCGCGTTGCTCAAACAGAGGGATTTCGGGCGTTCAATTTCGTTAAGATCATCTAAAAACTCCTCCAAACAATTGAAAAGGGTTCATAACAGACACTCTGTATTCTAATAATCCTTAAGTTAATGACAATGATTTCACATTCTGTCCGCAAAAGTCCCGTAAAGACTGGACATTTTGCAGACAGAATGCCACAGCAACGTGTTTCTTTGACACACTAATGGGAAACACTTGAGTAATTTTTGAGCTCGCCCATATCATTTTCTGGGCGAACTATATCAGTTCTGCAGGTGAAGGTAAACAACGATCGAGGAGTTCATTTTCATTTTTATGGTTAGAATATTATTACAAGAGGTTGAATTCAAAAGGACGGTATTAGAGGGGAGGACTGGCTCTGAATTGTTGGAGACACGATACTTATCTCGGGAAACAAGAGTTGATCTAAGAAACTTGAAGGTTCATAAAAAATTCGAGAGAAGCCTCTCCAAAAATATCATAATGATCCAGCCCCTTCGAAATAGATAGATCCTTTTCTACAGCTAAATCCAGGAAGGTATGATTTTCCAGGTATTGACCTTTTGCATTTCGAACGATAATCACCTGCGGCCTTTCCAAATCTGTTTTAGGGACGCTGATTGCGAAAGCCTGAGATCCGTCGCTCAATTCAACCAGGGACCCTTTTGGGAAGTGTCCCATCATGTGCTGAAAATATTCCGAAATCTCAAAGTCATATTCAATACCGGCTAACTGTTCAATATATCGCATTGCAGCCGGGGGGGCCCAGGATTTCTTGTAGCTGCGCCTGCCAACCAGCGCCTGGTATATGTCTATGATCGCGATCAAACGCGTTTCCTTTGAGGCGCTTTCATAACGGGCGTCTTCAGGATAACTGGAGTACATTGATGTATCCAGTTTTACGTGATGATATTTGGCCATGTTAACCATAAAACCGGGCATTCCCATTTTCGATAGCATTTCCGCTCCATATAGCGGATGTTTGCGTATCAGCAGCTTTTCACGACTGTCATTTTCAAATTTCTCTGTACAGTCTAAAATAGAACTAGGTAGCTTTGCCTTACCGACGTCGTGTAGAAACGAAGCCAGTATCATTTGTTTTTCATCTTTGAAAACGTTGTGATCTCTATTTCCGCCATATATTTTTTTATAGACCACCTGAAAGATAGCGGCTACATCTATACAATGGGCATACGTCTGATCGCTTTTTTTTAAGGCGGCAATCACGCCCATTGCTTCTGCAGAAGAAGTGTCAGCAATGGTATCTATGTGATGTCTTATTTCTGCTAAGCGGATCTTGCCTTTTTTGGCGTTGTCCATCATGTTTTCCAACGCCTTCACTGCTCCCTGGCGCATTTCAACGCTCTCTTTGACTTTGTGGACCATTTCCGTGGCCATTCTGACGGCCTTTCTCTTTAGAGCCTGTTTCGAGGATTGGGGACGTCTATTTTGCCTAACGTAAAATTTGTTAAATCCTCGGTCTTTCAATTCATTGATAAGATTTTCATTTACAATAATGAGTTTTTTTAAAGAAACGGGAAATCTGTAAAGGCGAAAAAGTCTGTCACCAGCGTTTAATTGATCCGTTGTCAGTTCCAGCTTTTCACCCCCTCTTTCAACCAAGGTGTTGGCCCCCTTAAAATTCAGCTTTACCCATTTGCAGGTGGCTTCATCCATGGGCCTGTATTTTTTGCTGAAACCGACATAGGCCAAAATGAACATCTCTCGTTTCAATCCTTCCAAACTGACCAGCTTTTTTTGAGCAGAATCCGGTTTCATAAGATATTTTATAATTGAACGTGATTTGACACCAGTACCATTGGGATTACTTTTTAACATCAATACTCAATTAACCTGAATTTTCTGTTAGATACTGATTTACAAATTTTGAAACGTCATTTTCAATTTCCTGGTCTGTTTTTATGAACGAGATACCAATATCATATAGAGTTGGCTCACTGATCTCAGTTCTCACAACTTTCCCTGTTATTTGAGTATGGCTACTGTTGGTTTCGAGCCGAATCTTCAGCTGAACGACATCTCCAATTTCAAACAGAATTTTACTTTCAAAAAGAAGCCCGGTTTGACTAAAGTTCTTGGTGGTGGTGGCTATCTCATCGGAGGCACTCAGATTATCGATTTTTTGTACTTGAATGTCAGTGAAAAAATCGAAGCGAATAAACCGTCGTTTGTTCTTTGAGTATATAGCAATATTGTCCCTTCCATAACTTTTGGCCTGGTATAACCCTCGATCTGCATGTTCGACCAATTCATTTATATTCTGACCGTCTGCAGGGAAAGAGGCCAAACCTCCGCTCACAGTCATATTGATATGCTTATTTTCATAAATGTTTGGTGTCATTTTAATTTTCTCACGAATTCGCTCACCTAGCGCCAGCGCTTTCATTTTCCCGGTTTGAGGGAGGATAATCAGAATTTCTTCTCCACCGTATCTGATAGCAATATCTTCTGTTCTAATCTCTTCCATTACTAACCGGGACATATTTTTTAGAACGAAATCCCCGGCCAGATGACCATAAGTGTCGTTGACTTTTTTGAAATGATCCAGATCCAGAAAAAGAATTGAGAACTCATAATTATGTCGATTAGATCTTGCCAGTTCTTGATTGATGGATTCATTAAGTTGACTACGATTAAACAAACCCGTTAACTCATCATAACGAGAAGCTTTCTCTTTGGATTCAAAGACGCTGATCTCAACGACCTTTGGGGTTTTTAGTGACATATCAATAGAGCAAAAATAATCACAGATAACCGTTTGTATGGTGACGTCCCGCTTGAGACATTTATTTAGCATTTCCCGATGAATAACAATTTTCTCCCAGCACTCTTTTGCTGTTTCCGGCTCTAGATTAAGATGCGCCAACACATGGATAATTGCGGCATAGGCCGTTTCCCCATATTCACTGATGATCCCATTTAATTCTGAGATGATTTTTTCATTTTCTCCTGCGTATTTGGTTAAACATCCGATAATAGATTCTCTGATAATGTTCATTTTCACGACCCGGAAAAATGTTAATTACCTTGAACGGCATCGATAACGCTCTGCTTGAAAAGCGTGTTAACTATAACGGAAGTGATCGGGTTTTGTCTAATGGAAGAAAAAAATATTTATTTGTGACTTTTTTGGGCGGGGCTCAATTCTCAAAAGTGTCAGACTTTTAACTGCCAGAACATCGGCAAACTTTCAGGCAATTGTCTCGAACGTAGGAAGCCTATTCTGTAAAGTTGAATTATCAAAGGATGTATATATTTTATGCAATGAATATTTTGTCGTGAAAAACTTTTTCCCTTGTCGCGAATGTGTGAAGAAATGATGACCCTTTTTGAAGAAATAAGTTTCTGCAAATTGTATCAGCCGAGAAAACTCAATAGGTCAAGTTCATTTTTCGGATCAACCAAGAAAAATTTCATCTGAATTTTTGCCTAAAATTGGACTAAGGGATCGTACAATCCCTAACCGCAGGGTGATAAAATGAAAAGATGTAAATATCGAGGGGGAAGGTCTTGAAATGCGGTTTTTCCCAAACCGGCGAGATCTTTTCAAGACCTGTTTCTGAATCGACGGATCTATTTCAGTTTGAGCAGGCCCTGATAGACGGATTGGCTGATTTCGAGACCGTCACGCTGGGCCTTTTCACGCAAGGCAGCTTTCCCGGACCCGGGCAAGCGGGTGCCTGGTTGGTTCAGAATGGCTGTAAACAGAACCTCCATCCGCTTCAAAAAAGTGTCTCCGGACAAGGGTCCTGGAGATATGGCAATCAGCAGTTGTCCGATATCAGGGGAGGGTCCCTCCGCTTCAAAAAAGGAACTGGCTTCAAAACCGAAGAGTGAAGAAGTCAAGGCAGCCGACAGAATCTCCACCATCAGCACCAGGGCGGCGCCTTTGCCTTCTCCCATGGGGACCATGGTACCGGCCATGGCTGCCTTGGCGTCGGTGGTTGTCAGACCGTCCGTATCCAGGGCCCATCCTTCCGGTATGGATTTCCCTTCCTGGGCTGCCACCTTGATCTTGCCCCGGGCGACTTTTGAGAGTGAGAGATCAATTACCAGGGGCGGGCCTTCAGCCCGGGGTGCGGCAAAGGCAATGGGATTAGTGCCGAAAACTGCGTCTTTACCACCCCAGGGTGCAATTGCCTTTGGGCTGTTGGTGAAGACCATCCCGATCAGTCCTGCTTCAGCCAGTTTTTCAGCATGATGCCCTACGACACCACAGTGGTGGGAGTGGTTGATAGCAGCAGCTGCGATGCCGGTTTGCCTGGCAGTGTCCACCAGTGCGTCGCTGGCCTTGGAAAAGGCCGGAAAGGCAAAACCGTGACAGGCATCAACCCTTAACAGTGACGGAGAGACCTTTTCGATCAGTGGTTTTATCTGCCCGTTGACCTTTCCGGTTTTGGCCTGGGCGGAATAAGATGGCACCCGCGAAAGACCGTGGCCCTTCTGACCGTCGATTTCAGCAGCTACCAGTGCGGTTGCCACCTCAACAGCGTTACTCTCAGAGGTGTTATGGGCGACAAGGATATCCCTGACCAGATCGGTCAATTCAGCGACTGAAACGGTAATTGATTCCATTATTCGGCCTCCAGGGCTTTCCTGACGTTTTCAGCCGTGACCGCACTGACACGGACATTGGATTCGATTGTGACGCCGCCGATATGTGGAGTCAGGATCAGGTTGGTAATGCCCTCAAACCGGCGGCCGGAATCGGCCTCCAGGGGCTCCGTCTCAAAGACGTCGATGGCAGCGCCACCGATTCTGCCGGATTTGAGTCCATCGAGCAGGGCATTTTCATCCACCACGCCACCCCGGGCGGCATTGACAACAATCACGCCCTCTTTCATCCTGGCAATAGTTTCAGAATTCACCAGATGCCGGGTTTCCGGGGTCAGAGGAACATGCAGGCTGATCACATCCGCGCTCGAGAGAAGTTCTTCCAGGCTCAAGGGTCGGGCCATCTCCCAGGCCGGATCTTCCGATGAGACAAAAGGATCGTAGGCCGCAACGTTCATTCCCAGTGCCTTGGCTATCCGGCAGGTCTCCCGGGCGATGGCACCAAAACCGATCAAGCCCAGCAACTTACCTCCGATTTCGTTGCCCATCAGTTCGGTCCGCGGCCATTGACCGGCTTTCATTTTCTCTGCTGATAGATATGAGCGCCTGAGAAGCATCAGGGCAGATGTGACGACATATTCAGCCACCGCGGCATCATTAGCGCCAGTGGCCGGAAAAACAGCAATGTTGCGGGAGCGACAGACCTCCTGGTCGATGTTGTCCATCCCGACTCCCAGCCGACCCACAACCGTGAGTTTTTCAGCGGCAGCCAGCAATTCCCTTTTGACCTGGGTGCGGTTGCGCACGATGATGGCGTCCGCATCCCTGATTTCTTTGAGCAGGGTATCCGGATTATCAGCCAGCGTCTCGTCATAAAGAACGCTAAAATCGGGAGACAGGCTGTCAACGGCAACCTGATCCATAAATTCAGTGATGATGATTTTTTTCATTAATAATGTGTTTGGAATTGTATGAGTATTGTGATTTCCCCACAGGGCCTGAATGAGTGCTATGAAAACAGTAACAGCCCCCCTAAGAAGGGGGGGGGCTGTTACTCTTCAAACCAGGATCCCGTTGGTAACGGGACTTGCAGAACGTGATAGAAGACCAGATAAAACAGCGTGACCACGACGGCGCTCAGGAGTGTGGATTGAATAATGTTTTTCCTGGATAACCGTTCGTCGGCCAGATAGAGATTGAAAACCGCGTAAAACACGTAACTCGAAGGCAGAAAACCGGCAAAGGGCATGAAACCGAGATAGATGCCCAGAATGGTAATTCCTGAGATCACCCCATTTCTCTCCACATGGTCTCTGAAAAACTGAATTCGCTCTGGTTTAACAATCCCTTTGATAAACACAACGACACTCAGGAAACCGATCACCACCAGCAGATAATTGATAAATACGCCGCCCAGCTGGCTGAGATCCCGCGTAACCGAATAGAACAACACACCCAGCAGGATGCAGAAGATGCTGACAATCAGATCTGAATTAAGCATTTGCATCCTCCTGGCTGACAAGCCCCTGTCTTTTTTTCATCCGCCAGGCCGCAAACAATGGCCAAAGTGCAGACAACAGACACATGAAAATCAGGATGAGGCTGATCGGTCGAAATACCATGTAACTGATGACACTTCCGCTGGCCCCTCCCGCCAGCATAGACTGCACCAGCCCCTCCTCGGCAAAGGGTCCCAGGATCAGCCCCAGAACAATCGGCGCTGGATGGAATTTCAGCTTACTGCTGATGTACCCGATGATCCCGAAAACAAACATGATCCAGACATCCAACATGCTGTTGCGGATAGCGTAAGAGCCCAAAACTGTCATGAACAGGATGGCCGGTGCCAGAAATCGGGAAGGAATATTGATAATCCGCGCGAAAAAGAAAGAGCCGAAACTGCCGATAAACGTGACCAGAAATGCGGCTACCAGCAGACCCATGATAAAGGAGAAAGTGACATCTGCATGGGTGGTAAACATCTCCGCTCCGGGTCGCATGCCATGCAGCATCAAGGCGCCCAAAATGACGGCCGCCGGTGGTGAGCCGGGGATCCCCAGAGTTAACAGCGGAATCAGAGATCCGGGCGCCATGGCTGAATTGGCAGCTTCCGAAGCGGCCACGCCCTTGATGGTACCTTTTCCGAACTCCTCCGGATTTTTATCCCAGCGTGCAGCCTCATTATAAGAAACCATGCTGGCAATGTTTCCCCCTGCGCCAGGCGCAAAACCGATGATGGTGCCGATGGCAGAAGATCTCAGCATCAATGTGGGTTTTCTGATGAGTTCGCTGATCACCTCCCTGATGACCTTAAAGCTGGGTTTGACAGATACAGCCGAATAGGTGCGTTTGCGCTGGCCGATGACACTGTTCAGAATCTCGGGAAGACAGAAAAACCCGATCAGGGCCACGATTAAAGCGATTCCCCCTTGCAGGTCAGTAAAGCCGAATGTCAGTCTGACATCACCGCCAATCGGGGCCATGCCGATGGTGCTCAACATCAGGCCCAGTGTCCCGGCAAGCAGATCTTTGAAAATACTGCCGCTGGAGATAGTGCTGATGATGGTCAGTCCAAAAATGGCCAGCCAGAAGTATTCCGGCGGTCCGAACATCAACGACGCGAGTGCCAGCGGGGGAGCTGCCAGCGCCAGCACGATGTTGGCCGTCAGTGAACCGTAGGAAGAAGAAAAGGCGGCAGCCACCAGTCCATGCTGCGCCATGCCTTTCTGGGACAGAGGGAATCCATCGAAGGTCGTGGCAATGGCCGCCGGTGTGCCGGGGGTATTGATCAAAATAGCCGGGATGGAGTCGCCGTACATGGCGCCCACATAAATCCCCGCCAGCATAATCAGGCCGGTTGCAGGTGCCATGGTAAAGGTAAAGGGAACCAGCAGCGCCAGACCCATGGTGGCCGTCAGGCCGGGTAGCGCGCCAAAAATAATGCCCATGAAGACGCCCAGGGTCAGGAAAATGATGTTCTGTAAATGAAACACCTGTTCCAGACCGATAAAAATTGAATCAAACATAAGCAGTGCATCCGTCAGTAATTAATAAAAAAGCCGATTTTCAGGCAGCCGGCTTTTTCAAGACTGTAGACCTATTTTTTGAACTCTTTCACGACGGGGGCCCATTCCACCACTTTGGAGCGAATGTAAGCAGTGGCTTCAGCTGCGTCCATTTCCAAAGGTACGAAGCCGGCGTCCAGCATCTGCTGCTTAACTTGCGGGTTGCGAGAAATCGACAGAAAGGCTTTTTCCAACGTCTTGATAATATTTTTGGGGGTTTTAGGCGGTACGCCGACACCACGGTCAATAGAGGCCAGGATGTTGTACCCTTGATCCTTAAACGTAGGGACAGCAGGCATCGGTGGAAACGGCTTCTCTGTACCAAAGGCCAGAACACGGATTTTATCTCTGTGCTGAAACAGGTCATTGGAATTGGCCCAGAGTGCGGCGACATGTCTGCCCAGAAATGCGGCAACGCTGGGGGAGGCTCCTTTATAAGGCACATAGGTCAGCTTCACTCCGGCGGCTTTTTGAAACTGCAGATAGGCTATGTGATGACCAGACCAGGTACCTGATCCGGCACAGGTGACGGCACCTTTGTGTTTCTTGGCATAGGCGACCAGATCTGAGAGGCTTTTAAATTGAGAGTCTTTCATTACCGCCAGGCCGATGGGAGTGGCTTGAAACAGGGCGACCGGGACCAGTTGTTCTGTTTTGTATCCGGCATTGCCACGAGCAAGCGGTTGCAGAATGATATGGGGGATGTTAATCCCGGACATAAAATAACCGTTGGGGCGTTGCTTGACCATCTTGGCCCAGCCGATGGAACCGCCACCGCCCGGCTTGTACTGAACAATCACTTTCTCACCTAAGATCTTCTCCAGGCGGGGCTGCTGTCGCCTGGCTTCTACGTCAGATTGTCCACCGGGATTGAAGGGAATCTGATATGTTATAGGTCGGTCGGGATAAGCGGCAAACAGGTTGGGAACTGCAAAAATCAGCGTACAAAAGAGCATAGTGAACAAACGAGTTGCGTTTTTCATGGATGTCTCCTCTTACGTAGTTTTTAAGTATTGGCGACGAAGCAGGGGCCTGCCGTTTTAGAAATGAAACAGCAGGTTACAAAAAGCGGACGGCCTTTGAAATCTGCGGCCGTCCACGCTTGTCATGACAACACCCAGATCTTAAGCGCTGCGATATAGCTTGGTCAAGACGAACTCTTCATGACCCAAAGCTTCCTGAGCTGTCAGACGTCCGTTACAGGTTCTTACCAACATATCAATCAGGTTATCACCGGACTCTTCCAGGGTCATCTCGCCACGCAGAATGGCGGAACAATCATAATCAACATGCTCTGACATGGTTGAGACCGTCAGAGGGTTGGCAGATAACTTGATGACCGGTTCAATGGGGTTCCCGATAATGTTTCCCTGCCCTGTAGGGAAGAAATGAGCCACATAACCGGCTGCTGCCCAAAGCGTACAAGCTTCAGCAGCTGCTGAAGAGGTGTCCATGAAGGCAAGTCCGGGCTTGGATGGCGCTTCAGCAGGCTCCAGAACTTCGACATACTTGATATTCTTGCCGATCTTCTGCATGTTGCCAAAAGCCTTCTCCTCAATGGTTGTCAGTCCGCCACGGATATTACCCTTGGTAGGCTGTGAACCGGAAAGATCATCGGTCTTCTCTGCATTGATGAAATCGTTGTAGGCGTTCCATGTTTCCATGAATTTTTCACCGAGTTCCGGTGTCGCTGCTCTATCCTTACAGATCATCTCAGCACCGGTGATTTCGGATGTCTCACCGAATGAGCAGTAAGCGCCCATCTCTACCAGTTTGTCCAGGGCATTCCCGACAGTGGGGTTGGAGGCCAGACCGGAAGTCGTGTCGGATTCGCCACACTTGACAGAAACCCGGATCTCAGTCAGGTCACACTCTTCGCGTTTCAGCTCGGAGGCCCATTGCACATACTCTTTTGCTTTCCAGGATGCATCGGCAATAGTGGCAATGTCCCCGTTCCGTTCAATGGAAAATCCGGTGACGGGCTTGCCTGTTGCAGCGATACCGTCAACAATCAGCTTTGTCCACTCTGGTTCTATACCGATCACAACGACAGCTGCGACGTTGGGATTGGCACCGGTGCCGATCATGGTGCGGAAAAAAAGCTTCAGATCGTCACCAAACTGCAGACGCCCATATGCATGGGGAATCGCTTTGGTGCCTTTGATGTTATTGGCGACTGCCTGGCAAGCGGCATTGGACAGATCGTCCAGTGGTAGGATCACAACATGATTTCGAATTCCAACTCGACCGTTTTCCCGGCGATATGCAAATACTTTTTTCTCACTCATCTTACCACCTCCTGGTCTTTAAGTTGTGAACGTGTACGTGATCTCCGACAGCAATGTCGGCCACGACTTTACCAATGTCATAACCATACTTGAAAACAGTGTCCTCGAGCTTGTGCTCTTTCATGGCGATCTTGTGCCCAAGAGGGATGTCCTGCAGTACTGTCACGGTTGCCTGCTCCTGACTGTCCATATACAAACCCTGGGCTGTTTCGCCCTGCTTGATATCGACCGTCGCCACACCTACGGTGTCGGCTTTTTCATGTATCAAAAACTGAATCATTTTTATCCTTTTTTAAAAGATAGGCTGCCGGTGATGGCAAGCCTGTTACTGATTCCGGACCCCCAGGCTGCCGAAGCAGACTGGAAAGTCCCCCTTAAAGTACCTGTCAATTGAAACAAACCTATTCACCGCTTGTTTCTCATACGGTTGCATCTGAAGCGGGATGGCAGATACGAATTTAAAAACTCTTCCTCCTATAACTGCAATGACAGTACCACAACTAGAAGATTTTATAAACTACTGATATAATGACTAAATCTTGCGATAGCCGCGGAGAGGCAATGGATTCTGCTGCCTAATAATCGGCACATGGGCCCGATATCCGGCACAGAATTGGGCTTGTTTTTCGGCACAAATCGGGTAGAATAGAACTTGGCTGAGCGAACGGAGTTGCCTCCACTTGGACCATGCCGTAAAATAAAAACCGAAACCGCAATGTCCGGTCAGGTTTTTGCGGAAAGCTGAACGATGAATCCCGGATCGAGTTTATAAGGATTTTTGTACGATCCCTTAGTTTAGCGTAGCGAAAACGAGACTTGTTTGAGCGAGGCAGGCGAGTTTGGCGGTTTTTCGTGAAGCAGACTTAGAACATCTTTAAATCCTTATGTGCAGAGACGGGTTTTATCATTCAGCTTTTGTATTGCTAAAACAGAAAGGAAGAGACACATGTATTGGAGTTCAGAGATACGGTACCAGATCCTGCTGAAGATCAACAATGCCATTATCACGCAAACCACGAGTGGGGATCTGTTTCACGCCTTGGCGTTGGAGCTGCGCAAGCATTTTTACTGCGACCGGATCAGCATCAATCTTTATGATGCCAAATCCCAATCCATCAGCTATTTTGCAGCGGCGGACGGCATTGCTCCTGCCGGGATTTCGAGTCTGGAGAGTCGCTCATTGGTCAAGGGCGCGATCTCCAAGATGGTGATTCGTTCTGGTCAGCCTGTGATTATCAAGGATCTGAGGCGTTATGCTGATTTCGAATCGGTGAAATCCATGGTGGAATATGGCCTGAATACGACCATGGCCTTCCCCCTGGTGATCCGTAAAAAAATTCTGGGCACGATTCACTTTTCTTATCAGCACCAGCCTGACTACATGGAGGAACTGCAGGAGGTGTTGACAGAGGTCTCCCGACAGGCTGCCATTGTTGTGGACAACATGCTCTCTTATACCCATCTGAAAGAGAGCCACTCCAACCTGATACAGCAGAAACGCTACCTGATCGCCAATATCGATGATGGATACCAGCAGGACAGCTTTTTTTATGCAGCACCCATCATGCAGGAAATCATGAGCCTGGTGGAAAAGGTCGCCAATTCCGACGCCTCCATCCTGATTACCGGAGAGACGGGTACCGGCAAGGACTACGTGGCGCGCACAGTTCATAACATGAGCCCCCGCAGGGAACATCTCTTTGTCAAAACCAACTGCCCTGCGCTGGCGCCGACGCTGTTTGAAAGTGAACTTTTTGGGCACGCCAGGGGGGCCTTTACCGGGGCAGATGCGAAACGGGTGGGTCGCTTTGAGTTGGCAAATCATGGCACCGTGTTTCTGGACGAAGTGGGGGAACTGCCGGCCGAACTCCAGGCAAAGCTCCTGCATGTACTCCAGGACCAGCGTTTCGAACGGGTGGGTGATAGCCGTCCCATCGACGTGAATTTCAGGGTGATTGCAGCGACCAACAAGGACCTCAGAGGTCTGGCGCTCAATGGGCAGTTTCGAGAGGATCTCTACTATCGCCTGAATACGGTCAATATTCACGTTCCGCCTTTGCGGGAGCGGGTGGAGGACATACCGCTCCTGATTGAGAAGCTTTCCATTTATCAGGCGCGCAAAACCAATGGTCTGGTGCCGATTTATAGCGACGGGGCGCTGGAATCCCTTTGCGCCTATCATTGGCCGGGAAATGTCCGGGAATTGAAAAATCTGGTTAAACGGATGGTGATTTTGAGACCGGGAGAGCGGATTACCAGTTCTGATATTATCAAGATCACCGATATCAACCCCGCCGAGGTGACGGGACCGGATGTCACCACACTTGCGGATGCAGAACGACAGCACATCATACAGGCGTTGCGGAAATGCAGGGGTATGGTAGGTGGAAAGCGTGGCATCGCTAAACTGCTGGGAGTTCCGCGGACCACGCTGCAGTACCGGATGAAAAAGCTGGGGATCAACCCTAACGATTTCATCCATTGAGAGAAGACGCCAGGCGCCCTCGGGATGGGACTATTTCCAGTTTGGTTTGCCCCAGAGCTTTGAAACCTTGAGGATGATCAAAGCAACGATAAACATCCCTGCGGCCACGCCAATATTAATGGGCAATCCGACTTGCGGCATCGGGAATGTGAGGAAGCTCGTCGGCACAAGCAGCAGCAGAAATACATTCATAAGCCCCACTTCCTGGGCTACCGGTGTTTTGAATTCAGGGTCGACGATTCTCAGCAGTAGCAGGCCGCTGGCGGCCGTTCCGGTGCAGGTTCCAAACAGAGCAATGAAACGCTCGAAACCCAGATGATCCAGGCGATTTCCGAAGAACATCAGGAACAGGGTGGTCAATATGGCAGCAGAAACCGAGAGAATGAGGATGGGTACGATGAAAGCCCAGACAATAGCGACTTTTACAGCCATCAGGGTGGCGACCACCATGAAATCCACTGCGACGCCAGTGATGCGGCGTTGGACATTGTTATCCAGGTAGACGGTCAGGCCCAGTTTCCCGAGAATCATTCGGATGATGGATGCGACGATCATGCCCCAGAGAAACATCAGCCCGAAGGCGATGGCCTTGATGGGGCCCGGGAGGATCGCTTGCAGTCCGAGGCAGACAAAGTAGGTGATGAAAAAGGCGACCATCAGAACGGCCAGTTGAAACGCCATCCCGTCAACATTACCTGGATGTGTGGTCAATTGCCCGGCGCTGGGTCCCTTGCCCTTGTCAGACAGACCCGTGACAAAATCCTGGGGAAGATCCTTGGGGGCATTCTGGGTCAGCCCTTTTTTAATCCCCCAGTTGGCCAGGGGGACGCCAATAAAACTGGAAACCAGGAACCCGACTGCTGCAAAAGTCAGCCCGAAGGAGACGGCGTTGGGGATCTTAAATGGACCCTGCCAGACGCTGGCCAGCGCCACAGCCTGTCCCGGGCCCTGGGCGAAACCGGACGGGACCAGCCAGGCGAACCCTTTGTAAACCGGAGTTGTGAACATATTTGTCAAAGACAGCCACCCCAGGCTGGTTAATGCCTGCAGAGCGAACACCGCGGCCCAGAGGCAGGCCATCCAGATCATACCCCTCGCCATTGTCTTTCGAATCGTGCTGCCGGGTTTGACAGACGCTTCATCGGCTCCTGTCAGTCCGATGGAAATAAAGTTGATGGTGAACAGGTAAATGGCAAACTTGGTAAACTCTGCGTGGGGGATGTTGATCCATCCAATACTGATCAGGATGAAACCCAGGATACCGCCAATTATGGAGGCGGGAAAGAGGTACTTCTGAAAAAATCCAATCTTGGCCCGCAGGATCACACCAACGATCAGCATGATCGAAAGCCAACTGAATGTGCCGAAGAACGGCATAAAAGACTGCTGAAGCATAAAATCTCCGTCTTGCCAGTTAAGTTAGAGTTGAAAACAAAAAAGTGTACTGTCTGAAAACCGGGTTCAAGGTATTGATTGACTGCAAGCCTTTACAGGCTTTCATTGTAACAAGAATATTAAAAAATAAATGCCTTGTAAACACTCCTTTTCCTGCAATATTGCACTATGTTATCCTGGACTGGCTGAAGAAAACCAGTTAACTATCTGTTATCAAGTGTAAAAATATCAGAAGACGGCATGTTAAGGAATGTTAAAAAAGTAAAAAATCTTTATATAATTACGCATTTCGTAATTATCGCTTGGGCATATGTCTTAAAGCGTAAGACAAACCTGTGTGATTTTGATTTTTTTGGAAGATTGGCAAAAATCAGTTTTCCCAGGAATGGGATCTCCGAAAATAGCCTCAAATGCGGGTAATTGGTTTAACCGCCGCCGATGGGAGGAAGAATGTCGACAAAATCGCCATGCACCAGTTTCTGGTCCAACATGGCCTGGTGCTGGTTGATACTCAGCGCTCCCACCTCTGCCAGTGGGAGGCCAATCTGGTGGATCAGGTCAGTCGCATCGGAGCCATCTGCCAGCTGAACACTCTGGAGAGGTTGTGAGCTGTAATTAATAAACCGTTTCACGGTAACTGTGATCATATCAATCTGATATTCCTGTCATCCCGGAATGAGGACGATTTTTGCTGATGCGCAACGACCCTGGTCCAGGTCGCTGAATGCTTGCCCGCCCTGGGATAAGGGACGTGTGTCCACCCAGCCCAAGTCGCCCAACAGTCCTGTTTCGATTGCCTGAGCTGCGGCTCTCATGTCAGCTGCAGTATAGCAGTAAACACCGATCAGTGTCACCTCAAACAGGGTCAGCTTTCGAATATCCAGTTCTCCCGCTGAGTTCATCAGGCCGATGTGTACGAAAATCCCACCGGGCTTGACTGCTTTCATGGCCATTTTTCTGGTCATGTCACCACCAACGGCATCGATAATCAAATCAAAGGTCCCTTCTTCCGGATCACCATCCTTGATTGGATTCAAAAGATCGCAACCGGCAACTTCTTTTGCAGATTGCCCGCGTAAATCGTTTGTTTCGGCCAGCAGGGTGGTTCTGTTTCCATAGCCTTTCAGCAGCAAGGCCGCCAGCAATCCGATGGCGCCCCCCCCAATAACCAGAACCTTCAATTCAGAAAGGGGACGTGGGGACCGAATTCTCGCCAGGTTCAATGCATGCAATGCCGTTGCAACGGGTTCTGACAAGGCCGCCTTGACCGGGTCCATGGTCTGGGGAATGGCGATCAGATTTCTGACCGGAATGACCAGTTTTTCCGCATAAGCGCCTGCCAGACGCATGCCGATCAGTTCACGCTCCGGGCAGAGATTGGAGAAACCAGTGTCGCAGTATTGGCATTGTCCGCAAGTGATCAGGGGGTTGATGACCACCCGCTGTCCAGCTTGTGAACCGTCAACGATGGTTCCGACAATTTCATGTCCTAAAATCAGGGGTGGCACCCGTCGGGCATCATGTCCATGATAAGCGTGCATATCAGACCCACAGATGCCGGTGGCTTCCATTTTGACCAGGACTTCTCCGGGGCCGGGTGAGGGATCAGGTTCGTCCCTGTAAATGATTTCGTTGGTATTGGTATAGACTAGGGCTTTCATGGTTTTGGTTTGTATGAAAAAGTCTGAAAAAGAGTGGCTGGTGTGAAGCTGTTTCAGACGATTGAGATGAGTTGCTAGATGATCTTAGCGAGTTTTGAGGTTTAGCGAAATGAGCTTAGATCATCTTGAAACGAGTCTCCGTCTGAAAGAGGTTTATACCAGACACGGATGTATTCCATGGACTTGATGACAAATACGGGATTTGACCACTGGAGTTATTTTGCCGTCCAGCCGCCATCCAGAAAAATGGTTTGTCCGGTGATGTAATCAGAAGCCTTTGAGGCCAGAAAAACGGTCACACCATGGAGATCCTGTGATTTGCCGTTGCGACCGATAATGGTCTGATTGGCCAGAGACTGGATCACCTCATCCTGTTCGAACAGGCTTTCCGTCAGCCCGGTTTTGAAGAACCCGGGTGCAATGGCGTTGCAGGTAATTCCACCCTCGTTTGCGGACCATGCTTCTGCCATGGCTCTAGTCAGCTGCATGATCCCCCCCTTGGAGGCACCGTAGGCGGCACCGTTTGGAAAGGCTCTCACGGACTGCAGCGAGGCGATATTGATGATCTTTCCCCATCCCTTTTCCTGCATGGCGGGAACGAGCTGTCGCGCCAGGAAAAAGGGCGCGCTGAGATTCAGGGCCAACGTATTATGCCAGGTTTCAGGGCTGATTTCATCCCAGGGTTGTCTGGGGTTAATCCCAGCCGCATTGACCAGGATATCGGGCGGCCCGAAAAAACCGCCGGCTTTTTCCGCCAGCTCCGGCAGCTGCTCAATTTCTGCGACATCCCCCATCACACAGGCCGCTTTTCCGCCAGCGGCCTGGATCTGTGCTGTGGCATTTTCCAGAAGTTCTGCCCTGCGGGCTGACAACACTACCGCTGCGCCCGCGTCTGCAAGTGCGGATGCCATGGTCAGGCCGATGCCCGAGCTGGCACCCGTCACCAGTGCTGTTTTCCCATCCAGCCTGAAAAGTCGGGTCAAGGTGTCCTGTTTCTCAGCCATGGCTATTTCATTATTTTGTAGACAGCGTTGCAGTCTTCGGCTCCGAAACCCGCCTCGCTGGCCTCTTTGAAATACGCCAGGGCGGTTTCCATCAGTTTTGTCTGCAGTCCCCACTCGGTGGCCATTTCACATCCCAGCCGCACATCCTTCAACGCCAGATCGAGGCCAAAACGGTTGGCATAATCACCTTCGGCCAGCCAGGGACCGCGGAGGTCCAGCTGAAAACTCTTGGCGCCAGTGTCATTGAGCAGTTCCAAAAGCATTTTGGGCTCGATGCCGGCTTTTTCACCCAGGCGAAAGCCTTCAGCAATGACAGCCACATTGGTCATACCCATCAGATTACTGATCAGTTTGAACGCTGCAGATGCCTCAACCGTACCCATATAATAGATCGGGTCACCCACGAGGGCCAGCAGATCTTTCATTTTTTCATAGACCGCTTTCTCCCCGCCAACAAAGATAGGCTCTTCACCTTTCTCTGCGGCTGTGGGGTTTTTACCCAGGGGGCATTCCAGGAAGTCGATTCCTTTGGCTGCGGCCGCATCTGACAGTTTGCGGGCGGATGCCGGATCGATGGTGCTGACATCAATATAGGTTGAGCCCGCCTGCATCTTATTCAATAACCCTGTTTCACCCAGCATGACCTGTTCGAGGTGGGTTGGCAGTGGTAGAGAAGTAAACAGGACGTCGACGGCGGCCATTTCATCGATTGAGCCCGCGGCGCTGCCGGAGTCTCCGACAGCTAAAACCTTGTCGATTGCCTCTTTGCTCAGGTCAAAAAGCAGGGTCTCTTTTCCGGCCCGGACGAGATTTCGGGCCAGTCCACCCCCCATGTTTCCCAGTCCAATAAATCCAAATTTCATTTTGTCGCTCCTTTAATCTGATTGGGATTTAATTCCCCTGTCGTCGTGTTTCCTTCACACAAATGGGAAACACTTAGAACCGTGTTTTGATTTGTCATCCCGGGTTCGCTGACTGTATCGCACTTCAAAAAACCAGGGATGATAGCGTTTCTGTCATTCTGACCTTGAGCCGCTGAATTTCAGCGGCTTGCGGGAAAGAACCAGTATAATTTCAGAGATGACGACTGCCTGGATCCCGGACCAGGTCCGGGATGACAGTCGGTACGTTTCAGCAAGCTGCGGCCTGTTTACCTGTTTTCTTAATCCATCAGCCAGGCCAGATTCAGCTCCAGCAGTTTGGCCGCAGAGGGTTTACCGTTTTTATCCCACCCGGAGATGGCATAATAGAGATCGATGGCTTCCCGAAAGGCTTGGCGATCGATGGCCTGACCCTTGAGGGGGCCGTCCGGCAGAGGTTCGTGCCAGCGCCGGATCACCCGGTCGTCTTCGGGGCCGAAGCCCTCCCGGTTATTAAACACCCGCTGCATCACAGTGCCGCGTTCAGACACCTGTATCATATCAAAGAGACTGGTATCCCAACCTGTGATCGCTCTGACCATCTCCTCAAGCTGTAGAAATGTCATTCCATGAATGGGAACCGAACAGAAATTACAGACACCGTAACAGTTGTTCATCTGCCAGGCCTTCTGACCAATAGCGAAAAAGCGGGCCTTGTCCATATCTGTTGTCAGGGGGTTAACCGGATCGTGCAGACCGAGGGCGGACAGTTTGCTGACACCGTCACCCTGAAAAGCTACGTCATGAGGCGTTTCGACGTGCTCGGCGCCGGTGGGAGCCAGGGCGAAGCCCATTGCCATGCCGGATTTTCCACGACCATCATGCAGCGGTAGTTCCTGTCCTTTGATATGAAAGGCGTACTTGTCGGCTCCTTTGCCGATGATTTCAGCCGCCCGCTTGACGCCCTGGCCCAGGATTTTTCCGATACCCCGGTTGGCTGCCATCTCTTCGATCACCCAGATCATGGCATCGGCGTCTCCGAAGTTTATCTCGCGGCCGCCCGTGTCCTCGGTGGTCAGGATGCCATGCTCGAAGCACTCCATGGCAAAGGCAATGATGCACCCGACAGCTATTGTATCCAGCCCATTAAGGTTGCAGAGCTGATTTCCCCGGGCTATCGCTGGCAGGTTGTCAATTTCACAGAGCGAACCCAGAGCTGAGAGTGTTTCAAATTCAGCGCCACCCAATTTGATATTCAGAGGGTATCGATCATCCTCCAGGCTGACCCTGCGTTTACACCGCACTGCACACGAGTAACATGATCCAGCTGACTCGAAAATAGTGGAGTGGTAGGCATCCGCATCAATTTTGTCAGCACCCTTGAAGGTCCCATCGCGGAAGTTGTGAGTCGGCAGGATGCCGGTATCGTTGAGCCCTTTGATTAATGCGGTTGTCCCTGCAGTGCTCAGGCTGACGCTGGGAGCATGTGCCTTGAATCTCCCATTAACCTCTTTGCGAAGGGCCTTGACGCGTTCCGGGTCTGCCATTTCAGGTTTTTTCTTACCCCTGGCCACAACCGCTTTCAGGTTTTTGGATCCCATGACCGCGCCCATACCGGTGCGGCCGTTGTAATGCTCCAGATCGTTTTGCACACAGGCAATGGGAAGCATCTGTTCCCCGCCCGGTCCGATAGACGCAACTCGAATTCGCTTGTCTTCCAGCTCTTCTTCCAGGATCTGCAAGGTCTCAAGGTTGTCCTTGCCCCAAATAGGGGTAGCGTCCCTGATTTCAACCTCACCGTCATGAACCCAGAGATAGACCGGTTTTTCAGACTTGCCGTAAAAGACAACGGCATCGAAACCGGCAAACTTCAGTTCCGGTCCAAAATATCCACCCGCTTCTGCGCGACCGATGGCACCGGTCAGCGGAGATTTGGCGGCGACGCTGTAGCGGTTGAAGCCCGATACTGGCGCTCCGGTCACGGCGCTGAGCGCAAAAACCAGGACGTTATCCGCTGAGAGCGGATCTGTCCCGGGCTTGATGTGTTTTAAGAGATAATAGGCTGCCAAGGCTGAGCCACCCACATAGGTCCGATACCATGCGAGATCGGGTTCTTCGATCTCCCAGGTGGACTGGGTCAAATTGACATGCAGAATTTTTCCGTTATATCCGTAGGGCATTTTTCAACTCCTTGATTCTAGCACCGGGTTCTGAGGGTCGGCTCATAAATTAGTCAGGTGTTTCCCATTCGTGAAAAGGAAACACGTTGCTGTCAAATTCTTTTTGCAAAATGTCCAGTGTTTTGGGGACTTTTGCAAAAAGATTATGTGAAGTTATTTATGAACGATCCCTAAGTGACATTGTTTGAACAGGTTTCCACGATCAGCCGGCGATTCTGAACGTGGATATTTACCTTATTTATTGTGCCACAGCTTTACAACAGCCAGGTCGAGATGCTGGGCACAAACATCAAGAGCATGACAACAGCCAGCATCGTCACCACAAAACTGACAGCGTGTTTGGATATCGCCATCACCGGTTCCCCTGCGACACCGGATACTACAAAGAGATTCAAGCCCAGAGGCGGCGTGATAAAACCGATCCCCAGGGATGTGATCATCAGGATACAAAAATGAATCTCATTCATCCCGATCTCTTGTGCCAGCGGCAGTAGAATCGGAGCCAGGATCACAATATTGGGCGTGGTCTCCATTACGCAACCGGCAATCATCAGGATTATAACCATAATGATCATGATCAGGTAGCGATTGTCGGTCAGCGATGTCATGGAAGCCACAAAAACCTGGGGCACTTCCAAAGCGGCCAGGGTTTGCGCAAGGGGGAGCGACATCGCGATAATCGGGACAATCACCCCATTGACCTTGGCAGACGTCTCCAGCATCTTGGGAATGTCGCTGAGCTTGATGGTTTTCTGTAGAAAGCCGATAATCAGCGTTGTCACCACAGCCACAGCTGCGGATTCGGTCGGGGTAAAGATCCCCGAATAGATACCACCCAGGATGATAAAAGGGATCAGGATGGCAAAACGGCCGTCATAACAGGTCCGCAGCCAGTGTCTCAGGTTGAAACCGGCCCGAGAGTCTTCATATCCCTTGATGCGATTGACGAAAAAATTGGTGATCATCACCGACATCAGAATCAGTACACCGGGAACTGCGGCAGCCAGGAACAGGGTGGAAGCTGAGATACCCAGAATCAGTCCGATAATGATGTAAGAGATAGAAGGTGGGATCAGGACCCCCGTACAAGAACCGGCTGCCACCAGGGCACAGGCATACGCCTTGGGATAACCCTGCTCCGTCAACCGGTCGATCGTAATCCGCCCGATCGCAGCTGCATCTGCTGCGTCAGATCCGGAAATACAGGCGAAAAAACCGCAGCCCAGCACCGTTGAGGTGCCAAGTCCGGCCCGCTGCCAACCCATGGTGGCCTCGGCAACATCCAGTAGTTTATTGGAAAGTCCCGTCCGGACCAGCACGTCTCCCGTTAGAATAAACAGGGGTACCGCAATCAGGGCGAATGAATCCACTCCGTCAAACAGTGCTTCGCCCAAAAGTGTCGGCGGCAGGACTTCGGTGGTGATCAGCATCGTCAGCGAGCCCAGTCCAACCACAGCCCAGATGCGGACCCCCAGGATAATCATGACGACCATTCCCAGCAGCGGCCAGTAAAAGCTCCAGCCCAGACTTGCATCGGCTGCTTGTATTAAATAATTTTGCATGGCTGCTCCCTCTAATCAAAAAGTTTGTTGCCTTCAAATACGGGACGTCCCGCAAAAAGGTCGGAAAAATCCCGCTTCATGGATTGAATCAGACGAACGACCATCATCGCAAATCCAAGAGGAACAGCAAACAGGAACCAGGCATGGCTGATCCGCAAACCGTGTGTCACTGAACCGAAATGGATGGAGTTCAGCACCGGTTCCATGGACCAGTATAAAGCGATCACTGCCAGGATCAGCGTCATAATATCGCCGAAAATATAGAGGAGTGTCCGCCATGTGTTCGGCAGTATGGGGAGCAGCACGTCGATCCGGATGTGTGCCCGTTCACGGACGGCTGCAGACGCTCCGATCCAGGCAATATATATAAATGCATAACGAGCGATCTCCTCAGACCAGATCGAGGAGTAGGAGAGAAAAAAGCGGCGAAACACCTCCAGGAATACCGTCAATACTACCAGGGTATACAGCGGCAGGGTCAGCCAGCGTTCTGCTTTCTCATCCAGATGTTTTAAAAACTCTTTGCCGGTCATAAATTCACCTCTGGGGATATCGTAAAAAGCAGGGGAAAAAGGCGACAGACGGTATCTCCCGAGTGTCGCCGTCCACCCGTAAATGACTAAACATCAAGGTAACCATTCAGCAAAAAACAGGCTGAAGACGTCCAGGTAAAACATCATGTTTACCTTCAACCTTTGGCCTTCAGTCTTTTACCTGAATTGTTAGACGTCGTGCACGTAATAGCCGTTGAAGGTATTGGCTGCTGCAGCCAGACGATCAAATCTGCTCAGGGATCCGATCAACTCTTTCTTGATCCCGTTCCAGGCTGGCAGTTGCGCACCTGCTTTATCAACCCACTGCTGTTTTTCACTGGCAGTCGGGACATAAAAGGTGACACCCTCTTTCTTCAATTCGGACATGGCATAGTTACGAGCCGCGGGAACCTTGGCAAGATTCTGGCGGAATGTGATTTCGGCTGCGAAATCAATTCCTTCACGAATGCTGAGGGGCAGCTTGTTAAACCACTTCAAATTACAGGAGTACACCTGTGCATCAGGGACGGCGCCGGTAAAGGTGATGCTGGAGAGCACATCCTTGAAACCGAAGACCAGCAGTGCTTCAACACTGGGGTCCAGAGCGTCGGCGACACCCTGCTTGATGGCAGATGCGGTTTCACCCCAGGCGACCGGTGTCGGATTGGCACCCACCAGGCGATAGTACTGCTGCAGGATCTTGGAGCCGGGAACACGGAACTTGATCCCTTCCATCTGGTCCGGTGTGCGAATAGGGCCCTGTATCCCTTTGCGCAGTGCCACAACCCTGGGGTCGATGGTGATATACATCAAGGCCTTGAATCCCCGGGCCTCAATCTTGGGGTTGAGCTCATTCTGCCAGGCCTTGGATGTGACCAGGTTCACGAAACGCTGGTTTTCGCCACACCAGTAAGGGATGTTGATCACGTCCGCTGCCGGAGCAAAGGGGGCAAAGTTGGAGATGGAATGCTGCGCGGCCTGGATGGTTCCGGTCTGAACTTTCTGGGCCAATGCACTTCCCGCACCCAGCTGTCCGGCCGGGGCCAGTTTGACATAGATCTTGCCGTCGGTGGCGTTCTGGATGTTCTCCTTCATATCCAACTGCATCAGCGGATAGGTCCTGGAGGCACCAAGAATATAGCCAGTGGCGATATTCATCGTATATTTGGCAGCCTTTTTCCGCTCCCTCTCTTCCTGCTTGAAACCGGCAGCTTTGGCTTCGCGTGTGCCAACTACCCCTGTTGTCATCGCAAAAGCAGCAGCTGCAAAGCCGAATTTGGCTGTCAGTTCGACAAACCGCCTGCGGTCGACTGTTGTCAGCCCCGTATTTTCTTTTCCTTCCGTAATCTCATCAGTCATGACTCTTCTCCCCTTTTTAATGATTATTTGATTCCCGGCTCTCCTCCACGTGTTCGCGGTGCAGAGCTGCAGCAATTAAAGTGATTGACGCAACTAAAAGCAGAATAAATTCACCGACGTTTCCGAGGTAGAATGAATTCCAACCCCAATGAATCGAAGCCTTACCCAGCAGGACGTTGATGATGTATAGGCCGAAAGAGAATGCAAATAACATCAACATCAGGCGCTCGCTGGTTGTGTAACCCCCGTTTTTCTTTTCACTGTCCATTCTCTTTCCTCCTGCTATAATTCATTGGCCAAAAATCATGCCTTCTGGCAACCGGTTTCAAACTCGAAAACGAACTGCTCAAAAGCCATGATGAAAAATACAGGGTTTTTCAAAAACCCTGCCGATAAAAAGTCGTTTCAAAAAAATATGAAATAGCCGGTCTTGCTCTGTCTGTTATTCTCGGTGCCTATGTTTATCAGGGATCAAGGTCAGAATTAAAGAGACCCTGGTCGCTCCCGGTAAAAATTAATTGATCTTCGGTACCGAACTGCGTAAAATCAGGTCGGTTTCAAGCACATACTGCACGGTTTCCTGATTCTTTTCTTCTATGATATCGATTAAGGCATTGGCGCCCATGGATCCCATTTCATGACCTGGAATTCGAATCGTCGTCAACGGTGGATCCATCACGGCTGACATCTCCAGATCATCAAATCCGATGATCCCCAGATCTACTCCCACACGGCGGTCTAAATCCTTGGCGCCAGCTATGGCGCCGTAGGCCAGGATGTCATTGCCACAGAAGATCGCTGTGGGGGGTTCTTTCATTTTCAGCAGCCGTCGGGCAGCTTCCCGGCCAGATGCAACTGAATAACCCTTTTGTATAACCAGGGTTTCATCATAGGGGATATCCCAATTCGTCAAGGACTCTTTATATCCCCTCCAGCGCCTGTGAGCCCTGCCAGTTTCCTCAAAAAGACCTGTTATCATAGCGATGCGGCGGTGCCCCATGGAGACAAGATAGTCCACTGCCTGCTTCGCTGCCTTCACATTGTTAAATGAGATATAGGGCGTTTCATTATCGTCAAAAGCCTCCCAGGTCATCAGATATGGAATCCCCCTGGATTTCATATAATTCAGTGAGCGCTCCGTAAGGGGAGAGCCTGAGAGGACGATGCCATCCACACGCTTCTCCAGGTATAAACGGACCAGGCTATGCTCCGCCTCAGGTTCATATTCCGTGCTGCCTAAGAGCAGTGAATACCCCCTGTTTGCTGCCGCATACTGTACCCCACCTGTGGAAACCGCAAAAATCGGGTTGGTGATGGTAGGGATGATTAATCCAAGTGTGCGGGTAGCACTTTTACTCAGACCGCCGGCAAGCGCATTGTAAACATAATTGTTCTCCTCCATAACCCGTAAGACCCTGCGTCGCGTTGCCTCTTTGACTCGCTCAGGTTGATTGATCACTCTGGATACTGTGGCTAAACTCACTTCAGCCAGGCGGGCAATATCTGTAATCGTGATCGTCATGATGATAACGTTGTCATCTGGGTAAGTCTTTAATAGTACCCTTGCAGGGAGGAATATTCCCCTAGTTATGTAAGCGTTTACATTTATCTACAGATATTCAGTCAGTTTGTCAACCAAAAAAAATATTTCTGCAGGAAATAGTCTTTAATATACTAAAATATTTGAAAAAATAATTATCAGAAAAATGGTAGGGAGAGATAGGGAGTGTTATGGGTACAGCAAAAATTTTTGAAAATAACTGAAATAAAAGGGTATTTATCGGATAAGGATCCTCAAGGGCGACCTGTGGGGGATTGGCGCGAGTTTTTTAGGGTTTACTGTTATTGGATAGAAGGCGAGATGAAAGAATTAATGTAAGCGTTTACATTATGCTTAATCTGAGGAGAGAGGGCCGTTGCGGCGGCCCTCCAGGGGCAGGGATTAATACTCGCGCAGGATACGTTTGGCAACGCTGATTTTGTGGACTTCATCAGCACCATCGTATATCCGTGCGGCACGTTCTCCACGGAAGTAGCCAGCGATAGGTGTGTCGTCTGACATACCCAGTCCACCGTGGACCTGCAGGGCTCTGTCCATAACCCGTCCCAGTGCGTTGGCGACGTAAAACTTGATCAGGGAGATATCCTTCATCGCGTATTTCACGCCTTTGGTTTCGATGATATGGGCTGCATTGAGGACCATCAGGCGGGATGACAGAATATCGGCGGCACTGTCGGCGATATAGCTCTTGATGATATCGGAATCGGCCAGAACCTCGGTTGGTGTGCGACGTCGTTGTTTGACATGGGTACACATCAGGTCAAAACAGCGGTTCATTATTCCGACCCAGCGCATGCAGTGATGAATCCGGCCGGGTCCCAATCTTTCCTGGGAGAGGACAAATCCCATGCCTTCGCCGCCCAGAACGTTCGCCTGGGGAACCCGGCAGTTCTGATAGCTGACTTCGGCGTGACTGGTAGCGCCTTCTCCGACGTGCCCCATGACTGAAATATTGCGCACCAGGTTGAATCCCGGTGTATCGGTCGGCACAATAATCATGCTGGCCCGCAGGTGGATGGCTTCTGCTTCGGGGTTGGTTTCGGCCATCACAATCGCAAATTCGGAGCCATCTGCGGCGGAGGTGTACCATTTATGTCCATTGATCACATAATCGTCACCATCTTTTTCAGCGGTGGTCAGTAGCCAGGTGGGGTTAGAGCCCGCCACTTCCACTTCAGTCATGGAAAAGCAGGAACGTATTTTGCCATCAATCAGGGGTTGCAGATACTTCTCTTTTTGCTCCGGGGTTCCGTACTTGTGCAGAATCTCGGCGTTACCGGCGTCGGGGGCAGAGCATCCGAAGACGTAGAGTCCGAAAGGTGTACGGCCCAGTGCCTCATATATCATGGCCGTCTCCATCAACGGCAGTCCCATACCACCATGTTCTTTTGGATGTACCGGAGCCCAGAGTTCCATATCGCGCACCATCTGCCGCTTTTTCTCCAGTTCATCCGTCATGCCGTAGAACTCCTTACCCTTTGATTCGGCTTCCATGGGGATGAGTTCCTTATCTACAAATTCATTGATCATATCCAGGATCGCCTGGAGTTTTTCAGATGGTTCAAAAGACATAAGATCCTCGTTTGGTTGTGATGTTTGAGAACTGTTGTGCCAGGGATGGTCCCCCTGGTAAGGTCACAGGGGGATCAAAACCAGGATGAGCCCGATTCTAGTACTCTCTCAAAATCCGTTTGGCCACGGAGATTTTGTGAACTTCGTCGGCGCCGTCGTAGATACGGGCCGCCCGATCCTGTCGGTAGTACATGGCGATCGGTGTGTCGTCTGACATCCCCAGTCCACCATGAACCTGCAGCGCTCTGTCGATCACCCGTTGCATCGCGTTGGCCACATGGAACTTGATGATCGAAATATCTTTCATGGCGTCTTTGACTCCTTTGGTCTGGATGATATGGGCTGCGTTCAGCACCATCAAACGAGATGAAAGAATATCGGCGGCACTGTCGGCAATATAGGACTTGATGATATCGGAGTCGGCCAGGACTTCGGTCGGTGTACGACGTCGTTGCTTGACATGGATACACATCAGGTCAAAACAGCGGTTCATGATACCGACCCAGCGCATGCAGTGGTGAATCCGACCGGGTCCCAGTCTTTCCTGAGCCAGTACAAAACCCATGCCCTCGCCACCCAGGATATTCTCTTTCGGAACCCGGCAGTTTTGATAGCTGACTTCGGCGTGGCTGGCATAGCCCTCACCGGTGTGCCCCATCACTGAGATGTTGCGGACCAGGTTGAAGCCCGGAGCGTCTGTGGGCACGATAATCATGCTAGCGCGCTTGTGGATGGCTTCGGCTTCGGGGTTGGTCTCGGCCATAACGATGGCGAATTTAGAGCCGTCCGCAGATGAGGAGTACCACTTGTGCCCGTTGATCACATAATCGTCACCGTCTTTTTCAGCGGTCGTCAGCAGCCAGGTGGGGTTGGAACCAGCAACTTCGACTTCGGTCATGGAGAAACAGGAGCGGATTTTCCCTTCGATCAGGGGGCGCAACCATTTTTCTTTCTGTGCGGGGGTTCCGAATTTGTGCAGAATCTCAATATTACCCGCATCCGGTGCCTGACAGCCGAAGACATAAAGGCCGAAAGGGGTGCGGCCCAGTGCTTCATAGATCATGGCCGTGTCCATCAGGGGCAGTTCCATGCCGCCAAACTCTTTTGGATGTAAAGGAGCCCAGAGTTCCATGTCCCGTACCATCTGCCGTTTTTTCTCCAGTTCGCCCTCAAAGGCAAAAAACTCTTTACCCTTCATCTCAGCTTCCATCGGGATGAGTTCCTTGTCTACAAATTCATTGATCATGTCCAGGATCGCCTGGAGTTTTTCTGACGGTTCAAAAGCCATAAATTCCTCTCGTGATTGTGTTAATTTAAGTTAGTGCAATGAAAAAAAATCTTATCTTAGGGATCGTTATTAAATAACTTCACATAATCTATTTGCAAAAGTCCTAAAAGCTGGACATTTTGCAAACAGAATATGACAACAACGTGTTTCCTTTTCATGAATGGGAAACACTTGACTAATTTTCTAGCCGACCCTTAATACTCTTTCAGAATGCGACGTGCGACAGAGATCTTATGAACTTCGTCTGCTCCGTCATAAATCCTGGAAGCACGGGCTTCCAGGTAGTAATTGGCAATCGGCGTATCGTTGGACATGCCGAGTCCGCCATGAACCTGCAGGGCTCTGTCCACGACCCGTTGCATTGCATTGGCCACATAGAATTTTATCAGGGAGATATCCTTCATGGCGTATTTCACACCTTTGTTTTGGATCGTCCAGGCTGCGTTGAGAACCATCAGCCGCGAGGAAAGAATATCTGCGGCACTGTCTGCAATATAGGTCTTGATGATATCGGAATCGGCCAGAACCTCACTCGGTGTGCGACGGCGTTTTTTGGCGTAAGCACACATCAGCTCGAAACAGCGGTTGCAGATCCCGATCCAGCGCATGCAGTGATGAATTCTGCCCGGCCCCAGACGTTGCTGAGACAGAATAAAACCCATGCCTTCGCCGTCCAGAATGTTCTCTTTGGGAACCCGACAGTTCTGATAAAGCACTTCCGCATGACTGTTCCAGCCGCTGCCGACATGTCCCATTACGGAAATGTTGCGCACGATGTTGAACCCGGGTGTGTCGATGGGGACGATGATCATGCTGGCGCGTTTGTGTGGAGACGCCTCTTCAGGGTTGGTTTCCGCCATGACGATGGCATAAGTCGCTCCATCAGCGCAGGATGTGTACCATTTGTGACCGTTGATGACATATTCGTCACCATCCTTTTCGGCAGTTGTCAGGAGCCAGGTGGGATTGGAACCGGCCACTTCCACTTCCGTCATGGAAAAACTGGAGCGGATCTTCCCTTCGATATTGGGTCGGCACCACTTCTCTTTCTGCTCTTCGGTGCCGAATTTGTGCAGAATCTCAATGTTTCCGGCATCGGGAGCCTGGCAGCCGAAGATATAAAGTCCGTAAGGCGTTCTGCCCAGGACCTCAAAAATCATGGCCGTATCCATCAGCGGCAGCCCCATGCCACCGTATTCCTTGGGATGAAGTGGAGCCCACAGTTCCATCTGACGAACCATCTCCCGCTTCCTTTCGAGTTCGGGCTCCATAGCGTTGAACCCCTTGGTATCCATATCATGTTCCATGGGGATGATTTCCTTATCTACGAATTCGCTCATCATGTCCAGAATGGACTGGAGCTTTTCCGAGGGTTCAAATGCCATAATCTTTCCTTTGCTTTTATGATATTGCTCTGATCAGTTTGGCTGAAAAAGGTTACAACTGGCTTCGGCCAAGGGAATGCGAGCCATTTACGCCAATTTTCTGTAAGGTGTGCTGCATATCTGGGTTATGTGCTCTTTTCTGATTTCACGTTAAGGGTAAAAAATCCAAGTGTCAAGAAAAATAGAGCATATGCTCTATTTTTCTGACTCTAAAACGGTTTCTTCTTGTAATATCGTATGATACCAGCAAAAACCTGACGTTCATTGCTGACCTAGATAGGATTATAGCTGTGCATCCCTTAGCAATCATGATTACCAGATTTTGCAAGGTTCTAGCGCTGTCCGCTTAGGTTTTTGCAAAAATAAAAGCTGAATGAAAAACCGCCAAACTCACTTGTGCCTCGCTCAAACATGGCTCATTTTCGTTACGCTAAACTAGGAAATCTAATAAATCCTTATAAGCTCAATCCAGGTTTCATCAATCAGCTTTCTGCTAAAACCTAACCGGACATTGCTGGCAAGGCTCAAAAAAGCAGATTCCTGGTTTACAATTTTTCAAAATTCATCGATTCTGTTAACATATAGAAAAACGATTATTCAAACCAGCATGCCCTGACCGGCGCAAGGAAGAGTGAATTCTATTGCAGGTTTATGCGGTCGGTGACGGTTATATTGTTGGTCTGTGACAAACGCCAGCTTTGGGGAATTCAATGAGATATTTGCAGGATGTCGTGACACTCAGCTACGACGAAACAAAATGTGACGGCTGTAAACGGTGCACTGAGGTCTGTCCCCATGCTGTCTTCGTGATGAACGGAAAAACAGCCCGGTTGACCGACAAAGACAAATGTATCGAGTGCGGTGCCTGTCAGAATAACTGTGAATCTGAGGCGATTACGGTTACTGCTGGCGTCGGGTGCGCAGCAGCGCTTATTAATAGCATGATCACCGGCAATGACCCCTATTGCGGTTGTGCTACCGATGGTTCGGGAGACAGCGGCGGCTGTTGTTAAGTGGTCCTGTTCACGTCGATGCCAACGGACTTAATTTCCTCCGCGATTTTTGCGGTTGGTGAGTATTCACTTTTTTTTGATAGGGTTTCAGGTCCATTTCATGTTTCTCATCTTAAACAAGAAGGTTTGATACTGTGAAAATCATGGTTGTCAGCTCTGAATTAGCTGGAGACAGAACAACTGTAGGCTTTGATGAGCACAAAATCAGGCGGTACATTAAAGAACAAGAGCAGACACCAAGAAATACATTGCATCGTCTGTGGAAGAATACGGCAGGTTGGATGACTGTGTGCTGAATGCCGGAATAGAAGGGGAGATAGTGCCAATCACCGATTTTGAACTGGATGCATTTAAAAAAGTACTGGGTGTGAACATTTTAAGTGTGATATTAGGGGTTTAGCACGCCGCATCAGAAATGCGGAAAAATAATAATGGAAGAATTGTTATTACTTCATCCAACTCTGGAACTCAAGGATCGGCCGGTGGTGCCGGCTATGTTACGAGCAAGCATGGCATCATAGGTCTAATGAAAGTTGCTGCCATAGAATGTGTCCCTTTTGGTATCCGGGTTAATACCGAAAACCCTTCTGCCATTGAGTCAAGGATGATGAGATCAATAGAAAACCAGGCAGATCCCGATGCTCCAAATAAAGTTAAAGAGAGTATTGAGGCTATTAATCCAATGAAACGCTATGGAAAACCGGAAGAGATTGCCAATATGATGTTATTTCTCATCGGCGATGAGAGCAGCTACTGCAATGGTGGTTGTCACACCGTAGATGGTGGAGTGACGGCCGGTTCCGCTGTCTAAGAAATCACGAGTATATCATTGTATCGGAATGAACCTTGAAAT
>Ga0233430_1001402_pt1 | contig 34141 bp, 23 predicted proteins | sample SI_118_April2016_2_FD_179883 | JGI IMG/M metagenome (GOLD analysis project Ga0233430, IMG submission 179883) | Seawater microbial communities from Saanich Inlet, British Columbia, Canada - SI_118_April2016_150_MG | ecosystem: Environmental > Aquatic > Marine > Inlet | place: Canada: British... | reverse complement strand
CATATAGGGAGTTTCCGGCGTTGCGTACGGTGGTGGCGCCGACAATCTCTGAATGGCTACACCCACGGCCCCGAGATCGTCCAGTACAGGCGATTCTACGGGGTTTTTTCGTTGATGCACTGGCGGGAATTGGGTATAGTGGAGTGCGGAAATGTATACCCCTATGGCGGCAGTTGACCGTTAGGGCGGGTCGGGGATCTGATCTTGACGGTGACTCCAGGGACGAATGCATGATGACGGGTGACATTCTGATTGAGAACGGCACGGTGATGGACGGCACTGGCAAACCGGGGGGACCGGCTGACGTAATCATTCGGGGGGATCGTATCGAGGATGTGGGTCATTTTCCCGAGGCGTCGGCCACCAGGGTGATTGACGCCCGGGGGATGGTCGTGGCTCCCGGCTTCATCGACTCGCACACCCATCTGGACTTCTTCCTGCCATCGCCGCGTCATCCGGAGGTGATGGAGAGATGGGCTCGACAGGGCGTGACGACTCTGGTCACCGGCAACTGCGGCTTCAGCCCGGCGCCCATCTCTCCCGGCAGCGTAGAGACGGTGAGAACCTACTGGAACTTCGCCTTGCCCCGCGACGGGCTCTCCTTCGAGTGGTCTTCCATGTCGGAATACATGGATTGCCTCGCCCGCAACGGCCTGGCGTACAACACCGCCATCTTCACGGGACACAACGTCCTGCGTCTCAACGCTATGGGAGTCGGGGCGCGCGCTTCCAACAGGGATGAGATGGCGGCTATGAAGACCATGTTGAGGGACTCCCTCGAGGCTGGATCCATCGGCCTGTCGGTAGGACTCATGTACTGCCCGGGCTGCTTCTCGCGAACGGAGGAGATCGCCGAGCTCGGATCGGTCCTGGCGGACTTCGGAGCTCCGTTGGCCGCCCACACGCGGGGGATGTCCGAAACCTACGACGAGGCGGTCGGCGAGGTCATCCACGTGGCGGAGCGCTGCCATATTCCGCTCCAGCTTTCACACCATGCCGGGGGCGCCCGAACCGGCACGATGATGAACCCTACCACGCTGAAGATGAAGCTCATCTGCCTGCTCGGAAGGGCAATGGGAGAGCGCTTCGTCATCAAGAGCGCGCGTCAGGCCACGCCGGCCTACGATCGCGCCCAGGAACTGATCCGCCAGGCCGCAGAGCGCGGGGTGATGATCGGCCATGACATGATGCCCTGGATGTGTGCGTATACGACCCTGCTGGCGATGTTGCCGCCCAGGCTGTACGCCGGTGGAATGGACCGAGTGCTGGAGCGGCTGAGCGACCCGGAGACCCGAGAGGAAGCCATCCGGGAGAAGAGGGAGGCGGTACCGCAATGGCCCCCGTGGGATCACGGATGGTGGACGGACAACTGGCTGGACGGCTCCTTTTACCTGAGCGGCTTCTCACTGGAGCAGAACCTGGGCTACGAGAATGTCAGGCTCCAGGACATAGCCGCTGACCGTGGCACGGACCTCTACCACACCGCCATGGATCTGATCGTGGAGGAGGAGGGGAGGATCTTCTTCGTGTACACCCTCGACGATCAGACCATCAGCGACTGGATCGGGGCGAGCCTCATCTCCGACCCCGAGTGCTCGATTATGACCGACATAGTCGGCGTCGACTACCCGATTCCGGCGCCGACTTCGTACGGCGCTTTCACGAAGGTGCTGGGCCAATTCGCCCGAGATGAAGGACGGCTCACCCAGGAAGAAGCGGTCCGGAAGATGACTTCCCTCCCGGCCCGTCAGATGAATTTGAAGGATCGAGGAGTGGTGAGGAAGGGGGCCTTCGCCGACATCACCATCTTCGACCCCGACACTGTCGGGAACTGCGCCTCCTTTGAGAACCCTCAGCAGTTCTCCGCAGGGATTGAGCATGTGATGATCAACGGCACGCCGGTGTTGCAGGAAGGCCGGTACGACGCCCATTCCCTTCCCGGCGCCGTGGTCAAGCGCAGCTGAGAGGGACTGAGCGAGAATCCGGCTTTCCACGCAGGCAACACAGGGACACGCCACCTGATACTCGACTGTCACAAGCGGTGGCCGAAGCAACCGGCACCGGGAAGGGGATGGTTTTCAATGTCGCGAATCTATACTGAAACCTTTGACGACGGCCCTGGAGGATGGGTTGCGGACTTGCGGAGTCCCCTGCCTGTTTGGGACGGGGTGGCGCATTGCTTCAGCCCCTGGTCCGTGGATGCGAACCACGCGCCACCTGGTGCAGGTTATCTTCATCTTCTCATGTATTTGATCACGCATACCAGTTCCCTGAGTCCGACGGATGCGGAGCAGCACGGACGGAACCGCTTTGTGGAGAACGGCTACAGCACGAACCTCACGAATGCGAAGCTCACCGTCCGCTTGCGCGGGACGATGGACCTGGCGGGCCCCCTTTGCAACTACCATACACCAGTGCCGCAGCCCGACCTTGGCGGCAGTCGACTCCTGATCCTCGTTCAGGCGCGGATAGACGGGCCGCCGCGGACAACGGCAAACTTCGTTTTGACGGGACAGCCTCTCGAGATCACTCCAGAGTGGTCGCAGCAGACAGTCCACCTCGATCCCGACCCCGGGCAATGGACGTGCCTGGGCGCTCGCCACGATATGACCGACGTGTACGGTTACGGAGACATCGCCGAAGTGCTGCGCGATGTGAATGTCGACATCATCTTCATCCTGTACCCGTTGACTATCGTCCCGATCGGGGAGGTGGGAGACATCCACGGACAATGGGCGGCGAAGGACTACAAGGTCGACATGCAGCACCTTCCCAAGGGTCTCGTCATGTTCGATACGGTGCAGATCGAGTACACAGCATGAGAGAAGCATGACAGGTGTGTCGAAGGTGGAGATGGACACGAGGCGAGGATGGTCCAAACGCGTGGTGGACGCGCGCCGACGCCATGGGACGCTAACGGCCTTGAGATCGATCAGTGCAGGCGATTCTACGGGGCCGTTTTTTGTGGATTTCCATAGGGGGCCTTTCGGCAACAGGTCCGGGTATATTTACAATGCGTTACATTTCACCAACAAAAGTCCTACAGACTTTCGCACTGCAGATGGCGATATTTTTATCAGAAACGGATCGCGGGACTTACTTCCACCTCGCCCTCTGCGGGCAACGGTGATGACGAGATACACCTTATCGAGGAGATGTGGCGATGAAAAAGAAACTGATCTTTCTAACGGGTGCACTGCTGCTTGTGGCGGGTATCGCCGCCGCAGTCCACGCGCAGCGCGGTGGGCGCTTTCAGGGCCTCGGGCAGCTGGATCTGACCGAGGCGCAGCAGGAGCAGTTGCAGGAGATGCACCAGAAGCTGCGGACGGAGATGCGGAGTAAATTGGAGTCGGGTGAAAGGCCCGATTTCGAAGAGATGCAGAAGATCCGCGAGGCGCATTTCGAGGAGCTGAAGTCGGTCCTCAGCGAGGAGCAGCTGGCCAAGCTGGAGGACCTCAAGGCGAAGTTTGGCGGCGGCCGGGGATTTTTTGGTGGTATGCGGGGTCGCGCCGCTGGGAAAGCGGGATTTGGATGGGGTCAGGGAGCTGGCGATTGGGGTCATGGACCCGGCGCTATGATGGGGCATCGCGGTGGCAGGGGGCGCGGACCGGGGGGTATGAGAGGGCGCGGTATGTGGGGTGGGTCTGAAGGTAAGCAGGGGCTCGGTGCTCGGCGCGGTGGTGATGTGTTTGCCCGGCTGGATTTGAGCGACGAGCAGAAAGCGAAGCTGAAAGAGTTGCGCGGCGAACATCGCGAGGAGGCCGAGGAACTGCGCAGCAAGCAGCGCGAGGAGATGGAAAAACTCCTCACCAAGGAGCAGCGCGAGGAGCTGGAAGAGCTGAAGGACGAGGCTTTTTACGGAGGACGGGGGAAGGGCATGCGGGGAGGGAAGCGCGGTTTCGGGCGGTGATGCGGCGCGGATAGCGAATCAGCTGGATAGACACAGGGCTCTGCGGGTCGACGACCTGCGGAGTCCTGTTTTTGTGTACCCGCCTGGAACGGATACCGATCTACTTCTCGGATCCAGGTGTTAACGGTCCCGCACAGAAAAAGAGGCAACCCGCGAGGGCTGCCTCTTAAACCAGATCCAGTATATGCTGCTCATACATGTTGTTGGTGCCGTGGAGCAGGTCCTCCTGTTAGCATGCCTTGGGCACTGATATCCTCATCAATTTCAGGCCAATGGACTCCTTGGCCGTCTCCGATGATTTCGTAATGGGCACGCTGTTCCGCTGTAGCGTCCGATAAACGCCATGACCATGCGAGCGGAACCCGGATCGTGCGTCCATCCACTAGATCAGCCACAATAGAATCATCCGTGATCTGGATTTCTTGAATTCTCGGTTCAGGCATTGCCGCAGTGCTCATGCCAGGCCTCCACAATGAAGATCATATTCGATCGAATCAATCGGCGAATCGGATTGAGTTCATGGGGTGAAAAACCATGATTCTCGCACAATGAAAGAGGTTCCAACCAAAACTTGCATACTTTCCGATCGCGTTGAACATGCACGTGTTGGGGTTCCCCGCAATCGAAGCTATAAAAGAAAAATATATAGGGGCCTTGGATATTTCTAATAGTCGGCATAGGAAGTTGATAAAGCTATTCAAGCGTTGAATTTACAATATATCCACTACATCTACAAGGTTAGATTCAGTAGCGAGTATAACTGTCCAATTTACGCAAATATCCGTTTTACAATCCGGCATCACGCCACGGCAGCTTCCGACACCTGTTCGTCGGATTTGTCCACGCGGATGGCCAGGGCGAACGGGATAGAGAGTAGGATGACGCCGGCCGCTCCCCAGCAGAGGCCTTCGTAGCCGACGACCCTGAGCAGGGTGCCGGCGACCAGGGACATGCCGACCGAGGTGAGGTGGTTGATGCTGACCCCGGCGGAGAGGGTCGGCGATAGATCTTCGTCCGGAGCGATGCGGTTGACGTAGGTGTGCAGGCCGATGCGGAACATCACCAGGAAATTGATGGCGATGTAGAGGCCGCCCAGGGCGTACGCATTGTGCACGGTGGCGTAGGCGATGAAGACCAGGACGAGGGCGAAGTAGCTGGCCGTCAGGGTTATGCGCTCTCCGAAGCGGTCGATCCAGTTCCCCATGTGCGGGGCGATGAGGAAGTTCATCAGGCCGCTGATGATGAGCAGTACGCTGATTCTCTGGGCGTTGAAGCCGTAGCTGTCGACGAGGACCCAGGCGCCGAAGGTGTAGAATACCTGGGTGCGCGAGCCCTCGAAGAAGGTCAGGACGTAGAAGAGCCAGTAGCGCTTGCGGAGAAGGAGGCGGGGGATCTTTTCGGTGCTGGCGCCGATCTCTTTGGGCAGGCGGGAGACTACGAGCGCCGCCAGGATCAGGAAGGCACCCCCGAAGAGGAAGAACGGCCGCAGTCCAAACTTTTCCGAGAAGAAGACGATGATCACCATACCGCCCATCGACGCCAGGGAGCCGACCGCGTTCATGCGTCCCAGCACCCGTCCGGAGCGCTCTCTGCCGACCAGGCCCATGCCCAGCGAGCTGAGCAGGGGCATCCAGTTGTGGAAGCCGATGCTGGCGATGAAGGCGAGAGCGAGGAGCGTCGTGTAGGAGTTTATAAAGTAGTAGCAGCCGTAGCCGAACCCCATCAGGAGGAGGGACCAGAACGCCCGGTGCGACTGTGGCAGGCGCATGATGAGGGCGGTGAGGAACATGAGACCCAGGCCGGGGATCTCCCTCACCCCGGCCAGCCAGAGCACCTGGTCGCCTCCCAGGCCGAGGTCGTGGACCAGGAAGTTGGTGCTCACGCCTCCCTGCAGTCCCTGTCCGAAGCGGGCGAAAAAGACGGTCAGGGCCAGGATCAGAACGTTTCGGGTCCAAATACTGGCCGGAGGATCGGGAACGACATCCGCTTTTTGTTGCAAAATAATATCTCCGCTGTATCATTTAGTTTCTGGACAGAGCGCGGCCCGGGTACGCACGGGCCGCTGGACCAATAAAGCTGTTTTTTGACCCGTCGGTCAATTCCGACCGGAAGAGGGCGGAGATGCTGCGTGGGGACGGCGGATCCGGGGGCCGCTTCCGGACAGCGATGAAACCCGGCCTGGGGGCCGCCGTCGCCCGGGGCGGAGCGTCGATAGAACTCTGAACAAGACTGATAGTTTGGGGATATGGGGAGAGGGGGTTACGAGAGCGGGACGGTGGGCCTTCTGCTCGATGTCGGGGATGCTGGAAGCGACGATGATCCGTTTGGTTGTGCAGTGGACAGGATGAGATGGCCTCAAACAGACATCGCTGTCCTCCAGCAACCCCCGGACCCGCCTGCGGAGATTCACGGTTTTTTTAGAGGCCGTATCTGGAAATCGACAGCTCGAGCGGAATATGCGGATGGAAGGATTGATTTGAAGCGGACGAGGATACGGAATCTGGGGATACTGGCGCACGTGGATGCCGGGAAGACGACGCTGACCGAGAATATGCTCTTTCTCAGCGGCAGCACCCGGGCGGTCGGCAATGTGAACAAGGGGACGAGCCGGTCGGATCAGCTGGATGTGGAGAAGAAGCGGGGGATTTCGGTGCGCGCCGCCACGCTGTCTTTTGCGTGGAAAGGGGTGCAGATCAATCTGATCGACACGCCGGGGCACGTGGATTTTTCCGCCGAGGTGGAGCGCTCGCTGCGGGTGCTCGACTGTGCCGTGCTGGTGCTCTCGGCGGTCGAGGGGATCCAGGCGCAGACCGAGCCGATCTGGAGCGGACTGGAGGCGATGGGGATTCCGGTCATCCTCTTCATCAATAAGATCGATCGGATGGGGGCGGATTCGGAGGCGGTAATCGAAAGTATCAGGAGGGAGCTGTCGGCGGATGTGATTTCGCTCAATCGGGGCGAAAATGAAGGGGATGAGGGGGCGATGCTGGTGGATTTGTTCGAGGCGCCGGATGGCGAGCTGATCGAGATGGTCGCCGGGAAGGATGACGAGCTTCTGGAGAGGTATCTGGAGGATGAGCAGCTGGAAGTGGAGGAGATTCGCGCCGCACTGGTGAGATGCGTGGGGGAGCGAAAGCTGTTTCCGGTGCTCTGCGGGTCGGCGAAGAACAATGTGGGGACCGAGGAGATGCTGGACCGGATCGTGGACTGTTTTCCGGACGCCGATACGGAGATCGAGCGGCCGGTATCGGGGGTGGTCTTCAGGATCGATCACGATCCCAAACTGGGGCGAGTCGCGGGGGTGCGGCTGTACGCGGGAAAGTTAGAGAATCGGGATGCGGTGGTGAATTCGACGGCTGGCCGGGAGGAGAAGATCACTCAGATCAAGCGGAGCTTTCTGAACAGCTTCGAAGACACCGGCGTCCTGCAGGCAGGAGATATCGGCTTTTTGTGCGGGATGCCCGAGGTGCGGATCGGCGACGTGCTCGGGGATCCGGAGCCGGTGCCGGGGAACTACGCCCTGAGCGAGCCGCTGCTGTCGGTCCAGGTGACGCCGCGGGAGGAGAAGGACCACTCCAGGCTGGCCGAAGCGCTGCAGCAGCTCTCCAGCGAGGATCCGCATTTGAACTTCCGCTGGTTCAGCGAGGAGCGGGAGCTGCACGTGAAGATCATGGGGGCGATCCAGACGGAGATACTGACTGATATTCTGAAGAGTCGATTCGACATCGATGCAGTGTTCAACGACCCGATAGTGATCTATAAGGAGACGCCGGCGGAGCCCGCTTACGGTGCCGAGAGCTATACGATGCCGAAGCCGTGCTGGGCGATAGTGGAGTATCTGCTGGAGCCGGGAGAGCGGGGCAGTGGGGTCTCCTATCGGTCCGAACTGGGCGTGGACAAGATCAAGCGGAAGTATCAGAACGAGATCGTCGCGTGTTTGGACGACGCGTTGAAGCAGGGAATCAAAGGGTGGGAGGTGACCGATCTGAAGATCACGCTGACGGACGGCAACGATCATCTGCTGCACAGCCGTCCCGGGAACTTCAAGCTGGCCACGAATATCGCCCTCATGAAGGGGTTGACGGCGGCGGAGACAATCCTGCTCGAGCCGATTCTCGCCTTTCGGATATCGGCGTCGGAGGAACTGGTGGGCAGGGTCACGACCGATGTCGTCAATATGCGCGGCAGCTTTGAGCCGCCCGAAAGCGCGGGTGGCAATTTCGTGCTCAGGGGGAGGTTTCCGCTGGCGACCTCCATGGACTACGCCATTCGCCTGGGTGCGCTGACGAGCGGGAAGGGGAAGCTTTCGGTCCGCTTCGACGGGTACGAGGTGTGCCCGGATGGGCTGGGCGTGGTGCGTGAATACAAGGGGATTTGTCCGCTGGACAGGTCCAAGTACATCCTGAAGATGCGGGGGGCGATCACGGCTGCTACGACTTCCTGAAAGAGAGTGAAGGGGGATATGAGACCGGATCAGATGCGCATCGTGTTGCAGCAGGACGCGCCCGAGCCGATGCTGCGTGCGGAGGTGGCGGAGCCGATCGGGTGGATGGTGGGGGGGAACAACCGGCTGGAGCTGCGTCTGGTGAAATTTCACCCATGGGTCGATCCGTTTGTGCGGCTTCTCAGCGGAGCGCTGCGACTCGCGGCAACGGGAGACTAACGGCGAGGATTTGGACGTAACGGGAGAGTTCGGCGAGAGTACCCGCAGGTGGCCGCCGAAATGGAGGCGCACCTGCGGAAAATGGTCTCTACTGGTTAAAGGATTGATCGTTTACAAGATTCGATTCTGCGGTATGCGCCAATTGGCGTGCCATCTCGAATCTTCCGGCGGACCTTCGTCGCCGTCCTGCATCGACGCGAAGTCCTTCAGTTTTGGCCGGATCTCTTCCTCCCATATACCCTCGACATCGTCGAACGTCAAAGGGGTGTGTTCGGTCACTTCCCGCGCATAGGCGGCCAGCAATTCCTCGGCCTTTTCGCCAAAGTGGGCAACGATATCGGCCGTCATCGCCTCTCCTACACGACGGCTCGATAGTTCGTTGAGATCGCCCATGGCAAAATGCGGAGCGCGGTCATCGCCTTCTTTTGGGAGGCGCGACAGATCGACGCAGTCGGGGTCCACGGCCCACAGCAGCGATGTCTCTCCCCGACCGGCATGGCCGCCCGATCCCTTGTCATCGTCGAACCGCGAAATATTGGGGCCGATGCCCATGATCGAATACATGCGCATGCCCATATGCGCCTGCATGATATCCAGCACGATCGGGACGTCCATATAGTGGGGTCCCGAATGGCCCGAAAACAGAATCGCCGCATGGAAACCGAGAGCATCCACAGCGCGGATGTGGTAACAGAGGTTCTTCAAAAACATCCACGGTGGGATTGAAGTCAGCCAGGGGCGCGCCTGCCCTATTCTTTCGTGCGCCCAGGTGCCGGACCTGCCCGAATCGTGGCAGTGCCAGTAAAACGGCGGGGCTACGATTCCTCCATTTACACGCGCCGAAGCACACGCACCTCCATGTGCCCTGAGCGCGTCCATGCCCACCGCATTGTGCCAGCCGTGGGGCTCGCACAGGCCATAGGGCAAATAGACTACCGGGCATTTCTCGAACGCCGCTTCCAATTCATCCGGGAACATGCGCTCCCACTGCACTTCTCTTTGTGACAAGACAGTTGCTCCTTTCATAAATGCCGAATAACCATGCAACAGCTCCACTGAATCTCCTATAAAAAAATAGACATTCCGAAGAGCCCATCTCCCTTTTTACAAACTATCCACCAGGTGAAAAATTACGGTTTCTCGTACGCTGTGCCCAGTAAAGTCAGAATTCTCTCGATCGCATCCTGGGCATCGTAGTCAAATAGAATGATATGGTTGCTTTTTTGATAATCTACAAAATGCTTCTTTACCGCTGGAAGGGTTTGGAAAACGGCTTTGCTGGTTTGGAAATCCGCCACATCATCTCTCTTTTACGCCAGCCCCAACTCGGAGAGGCGCTCCTTTGAGTCGGCCATGTAGAACTCTGCTGTGTAGAGGGCTTTTCTCAGTTTGCGGATATCGACTTCGGACGGCGGTACTCCATCGTTGACCGATATGGCGGCGGCTGTACCGACGGCCTGGCCGGTCATGAACATCTGCCAGCGCATGCGGAGGATCGCGCCTCTCTTTGGATGGTCTTTCCTGGTGCTCTGGTCGTTGCAACTGCGACCCGCTGCCAACAGGCCTTCTACATTCTGCGGCAGGAACTGACGATAGGGGATCTCAAAGGAGTATCTGTAGCTGTGGACGAGTTCCCAGAGCGGGTCGGCCGGCTGGTGTCCGGCAAAACCTCTGAAGACCATGTCGTCGAACTGACTGCCCTTTTCCAGGTCTTCGTGCGTGATATTGTGCCGCGCGATCATGCTTCTGCCGCCTCTGGCATTGAAGTAGATTCCCGTCGAATGTAGATACGATTTTTCGAAGCCGGGCACATATTTTTTTGTGAACTGCTGGAGTGCATAGACGTACTCCCGGGAGTCATTTTCGAGCTCCGTCATCAATGTCGGATTGCCGCTGGTTTCTGACTTTTCGAAAAAATGCAGTCCGACAAGGCCGCCGACGATGCCGAATTTTCCCAGGTGTCGGGGGTCCTCGACCGATGGTCCCGTTACCCCGACGCTGCTGTAAAATATCCCGTGGTCGGCACAGATCCGGCCGTAATGTCGTTCCCAGACGTACTCGAAGTCGCCTTTCTCGTGCGCTTTCTTCATGTATGGAAGGAGAGGATACGCGTGATGGTTGCACGGGTTGCCCGTGTCGTCTCTCCACTGCAGAAACTCTTCGGCCACTTCGGCACGGCCGATTTCTCTGTAGGTGTCGATATCCACATTGCCGATCGAGAAATACATCCCGGCGTGAAAATAATGGTCGGGGCCGGGATTGACCGGCGCTCCAGATCTGAAGACCACGTCGGCGTCACCGGTCGCGTCGACGACTACTTTTGCCAGAATGGCCTGCGTGCCCGCTTTTGTTTCGACGAAAACGCCTTTTACTGTATTGCCCTCCATTATTGCGTCACCCAGGTAGACGTTCAGGAGGGTCATCACTTTTTCCCGCCTGAACATCCTGAGAGCGACGTTGCTGAACGTCTGAGAGTCGTCGAAGTAGTTGAGCAGGAAGGGATGGCCGGTCAGGGACTCGCACTCCCGGATGATTTCGCCTGCGATGCCGGGAATGCCGCCGGACATAGCGGGGGGGAGTTCCAGGGAGGGGGCGCCCCCTATATGTCCCGGTCCTATATTGCCGCCGAGCTGGCCGAATCTGTCGATGGCCAGGGTTTGCGCTCCGCCCCGCGCCGCCGCAACGGCGGCGATGATGCCGGAAATGCCGCAGCCGACGACGAGGACGTCCACCTCGTAGAGGATCGGGACTTCTTTTTTTAGCGAAACCGTCTTTGCCATGGATTCTCTCTCTTTCACCTGCGCAGTCGAGTAGTGGCGATGCTCCGTTTTTCACGGATTCAGTCGGGCGGCGCGATACGGATGCGAACCGGGTGACGCATCTTTTGAGCGGCTTTTTCTCTCTTGCTCCTCATTCCTCAGAAGCCTATCTTGAGCCCCAATATACGCTTATTTTTCACAATCTACAGGGAATCTACTATGCCTAGGCCCAATATCGTCTTTATTATGCCCGACCAGCTGCGCGCCGATTTTCTGAGCTGCTACGGCGCGTCGTTTATCGACACCCCGCATATCGATGGGCTGGCCCAGCAGGGGGTGCTTTTCGACCGGGCCTATTCGGAGCATCCGGTGTGCGTGCCGGCGAGGGCGTCGCTGATCACCGGGATGCATGCGGTGAAGACGGGGGTGCTCGACAACGGGCAGTTTATTCGTCCGGATCATCGGGCGTGCGGGATTCGGACGTGGCCGGAGATTTTGAATGAAGGTGGGTATCAGACGGTGGGCACGGGGAAGATGCATTTCTATCCGTGGGAGCGGCGGATGGGATTTGAGCGGCGGATTATCGCCGAGGACAAGCTGTGGGGTTTCATCCAGGACGACTACTACCACTATCTGGCGGCGCGCGGGCACAGCAAGACCGAGTTTGTGGGGCGGCCGGAGTATCACGAGAACTTCATGTCGCTGATCAGTCCGGTGCCGTGGGAGTGCACGGTGGATCACTTTGTGGGGATGGAGTCGGCGCGCTGGATTGAGGAGTACGAGGGGGAGGAGCCGTTTGCGATGATGGTCGGCTTTCCGGGTCCGCACTCACCGTACGATCCGGCGCCGGAATACGCCACGTTTGCGCCGGAGGATATGCCGGAGCCGCTGCCCGGGGTGGAGGAGGACAACGGGTTGATGCGGGGGGGGAAGTTCAGGGCGGGGCGGCAGTCGGGGAGGAAGACGTGGTATTCGGTAAAGGGCGGGGGAAAGCCGACTCGGGAGGATGTGCTGCGGCAACGGGCGCACTACTCCGGTCTGATCGCGCAGATCGATCACGAGGTGGGGTGTATCGTGGAGGCGTTGCGCGAGAAGGGAGTGCTGGATAATACGATCATCATTATGTCGTCGGATCACGGGGATTATCTGGGGGACCATGGACTGCAGGGGAAGGCTTCGTATTACGAGGCGGCCTGTCGGGTGCCGATGCTGGTGCGCCATCCGGGTCTGGAGGGAGGAGCGGTCTGTCGGGATCTGGTCTGTCTGACGGACGTCACGGCGACGATTCTGGCGCTGGCGGGCTGCGCGGTGCCGGGATACATGGATGCGCAGGTGCTGCCGGACTTGGGGTTGCCGGGTGAGAGCAGGAGGGAGCGGGTGGTGGGTGCGCTGCGCAACGGCTGGATGTTGCTGAAGGGGGCGTGGAAGTTGTGCAAGTATCCCGGGGGGACACAGCTGTTCAACCTGGAGGAGGATCCGGGGGAGCAGCGGAATCTGGCCCGGGAGAGCGGATGCGCGGATGTGTTTCACCGGATGGATGCGGCGCTGACGGCGGAGATCATGCGCGGTTTGGACGAGGCGAATTTTCCGGAGCGGGTTTACACCTTCAGCTATTCGAGCAGTCGGGACTTTGGCCGGGTGGGTTGGGAGCGGGAATATCCGATGCCGTGGGAGCGGCTCTATGGCGATGGGGGGGAGGGGTAGGTTTACGGCTGTAGCGGGCAATTTCGAACAGGCATTCGGGCGTCCGGATGTCGATGATTTCCTCAGGGGATTTCGTCGACATCCGGACGTCTTTTTATCGGGAGAGCCGATGACGACGGAGGTATTTCATACCGAATTGCGGAATAGATGTCCGGATGTTTGCGGTATTTCCCTGAGGTGGGTCGCCGAACATTCGGGCATCCGAAGAGCAAAACGGTATCAGAGCTTCGTCGGCTTTCTGGTCTTCGGCGGAGTTATGGTGCGGCTGCGGTCCCAGGCGTCGATGCGGGCGGTGAGGTCTTCCGCGATTTCGGCGTAGGCGGGATCGCCCGAGAGGTTGCGGCGCTCGCCCGGGTCGGTCTCCAGGTCGTAGAGCGTGCGGCTGTCGTCGATTGGGAGTCGCTCGGGATCTGTCGGGTCGCGGTAGAGGGCGAGTTTCCAGCGGTTGTGGCGGATCATGACGTAGCGGTCGCCGTCGCGGTAGTCCCACAGGCCGTAGTCGATTTCGCTGAAGACGGGGTCGTCGGCAGGAGTGCCGTGGAAGGCCGGAGTCAGGGATGCGTAGTCCAGGTTTTCCGGTGCGCCGATGTCGGCCAGGTCTAGCAGTGTGGGGAGGAGGGAGCCGATGGAGACGGGAGCGTCGACTACGACACCTCCGGGGATGCCGGGACCGGAGAGGAACAGGGGGACGCGGGCGGAGGCGTCGAAGAAGCTCTGTTTCTGGTAGAAGCCATGGTCGCCCAGGTGGGCGCCGTGATCGGAAGTGAAGGCGACGATGGTATTGTCGAGCGCTCCCAGCGCGCGCATCTGTTCGAAGAGCTGGCCGAAGAGGTGGTCGACGAAGGATACGCGGCCGTAGTAGCACTGTCGGGTGCGGCGGATCTGATCGGCGGTCAGGCGATGGGAGCCGGAGCGGTGGATCAGGTATTCGCGCACGGCCAGGGGCAGATCGGGCAGGTCGTCGGGGCCGTCGATCGGCAGGTCGATGGCGGTGGGATCGATGGCATCGTGGAACGGTGCGGGGGCGACGACTGGAGTGTGCGGGGCGTTGAAGCTGAGGCGCAGGAAGAAGGGGCGATCCGGATCGCGCTGGCGGAGCCATTCGGCGGCGTCGGCGCAGGTGAGGCCTTCGGCGGTCTCTTCGGCGCTGCCGGGGAAACGGCCGGCGAGGATCCAGGGGAAGGCGCGGTTGTGCTCGTCGGCGGGGTAGTGGACGACGCCGGCTTCTCGTTCGTCGATCTCCACGTGGTATTCGGAGTAGCTCACCCGATCGCCGAGGACGCGGTCTACCTGAGTGGCGAAGGCGTGCTGCGGGTTGTTGTAGTGGTGTTTGCCAAAGCTAGCCACCTGGTATCCGGCGTCGGCGAAGATAGGTGGGAGGAAGCGGGCCTGCGCGTCGGTCAGGAGGTGGTGGTTGTTGAGCACGCCGACGGTGGAGCAGGCGCGGCCGGTGACCAGGGCGGCGCGGGCGCTGACGCAGACCGGGCTGGGGGTGTAGGCGGCGGAGAAGCGGGTGCCGCTGCGGGCGAACGCGTCCAGGTGAGGGGTGCTGGCCCAGGGGGCACCGCCCTCGCCGAGGGAGTCGACGCGTTGTTCGTCGGTGATCAAGTAGAGGACGTTCGGTTTTTTTGACATGATTTTTCCTGTTATTATTTGTTAAATTTTGTAAATGGAGTAATATTATTACAAGTATTACTCTTACAAAGGAAAAAACTAATGCGCGTTACGACCAAAGGGCAGGTTACTATACCTCAAGATATTCGAAAGAAGTTGGGGATAGCTCCTAGCACCGAAGTAGATTTTATCGAGGAGGACGGCAGAGTCTATCTGGTCAGAAAAGCGCTGCCCGAGCCACAAACTCGATTTCGCCGTTTCAGAGGTATTGCAACAGTCAAATTGTCTACGGAAGAAATAATGTCTCTGACCCGGAGCGAATAGTGCAGGATCTGCTGGTGGATTCCAATGTCATCCTCGATGTTTTTACTGATGATCCCGTCTGGGCAGACTGGTCGGAATCTATGCTCGAAAGATACAGTGTCACCCATTCGATCTATATCAACCCTATCATATATTCCGAGATCTCGATTGGTTTCACGCGTATTGAAGAACTGGAAGAGATCATCGAAGATTGTGGCTTCCAAGTGCGTCAGATCCCCAGAGAAGCCCTTTTCCTGGCAGGCAAGGTATTCCTGCAATATCGCAGGGCTAAAGGAAGCAAGCGTTCACCCCTGCCTGATTTCTATATTGGAGCCCACGCAGCCGTCGAAGGTATGGCCCTCCTGACTAGAGACGTGCCGCGCTTCCAAACCTATTTTCCTTCTGTCGAAATGATTCACCCAAAGTGATATCTGATCCAAGGAATAAGTGATGAAGCTGATGCAGTATCCTCCAGTTATTTGTGGTCGGGATTCAGAGCGGCAGGCTCACCGGTCTGCCGATGTGGTATCTCCAGCCGATCCCCTCGACATCGGCTGCCATATCACCGCGGACACGTTGCTGAACGCGATCATGTTCCCTTTTGTTTCCCTGTCCGCCCACGTGTAGCTCATGGGGTGCATCACGACCGTCAGCACGCGACCGTTGGAGAGCAAGACAGACTGCGGGCTGTGTTGGGAGCCGTGTGTTCCCCGGAACAGGATATAGCGGTGCTCCCAGTCCCAGGTGCGGCCGTTGTCGTGACTGAAGACCGCCTCGTGACCGTTGTAACTCCTCCCGTCGAGTTCACCGATGCGGACGGCGTAGGTCATGAGAATCCGGCCGTCGGGGAAGGTCAGCAGGCTGTGGTGTACGTGCCCGTACAGCGAGTGCACGGCCGGCTCGGACCAGGTCTCGCCATCGTCGGTCGAATACGCGGTGATGATGCCTCGCCATCTGTCGGATGGGGCGGGTATACCGGGACGGCCGGAACGGAAAGAGGCCACGAGGTCGCCGTTTTTCGCCCGGGTGAGCGAGGCCTCGGAACTGGAGAACTTCCGGGGGAAGAAGGTCGGCTCTCCCCATTCGTGCGTTGTGAGGTTGTAGGGGCGCATGACCGTCCCGGTCCGGTTCCTCCTGCCCTGGTTGTGATAGAACATGAATCGGATGGTGTCGCCTTCGACCGGGAAGTTCATGGCCACGTCCGTGATCACCCAGCTGCCGTCCGGAAGGGTCGGGACTTTTTCTTCTTTCGACCAGGTCTTGCCCGCGTTTTCACTGAACCAGAAACGGTACGTCTCCGGAACGTCCACCTTGCTGTTCCAGCCCCTGAGCATCAGCCGCTTGCCCCCGAGATTCATCGGCGTCGTGCGGTAGCCGGGAATTCGCTGCGGCTTACTCCAGGATAACCCGTCGTCCTTCGAGTAGAGAATGACATCCGTCCGCGTGTTTTCGTCGAGGAGTGTGCGTTTCTCCTGGATCACCACCTCTCCCGACAGGGCCGCGGTCAGCGTCAGGACAAGCGTGCCGTCGTCCATCCTGCAGAGGCCGGGGTATTTGGGGGCGTTGAGAAGGAAGGTGTACCCGAGGGCTTCCTGGTATTTCGGGGCGACAGGGTCGTTCTGCCGCACCACAACAGGCGCGATGCTCGAGATCACGCGCGTCGGCGGGTACTCGCCATCCGTCCCCGTTTTCTGATCCTTCAACACATCCTTCAGGGGCAGCGTGTGCATGACCTCGTTCGTCAGCTCGTCCTTGTTGCGCGGCCCGTGGATCGCCGTCCCCGCGATCTTCTTCTTCTTCCTCATAACTTTATCCCTGGATTGAGTGACGAAAACAACCGATGACTGCTGAGCAATTCGGCACAGACATTGCCATGGATTACTTCCCTGGTGTCCGCCAGAGCTCAGAGCGGCAGGCTCACCGGTCTGCCGATGCGTGCCGACTCATAGATGGCTTTGACGATCTCGATCGATTTCCGCCCCTCTTTCGCCGTAACCGCGGGTTCCCTGTCTTCTGTGATGGCGAGCACGAAATCTCTGATTTGCTGTGTGTGATAGCTGCCCCAGTCGTGCTCGCTACGCGATGCCTCTTCTCGAAGTTTATCCGCTTCCTTCTCTTCCCCCGGGATCGTCCATACATCGTTGATAGCGAGCGAGCCCTCGGGATGCTCCAGGATGCCGAGGGTTGCGCCGTTGCTTCCGTGAATGGCAATTTTGGATCCGAGCTGGGGATTTACCGATACGGTCGCCTCGATTGTGCCCAGGGCGCCGTTTTTGAAGCGCAGCGCCGCCACGCCCACGTCTTCGGCTTCGATGTAAGGATGGCTGAGGTTGCCCCATAGGCCGTAGACCGTATCGATTGGACCCATCAGCCACTGGTACATATCGATGGCGTGTATGGCCTGGTTGACGAGCACGGCGCCCCCTTCGCGGTCCCACGTTCCCCGCCATGGCTCGGCGTCGTAATACTCCTTCGGGCGCCACCATTTTACCGCGCAGTCGCCCAGGATCACCTTGCCGATTTTGCCGTCGTCGATCGCCTGGCGGGCGCGCTGGGCGGCGTCCCAGAATCGCCTCTGGAAAATTACGCCGAACTTGATCCCCGCCTGCTCCGCCGCTTTGATTGCGGCATCCGCCTGCTGCAGATCCATGGTCAGCGGTTTTTCGACCATGACGTGCACACCGGCGGCGGCGGCCTGCTCCGCCAGCGGGCAGTGGCTGTCCGGCGGAGTGCAGACCAGGACGGCCTGGACTTTGGGGTCGGCGAGGATTTCAGCGGCGCTCGTGCAGGCGCGGACGCCGAAGCGATCGGCGAAATCCACAACTCGCGACTCGACGATGTCGCAGGCGGCGACGAGTTCGGCTTCCGGGATACTGTCGACCGCTTGCGCGTGGGTCGGGGCGATGGTTCCGGTGCCGATGATGCCGATTCCGAGCGTTGTTTTGTCAGTCATGGGTTTCCTCGGTGATTTTTCCGGTGAGGGCGTTCCGGGAATCGATCAGGGCGTAGTAGCGTTGGGAGAGGGTGCGGATTTTCGGCCACAGCGCGTCCAGCGCCTTTCGGGATCTCTCTGCGTCCCCCTCTGAGTGTGCGTTCTCGAGTTCCTCGGCCGTCGACTCGTGCGCGGCTATGCCTTCCGCAGGCCGGTGCGGTAGTCGAAGATTTCCAGTGCCATTTGAACTCCTTTCGCTGCTTCCTGCTCTTTTTCAGATCCAGTTAATCTGCGAAGTCATTTGATCGCATGTCGTTCCAGTCGCTTTATTAGGGGTCATTCGCAGGTCCGGTGGAAGATCGACTATACCAAGAGAGTGAGTGAAATGGCAAAGAAGAACAGGTGGCCGCTGTCCATGGCCGAGCCGGAACAGCAGGGATTTTGCCCGGAGCGCATGGAACGGGTGGGTAGAATTATGGGGCGACTCGTCGCCGAGCGCAAGATCGCGGGCAGCATAACGGCGGTGGCCCGCAACGACCGGATCGCGCATCTGGCGTGCCACGGGATGATGGACGCGGAGAACGGACGTCCGATGCGGGAAGACGCGATCTTCCGCATCTACTCCATGAGCAAGCCGATCACCAGCGTGGCGGCGCTCATGCTGTACGAGGAGGGCTGTTTTTTTCTGGATGATCCGCTGCAGGAGTATCTACCGGCGTTTGGGGATGTGAAGGTGAAGGATGGGGAGGAGCTGGTCGATTTGAAGCGTCCGATCACCATTCACGATGTGATGACCCACACGGCCGGCTTTTCCTACGATTTGACGCACGGCGCAAAGGAGAAGGGTTGGGATCTGGAGACGTTCGCGGATGCTTTCGCCAAGGTGCCGCTTATCCATCAACCGGGTGAGAAGTGGGCGTACAGCGCCTCCCAGGATGTGCTGGGGCGGCTGATAGAGGTGGTTTCGGGGAAGCGGTTCGACGCGTTTCTGCGGGAGCGGGTATTCGATCCTCTGGGTATGGTCGATGCCGGTTTTTTCGTGCCGGAGGAGAAGTGGGATCGGCTGGCGGTACTGTATGGGATGGACGAGCGGGAACAGATTGTGCCCAGGTCGCATGAGGATCATCTGTACACAAAAGAGCCCAGCTTTTTTTCGGGGGGCGGAGGGATGGTTGCCACCACCTCGGACTATCTGCGTTTCTGCCTCATGCTGCTGGGCGAGGGCACATTTGAGGGGAAGCATCTGCTCGGCAGAAAGACGGTGGAACTGATGCGCCAGGATCATCTGCCGCCGGGGCATCCGCCCATCCAACCGTTCAAGTTCGGGTATGGCCTGGGGGTATCGGTGCTGCGGAGTTTGAGTGAGAAGCAGGGGATCGGGTCGGTGGGGGAGTACGGCTGGGGGGGGGCGGCCAGCACGCACGCGTGGGTCGATCCGGCGGAGAATATGGTCAGCATCGTGATGATGCAGCTGATGCCTCCCCGGCGATTGGGGATGACGGAGAAGGTGAAGGATGCCGTGTACCAGGCGCTGATATAGATCGGGGTTTCCGAATCGAGGGGACTTGATGAAGAGATTGCGGAGGGGGCTGGGCGTTTCGCTGTTCGCGCTGTTTGCGCTGGGAGGATCGGCTTGCTGCGAGCCCGGGCCAGTTCCCCTGGGAGACGGCCGGATTCAGTGGGGGGCGTTCCTTTTGTTCGGGGACGACAAGGGGGGGTTGCACTTGATGAAGGGTTCGGAGGTGATCGTGCTGGGGGCGGGTATTTTCTGCGGCGGGGATCAGGGGTACTGGCCCTACGACCGGATGCCCGAGCGCCAGGTGGAGTTCGGTGCGGATGGAATGACGTTCCGCGGAGCCATTCCCCGGGTGAACACGGCGTACGATCAGGAGGTGTCCATCGAAGGGGATCGCATCCGCATCCGGCTGCGTCGCACCGGCGATTGGCCGGGCTCTCACTGGGATGCCTTTTTCTTTTGGCTGCCTTTCAACAACTTTCGGGGGGCGCGGATCGGGGTGGACGGCGAGGAGGTCGAGTTGCCGGAGGTGTATTCAGAACAGGGTCGGACGGTCGCTTCGAATGCGCGTCGGATTGAGTGCAATCTGGACGATCCGGCGCTGAATCTGGTGCTCGAATGCGACGGATGGATGAGCGTTACGGATCGCCGCCAGTACAGCCAGCTCAGCTATCTGGTGGCGGTGGGCTTTCCCGAGGGGGAGGGACAGAGCGTCGATCTGTATCTGACGCTGCCGGAGATTCCCGAGGTGGATGAATCCGGGGTGCGGTACTCTGTGGTCGGGTATTCGGCGAGCGGAGAGAAGAAGGTGGTGCTGGAGTGGCCGTCGCATCTGTCTCGACCGGATGACTGGGTCCGGCTGGAGCGGGGGGATGGGAGCGCGGTCAAGTCGGGCAGGTTCGGGGAGACGGTCGCGCTGCGCCACATGCAGAGCGATTTTGCCATGTTCGATTTTTCCGAGGTGCGACAGCCCGGCGATTACCGCGTGGTCTGGGCGGGGGGAGAGGTGGCGTTTTCCATTCGGCAGAAGGTGTTCGAGGATCGGCTGTGGGAGCCGACGCTGGATTACTTTTTGCCCTTCCAGATGTGCCACGCGCGGGTGGATCTTGGGCAGGATGTCACGGGACACGAACAGTGCCACATGGATGACGCCATCCGGGTGCCGGCTCATTTTCCGGGGACGGACGGGTTCGTGTCGTACGAGTGCGAAGGGACACCCTACGAGGCGGGGGATCCGGTCTCCTGCACCCGGGGGGGTTGGCACGATGCCGGGGACTGTGATCTGAATATCTATGCGCAGGGTTTTGCTGCATATCAGCTGGCACTGGCGTACGAGGAGTTCGGGATCGAAAGGGATGTGGCGGCGCTGGATGTCGAGGGGCAGAGGTTTACGGCAGGGCAGTCCGATGGTATTCCGGACATTCTGCAGCAGATTGAATGGGGTGTGCGCTGGCTGTTGAGCATGATGCAGGCGGACGGGCGCAGCTATGTTGGGGTGGTGGCGCAGCCGCAGTATCGCCAGCGCGGCGGGGGCTGGGACGAGTCCACCGACAACGCGTCGGGCACCGGCGATGAGCGGCATCTGTATGTGGACTATCACGCCGAGCTGCAGCTCATGCAGGCCACGGCCCTGAGCGCGGCCAGCCGGGTGCTCGGAGAGGTGAGGCCGGAACTGGCGCGGGAATGTCTGGCGGCGGCGCGCAGGGCATTCGACTACTTTGGCCAGCGCGAAGAAGTCTATCGCCGGACTGCTTATTTCTACGAGGGGCGGCCGGGGCGCGACGGGGCGGTGGCCGGGGCGCTCGCGGAGCTCTACATGACGACGGGCGATGCGGCGTATCTCCAAGAGCTGGAGGGGATGGTTGAAAAGATCGCCGATTTGGATATGGACTGGCCCGCCAAACAGTTCTCCAGTCCGTCCACTTTTTGGTACGCCCCGCCGATGCTGGCGCGGCTCTCCGCCGAACTGCCCGAGGGGGAGCTGAAGGCGGCCTGTCTGAGCAGTTGCCGAAGAGCGGCCGAATTCCACGCCGGCCGGCTCAGCGGGCGTCCCTGGGCCGGGCACTACACGGACTTTGGCAAGTTGGGCAACAACGGCAATACGCTGAGTCGCGTGTACGACGCGTACTGGCTCTCCAGAGTGGCGCCGGATGTGCTGTCGATGGACCAGGCGGTCATGCCGATGCTGTGGATGTTCGGGCTGCACCCGCTGAGCGACGTGGTTTTTGTCTCTGGGATCGGGTACGATGGCCCGGAACACATCCATTCGGGGCATCTGACTCACGTGTTTCGGCCCGAGAGGGGCACGGTTCCGGGCGCGCCCGTTCCCGGCATCACGACGGTTCGCTGGTACTATCCGGACAACGTGCTCTACTACTTCGACGACGGCAACGTCTCGAACATGGAGTCGACGATCTATCAGACGGCGTCCTACTTGTTCGCCGTGAATGCCATGGGGGCGGCGGAGGGGGGTGCTGCGACCGCGGTGCAGGCCGGGGATGCAGGGGCTCTTCCGGGGAGGGTGGTTCTTTTTAAGGGTATTCCCAATCCGTTCAACCCATCTACGCTCATCGCATTTCAACTGCCCGAGGCGGGTCGCGTGGAGCTTTCGGTATACAATCTTCTGGGTCAACGGGTTCGCAGGCTGGTGCACGGGTATCGGGAGGCGGGCCGGCACGAGGTGCTGTGGGATGGGAGAGACGATAAAGGGGGAGAAGCGGGCACGGGGGTCTACTGCTACAGGCTCCGGGCGGGGGCGTCGATAGAGATCCGGAAGGGGTTGCTGCTGAGGTGAGCGCTTCCATGCTTCGGGATTGGCCGGTTTTCTGGCTTCCGATCTGCAAACTTACCTGACTCCGGGTAGCGGGCCTTTTCCCTTTGCGAAAGGCACCATCGGTGCCCGGATTCAACCACCTGCCAGTCCGGTCCAGGGCACGGCCACGATCTTCTCCCCAAGCTGCTTCACTTCGTGACCGGCGTGGATCAGAAGGGCGGCGGTCGTTTCGGGATACTCCTCCATAAACAGCCGCAAATTCTCGGCGTCTCCATAGTGCGGTGCGTCGGTCAGTTTGACCTCGACAGCCACCAGGGCGCGTCCCTGTTCGATTACGAAGTCTACTTCGTGGCCGGTGGTGGTCCGCCAGTACGAAAGCCGCAAGTTGGGTGTGAATAGGTGGGAAAGGACCCGCAGGTGCAAAAAGACCAGCGTCTCGAAAAGTCCACCCGCCTCGCGTGAGGCACGCAGGTTCTCGGCTGTGTGGTGCCCTGCCAGAAACGCAGCCAGCCCCGGATCCAGGAAGAAGAGTTTGGGAGATTTGACCAGCCGTTTGGTGCGATTGCGCGCAAAAGCGGGGAGTCGCTCGAACAGACAGGTCGCCTCCAGCAGATTGATGTACCGGTGTGCCGTGGGTTGGCTCAACCCGGCGTCGCGACCCACGTCTGTCTGGTTGAGCAACTGTCCGCTGCGCAGGGCCAGAATCTCCATCAGACGGCGAAAATCGGGCAGGGATTCCACCTGCGAGAGCTGGCGCAGATCGCGCTCCAGATAGGTCATCACGTACCCCTCCCACCATTGGAGCACGGCATCCTGGCGCGCCAGCGCGAGCAGCGGCGGCATGAAACCCCGCACCATGGAGGCCAGGGGATCGACAGGCGCAGAGCGAACCGGAATAGCGGTCGGCAATTCGCCCTGAAAAAGCCGGAAAAACCACTCGGGCGGCGGAGCACCCTCCATCTCTCCCAGGGTCATGGGGAACAGACGGAAATACACGGACCGCCCGGCCAGGCTCTCGCTGACCTGGCGCATCAGCAGCAGATTTGCCGATCTCGAGAGCACAAAGCGCCGCGTCGCCCGCTGTCGATCGACCGCCTGCTTGACTGCGGAGAGCAGAGCGGGAGCCTTCTGCACCTCGTCGAGGATAATCTGCTCGGTTCCCGCCCACAACTCGGCCGGCTCGTTTTGGGCCTGACGGAGAGCGTTCAGATCGTCGAAGGAGACCGAGCGCCATTCCGCAAAAGGGGATTCGTGCTGAAGCAGCGTGCTCTTGCCGACCTGCCGGGCTCCGGAGAGAACCACTACGGGATGGTCCTCGACAGCGGCCTGAATACGAGAGGCGAGCCATCGGGGTTTGTAATTCAATTCAGCATGTGAATGATTATCATTCATATGCTGAATGATAATCATTCAATAGAGTTGAAGCAAATTGGAGAGGGGGCGTGATTCGCCCCGATCGGCCGGTTATTTTTCCAGTGTGGATTTCAGCGTCTCTACGCTGCGCGCGTAGTGCACGTTGTTCGGGGCGCGGGTCAGGGCCTGTTCAAAATAGGTAAGTGCGCGCTCGTATTCCTGTTTTCCCGCGTGCGCGTAGCCGATCAGATACAGGGCTTCGGAACCCTGTTCCGTGTCCAACAGCGGCAGCAGTGTGGAGATGGCCTGGTTGTACTCGCGGCTTTCGATGCGCATTCGAGCGAGATCCATGCGCCGCGAATGGTTCTGGGGGTTGTCGAGGAGGGGGAGGATGTACTGCTGCTCCACGTAATCCTCTCGCAATTCACGGAGAGCCTGCTGATCTGTTTGAAACGCTTTTTCGAGGATATCGACGTCGGGTAGTTCGATCTGTTCCGTCTGTGAAAGGAGGGCGTAGGGGAATTCGGACCAGACCTGGCGCACGTCGGTGATCTGGAGATTGCCCGCCGCTTGCAGGCGCTTGCAGATTCGGGCACCCAGTTCCCAGGCTTCCAGGAAAGAGCCTTCGCCCAGCTTGGTGACTTCTACCGGAATCCAGAAGCGTCCATCCCGTTCGATATAGCGATCTTCTTCCAGGCTGAAGCCGAAGTAGTGGTCTTCGGTGACGCCGGAGTCGAAGATCATAAAGATGTGGTCGGGGGCGTCGACCAGAGCAGTGGGGATGTCCAGGTTTTCGAGCAGGGCGCAGTAGAGTACGGTGAGGTCGTCGCAGTCGCCCAGCTTGCTGTGCAGCAACTCCACGGGGTATTTGATGTGATCGACGGCGGCGCGGTTGTCGCGCACCTGAGAGTAGGGGTTGCTGGCATCCCGTGCGTACTGGATGCCGTGGGCGTTGAGGGCTTCGAAGAGGAGCATGGCGGTGGGGATATTGCCGTCGATGCGGCGTCCGGTCAGGCGCGGTCGGTAGGTTTCAAAGAGGCTGCGGGCGAAGAGGGAGACGTTGTGGTCCTCGGGAGTGATGAAGGCGGCGGCGCGTCCCAGACTGTCCCATGTGAGGGCTCCGCGTCCGTGCACGGTGATGCTGTGCGATTCTTCGATGGAGATGGTCTGTTCGCCGACAGTGCAGGAGAGGGAGACTGCGGCCTGGGCGGGACTGGCGCCTTTTAGATCGAGGATCTCTTTGTCGAGGATGGCGTAGAGGGGGACTCGCTGGGAGGAGTGGGGTTCGAGGAGAATCTTCTGTTCGGTGGGTCGTCGCATGCGATCGGGGATGTAGAAGCCGAGGGTGGCCTCGACTGGATTGGGATCGTCGTTGGCGACCAGCACTGAGCCGATGGACTGCTGGGCATAAGATTTGTAGAAGGAGGCGAAGATGTCCTGGACGTTGAGTTCGGAGAGGCGGATGGAGCTGGATACGGGCTGGTAGAAGATCTCGACGGAGACTGTGGCGGGTTCTTCGGAGTAGTTGAGGTCGCGGTCGACGGCCAGGACTTCAAAGGTGTATGCCCCCGCTGGCAGATCGTGGTACTCGACGTGTGTTGAGCGCGTGTTTTGCCAGGCGTCTTCATAGCCTGTCAATCGATACCTGTAGACCATGGATCCCGGAGTGGTCTTCATGCTCATGCCGTGGAACTCGAAACCTACCATATCTTCACTGGAAGGAAGGGCCAAATCAGCCACTTCTTCGTAGCGCTGGTCGGCCACCACAGCATCCACGAACACGCGAGGAGGAACAGGGTTAGGTTGGCTAAAGCGGACGACCTCTGGCCGGTCGGACCAACTGCCAAACCAGACATTTCCCTCCGAATCGGGAAAGATGAAAAATACGCTATCATCGGGAAGTCCATCCCTGCTGGTAAGTGTCTGATACACCTTTCCATCGTACCGTCCCACGCCCCGTGCCGTCTGAAACCAGAAGTGATCTTTCCGGTCCTGACAATCGGGCCTGCGACTCTGGAAGAGAGCTTTTCGGTCTTGAATGGAGGAGAAAATGGGCAGGGGCACACCATCCTGGGCGGTGATTTCGAACGATTTGAACCTGAGTTTGCCCTGTGGATCCAGATAGCCTGTTGCTTCGGGGTTCTGCCCGAAACGGTCATGCGGAGTAAATTTCTCACCGTCGAAACGGAAGGGAGGGCTGAGGTTCCATGGCAGGAGCCAGGGATCTCCCTGCGGGTCGCAAAAGAGGCTGTTGCTGCTGCTGAACACGTCATCTTCCCCGGTGAACGTGGTCCATGTGTTGCCATCGTACCGGCTCAAACCGAAGCCGATGTTGACCCATATATGCCCGTTCCCGTCTTCACAAACGGAAATCGCTCCCCTGGCGCCCAGACCATCCTTATGTGAAAAGGTAGTGAAGATTCTTCCGTCGTACCTACTCACTCCGCCATTAGTAGAGAACCAGAAATCCCCCTTGCGATCCTGGTAGATAGAATTCACTCTTCCCGAGGGAAGGCCATCTTTCTCAGAGAAGGTCGTCCACTTTCGGCCATCGTACCGAGTCAGTTCACTTTTTTGGCGAAAATCGATAAACCAGAGATTGGCATCCCGGTCCTGCCATACGGATGAGAAGCCGTCGAAGGTGGTCCAGGTGTCGCCGGCGTATCTACTGACGCCGCCACCATGGGTGCCGAACCATAGATGTCCTTCCTCGTCCTGGAAGATGGACAGAACGTATTCACTTGTCAGACCATCGTCCCGAGTGAATGTTGTCCAGGTGTCGCCATCATATCTCCTGACGCCGCCACCATAGGGCGCGAACCACAGATACCCTTCCTCATCCTGATAAATCGCCTGCACGTTTTGACCTGGACCATTTTCGGAAATGAGAGGGCTAAATTTCTTTCCATCGAAGCGAGCCGTCTCTCCCCGTGTGCCAAACCAGAGAGTGCCTTTGGAATCCTGATAGATGGTCCAGATGCGGTTGTCCGGCAGTCCGTCTCTGGTCGTGAAACTGGTGAAGACTTTCCCGTCGAAACGACCTGCACCGGCGGCGGTGCCAAACCAGAGATACCCATCCCGGTCCTGGTAGATCGACCGGATTTCGTCGTGCGGCAGTCCGTCTCGGGTCGTGAAATTGGTGAAGACTTTCCCGTCGAAACGACCTGCACCGGCGGCGGTGCCAAACCAGAGATACCCATCTCGGTCCTGGTAGATCGACCGGATTTCGTCGTGCGGCAGTCCATCTCGGGTAGTGAAATTGGTGAAGACTTTCCCGTCGAAACGACCTGCACCGGCGGCGGTGCCAAACCAGAGATACCCATCCCGATCCTGGTAGATCGAAGAAATCACATCGCCTACTAGACCATCTTCTGTGGTGAAGTTCTCGAACTCGATGCCGTTGAAGCGGCTCATTCCCTCAGTTGTACCGAGCCAAAGGTATCCATCGCGATCTTGAAAAACTGCCGATACAGCGGGATTAGCCAGCCCGTCCGCTACGCCGTATGTCTGCCAGTGACCTTTGCCGGATCTGGCGGGAACGACCTTTCCCGGGCCGGCATTGGTCTTCGTACCGGGAGTAGCCGGAGCTGAATAGACATGCAAGCTCCACCGGAACGTCCCCAGAAGGGGTAGAAGGGCAGTGTCGGGATAGAAGATTGAGATCTGTCCGGATTTATTTGGCAAATCAATCTGATAGATGAACAGAATTCCCTTGCTCGAAGGATGGGAAAGGCCAATACGTTCGGGATGATTCGCCAGCTGCACATTTAGTACCCGAGTATCCACGATCTTGCTCCATGTCGCTTCCAGATCGATAGCAAGCTGGTTGCCAACCTGCTGCATGACACTGCGCTCACGTGGACTCAGAATGCGCGGTTGGTATGCCGGGCTATCTTCTGTGCTTTTTCCCTGGTGGATGAACGGGTTGACGATGGACCATGGCAGGTTCACGAGGATCGGATCCCCCAGCAGCGCCATCTCCATGATGTAGGAACAGGAGGGATTTTCCAGGCTGGCGATGACATCGCCGTAGATGGGGTAGTCGATATACGCAGTTTTCACACGGATATCAGCACTGAGTAGCGCAGAGAGGGAGGCGGCCATTCTCGGCAGCAGCGTAGCGAGGGAATCGCGGAGGGTGAAAAACTGGTCTTTATCGAGTGAGGTAGGGTACCATGAGGGGAGATCTTCCGGCATTTTCTGGGGTACCTCTGTGCTATCGACAGGCAGAATGCTCATGTAGGAGGCCAATATGTCGTGGAGGACTTCCCGATATTCGGGATCTTCCCGAAGTTTCTGTCTTTTCTCTTGCACAGCGGATGGCGTTTTGAATTCGAAGAGTCGGCTGAAGACGGCTTCCTCAGTTGGCCGTCCCTGGACCAGAGAGGGTACAAAACCGTGCCGTTCCAGGATGGGGTCAATTTTTTCTGTGTACACAGTTTCAAATTCAGCCATCCGTTCGGACGGTACCCAGAAGGAGAGCCGACCGAGGGTGAGATCTGCGGCGGGAACTGAGCATGGGAGGAAAGACAGGAATAGTGAAACGATCCCGGCGAGCAAGTAGCCGCGATGCTGGTAACTCGATCTGATCTGGGTTGGAAGCATCATCATCATCTTTCTACCCATTCGACGGGTTGAAGATCGGCAGCGGTGCTTCTCAGGTTCCCTCGACCTGCAAGCCGAGGGCTTCGGCTCCCCGGCCCAGCTGCTGGTCGTGGGTTAAAAAGACGAGGGGTTCGTCGAGAGAGGGGATTATGGCAAGGGCGCTGGCCAGGTGCAGGGCGTCGAGAGTGCCGAGAACGGTCGGGAATGGATCGGCGGCGCGGTCGAGGATCGGGGGGGTGAGAGGGATGCGGTGAACCGCTTCCCAGAGCAGGTTGAACTGGCGATGGAGGGCGACGCGTTCGGGGTCGTCGATTTGGCCCTCCAGGCGCATTCGATCGATGGTTCTGAAGTATTCCACTTCGGTCAAAACAGAGGTGAACGCCCGTATCCACTCACCCCACGACGGCAGCGCATTGCCCTGACCCAGGAATCGACTGAGGATTGCGGATGTGTCGAGGTAGACGATCACCTGCGATTTCGATCCTCCAGCAGCACTTTTACGCCATCTACCGGTTGCCTCAGCTGCACGGCGGTGAGGGTTTTCAGATCCTCCATCGGCCGGGTTGGCTCGATCACCTCCGGGCGGTTTTCCGGCGAGAAGGGGATCAGGCGGGCGATAGAATGGCGGTGGGAGGTGACGTTGATGGTCTCGCCGTCGCGGACCATGCGCAGGTAGCGCCCGAGGTGGGTTTTGAGTTCTGCTGTGCTCACGGTAATCATATTACAAATATAGTCATTATATGGTCATAATTTAATAATGCGGTTGTTATTTTTTTGTGAATGGCGATATTTCAAGGCCAAAAATATATATTTTTATTGGAGATATGGTATTTTGTGTAAAATAAAAATGGTGCCACCATCTTGCGCTAAATACCTTGAAGCTCGGTTGCATCTATCATTTTTCCGCCCGCTGTCGATCTCTGCGGGCGAGTTCGATAACCAGAGGGAGGGACGTTCATTTGACAGTCGATGAAAAAGGTCATATTGATCCATGGCTTACTGCGGCATATCCAGTTCTCGCCTGCTGGTGACGCCTCCTTTCTCATAGCACAGTGTGGATAGAAAGAAATCTCATGACTCGACGTCCGAAGATTGCCGCCCTCGTCTCTACGTATCATCGATACGCCCATGCACAGCACATCGTCGACCGCTTTCTGGAAGGGTATGGATGGAACGGTCGCCACCACCGTCCGGAAATGGATCTGGTTTCTCTGTATGTCGATCAGGTGAAAGAGAACGATGTGAGCCGGGAGCGGGAGAGCCGCTTTGACGATCTGACGATTTATCCGACGATTGCCGACGCGTTGACGCTGGGCGGCAGCCAGCTGGCGGTGGACGGGGTGCTGCTCATCGCGGAGCACGGGGAGTATCAGAACAATGAAAAGGGACAGACGCTGTGGCCCCGGTATGAGTTTTTCAGGCAGATGGTCTCGGTCTTTCGCGCCAGCGGGCGCGGGGTGCCGGTCTTCAACGACAAGCATCTGTCGTGGAAGTGGGAGTGGGCGAAGGAGATGTGCGATACGGCGCGGGAGCTGGACTTTCCCTTTATGGCCGGTTCGTCCCTGCCGGTCACCTGGCGCACGCCTTCGATAGATATGCCGCTGGGGGTTGGGGTGGAAGAGGGGATGTGCGTGGGCTGTGGGTGGATCGACGGGGGGGATTTTCACGCATACGAGACGATTCAGGGGATGGTCGAACGGCGCAAGGGTGGAGAGTGCGGGGTCGGATGGATCCAGGCGTTTCGCGGGGAGGCGTTCTGGGAGGCGCACGCGGAGGGATGCTGGTCGCCGGAGCTGTTCGAGGCGTGTCTGTGTCGCAGTCATAACCTGAGTCCGGCGCGCGCCGGTTTTAATCACACACATCCCACCCTGGATGAGATGCGGGAGAAGGTCAAAGATCCGTGGGCGTATCAATACGAACATCTGGACGGCCTGAAGTGCACCATGATCGCGCTCAACGGCATGGTGGGGGACTTCAATTTTGCGGCTCGGATTGAGGGGCAGGAAGCGCCGCTGTCGACCCAGATGTATCTGCCGATGCCTCCGGCCCAGACGACGCTGGCCAACTTCTTTTCCCCGTTGGTCAACAATGTCGAGCAGATGTTTTTGAGCGGGAAGCCGTCTTATCCGGTGGAGCGGACGCTGTTGACTACCGGGCTGACGGCGGCCGGGGTGGAAAGTCTGTATCAGGATCAGAAGCGGCTGGAGACACCCCACCTGGATGTCGCCTATGCTCCCAATCCCGAGTCTACCTACTGGAGGAGCTGACGGCGGTCCGTTCGGAGGAAGTTCCGTTGCATTTCCATTCCATAGCAGTAATGTGGTGAAAGGGATGATCTGGTGGAAGCGCAAATTGCAGCACTCGGAAACGGAGTATGGCGGATTCGCTTTGGCACGCCGGAGAGGTTTACGCCGAATGCGCTCCGCGAGAGGCAGCCTGCCTGGGAGTTCATCGAACGGCTCCCGCAGGGGTGTGAGCTACCGTTCGATCTGAATGAGGTCTCGTGTTCCGTGCGGCCATCGCGGACGGTAGTGCGCATTCCGTGCGACGAGCCGGAGGGAAATATCTACGGCTTTGGGCTGGATCCACGGGTTTTCGACCAGAAGGGGTTGCGCAAGTGGCTGTCGGTTTCGGCCCAGGTGGTGGAGCAGACTGGAGCCAGCCACGGGCCGGTGCCGTTCTACATAAGCACGCAGGGCTACGGGGTGTATGTGGATACGGCGCGCGTGCCTTTTGTGCACGTGGCGCGTCTTTCGGCGAAGTCTTCGGCGAAAGAGGGGAGTAGAGAGCGACAGGGGCGGCAGGGTGCTTCGGAGGAGGAGCTGTACGCCGGACGGGCGGCGCAGGGCAGGCCACAAGTGGTGTTCGACCTACCGGGGAACAGCTCGGGGGTGGACGTGTTTCTGTTTGCCGGGCCGACGCTGCGCGAGGCGGTGCAGCGCTACAATCTCTTTTCCGGTGGGGGCTGTCTGCCGCCGATGTGGGGGTTGGGGCAGAAGTACCGGACGCACTCGAATGCGGACGAGGAGGAAGTGCTCCAGCTCGCCCGTTCTTTCAGAGATCGCGAAGTGCCGTGCGACATATTCGGCCTGGAGCCCGGGTGGCAGACCCACGCCTATTCCTGCTCGCTGGCGTGGTCGTCGGAGCGGTTCCCGGACCACCGGGCGATGACGCGGAAGCTCGACGACATGGGCTTTCGCCTGAATCTGTGGGAGCACGCCTACATCCACCCCACGTCGCCGCTGTTCGAACCGCTGGAGGAGCGGTCCGGGGATTATTTGGTTTGGGGTGGTCTGGTGGTCGATTTCGCCGATCCAGAGGCGTCGCAGATCTTCGCCGACTACCATGAGGAGTATCTGGTCGATCAGGGGGTGGCCGCGTTCAAGGCGGACGAGTGCGATCGCCAGCAGCTCACGGATGTGACGCCGTTCAACTATCCCTACTGCAGCGCGTTTCCGTCGGGGATCGACGGGGACCAGATGACTCAGCTCTACGGCTATCTCTATCAGAAGTCGATCTACTCGGTGTTTAAGAAGCGGGACGCGCGCACCTGGGGGGATGTGCGCGCCACCACGGGGCTGGCCGCGCCGCTTCCGTTCTGTCTGTACAGCGATGCATATACTTTCGACGAGTATCTCCGGCAGCTGGTGAATGCGTCGTTTACCGGGCTCTTGTGGTCTCCCGAGGTGCGCCAGGCCAGGAGCCAGGGGGAGCTGCTCAACCGCATAGGTATGGCCGGCCTGGCACCGCAGATGTGTCTCAATATCTGGTTTATGCCCCATCCGGTTTGGGAGCAGTACGAGCCGGCGAAGAACAAGGCGCACGAGCTCCTGCCGGACGATGAGCAGCGGTTTCTGGTGGACCGGATTCGGGATATCGTCGATCTCCGCATGAGCCTGTTGCCTTACTTGTATTCGTGTTTCTATCGATACTACGCGGAGGGGCTGCCGCCGGTGCGGGCGCTGGTGCTGGAGTTTCCGGAGGATCCGGAGGTGCGGGCGATCGACGATCAGTACATGTTTGGGGATCTGCTCATGGCGGCGCCGCTGGTCGGGTCTGTGGAGGAGCGGGAGGTGTATTTCCCGGAGGGGTGCGATTGGATCGACTATCGGACCCGCCTTTGTTACGGAGGGGGCACCCGGCATCGGGTGAAGACTCGACCCGGGGATGTGCCGCTGTTTGTGAAAGCGAATGCGCTGCTGCCCGTGGCCGCCCCGGTTCAGCATGTGGGCCAGGACACGGTTTTCGATTTGACGGTTCAGGGGCCAAGTGTCAGCATTTGAAGGTCACTCAAGTGTCAGCAATTGGGGGTCACCTATATTTGGTGGAAACCCTTATAAGGAGGCTTTCATGGTACAAAAAATCGGTTGGAAGAGAAACGCCGTGCGATGGTCACCGCGGTCCGTCGTGGTGAGCCCCAACGCTCGGTAGCCCGTCATTTTGGGGTGAGTCTCAATACCGTTCAACGTTGGGTCCAACGCGCTCAAGGGAAGCGCCTGGATCGCATCGATTGGAGCGATCACCCCCGAGGTCCAGCCCACGCCGCGAACCGAACGCCCCTCCCTATGGAAACCTTGATTGTGCAAATCCGACAGGAACTTCGTGAGGAAAGCGACCTGGGTGAATACGGTGCTGTAGCCGTGCATCGTGCGCTCCAGAAACGCCGAGTGCGTAACCTGCCGAGTATTCGCACCATCGGACGGATCTTTGAACGTCATGGTCTCCTTGATGCGCGACGACGTCCTCGCCGAAAAGCCCCCCCTCCCGGTTGGTATCTCCCGGACGTGGCGGCCGGTCGGGCTGAAGTGGACCAGGTTGACGTCGTTGAAGGACTCAAAATTAAAGACGGTCCGTTAGTCGAAGTGTTGAATATGGTGTCGCTGCATGGCGGTCTGGTGGCCTCCTGGCCGCAAGCCGCGTCGGTCACCGCCCGTTCGGTGCAGAAGGCTCTCATCGACCATTGGCGTCGCCAGGGATTGCCCGTCTATGCTCAGTTTGATAATGACACGGTCTTTCAGGGGCCTCATCATCATCCCGATGTCATTGGACGGGTGATGCGCTTGTGTCTGAGTCTGGGCGTCGTGCCGGTGTTTGTCCCCCCCCGGGAGACGGGTTTCCAGGCGTCGATTGAAAACTACAATGGAAAATGGCAAGCCAAGGTCTGGGGCCGCTTCGAGCATGCGTCGCTGGCGGCGCTTCAGGCCCAATCCGCCCAGTATGTGACCGCGCATCGTCGTCGCACGGCGGTTCGACGGGAGTCGGCGCCCTCTCGGGATGCCTTTCCCAAAGGCTGGCAACTCGACTTGCAGGTCCATCCCCAGGGACGAATCGTTTTTATTCGGCGTACCAACGCTGCCGGAAAAGTAACGGTGTTGGGACATACCTTTCTAGTGGACCCCCATTGGACGGGACGGCTGGTGCGTTGCGAAATCCTGCTCAATAAGAAAAAAATCCATTTCTTCCAGTTGCGACGAAGAACGCCTCAAGAGCAACCCCTTCTCAACAAGGGGGGCTACTCTCTGCCCAGACGCCCCTTTCACGAGTGACCAAATAGAGGTCCATTTCTGTCGACCCTCTCTATGGGGTGAAAACCTGGGAGAAGGCGTATGCCTCAAAAAACACAAGGAGAAAGCAATGCCTGAAAACCGGGTCCCGGTTACGTTACTCTTGGTTTGAAGAAAAAGAAAAAAACTCCACCCATCCACAGGATCTCTCTCTTCCCCCCAAAGCGAAAAGAAGGGAAGCCCCACCCATCCACCGAATTTACCTCCTCCCGCAATCTTGTAATTTGGGGGGAAGATCCCTATCGGTCTGTGAGTGACCTCTTTATGCTGACACTTGTCACCGATTCGTGTTTCTACTGACCTCTTTATGCTGACACTTGGCCGTTCAGGTGTATGGCGACAATCCCGAGCCGTATGTGCTGTTCGAGGATGATGGTGAGACTTTCGCCTACGAAAACGGGAAGGGCAATCGGGTCGCGCTCGCGTGGGTCGATGGAGAGGGAGA
>Ga0233430_1001398_pt1 | contig 34233 bp, 39 predicted proteins | sample SI_118_April2016_2_FD_179883 | JGI IMG/M metagenome (GOLD analysis project Ga0233430, IMG submission 179883) | Seawater microbial communities from Saanich Inlet, British Columbia, Canada - SI_118_April2016_150_MG | ecosystem: Environmental > Aquatic > Marine > Inlet | place: Canada: British... | reverse complement strand
ATTGCTCTTTGTCATCTGATGCGTCGATGAGTACATTTGAGAAGCTCAGTGTGCAATCCCAACTCCATGCGGAATAGGCAAAAAGCATGATCCCTGCAAAAGACAGAGAAGCTATCACCCAACTTGCGGTACGCTACCAGGTCACCCGCCTGCTCCTCTTCGGCTCCAGTACCGATCCTACGCGCGAAGCTCGCGATATCGACCTGGCCGTGGAGGGACTCCCTCCGGAAGAATTCTTCCACTTCTACGGCGATTTACTCTTCAGCGTTTCCAAACCAGTCGACCTAATCGATCTCTCTCAAGATTCCAAATTCACCCGCATCGTCCGTCTGCCCAACCAGTAACATTTGGTCATACTGACAGCTCCCGGTCCATCTGCATTCCCTTCCCCCTTATCTATCCTCGATATATACCTTATAAGAAGACGGCCCCGGGAATTTTTCCCAGGACCGTCGATATGGTGGGCGATGCCGAGCTCGAACCAGAGGATAGGGACAGCCGCCATTCGACAGACGTAGTATTCGGGTCGAAGTGTCGAGTTCACCCATCGTGAAACAGACGAAATTACGGTTGTCTACGTGTATTCGTGATACCCTGATGCGCATAAAGAGCGGTCATCTGACTTCTCTTCGCGCCAGTCCGTCCAGATCGACCGTGCGTTTTTCGCGAATAGAAGCCGAAACTGCCGCCGCTATGCGCAGATCCATCAGCGCGTCTCCAGGAGGATTAAGCGCCGGTGCGCGCGTCTCCAGGGCGGAGAGAAAACGCTCCGCCTGGCGCACGAAAGGGGATGGTCCCATCTCCCAGGAGCGCTCTTCCAAGCCATCTCCCCTGGATATGGTGATGGTCGGCTGTGTCAGGTCGACCAGAATTCCACCGTTAGTACAGACGAAGCGGGGGCGGGAATCGACCATCCCCTCGGGGCCGAGATAGCTGGCCGTGGCCGAAGCGAAGGCACCGTTTTCAAAGCCCACGAGGACAGCGCAGCTCTCTTCGTCGACGCGTCCTCTGGAAATCTCTGCCTTGCGGTTGGCCACGGCCGCGACGGAAACCGGCGTGCCCAGAATCCAGCGAACGGCGTTCAGATAGCAGTAGCTCAGATGGACCAGCGGCATGCCGCCACTTTCCTGCTGGTCGTAGTACCACGAATGGGGATCGGCGTTCCATAAGGCCATGGTTACGGCCATGACTGGTTCGCCGAGAGTCTTGTTCTGAATCAGCCGGCGTATCTCCTCCCAGGCCGGGTCGTAGCGGCGCTGGTATCCCGTTTCCACTAACCGTCCTCCGCCTGTCGCCGCTGCCGCAATCTTCTCGCCGTTCTCCACGCTGGATGACAGGCATCCCCCAATCAACACGTCGAAGCCTGCCTCCAGCGCCCACAGGGCGATCTCATCCTGGGCCCGGTGCGGCACTTCGATGAGCAGCGCGTCCGGCTGGCTTTCGACCAGCCGTCGGTAATCGTCAAAGCAGGCGTCACAGTGCAGTTCGGCGGCGCAGGCTCGGGCGCTTTCCAGCCGGCGCGAGGCCAGCGCGCAGATCTCTGCCCGGCCCGTGTCCACGAAGGCCTGGCCGCGGGTCCGGGTGTCAGTATATCCCCCCACAGAGGAATGCCGGCGCCGCCTCCTGCACAAACCACATTCGGCCGATCACGATGCCGCGCACGCCACCCTCCTCCCACGCATCGAATGTGCGCCGCTACCAGAAACAAAGTAGACTCCCTCGAAAGGGAGTCCAAATATCCCATGCTCCAACTCCTTAGCTGCTCCGTGCGTCGTCCTCAACTGGCAGGATCTAACGAATCCTGAAAGCTATAAAGGTAATATCGTCCCCCTGCGGCCTACCGGCGGCCCATTCCTCTCCTTTTTGCGCCATATGTTGGCAGATGATATCAGGAGGTTGATCCACCACCTGGCGGAAGAATTCCTGGGGGCGCGAAAAACCCAGCATTTCACCTTCGACGTTGCGCTGTTCGATCAGGCCATCGCTCATCAGCAGTACTACATCTCCGCTGTACAGCTGCACCTCACGCTCTTCATAGGTGAACTGGGTGGTATAGCCCAGGGGCATTCCCGGTATTTCTACTTCTTCTATGCTCTCATCCGCACAGTGATAAATGAGCAAGCCCGGAATGCCGGCGGAAGAAACTCTCAGCAGATTGTCCTTCAGTTTTAGCATCACCATGGCCATGCCCAAACGTTGCAGGTTCATGTCTTTGAGGTTGCGCGATATAACCTGGAACGAGTCGACGATGGCGGAACTGTTCGCCAGATTCTGGAAAAAACTCTTGGTAGCGATGACGACTATGCCCGCCTGCAAGCCATGGCCCGTCGCGTCCCCGAGTATGACAGTCAACGTACCGTCGTCGGCCAGATTGTAGTCGTAGTAGTCGCCGCCGACTTCGGTGGCGGTCGACATGTACCAGGCTATATCGACCTGTGGGAGGGAGGGCTGCTGCTTGGGGAGCATGGAAAGCTGCAGATCGCGAGCCTGGACTAATTCACGGCTCTTGCGCTCGTTCTCCAGTTCGAGCAGCTGGTTTTTGCGCGTCATCTCGTTGGTGAGGCGACTGAGACTAAGGTGGGTCTTGAGGCGCATGAGCACCTCTTCCTTACGAAAGGGCTTAGTTATATAATCGACGCCGCCGGCATCGAACCCGGCGACCAGAGCCTCGGTCTGATCGTCGGCAGTGATAAAGAGGACCGGAATAGCATTGGTCGCATTATCTGCCTTGAGGCGGTGACAAACTTCGTAGCCGTCCATCTCCGGCATGCGTATGTCGAGAAGAATCGCTTCGGGCTGGCCCTGAACGGCTAATTTGAGTGCATTGGCCCCATTGATGGCTACGAGAATATTGTAACCGGCTTCCTCGAGGACCTGGCGCAGAACCTTCAGATTGACCGGGTTATCATCGACGATGAGAACCTGGGCCCCCTGCAAGTCTAATTCGGTCAATTCCATGATCTGCTCCATATGTGTGGCCAACAAACCCGTTCCCGCCGCAATACGCCCGATCGCGACAGTAAGAGAAACATTCTTCCTCGCTATTCCACTTCGATGCATTCCAGCAACGACACGATTTCGTCAAGCTGGAAGTCCTGGCTGAGTTGCTGTAAATACTGCGCCAAACGGGTTGCTTCCGGGCCCAACTGTTCCATGGCATCCAGATGCTGTTCGAGAGTGGTTACCTGCGCCAGCCTGGCAGCGGAGAGCAGACTGGCGTGCAATTCTGCCGGAAGGCGTACCTGCGCAGGGTCGGGGATCTCTTCGAGCTCGTCTCCATCGTCTTGCTGGGAAAATTCAAACTCTACTTCCAGCAACTGAGCCATGTAGCTGTAGAGCTCGGACGTCTGCACCGGTTTGCCGATGAAAGCGTCGAAGCCGGCCGCCAGGTACTCCTGGCGCTCGTGCTCGAAAGTCGAGGCCGAAACCGCTGCGATTTTGAGGCTGGCCGTATCGTCGCGCTGCCGCAGCTGCCGCACGGCTTCCATGCCGTCCATTTCCGGCATGCGGATATCCATGAAAACGATATCGGGCATCCGGCGCTGGACGGCATCCAGGGCATCACGACCGTTGACCGCTGTATCGACCTCGACACCGACGACTTCGAGGAATTGGGCCAGGATATGGCGATTTTCCTCAATATCGTCGACTACCAGAGCGTACACCTGCACGCCTTCGACCAGACGCTGGACACGCTCCCACTGCGAACGGGCGGCAGATCCGGTGATCTGGGTTGCTGAGGGTAAACAGACCGTAAAGGAGAAACGCGTGCCTTTCCCCGGCGTCGAATCGATTTCCAGCTGACTGTCCATCAGCGCCAGAATGCGCTGTGAAATGGCCAACCCCAAGCCCGTGCCGCCCTTCTGTAGTCCGGCTTCGCCCTGCTCGAATACCTGGAAGATGCGCTGCTGCTCTTCGCCGCTGATCCCCTGGCCACTGTCACTAACGACGAAGCAGAAGTGATCGTCTGCGAGGGATTTCACCTGGAGGATGACTTCGCCCTCGTCGGTGAATTTAACGGCATTGCCCAGCAGATTGATGAAGATCTGCATCAGCTTGCTCTCATCGCCGCACACGGGCAGAGTGGACACGTCGAGCCCTTCCAGGCGCCAGCGGAGCTGCTTTTCCTGACAGCGCAGCTCGAACATGGTGCTCATGCTTTCGAGCAGGTAGGCTAGATCGAAATCCGCCTCGTGCAGTTCCATGCGCCCGGCTTCGATTTTCGACAGGTCAAGGACTTCGTTAATGAGCTTGAGCAGATGGGTGCCGCTCTGCTGGATGGTCTGCACGGCGGTGCGCTGATCCGGGGCCAGCTCAGAGTGGTGCTCGAGGATCTGCGCGTACCCGAGAATAGCGTTCATCGGCGTGCGGATCTCGTGGGAGATATTTGCTAAAAACTGCGACTTGGCCTGGTTGGCCAACTCGGCGGCCTCCTTGGCTTCGAGCAACTGAGCGTTGGCCCCCTCCAGTTCGGCGATGAGCTTTTGTTGAGCCTCGGCGGCGGCGTGAAAGTCGGAGAAGCGAGCAAAGGCCAGGTCGATAATCTCGGAAAAACCCATCAGGTCGATGCTCGACTCGGCGAAGTCAACGGGACCAGCCAGCGCCAAGGTGCCGTGGTCGAAGGGAATATCGACGCCCCAGGCCAGGGACGGGTCTGTTTCCTGCACACCGGGGCGATATGCCCACAGCGTCCGGTCCCCGGCCATCAGCCTGTGATGCCAGATAAAGCTGCTGCGCCAGTGCTCGCTATAGCTCTGGTAGAGCGCGGCATTGGCGATGTCGGTGATGCTCAGGGGATCATCCTCACGGCCGCTCTCGCCGATTACCTGGAGGATATCCTGCTGGCGGTCCATGGCGTGAATCTGCAGGGCCGTCAGGCGCAATCCCAAGCGCTCCAGTTCACCGCGCAGGGCGGCTAGCACCCGGTGCAGATCGCCGGCGTTCTTCATGGCCAGTACGAAGTCGCGCACCCGCTCCAGCGCCTGCCCCAGCGACAGGCGGCGCAGAGAGTCGGCCAGGGCGGGGTCTTCTTTTTCGATAGCGTCGAGGATGGCCCCGGCCGTGGAGGAGCCGCTGCGGTTGAGAATATCAGCCGTCACCTCGATGCCGCCGACATTTTCGGTGCGCACATAGTAGGCAGCGCGGTCCACTATCCTGCTCAAATCACCCAGCGAAGAGGAATCGATGGATTCCAGCCGGGCGATGCGGCGGCAGACATCGATGCGCAGGTTCTCGGGCAGGTGGTCGAGGATGGCGCCAGAAGCATCTGCCTGAAATTGAGACAGAATCGCGGCGATGGTCTGCGGGTGCTCCGGGGTCAACAGGGGCACGACTTGGGCAGGAGACAGATCGGCCAGGTGCTGAAGATCGAGTTCGCGGCTGGCCATTTGCTCACGGATCTCTGCGTCTACCGGAGCGCTTTCGGCCAGGGCCTGGGTGAGCAACTCGCCGCCGGCGTGCGCATACTCTCCCGCCTGCAGGCGGCGGCAGGCCAGATCGACGATCTCCTCTACCCGCTGGCGCGGTAGACCGGGCGTCTCGGATATGGCCGCCAGCACTGGTTCGAGTTCAGCGGGACCGAAAAACGAGAGGATCTGGCCGGCCGGCTGCTGCCCCAGAGCGATGAGGAACTGTGCGCCCACTTGCGGCGGAGTGGCCCCTGCCCACAGCGCGTCCCCCTGGCCTTCTACCTGCTCCCGCATCAGGGTGCGCAGTAAGGCCGTGGTCTCTTCTGGATGGTGGAAGAGGTATCCGAGCGACGTCTCCGGACGCAGCGCGGGAGGAAGTTCCTCCGGCAAAGGCAGACGGAGAACCCTGGATTCCTCCGTTTTTCCAAGCTGCGGATCTTCATCCGCCACCGTTCTTTCAAGCTGCGGCTCTGCATCCCCCACCACCGGCCGGATATCCACAAAAGAGGGATAGGGCTCGGGCGGCGCCTGGGTGCGTTCACCGCGCTGCAGTGGGGTCCATTTTTTCGCTTCCATTGGGGCCTCGTATACCGCGCGGGAATGCCTTCAGGAGATTCCGCGTTCGTTGTAGAGTTCCCTGGGGAAAACTCCGGTAATCTCAGCGTGCATCTTCCCATCCTCGGCGAAGGGTTGGACGTAGTATTTGGGCTTGTCGCCGACGTACATAACACACGGATCGCTGGTGCGAGAATCCATCTTCACCACGTCGCCAACCTTTAGAGCACTCGCTTCCGACAGAGACAGCCGCGCCTGGCCCATCTCCACGTTCAGGGGAATCGGCGCCGGTCCCAGCACATCTAGCGGCAAATCCCCCAGCCTTTCGCGACGTTTGGGGAGGCTGCGTTCGTGGCCGCGCCCGTAGGTCTGCTGGCCCAGAAGCGGCATGATGGGTTCCAGCGTAAAGAACGGATAGCACAGATTTACCAGACCCGAGGCATTGGTCGAGTTCACCTCGAAGGCCAGCAGAATTACGATACAGCTGGCCGCCGTGATCTTCATGAACTCCGGGTTCGTCTCCAGCTCGATGTCGGTGATCTCCACTGGAAGGATCGGCTCCCAGGTCGCTTCCACATCCTCGATCACCCGCTTGATAATCCGATTGATCACCCCGATCTCGACTGGCGTTACCACGCGCGCATTCACTCCCTGGGAAGATCCCTTGCCGCCGAAGATCCGGTCGACGAAGGCGAAGACTACCGGCATGCCGATATCGATGACTGCCTGCCCCCCGGTTTCCCCCAGGGTGAACTGATACGAACAGGAGGGATTCGACAGAGACATGATGAACTCGGCGTAGGTCGTCTGGTCGACGAAAGCGGTGTCCACGTCCACCACCGCTCTCATGGCGCCGGAAAATGTCGAACTCAACAGCCTGGCGAAGTTGTCGTGCAAATTCTCCAGCGTCCGCAGCTGTTCCTTGTTGACCCGCGCCGGATGCTTGAAGTCGTACGAGGTGACGATCCGGCCGTCGGGGGCGGCATGGGATACCGGCACCTGCACCGCAGGACTCACTCCGGCCGCCTCCAGCTCCGCATTGATCTCCTCCTGCGTCATCGGCTGGCTCTCTCCCTCCGATGCCGTCAGCAGCGCGTCGATCGCCTCCTGTGGGAGGACATCTCCGGCCTTCTTGACCAATACGGCCGAATCTTCGGTCCCATAGATTTCGCTCATGCGCACCCGTCCGGAACTCAGGACCTTTTCGATCTTCTTGCCGAGGGCGTCCGGCTTGAACGGCTTGACCAGGTAGTCGCTGACCCCGGCCCGCAGCGCCTGCGCCACATCGCGATCGGTCGAGCGCGTGGTAACCATGATGACCGGCAGCTCCCCAATCTTCGCGTGCCCGCGGATCGCCGCGATCATCTCGATCCCGTCCATCACGGGCATGTCCCAGTCGGTGCAGACCAGGTGGTATTTCTTCCGCCCGGACAGCAACTTGAGCGCCTCCTCCCCGTTACCCACCTCCTCCACCTGGCCAAAGCCCAGCCTCTTCATCACCTCCACATTGATCCGCCGCGCAGCGGCCGAATCCTCCACCACCAGCACCCTCATTTTCTTCCGCATCTTCTTCGCTCCTCCAGAGGCCGGTTCGTCAGACGCATGTGCCAACTCTTTCTTCTCCTGCGAAAGAATATCCGCCATGTCGCTCTCCTCGTTCTGTCTTGTATCGCTTTCCACCAGGCTCCAGACGCCGTCTTCGCCCTTCTCAACCTGGCGTTTGCGGCCCCGCCGCCTTTGCGGAACCAGTTTCCCGGTCTGCGGATCGCGCGCGGCCAGTACAAACGAGGCCGGAGCGTCCGGGTCGGGCATGATTTTCTGAGGTACCCGGCGATAGCCTCCCGCTACCCGCATCTCCACGCGGCCGATCTGGACCCCCATCTCCATCTCTTCTTCGGTCAGATCGAAATCCCCGTTCTCTTCTTCCGTCTCCTGCCTCTGACCTGGCACCTCGGCAGCACGACGGCGCTGCTCTTCGATCTCGTCCCTACGCTCCTGGAGAATCTTCTCTTCGATCGCATCGATGATCTCCGCGCTTTGCTGCCTGAGTTCGGTCGCCTCTTCCGTTGGCATATCCGCAAAAAGGCGGCGGAGCCGATGCTTGAGGAAATTCTCGGCCTGGTGGCGCGCCTGGTTTAGATCCGAAGTCGACCGGTAGAACTCTTCTATGCTCTGACTCAGGCGGAGCATGCGGATCTCCTTGCGGAACCGGGTGCGCTTGGTCACGTGCTCGACCTTCTCCCGCTCTCGAGCTTCCAGTTCCGACCGCCGGTTTTCCTGCTCCTGCTGGGATAGCTCTTCGCTCATCTCCACTTCCTCACACTAACTGATCGTCAGAGTCACCACGGACGATGGTGATCTGCCCCTGCTCCTCTAGCTGACGCGCCTGCTGGACGATGCGCAGCTGCACATCCTCCACCTCGCTCAACCGCATCGGCCCCAAAAACTCCATCTCTTCAGTGATGAAAGTGCGAACCTTCTCCGACATGTTGCTCAGAATCTTCTCTTTCAGTTCATTGGTCGCACCCTTCAGGGCGATCACTAGGTCCTTCTGATCCACCTCTTGCAGCAGAACCTGGATCTCCCGGTCGGTCAAATTCTTGATGTCGTCGAAGACGAACATCAGGTTGCGCACCGCTTCGGCCACCTCCGGGTCCTGACCATCCATCTGATCCAGCACGTTCTTCTCGACCGAAGAGCCGGTCAAGTTCAGCACGTCGGCGACCACCTTGGGACCGCCCACATCCTGGTTACCTTCCAGCATGTCGCGCAGCGAGGATTCGAGCCCTTCCTCGATCTGGCGGATGACATTGGGAGTGATGTTTTCCATGGTGGCGATGCGGTAGGCGACGTCGGACTGCATGCGCTCGGGCAATTGGGCGAGGATGCCCGACGCCTGAGCTGATTCCAGCTGGGAGAGGATCAGCGCCACGGTCTGGGGATGCTCGTGGGAGATGAACGGCGCAATCTGCTCAGCCGCCACATTCTTGAGGATGTAGAAGCCGGAGGAGACCTCGCTGGTGACCCTTTCGAGGATCTCCTGAGCCTTGTGCGGTCCGACAGCGCACTCGAGGGCGGCACGGGCAAAGTCGGCCCCCCCCTGGCTGACCCATTCGCCGGCCATCAGGTGCTGCTCGAAATCCTCGAGGACGCGATCGATGAGTTCGGCCGAGATGCTCTTGAGGCTGGCGATTGCCTGAGCGATCTCCTCAATCTCGTTTTCTCCCAGATGCTTCATCACCTCGCCGGAGACTTCTTCCCCCAGAGCAACCATGATGATGGCGACCTTCTGCATAAGGAAAATTTCGCCTTCACCCTCCTCGGGCCCGGCTTCATAGGTATGGGGCTCTCCTCCTGGTTCTTCTTCTGTGAGCATCGTACGCACTAGCTTGGCCCCGTCCTCGGGGCGCTGGCGCACCATGTTCTGCACGCGCCAGAGGATGGCTTCGTGCGGAGTCGCCGGTTCGTACGTCTCCGGCTGCGCCTTCACCGGCGCGCTCGCCAGCTTCTCGGCCAGCTCTTTTACCGTAGCCTCCAACGCCTGCAATCGCTCGTGGAGCGGACCTTCCTCCGGCGTGGAGACGACATCCCCCTCGAGCCGCTGTCGCAAGACACTGAAGAAGTGGGTCAACTGCTCCCCGGCCCCGCCTGCGCGCAGCGCTTCGACCAGTTGAGTTGCGGTGCCCTCAGGATCGAGGCGGATGGCGGCGTCCAGAGCGAACCGGGAAGGATGCGACGCGTCGCTGAACGAGGGATAGAAGGGGGCGCCAGGTCCTGCCGGCCCGGCCTCTCGAGTGGACGGCACCCACTGTTGCGGCTGCCCCTCGCGGGTGGTCTGTTCCTTGTCTGCCATCTGCCCTTACTCCCGTGACTGCTGAATGAACTGGGTGATGCGAAAGGCCATCAAATCGGTTACGACGGCGATCTCGCCCAGGGCAAAGGGATGCCCGTTGGCCCGCATCTCGAACGCCTCGCCGGCCAGTTTGTCGAGTTCGATGACTTCATCCTTGCGCAGACAGCGGGCTTGGCTCAGCGGTATGGATTTGCGGCCCAGTTCCACTGAGATCTCCACCCCGACGTCGCCCATGTGCGCATAGGTAGCGCGCTTGCGTTCCAGGCGCGCTTTGTCCATGGCGGGAGTTTCAGCTGTCATCGGCGTTTTTCTCCTGTGCCAGGGGGCGGACGATCTCGATGAGACGGACGCCGAAGCTCTCTTCCACAGTGACGACTTCGCCGCGGGCAAAGAGCCTGCCGTTGACCAGCACATCGATCGGCTCGCCGACGTTGCGATCCAGTTCGACCAGGCTCTGTTCGCCCAACTCGGTGAGCTGATCCATAGTCATGGTGGTGCCGCCCAGGAGGAACGAAAAGTTTAGGTCGACTTCCTGGAGGACGTCTAGATTGTCAGCGGCGGGCGTCTGTTGGGCATCTGTACTCATAATCCTTCTCCCGGGCAGATAGTTCTCGGCATTCGAGAGCCGAATGGGGCGTTTGTAGCGTGTAATATTGCAAAGGCCGTGCCGCACGGAGGTGCATCGGCCATTCAGTGCATTAAATATCTGTTTATAATAATCTTAACAATGTCAAACAATAAAATTCACATTCTTTTCGAATACAAGAAGGTCTGAAAAATTGTGAATATTCACAAATCAACTACCTGTAATACATCTTTAACATCAATAAAAATAGATTGATAAATGGAATTGACAATATTGACAATATATTGTGACTATTGACACTCAGGATGGTCGCACCAGCCCGTGTTTTTTTATACGATAGCGCAGCGTCTGTGGATTGATATCGAGCAACCGAGCAGCACCGCGCTCCCCGAAGACGACCCAGTTGGTCGCCTCCAGAGCGCGCCTAATGTGCTGCTTTTCCTGTTCGGCCAGGGAGATAAAGCCGCTCGGGGGTGGCTCTCCAGCGTGCAGACGCGGGGCCATGTCGATATCCTGCAGCTCGATCCGCTGGCTCTGACATACGAGGACGGCCCGTTGCATGAGATGCTCCAGTTCGCGCACGTTGCCCGGCCAGGCATATTCCTGCAGGCGGTCGAGAACGGCCGGGTTGATCTGTGACACGGATCGATTGAGGCGACGGCTGAAGTCCTCAACGGCGCTGCGCGCCAGAAGGGGAATATCCGCCCCGCGCTCCCGCAAGGGGGGAAGGTGCACCGGAAAGACGCGCAGTCGGAAGTAGAGATCCTCGCGGAAGCGGCTCTCCTGCACCAAGCGCTCCAGATCGCGGTTGGTCGCGGCGATAACGCGCGCCTGCGAAGAGAGCACGCGATTTCCTCCCACGCGCTCAAAGGCGCGCTCTTCCAGCAGGCGCAAGAGCTTCACCTGCACTTCGTGAGGCATATCGCCGATTTCGTCCAGGAAGAGCGTTCCCTGCTGGACGAGTTCGACTTTTCCAATGCGCCGCGAAGACGCTCCGGTAAAGGCTCCCTTCTCGTGCCCGAACAACTCGCTCTCGACCAGATTGGACGGCAGAGAACCACAGTTGACCTGCACGAAGGGAGCATCGCGACGGGGGCTAAGCTGGTGTAAGAGACGGGCGACCACGCTCTTACCCGTGCCAGTCTCGCCCTGGATCAGCGCGGTGAGTTCGGTGGGCGCCACTTGCTCCAATTGGACACAGACCTGGCGCATGGCTGGGCTCTCGCTGATGAACTGGCTGGAATCATCTACACTGCTGAGCGCCTGACAGGCCGCCGAAAGCGCTTCTGTGCGATCCTGCACCTGGACTTCCAGTTCCTGATTCGCCCGTTCCAGAATGGCGTTAGCCATCCGCTGGGCTTCGTAGAGCTGAGCGTTGATCAGGGCTTGATGCACCATCAGGCGAACAGTCTCGAGGAACTGCAGATCATCTCTGCTGTAGGTCGTCTCTGCCAGACGCGGTCCCAACCCCAATCCCGCAGCCAGATCCTCCTCCAATTGGAACCCCATCCAGACCTGTATCTGAGCTTGACGTAATCGGGCACCAAAAGCAGTATCGATTACCTCTACTAGACATACTTCCTCGGCAAAACTGGGATCGCATTCCAGATTGCTACCGAGAGTGGAATCCAGTCCCAGGGAAAAGCTCACCTTCGGGACGGCAGTGTTCTCAGTGCACCTCAGGACAACAGCTGTGGATGCCCCCAGAACTCCAGCCAGGGTCATGGCCGCCACTTTGAGAATGCTCTGCACATCCTGCAGAGGGACGATCTCCCTGCTCACGTCATATAGCGTTTGCAGGTGAAAGAGTCGGTGCTCTAGTTCGCGTTCTACTTGGGATGTCATGGTTCAGATCATTCCCGTTTCCCAACTGAGTCCAGCGTCGTTAAGGATGCTCTGTCATTTGAGGCAGTCAAACAAGGGTTGGCACAGAGATGCACATTTTTCGGGTTGGGTTCAATGGGTGAAATCGACCAGAGCCTTTTCGAGCGTGGGGAAGATTTCCACGTAGCGGCTCAGGCCGACGATGTCAAATATCCTGCGGAAATGCGGCGAGGGATGGGCAAAACGCATCCCTATATCTTTGTTGCGGCATTCCATGACAAGGCCGATGAGAATGCCTACCCCAGCGCTGTTGATATGGTCTGTCTCGCGGAAGGCAATGACGATTCTGGAAGCTCCAGAAACGATCGCAGTAGCATAGTCAGCATCCAGTTGCTCCTGTGCGGCGGCGGTCAGATCGCCTTCGATCTTGATGACAGCTGTGCCGTCCACGTTTTCTACTGCCGTCTTGATGCGATCTTCCATCAACGGTCTTCCCCCTGCCTGACGTTCCCTACGTCGTTCTTGAAAAGATATAAGCAGGTGAAGTGTTCTCCCTGCTCATTTACGTGAAAACTCACCTGATCCACGAGATTTTGCATTAGATGAATACCCCAGCCGCGGCGATCTTCACGACCTGCCACCTGCTCGTCGATATCGGGCGACTGAGGGAGTTCGAAACCCTCGCCGTGGTCAACTATCTCCACGAGCAAACACGTCTGCTGCAACTTGAATTTGATCGTCACCGGCAGCATATCGTCGCCACGATTGCCGTGTTCTATGGCATTGCGGTAGGCCTCGCCCAGGGCCGTGTCCAATGCATCGATGTGATCCTGCCTGAACCCCATCTGTCTAACTATGGATACGGCCGTAGCTCGCGCGACCTGCTCGTAGCTAGGGCTGCCGGGGAGCTTCAACTCAATGCTGTGCTCTGTGTGGTGCTTTGCCATGAAAAAAATGCTTCGAATAGGCGTCGAATTTCTGTGGAATGACAGGTTGGCTATGAAGATCATGCAGCCTGCTGTAATGCTGCAAATATAGCCCGCACATTATCAAAGTGCCATATTGAATCATCATCTTGAGCTTCTGTTTCTGGTATCATGGCAAGCACTGCGGTAGTCGATCGTTTGGCCGCGATGATAAAGCGAGTTGGATTGGTCGGTACCGTTTTTTACTCACCTCCCCAATCTTGTGGCTTACCCCCTTGTCCCTTAGGATAGCTCACACATCAACGAAAATGGTCCCGCCATCAGCGTCCCGAAACCATTTGTCTGCCACAAATAGACCCTAACGGATGCCCGGATGGTCTGCCTCCCCAAAGCATCAGGAAACGCAAAAAAGACGGCCCCAGGATTTTCTCCCAGGGCCGTCTAAAATGGTGGGCGATGCCGGGCTCGAACCAGCGACCCCCTGCTTGTAAGGTCCGTTGAGCGCTTCCTGTCTGTTTCTGTATAGTTTGTAACGTTTTGTTCTGGCAGAAAATCCACCGCACTGCATTGTTGGATGTTTGTGTCCTTTACTGCCTGCTTGGGGTCTCTATGTGAGATATTCGTTAGACGGCCTGCCCTCTGGTGGTCTTCGCCGGCTTCCCGAATAGCGTCTCATCCATTCGCCGCATTGCTTTCCGGTTTGTTTCCGGGAACAGGTGGCCGTAGCGATCAAAGGTGATCTGGATAGAAGCGTGGCGCAGCTGCCGCTGAACGTACTTTGGGCTCTCTCCCTGAGCAATCAGCAGAGAAGCGCAAGTATGCCGCAAATCATGGAAACGGATTCGCCGCAGTCCTGCCTCTTTCAGGAGCGGGTGAAATTCCCGATTGACCACGTTTTTGTCATTCCAGCCTGATCCTATACCAGTAGCGAAGATCAAGCCCAAATCCTGATACTTCTCACCGACCTTCAGCTTTTCCTCTGCCTGCCGCTTCCGATGCGCCTCCAGGGCCCGGAGGCAGGTAGCCGTCAGGTCCACGGTTTGGGCCGACCCCTCAGTTTTGGTCTCCGCAAATCCCCGCGCTGTGGGCCCCCGTTTCTGGGAAAAGGTCTCTTTGACGGAATACTGCTTCTGGTTCCAATCCAGATTCTCCCACTTCATGGCCAGCAATTCCCCGAGACGCATTCCTGTTGTGACGGCCACCAGGTAGAACGGATACCACTTTGCCGGAGCCTTCTTCAGCAGCAGACGGATTTCTTCTGGAGAATAGAAATCTGTCTCCCTCCGGGGTATGCGCGGGAAGGACACCTTCCGGGTTGGGTTGGTCCGTATCCTTCCCCAGTCCACGGCATGGTCCAACATCTGCCGTAATAGTCGGAGAATCTTCTTCACGGTCTCCGGTGAAAGTCCTTCTGCCAGTTTCTTAGATTTGAGTTCCTGTACATCCTCAACCCGAATCTTGGCAATCTCGACGTCTCCAAAGGCTGGAATAAGGTGGCGGTTGAAGGTGCTTCTATACAGTTCCATAGTCGCGGGACGAACCTGGCCTTCCGCATATTTGCTCACCCAAATATCTTTGAACTCCCTGAACGTCACTGTATCCGGCTCTATGAACTCACCCCGGTCAATCTCTGCCAGGCGCTTGGTCAGTAACTTCTGAGCCTTCTTCTTGGTGTTCTGCTCCTCTGGCACCCGTTCCCATTTTTGCCGGCGAACATACTTCTCCTTCTTCTCATCCCATCTCATTCCCAACTCGTAAACGATGTAATACTGGACGGCTGGTTTCCCGTCCTTCATCGCCTTCAGGGTTCGTTTCTGGATTGATCCTCTCATCTCGTCATCCTCCTTCTCAGTTCGATAGTGATGGGGTGCCGGCAGCCTGCTGGCCACTGCAGCACCCCATCACGGAGAAGAGCCCTTTTTGTGCAGGCTCAGGTCCTGCGCCCTCCTCCTGGCTATTCGCTTTCAAGCCATGGCTTCAGTTGCCCGGCCAGTTTTTGTAATTGAAAATCTGACAGACTTTGAAAAGCATCCTGTCCCGGCTGCAGAGCCCACAGATGCAGAACTTTGTCGTGGTGGTTGCGGGTCCGCCGATCAACAATAGCCAGCTTCTCCTGGGCTTCCTGCAGTTCCTGGTCCTTCTGGCAGACATACTCAAAGAGTCGCTCAGTCAATCCCTCCAGGACTTCCACTCTTTTCTCCAGGGAAAGGCTGGCCTGGGATGGAAGGCGCTCAACTATCGCTACCATCGTTCCGCTCCTCCCGTCTGGCTGCCCTTCTTCTGCGGCGCCTACAGCTGAACCTCCAGTTCACATACTGCCGGCGTGTGTAGTCGTCCAGGTCTCGCAGTTTGAGAAGGCCGGCGTGGAGATCCTGGTGGATGGCGTGTAGGTCTATCATATTGCCCTCCGCTCCTTTGGGTTAGGCGGTTGTCGCTGCCGCCAGCTTATCCAACATGTGCCCCATGTAGGCTTCCAGCTTGGCCCTCTCGACGCCCTCGAAGGATGCCTTGCCCAGGTATTTCTCCCGCGCATTGCACCACGCAACCGGGATACCGTAGGCCTTGCGCTCCAGGGCGTTTATCTCCGCGAAGATGTTGTCGCCATTATGCGGGGGCGCTGCAGGCGCTTCCTGGGGCTCCCTCTGCCGCGGGGGCTGCTGCTTGTGCCCGTTGCCGTTGATCCCCTGGACGCGTCCTGACGCTGCGTTCCCGTCGTCGTCCTCGGGTGCAATCCCCACGATGGCGGCGAGGGCATACCGCCGCATGTAGGTGATCGCGCTGCCCATCCCCTGGGGATCATCCTTGACGGGCCTGATGGGAAGCATACCGTCAATCCATTCCCCGCTTTCGTGGCAGAGGGTGGTCACCAGCACCGCGCCACCATCCCCAGGGAGTTCAGTCGTCTGCACTACGGCCAGGCCGTTGGCGGCGAGAGGAGCCCGAGCGGCATCCCAAACGCTGGCCAGGTCCGCATAAGAAGATTTAAAGAAGGGGTTGGCGCTGTCCTTGATCGCCCCTTTGATTGCGCCCTGGGCCTTGGAAAGGGCAGCGGCCAGTTGCCCGATATTCTCAGATTTAGCCATTATCCACGATCTCCTGTTCTTGCCTCTCTGGCCGGGAAGGCGACTCGGAACCCGTCGAAGCCCAGCGCCTGGCAGACGCGCTCGAGCGGCTGAGACAGCCGTTCCTCCACCCATTGCTTGTGGAAGCCGTCTGGAGCCCACAGAACGGGCCTCTGGCCGTCCTCGATCTCCAGCAGGGAAAGGGGTTCAATCCAGCTCCGGAAGGCGCTGGGGCGTATCAGGGGCTCCATGTGAGTCAGGATCTCCTGCCACACAGACTGCAGCTCCTGTGGAGGCTCCGGGCGCTCTGGCAGCGTCTGTGGAGCCTGGGGCTCCTCTGTCGGCTCTGGGGCCTGCTTCTGCCGCAGTTCTGGGGGAGCCCAGCCAGAGGGCGCTTCGTGGCCTTCTCGCAGCCACCAGGTCAGAAAGGCCGGCTTGCTCTTCACCTTCTTCGTCTGACAGCACCAGCAGCCATACAGGACGTTCAGGGCTCCATACTCCTCGATCAGGTCTGCCGGGTTCTTCACTCGCTGGCCGTCCAGCAGGCCCCAGCCGATCTCCTCCAGCTGCTGCTGCGCCAGTTCAATGGTGGCGTCCATATGCATGTTGTTTTCTTTCTTTAAATCTTCAGGGGGTTCTACATACATGACGGAAATGAATTTCCGCACCCAGCTTTTCACTGTCCTGGCTGTGCGCTGGGTGCAGTCAATTACCTGGGCGACTTCCCAAGCGGAAAAGGAATCCACCTCCCGGCCGGCTTCCAGCACATGGCGGATAAAGCGCATCCGGGAGATGGTGATTTCCGGATCCGTGAGAGCCCTGTCCAGGATGTCCAGGATTTGGGTGGGATCCGCAGCGACAGCCATCAGGCCACCCTCCGGTCCAGCTGCTGGAACAACTCCGTCCTCCCGTCATAGTGCCGGGATTCGGCATCCAGGCCGCTCAGAGCTTCCTGGCGCTGCATGTCCAGGATGAGAGCGTCGAAGTCCTCCTCTTCCTGCTGCTGGGCCTTCCGGAGATGTTTGGAGATGTCCCCAGGCCAGGGCTGGCCGTAGTGGGAATAGAGCTGTTCGAGGGGGAGCCGGTCAGTGCGGCCGGCAGACTGGCGGGATACACCCGGAGATGGTACTTTTGATACGTTCATGGCGCTGGCCTCCAAGGGAAAGGCGCTGTGGACATGTGGGCCTGCCGGGTGTTCAAGCACCTGGTGGGCCTTTAAAAATGAAACTGTTATCTACAATATACTCCACTACGGAGTATAATTCAAGGCTTATTTTTTGTTTTTTACAGGTAATAAATCCCTGTATTGTTTATTGCCTTATTATCCTTATAGGAGTATATTGAAAGGAAAAAGGAGCATGGCCGTGAGGATCCGAGAATCCAGAATCAAGGTCCTGATGGAGAAAGAAGGAATCAAGTCCCAGGCTGAGCTTGCCCGGCGCTGCAGTATGAGAGTGGTCAGCCTAAACCGCCTCATCAGGGGCCACCGCACCAGCATAGGCGGCTCTACCATCAACCAGCTCTGCCGGGTCCTGAACGCCCAGCCGGGGGATTTCCTCTACTACGAGCCGGAGCCGGCCGACGGTGCCTTGGAGTGACATTGGACAACGTCAAGGGACTTCCAGGGACTTCCAAGGATATTTTTTCCTTGATTTAGCCGTGATGATTGCCGATTATATAAATATCCTCGCCTAGGGACGTAGGTGCCCTGGGCCCCCCCGCCTCGCTCGTCGAGGAGTTCGGGGGTTTTTTTTTGAGAGGAGGCGATTTGGGATTTCCAGTTAAGGGAAGAACTACTGTTTTTGTCGATGGTTTCAATCTATATCACAGCCTGAAGGAAGACGCCAGGTACCACAGATACAAATGGCTCAATCTGAGAAAGCTGGCTGAATGCTTTGTGCCCTCTGAGAACCTGGATACCGTTCTCTACTTCACGTCCTATGCAGATTGGAACCCCAGGAAGACAAAACGTCATCAGCACTATATCCGAGCTCTAGCCGCCCATGATGTTGAAACTGTCCTGGGCAGATTCAAGCCGAAGACGCTAACTTGCTTGGCGCGATGCGGGGAGCAATATCGGACCCATGAAGAGAAGCAGACTGATGTCAATATTGCCCTTGCTCTTTTAGAAAGGGCCTTTCTCGGGAAATATGACTCTGCTGTTTTGATTACTGGCGATACTGATATAGTTCCTGCAGTTGAAGCTGTGGTCCAGAATTTTCCAGACAAACCTGTCTTTCTGGTGAAGCCGTTCCGCCGAAAAGCAGAAGAATTAATCAGAGTCTGCACTGAGCATAGGAAAATTTACGAGAAACACCTGAAAAGAAGCCTGCTCGATAATCCTGTGGTTCTACCAGATGGGCAGAAGCTGTTCTGTCCTGACAAATGGGAATAAGTACTCGGATCCTCCTTGACTTTGTTTCCCGCATCGGCCATTTTTCAATTATTCCGCTACAGCCCTTTGGAGAGCCCTCTGTCTTGACGGTGAAACAGGACGGGGAGCTTTCCTTTTGCACCTATGCCAGGCAGAGAGAAGGCCGGCCATCTTCCACAGCAGCCGGCCAAAATCGGGGTCCTGAATCTTTTTTGAGCTCTTGCCCATATCCTCGTCATCAACCTATATCATTGGCCATCCGTTCATTGCCTGACATTTCCAAAACGCTGTCTAACGGAAAAACCAGTGGTACGCCAAAAAAGAACAGTAAACAATAGCCGCTATCGTGCCGGCAGTTCCTTCTTCAAAACCAAGTATAGCAGCAACCCATTCTCCCATACCCGCAAAAAGTAACAATCCCAGGAAGAAAAACCAGATGATCATGGCACGTGACTGGCCACTGGATAACTCCTCCTTTTTTTGTCGCCGTTCGCTTGCCTCTTTTTCAGGCGTCGCCCTTTGGTATTTCTTACTGATTGCAGCAACTATTTCTATTGCCTCAGTCAAGGGAATGTCAAAGAACTCCTTTCCTCTGATACGGAATTGGTGAAGTTTTTTCTGGATTTCTTTTTCTGCACTGAGGCAGTCTTCGACCTTTACCTTGTAAGCAACGGTGAACGCCATTGGAACACCCGTCTCTCGTGAAAGCTCAGCAGCTCGTTCATCGGGGCTACGAGAGGTTTGCCCAATCTTCAGATACTCGAAAGCTGGATTCCTTAGAATGTAGATATAGCCTTCTTTCATACATCCTCCTTCCCCCCTCCACGATATTCAATTCCAACCGAAGCATCAACCGAAATCTCCCGATCAGCTGATATCTAAACCCTTCGATGACCGACGCAATTCTGCGTTCGTCGGCTCCTGAAGCTATTCCTCCAATCAGACCTTCACGTTAGGGGTCTAAATTCTCTCTTGATGCTTGCTCCTGAATTGCATATTTAACTACTAATCAGTGAACTGAGGATTTGTCGATAAAACGGACAACCACACTCCATGAGGAGGTGATGAGATGATCACGATTAGCAGAAGATTTGCCCAGATTGCGTTGTGTCTGTTTATCGGTGTGTCTCACTCCTATGCCGGTCTGGAACATCACCAGCTCCAGAGCAAATTCCTTTCTGATGCAGGGGAAACAGATAAACGTGAATTGAGCATCTATGTTCCCGATGTTCCTCCCCGATCAGCCGAAGGCTATCCTGTCTTCTACCTATTCCACGGGTATACAGGGACCAACAGGACCTTCATCGGGGCAGGTTATCCCAACTTTGGTGAACTCATTGATTCCATCCACGTCGATCAGATGATGGATGAACTCATTGGGGCTGGAACAATCGAACCTATTATGGTGGTCTTCCCAAACGTCAACCGCCAGAACTCACTCTACGACGCATACACAGGTTACGTTACTGAGGAGATTATTTCGTTTGTAGATGCCAACTTTTCCACTATTGCAACTCGTGAGGCTCGAAGTATCGCAGGACATTCAGTTGGAGGAAGCGACTCCATTCAAATGGGTCTCAGACGACCGGACCTGTTCAGCCTAATCGTTGCTTACTCTCCTTATTTCCTATACAGTGTTGATGAGTCATTGCTGTCGGGTTACGACCCAAGTACCTATCCCCTGGACTTCTGGATCTATGCGGGAGAGAAGGACGATTTTCCTAAAATACCACCAGAGACCCACGATATGGTTGAACTCCTGAAAACACATGGAGTCCCGTGCATCAGCACGTTCGACGACAATGACCATTGGGATATGATTGGAGCCATGATTAGCGAGAGCATCGTGCATTTCTCCAGTCAACTGTCAGAGTCGCGTACTGCCATCAGCATTACAACTTGGGGGGAGTTGAAGACTAAACAGCGCTGATAACCTCATATCGGGATTGACGCTCAGTAAGCACAGACAGCGAAGAAAGGCCGGCCGCTTGGATAGGTAACCGGCCTTTTCTCTTTCTTCCATTCGATTGTCAAAGTTCGATGCCGGATATTTCACCTGGCCCGGCGCAGGCTGCAGCCAGAACAACAGCCGCTCAGGGCGTCAGCTCTTCCACGGTTCGGGCTCGATGAACCAGAGGAACCTTCGAATACCGATCAATCGGAGCCTCATCCGGCCTGGCGGCCCCAACCTTTCCAAATTGCTCCAAGAGCCAGCACCACAACTCGACCTGGGCGTTTGCCTTCTTCTGACTTTCTTCAGTCGGCATCTTCCGGGAGCCCAGAATCTTGATTCTGTTTCGTAATTCAGAAGCCCTGATTTCTTCCCTACAGACCTGGCCGGCCTCATTCTTCCAGGTGATGTGACCCAGGTCCGGATCCGTTTTCTTGGGCTGGTGGAACTCCACCAGATCTCTCTTCTTTTTGGCCATGGTATATCCCTCTCAGGCGGCTTCCGGCACGGTACCGCTGAACGCCGACAGGAGCAGCTGCAATTCCGGGATCTCCCGTTCTGCCCGCGGATTCTCCGGGTGATGTTCCCAGTGAGCCAACTTTGAACTCAGCAGATCCAGGTAACAGGTATCTTCCCGCATTTTTCCTTCGGCATCCACCCAGGAGATTTCTGCCGCGTCCGTCCTGCCCGTGAGATGTCTGAAAGACACCACCGTCATCGGTCTTGTTTCTTTCGTCGCCATGATTCGTTCCTTTCGCTTTTGCGCTCAGGGCGTCTGTAGTGGCCCAGGAAGCGCATTAGGTTAATTCGGGAGAAACATCCTAGATGCAGGGGCGTTCTCCGCTCCATCCTTGGGTTGGGGTGCTTCTCTCCTACCCCATCAACCTCCGCTGCAGCGCCAGAATATCCATCAGCAGAAGCACCCTCTGGATTTCCTGTTCATCGTCGGCATCCAGAGCATCAACCAATTCCCCTTCGGCCTGGAAAACACTATTGCGCCACTTTTCCCTGCGCGTCTCAGCCACGAACCTCCTGGCAATTCGTAACACATCCATTCTACTCCTCCCCTGATAAAACTCGGAGACCGTTTCTCGCATCTTCCTTCAGCTGCACCTCGATGTCGCGTATTCTCTTCTCAATGTCCGCCTGCTGGTGGGCCCTCAAAAAGACGCTCAACAAGTAGCCGGCCGCGTTCCCTATCCGTGCTGACACTTCCCCAGTGAGAACCTGATTCAGGATGGTCTCCAGCGCCTTCAGGACATCCCCTGCAGACTTAAGAGAGATCTTCGGCGCATCCGCTGGGAGAATGGCCAGCTGGACCTGTTGTCCACCTTTCCGGCCGGCTTCCCTGATCCCTTCCGGATCCGAATGGGCATAGCAAAGTTTTCCATCTCGGAGCGCATGAGCCCGACATTGGAGGCCGTTCGTTTTTATGTGTTCGCATTGCATAATGAGACTGCTTAAGCAATAGGGTAGGGGTCAACGGACCAGTTCCCCGTCTTTGGTGGCTTTATTGGCTTCCAGAAACGGATCTTCTTCATCCACCTTCAAATCAGATGGGGGCTTCGGCTGAAAGCCATTCCGCTGTAAAAACAAATCCGGAGCCGGCTCCTTCAGTTTCCGAGTTTCTTCTTGCGCTTCTTTCAATTCCTTCCGGGCTGCGGCCAAATCGACTTCCGCCTGGGTCCGGATCTGCTTCACCCCAGTGTCCGCCTGGAGCTGCTCCTCCGTGAACAGCTGGGAAGGCTGCAAGCTGGTCCCAGAAATCAGAGTCCGGATTTCCTGGTTGGTTTTCCGCAAGATGATGTCCTTGATTTTCTCCTCGGTGAACTTCATGCCGCTGTCCCTCCAGCGTCCGTGTTCGCCTGCAAAAACGGGTCATTCTGGATCTGTCCCAGAGCCACCGGAGCCAGGCGGCTGGGTGAACTGCCAGCCGGCAGTATGGATCCTTCCGGGAGACCTTTCTGTAGTTCAGAGTAGTCTTCCAATTTGATGGTCTTCACGACTTTCTTCCCGGAAGTGTGGCGCTTCAGTTCACCGCGGCATTCCATGCGGACTATTCTCCGGTACGACCCATCCTCTTGCTGCTCCCAGGATTGAAGGTGCACCAGCTTAAAAACTACCGGGCATCCTCGCAGAGCATCCCACTCAAATTTTCGCCGTCGCTTTCCCAGTTGCAGCCAGCGGAAGGGCGGCTTCTTTGAACGCTCCCGCCTGTCTGGATCCAACAGCTCTGCAGTCAGGCGCTTCAGCTCCTCCTTCGGCTCTACGCCTGGAAAAGCCAAACTTGCCAGCTGGTCTCCTTCTGTCCGCACCACAATGACCAACTGGTCACGGACCAACACATTTTCAACGATTCCGAGCACCACCCCTTCGGGGATCAATTCGTTACTTTGGATTTCCATCAGTTCTCCTCCTTCAAAAGTGTTTTCGCCCCCTCTTCGATCTGAAGCAGGGCCTGTAATTCCGTTTTTTCCACTTCGTCCAGGTTGCCCTTGGGCTGATATTTCCGGGCTCTCTTCCACTGGGTCAGCCGGCCTCTGGCCCACTGCTGGATCCAGGCCAGGCCGCACCGTTCCTTCTCAGCCAGCCGCATGTTGTCTGAAGACCTCGGCCGGCACGTTGACAAACCCCTGTTCCAGTTGCTGTGCCGTCCTGGTCGCTATGTCGATCAACCGCACGGCCAGGCCCTCCGGGATCAGCAGCACCAGTTCGGATAGTTCATCTATGTGCGTGGCGTACCGGATGGCCTCTTCCAGTTCGTCGGCAGGCATGGGGATGGTGATGGGATGCGCGTTGACTTCCTGGTGCCGTAGGTGGGCCAGCAGCTCCGGCTTGTGGGCTGCAAGATCGGCACGTAGTTGGGGTGTCAGGGCTCCAACCGGAGCGTCCAGGTGCAGTTGATCACCGTCAAGAAAAAAGCGGATTCCTCGGGCTTCCAGATCAGATAACATTGTGGCAGCAGTCATAATACGAACTCCTCGCGCTCCACTTCGTCCGCTTTTGACGTTGTTGTTGGTGGGGGGGCGGGTGCGTCAATAACAAGCCCTTCCTCGATCCAGTTTCGCAGAGAAACGCCCCCCTGGGCCATCGCAGTGGGATCCTCCCAGTAGGGCCGCCAGCGCCGAGCATTGCCCAGGGTCTGCAGCCAGTATTCCGCGCCGTGGTCCCCGGCCTGGTCCGCATCAAAGGCCACCAGGACAGAAGGAGCTTGGGCCAGCAGGCCGATCCACCGGGGACGCCGTGCCGCTCCCGTGCTGCCCGTGGCTACCACGTTCAACAAATCCCCGGCTTCCTGTTGCAGGAGCAGTGCGTCAAACTCTCCTTCCACCAGGACGGCCGGGCGCTTTCCATCCAGCAGACTGTCCGCACCATAGAGCCCACAGGAGTATCCAGCCGGGCCGCAATATTTCGGCTGTCCCTCCGGACGCCGGACGTTCACCCGCCACAGGGCTCCGCCGATGAGCCAGGGGATACAGACTCCACGGGGCAGCCAGATTCGTTTGTGTTCAGCCGGAAGGCCCCACAGTTCCGCGCCTCGGTATCGCTCCCTGTCGTTGAGCCCCAGGCCGGCCAGCTGGATAGTCTCGTCCTGCAAGCCCCGCTGGTGCAGCCAGTCCAGGGAGCCCTGGCCGTCTTCCGTCCACAGGGCTGCTCTGCATTCCTCGACAAAACCCAGGGCCTGTTCCTGCCAGGCAGCAGAAGGGGGATGGAGCAGCTGGGGCTTTCGCTGGGGAGTTGGAGCAGCAGGACGGCCGGTGTTCGATGGGGGAATGTGGAGCCGTTCGCAGGCTTCCGGGTAACTCAGATTGTGCAGCTGGCGCAAGTAGTCAATGGCGTCTCCGTGGGCTCCGCACTGCCGGCACCAGAACTTTCCCTTCCCGTCTGGATGGCTCGGCCAAAATCGAAACCTGTCTTTCCCGCCACAGATGAAGCAGGGGCCGGCATACTCGCCGCCGTGGGTAGCAGCCGCCCGGACCAGGGGAATATCCTGGCCGATCAAATCAAGAAGGTTCATATCTCTCATGTCAATCGTGTCAATCATCGGCTTTAGTCCATGATTTTCAACAGCTTGATTATTGACCTACAGGTGTCAATCATGGGTCAATCGTTGCTCTGTATGGGAATGATTGACAACGATTGACATGATTGACACGATTGATTGATTGATATGATTAACTGTTTTTTTATACATCTCTATGGAAGCCTATACGGCTGCTCTTTTCCCTGCTTCTTATCCTTCAAGACTTTTCCAGCCATCACCAAATCGCCCAAGTTCCGGGAAACTTGTCCGCGATTCTTGCCCAGGTGTAACGCAATCCGCGCTGTGGTGGGCCTCTCCCCCATGTTCTCCAACGCAGTTATCGCCGTCACAATCTCCCCTTTTAGCGTCCCTTGGCGCACCTCATCAGCTGGCCCCAGCAGTTGCCAGCAGTTCAGGCGGCCGTCCCACTCCAAAGCAAGTTCCCTTTCTTCAATTTCCCTTCCAATCACCTTCAGCGTTGCCCCATGGCGTCCAGGCTCCCGGTACAATCCCAAGGCAGCATCAAGCACGGCAGCTTTGGCAGTGGAACCCATCAAATCGTCAATCGGGTCACTGGCAAAGCCGCTCGATTTTCGGTGGTGGTCGATGAGTAGGATGGCCAGGTCCTGGCCGAGGGCCAGCTGTTGGAGATGACCGAGTAATTCGGTCATCTCCGCCGCGTCCATCTGGTCTGCTCGCCCAATTGCCCTGGAAAACGTGTCGATGATGACTACCCGATAGTCTTCCATCAGTATGCGCTCCTGGAGAAGTTCCAGGCCGCCAGCATTAAGAGCTTTCCAGGCTGTTGCGAACTGAATCTGGGCATCTATGGATACTCCCTGTTCGAGCATCCTCGTCTTCAGTCGCCGTGGCGAATCTTCGAGGGCCAAAATGAAGACTTTGCCTTGCTCTACGGCTTGACCCAGGAAATACCCCCCCGAGCCTATCGAAACAGCCAGCTGGAAAGCGAGCCGTGTTTTTCCAACTTTCGGCCGACCAGCCATAGAGCTTAGGCCGACAGGGAACAGCCCTTTTACACCCCAGCGAGGCTCTGGGAAATCCGCCTGCAAAAGCTCCGGTAGCGTCCAGATGGTCCTCCGATCCGTGGATCCGCCACCGGCAACCAGTTGGGACAAGCCTGGGTTGCTCTTCGCCAGAGCAGAAAAAGCTTTCCGGGCTCCATCCTTCCCACCAGAGTCAACGGCCGCCTGCAGGGCCTGGACGGCATCAGCGAACTCCCCATGCTGTAATGGGTCTATTTCACCGGGAGATTCACCGTCCAGAATACTACGGAGCAGCTGGCCCGTGTGGCCGTTGTGAGAAGTCGCAGTCATGCCGCGGCCGGCACCTGATGCCGGGCCACGTACTCCCGCAGCTGCTGCCGGGAAAATCTGCAGTGGCCGGACAGCTTGAAAACGGGAATTTCGCCGGTTCGGGTCCGCTGATAAATCCAAGATTTCGGCACCCGCAGAAACTTCGCGGCTTCATCGACGGTGAGAAGTTCAAGTTCTTCGCTCATCGCAATTCTCCTTTTGAAGAAAACATGTTATAGTTAAATACCAAATTTACGTTTCATTTAGGCCAAAAAAAAACAGACAGGCTCCATGATGTCAGGCATCTGCCAGCCTTTCAACTCTCTCGAAAACGTCTTCCACTATCAATCCAAAATTGATAGCCAGAAGTATCACATACCGCTCCGGGGGAACATCACTCAGGTTGTCGAATCTCGCCCGAATCGCCCCTTCAGGGTCGCCTTTTACACGAGAGAAAATTATAGAATCGAAGGATAGAGGTGGATTTTTCAGGAAATCGAGAATCAGCTGTTGCCCGGATTTCCCGCTTTCTGGCTTCTTGCCGTCTTCTCTACTCAGAGCCAAATCGTGGTTCACTGCAAAATCGAAAGTCTCTAGGAGATTCCGCATTTTTCGAGGGACAACCCCAAGCTCTTCCAGGCGCATTATGATGGATATTCGCAGCAAATCAAGGGTATTGAATCTCCGGACAAAACCTCTTCCAGTAGCGGGTTCAGAAGGCTCAATCAGCCCCTGTTCCACCCACAACATGACTTTGCGCCGTTTGGTCCCCATCAATTCAGCGACCTTACCAGCTGAAAAAACCCGCTCCTCTTCCGGCCAGTGAAAATTGTCTATCGCTTGATCTTCCATCGGATAACCCGTATTTCTGGTAGTTTTCTTTTACACGTACAAAAAATATCACTATTCACCAACAGAGTCAAGCGTTAAAAACTAAAAAAAACTTCCCATCAATAGGCACTAAATATCCAACAATCCGCTCCATCGTTAGACAGTCGTTAGATGGCTGCCCTTTCCTGTCTCAGCCCAAAAAAATAAGCCCCTCGTAAGCGTATGGCTTACAGGGGCTTATATTGGTGGGCGATGCCGGGCTCGAACCAGCGACCCCCTGCTTGTAAGGCAGGTGCTCTGACCAACTGAGCTAATCGCCCTTGAAACAGATATTTGCGCGGTATCCGGCGTCTCGAGCGCCGTTCAATAGCGGCATAGAAAATAGGGGATTTTCAAGATTTCCGCAAAGCTGCGTAGCTCCGAAGCGGCATTTCTCACTCCACGCGATCACGCCACCCGGGTTTCCTTCCGTTCCACGCCCCAGGCTGGCATCCACGCGCTCCACACCTGCTGCACCCACCATTGATACTGATCCTCGGGCACGCACATGCTGCAGGTCGACACCAGCGCCTTCTCATCCATCTCCGACCACACCACCCATGCTTCGAAGCACTGGGTCTCTTCGTTGGAGTATATCCCGGTATTCTGTATCTGGTCGAGCGAGGCCATGGCATACCTCTCGGCAATCGGGTCTCGTAAAGATCCAGGGCAAAATCCGTACCGTCTTTCGCTCCCGACAGAAACCCCATTCTCCAACCGAAGATAAAAGAAGATTTTTCCCGTTTTCCCATTTCAACCATCAAATTGACGAATCTCCTTCCCTAGCGTATATTTCTGTTTTAGAAACCGTTACATTCGAGCGGGATATACTGATGATTCACACGACCTCATACCGGTATTATTATTATCCCCATCCCTCCGGGGGTTAGCGTATCGGTGTGTGTACATCTGCGCGTCCCGCCCCTGGTGAACCTGCCAGGGGCTTTTTTTATTGCCATTTTTAAAACCGAGGAGAAATGATGAATATCCTGGAGGATCTGGAATTTAGGGGATTGGTCTACCAGGCCACCGATCGAGAGGGCCTGGACGAACGGTTACAGAGCGGTCCCATCACCCTCTACAACGGCTTCGACCCGACCTCGGACAGCATGACCGTCGGCAATCTGGTGACCATTCTGCTGCTGCGCCGTTTCCAGTTGGCCGGGCACAAACCGCTCGCCCTGGTGGGCGGCGGCACCGGTATGATAGGCGACCCGTCTGGCAAGAGCGAAGAGCGCTCGCTCAACACCCTGGACGTGGTCGAGGCATGGGGCGAGAAGTTCAAAAAGCAGCTCGAACCGTATCTGGACTTCGAGGCCAGCAGCAATCCGGCGCAGATCGTCAACAATATCGACTGGCTCGGCCAGATAAAGATGATCGAATTCCTGCGCGATGTGGGCAAGCACTTCCCCATCTCCTATATGCTGGCCAAGGAGTCGGTCGATTCCAGAATGGAAGCGGGTATCTCCTACACCGAATTCAGCTACATGATCCTCCAGTCCTACGACTTTCTCAAACTCAACGAGCAGTACGGCTGCCAACTGCAGACCGGCGGCTCGGACCAGTGGGGCAATATAACCGCGGGTGGCGACCTGGTCCGCCGCACCAACGGAGGCAAGGTCTACGGTCTGACCTGCCCGTTGGTCACCAAAGCGGACGGGACCAAATTCGGCAAGACCGAGTCCGGGGCGATCTGGCTCGACGCCGACAAGACCACGCCGTACGAATTCTACCAGTTTTGGATCAACGCCGAGGATCAGAAGGTGGTAGAATACCTCAAATTCTTCACCTTCCTGGAGCGGGACGAAATCCTGCAGTTGGAAGAGACCGTCGAGCAGCATCCCGAAAAGCGGGAAGCACAGCGCAAGCTGGCCGAAGAGGTGACGACCCTCGTCCACGGGGCCGAAGCGAGACGCAAAGCCGAAAAGATCTCACACGCCCTTTTTTACGGGGACTTCAGCGAACTGACCGAGGACGAACTCCAACAGGGGTTTCACGATGTGCCGACCTATCTCATGGAGGAAGAGGAATTGGGACTGGTCGATCTACTGGTAAAAGCGAGGGTCGTCAAGGCCAAACGCCAGGCGCGAGAAGATGTCCAAAACGGCGCCATCTACATAAACGGAGAGCGCTGTACCGAACTGACTAAGGGGATGCGCAAGGCGGATGGACTGCACGGCAAATACCTGATCATCCGGCGCGGCAAGAAGAACTATTTCCTGGTAAATTAGAGTTTTTTCCCATCCGCAAAGAAAAAAGAAGGCGGATCTCTGGAACAACCGGAGATTCGCCTTTATTTTGTCTCAGTCGCCCGCCCTTCCTCCACACTACCGTCAGGAGCCAGCCATGACCGACCGCCTCCGCGTCGCCGCCATCATCACCATCTATCACCCCCTATCCCACGCCGACGTCATCGCCACCAAGTTCATGAAGGGGATGTCCACCGACGAAGGCTTCTTCCCTCCGGATGTCGATCTCGTGTCCATCTACATCGACCACATCCTCGAAAACGACATCGGCGTCGGTCTCGCCCAACAGCACGATATCCCGATCTATCCCAGCATCCGTCGCGCCCTTCACGCCGGCGCCGACGAGTTGAATGTCGACGCTGTGCTGCTGATCGGCGAACACGGCGATTACCCCTGGAACGAGCGCAATCGGCACATGTATCCCCGCCGCCACTTCTTCGAGCAGATCGCCGGTGTCTTCTCCGAGAGCGGACGGGTGGTCCCGGTCTTCAACGACAAGCACTTCTCCTACGACTTCCGCGATGCACAGTGGATGTGGAATCGGGCCACCGAACTCGGCATCCCGCTGATGGCCGGCTCCAGCCTCCCCCTCTCCTGGCGCAGTCCCTGGCTCGAGCACGAAAAGGAGACCCCGGTCGAGGACGCTCTGGCCGTCGGTTACGGCGGCATCGAGGCGTATGGCTACCACACGATCGAGACCCTGCAGTGTATGGTAGAGCGCCGCCAGGGAGGCGAAACCGGAGTCGTCTCTGTACAATGCCTGGAAGGAGATGAGGTCTGGAAGGCGCGCGATAAAGGCCTGTGGTCGGCGGACCTTGCCGATGCCGCCTGCGCGGCGATTGCGGACAAACCGGAAGGAAAGATGGAGGATCACACCAAAGAGCCGGCCGTCTTCCTGATCGAACACGTAGATGGCCTGAAATCCGCCATCCTGATGCTCAACGGGTACGTCCACGACTGGTCGTACGCCGCCCGCGTCGACGGCCAGATCCAGGCGACCGAGTTCTACCTGCAAAACGAAGGCCCCTTCTCCCACTTCGGCTACCTGAGCCGCAACGTCCAGCAATTCTTCAAAACCGGGAAGGCACCCTATCCCCCCGAGCGCACCCTGCTGGTCACCGGCGTCATCGACGCGGCCATGAACTCCCGCTTCGAAGATCACCGGCGGATCGAGACCCCCTATCTGAACATCGCGTACCAATCCTACGACGAAATGCCGATCCGTCCTAAAGGCATCCGCCCCATCGGCCCCTGCATCGACCCCGATGCCCCGGACATCGCCGGCAAGAAACCTGGAGAATAAGAAGAACCACCGCCCTAAAATCGACTCGATAATTTTACCAGAACAGTGACCTTTTAGAGCCAGCCGAAAGGCTGGCTCTAAAAGGTCATTCCCACTCCACCGTCCCCGGTGGCTTGTGCGTAATATCGTAGAACACCGCCTCGATCCCCTCCAGCGCCAACAGCCGATCGCGGATATCCTCCAGGAACTCTCGGGGCAGCCGACAGAAACGGGCCGTCATGAGATCGCTGCTCGCAATCGGTCGCAGCACCACGCTCTCCTGCACCCCGTCCGCAGAGAGCGGCACCAGCACCGTCGGCATCTGCATCATCTCCTGCATCAGCCCGTGCCGCTCCAGCCCTTCCATGGCGATCGCATCCGCCTCGCGCAGCAGGTCCAGGCGATCTCGCGTCAAATACCCCGGTTTTATGCGCTGCACCGGCCGCTCTTCCGGCCCCAGCAGATACACCACCCGGTTGATCTCCGCAAAGAGGTTGGTCAATTCCGTCGACAGTAATTCCAGCTTTTCCCAGTCGCAGTCTCCGCTCACTACCGCCGGATGCGCATAGGTGCGCGAATCCCCCTGCACCCCCACGCTGCGCAGCGGCAGAATCTGCAGCTGCAAATCGTACCGGGCCGCCACCTCAGCCGCCTTCTCCTCTACCGGGCCCAGATCCTCCTGCGGCTCATTCCCGTCGCTGCAAAGCACCCTCACTCCCAGTCCGGGTCCGGGAAACGGATGCCGCCAGACCAGGTGGTGCGGCAATCCCAACTTCTCGCCCAGCGCCCTGACTTCGTCCTTGTACAGCTGATCCAGCGGCTCCACCACCTTCCCCTCGGCCAGTAGTTGCTCGATGACGCCCACCCGATTGTGGTGAGTCTTGATCACATCCGCGTGATCGGTGCCCCCCGATTCGATCGTGTCGGTGTAGAGTGTCCCCTGGCCCAAAAGCCACTCCTCCGGATCCAATCCAAGGTCGATCAGTGCCCGGTCGCGCACCGCCAGAAACTCCTCGCCGATCCGCAGCCGCTTCTCCTCCGGGTCGGCCACCCCCTCGACTCTCTTGAGAAAATCTGAGCTGGCGTCGACCACCTTCAAATTCTCGAAACCCGACTCCTGCATCAGCCGCTCCACCAGGGCGGTCTCCCCCTTGCGCATGAAGCCGTTGTCGATGTGCAGTCCCAAAACCCGGTCCTCGCCCAGCGCCCGGTTGAGCAACAGGAAGCAGACCGTCGAGTCCACCCCCCCACTGACCAGCAGAAAGACCTTGCGACCGGCGGTCTGTGCCACGATCTGCGCCATCGAAGTCTCGATGTAGCGCTCCATCGTCCAGGTCCGCTCGCAGCCGCACAGCCCGATGAAGTTGTCGAGGATCTCCATGCCCGACACCGTATGGGTGACTTCCGGGTGGAACTGCAAGCCGTAAATCCGGCGCGCCTCGTTCCCCATGGCCGCCACCGGACAGTCGTCGGTATCCGCCAGCACGGAAAATCCCTCGGGCGGCTTCTGCACGCTGTCCCGGTGGCTCATCCACACCAGCTCTTGCGCCTCCAAACCGGCCAGCACGCCGCGCGGTTCTTTCACCCTCAATTGCGCGGCCCCGAACTCCATGGTGTCGCCCGGCTCCACACTCCCCCCCAGCTGATGACAAATCAGCTGATGGCCGTAGCACAGCCCCAGCATCGGCTTGTCCATGGTGAATATTTCGGGATTGAAGACAGGACTGTCCGCAGCGTACACGCTCGACGGCCCCCCCGAAAGGATGAGTCCGTCGGCATCCTCCAGGTCCGCCACCGCTGCCTGAGGGGAGCGGATCTCGGCGTAGACCTGCAGACGCCGAATGCGGTTGGCGATCAGGTGCGCGTACTGTCCGCCGAAGTCGAGAACGACGATGCCCTTTGCCAAGGTCACTTTCCTCATTTAATGGGTTTTGTCGCAGAGGGTTGAACGGAAACACCGGGAAAGATCTCATTCTTCCCGGTCTCCAAAAATAAGAAACGCACCCTTCTCGTCAAAGAGCGCGCTTCTATAGATCTTCAGATGATGAGCCCGAGCGCTGATGAGCGCGGTATTTCCGCACAACACCTGAAAATTGATTCGGCTGAGAGAAAGACCAATCCGGATCGCGCGCGAGCCGAAATTTTATCTACAGCCTCTCATAGATCCTATCCCCGTCCCGCTCCTCGAGGATCAGCTGGTCGGAGCTGACCACGATTGACACCACCTTATCGGACGGCGGCAGAAGCGGAGGCTGGTCCTCCGGATCGTTGATCTGCACCCGGGTGTAGGATATTTTCAGGAGATTGCCGACCAAGATGTAGGTTCCGGAATAGCGGATTTCCAGCGTCTGCGGAAAGGAGGCGTTGCGATCTACTTCTCCTCCGTCCGGGGCGGAGTAGTCGCGCAATTCGACGCTGCCATTGGACTTGAAGATATAGACCTCGTTCTTCTCCGCATCCTCCCGGCTCCAGGAACCGATCAGCAGATCGTCGAAATTCACCACCTGGCCGCTGGCCGGATCGAACCGGTTGCTCCGTTCGAATTCGCCGCAGCCGACTAGGGCGACGACTACCAGCACTGCCATTGCCATCTTTCCGATTAAGCCGCTCATGCTCACCATCCTCAAAAGCGATGCACCACCTGCAGCATCGTCTGACCGCTGCGATTCATTCCCATACCCAGTTCGAAGGGAACTCTCGGCCGGGTCTGTACGCTCATCGCCGGCTGGCCCTGAGCCCACAGCACGTCGATCAGATTGAAGGCGTAGAGCGCTCCGCTCAGCCAGAAGAAGCGATTGCTCCACCGCCGGCGGTCGTTGGCTCCGTCGAAGTAATAATCGAAGTATTCGCTCTGAGGATCATTCAGGCTGTCGTACTGCTCCTTCCAGTCGTTGCTGTTGAGCCGAAAGGCTATACCGGCCACCAGCGACGCCGTCTCCAGAACCATCAGCGAGAACCCTTTGCGCCGTTGTCCCATCTTGTACTGGTACAAGCCGGGCACCAACGCCTTCATCCTTCCGTCCCCCATTCCCCCGTAGCTGACACTTTGCATGTACTGCTCGATCTCTATCAGGCGCTCGGGGTCCTGGATGCGGGCGATCTTCATCAACATCGGATCCTGGCCCGCCTGGATGTGCATCAACTCGGCAATCGCCATCTTATCGAATACCTGCCGCACCCGAATGGCGCCCACGCTCTCGGGAGAGACGGCCAGGGTATCACCGCTCAGCCGATCCAGGAGCACGTCCGCAGAGACCACATCGAACAGATCTCCCGCCTGCACCCCGTCGCGCCGTCCCAGATCGATATAGACCAGCCGATCGATCGCGCGAATGATCATCCCCTTGGCTTCCATCTGCGCGTGCGCAGTCCCGCTGCATGCCAGCACCAGGCCGGCCAGACAGAGCCAGATCGCTCTTTTCAACATGACAGCACCTCGATCGTATCAGGAGGTTTCCTCGACGACGATGTCGTCTTCCTCCTCTTCGACTTCGATTTCCAATTCCTCGTCCTCATCATCATCCTCTTCGATCTCCTCGTCTTCCTCGTCCTCTTCATCCTCCTCGCTGCCGGCCATCATGCGCAGATAGAAGAAACCGGCGACGGCGATAATGCCGATCGCTCCAATTATGCCGAAAAACCAGGATTTCGTGTAGAACGGCTCCTCTTCCTCCACAATGGCCAGTTCATCATCCTCTCCCCCCTCAGCCGGCAAAATCAGGTCATCTTCCGTCAGAGGGGCATCCACGGTCTGCGCCGGCATCTCAACTCGAGCGTCTTCGACCACCTCGCGAATGATATTCTTCAGCTGATCGACATCCTCTTCCTTCGTCAGATCGAGTCCACCCGCCCCCTCCTTCTGCTCCCCCTCCATACCCCCTACCGGAACCGGGCCGTAGAGGGCGACCTGATCCTTGAGATCGCCGATATCCTCTTTCCTGGTGATGAGGCTTTCC
>Ga0233430_1001390_pt1 | contig 34316 bp, 27 predicted proteins | sample SI_118_April2016_2_FD_179883 | JGI IMG/M metagenome (GOLD analysis project Ga0233430, IMG submission 179883) | Seawater microbial communities from Saanich Inlet, British Columbia, Canada - SI_118_April2016_150_MG | ecosystem: Environmental > Aquatic > Marine > Inlet | place: Canada: British... | reverse complement strand
TATGTCTAGTGGAAAACTGATTTTTGCAACCGTAGATTTTGGCATCGTTTTGACTCCATTTCTGAGAATAACTGCCATTCTACTTCACCCCCACATCTGGGTATACCCCCTCAGTTCCCATAGAACCTAAAATTTCTTCTTCGCTAAAGTGTGAACGATCATCACTCAACCGCCACGAGCGCGAACTAACCGCGCGCCCGGCATCCACGCGAGTGATAATGTACGAGAACCAGGGCATAGCCCATTCACGGTCGAACTCGGAGGGTACATTCGGGCAGTCGGGGTGCGAGTGAAATACACCGATTATATCCAGCCCCAGGCGCTCGGCTTCGTCTTCGGCGCGCAGCATATCTTGCGGGGTCAGCAAGTAGCGGTTATGACGGACAACATCCGCCCCGGAGTTGGGCAAAGCCAAAATGGCAGTCACCACGCGCCGGGCCGCGTCCGCGCGTCCCAACAGAAAACCGGCGCCCTCTTCGGGGTGGGCCGATTCCAGATGGGCGGCAATTTTATCCAATAGAGTTTTTGTAATTTCTAGTGTCATATTAATTACTGGTTAGAGGTTGAAAGTTGAAGGTTGAATCTGCAACCTTTAACTTTCAATCCATAAAGTTTCATCGCTCAAATATTTGTATCCCGCATCGGGAAAGACGGTCACAACCATGCCAGAGTCAAGTTGTTCGGCAACTTTAAGCGCCGCCACGGCTGCCGCGCCGGAGGAGATGCCTACAAAATAGCCTTCTTCACGCGCCAGCCGCCGCACCATTTCATGGGCTGACTCGGTGGGGATTTCGAGCGTTTGATCGGGCATCGCGGAATCAAAGATGCCCGGCTGAATGGCGGTGGGCATGTGCTTGAGGCCCTCCAGCCCGTGGAAGGGGGAATCGGGTTGCGCAGCAATGATCTGAATGTGGGGATTATACTCCCTGAGATAGCTGCCCGCCCCGGTGAGAGTGCCGGATGTGCCTAACCCGGCTACAAAATGGGTGACTGCGCCCGAGGTTTGGGCAACAATCTCAGGGCCGGTGCTGTGATAATGCGCCTGCCAGTTAGCAGGGTTATCGTATTGATTGGCGTAGAAGTATATCGCTGGCTGCTCGGCTGCCATCTGGCGCGCCACGCGAATAGCCCCATCAGAGCCTTCCAGCGGGTCGGTGAAGACGATTTCGGCGCCCAGCGCCCTCAGAATAGCCAAACGCTCGGGGCTGGCATTGCTGGGCATCGCCAGCGTAACTTTGATATCCAGCGCCGCGCCGAAAGTGGCGTAGGCAATGCCCATATTGCCCGATGTCGAATCGAGCAGGCGCATTCCTGGCAGCAAATGACCCTCGAAGAGTGCTGAGCGGATGATATTAAAAGCCGGGCGATCTTTGACCGAGCCACCAGGGTTGAACCACTCGGCTTTGGCGTAAATTTTGACATCGGGGGAAATGTGGCTGGCAACGCGGCGCAAAGGCAGCAACGGGGTGTTGCCCACAGCCTGGATTAACGGCATTCCCTCCATAGTACCAATTTGAGGCTTCAGTATTTGGTAATCAGGAACCAGGGCATTCAAGGGGGTAGATTCCTGTACAGTTTTTTGTGTAAACACGTTTTATTCTCCAAAAAGCGAAAAGGCAACAATCTGATTACCTGTCTCCTAATCACTCATTCCTATAAAAAAACGGCCAAAAGACAAAAAGAAAAGGGCAGCGGACTCGCTGCTGCAAAGTTGGATACTTTGAGCTTGCGGGGTCGCGACTACCCTTCGTCAGTCTATTGGCCGTAAAAAATCGTTATACTGTGACGAGGAAGGTAGCGCTACGAACCCCGCCCCATACAGATGCAATATGAAATCATAATATTACTCCAAAAGACCTCCGAGATTTCTGCCAAAACCACTTTTAGCAAACGGAGTTGTCACAGCAAAACAATTTCTACGGTGACAAAATTGCTAAAATCGGAGGTCTGGATTCGCAGAATAATTATCAAAATTCTGATATAAATTCTACCGGGTTTGTCCGATTTGTCAAGGACTGAGCAATACCTCAACCGAAGAACTATTCAACGGCGAAATTTCATCGCCGCTGCGCTCAGAAGCGATGACGCGTACCCAGGTTGGCACTGAAACCCCAAAAGGCACTTCTACGGTAAAAAGATTGTGCCTGCCCGGCTCAAAATGGCTAAAGCCAGCCAAACGCGAACCCAACACGCGCCCATCGGCAGCAACCAACTCGACGAGTAAAGGCTCATCATCAAGTGTGCGCGCCACCCCCGAGACCAGCAAGGCCGTCCCCTGGATGAGCACATTTTCCAAGGGGCTTTGAATCAGAATCGGGGCCATGACATCATTCACGGCATATAAATCTTCTTCGCCCGCAGCCAGCAAAATTATTGGCGTTGAAGCCAGCGACAAGACGCGTCCATATTCATCGTGCGTGCTGGCAACCAAACGCGCTGTTTCAGCCGCGCCCGCAATTTCAAAGTTAATTTCCTCATAAATTTGCGTGCGGTCGTTTACATTCGTAAAAGTGAAAATGCGCCGATAAATCAGGCGTCCATCCTCGCCCCACAATTCCACCGTCGCTTTCCGCTCCGCCCCTGGGATGACATAAATCGACATCAACATTGGCGAAACAATTTTCGAGAGCGCCCCTGGCCGCACAATTTGAATTTCGGCTTCAGGAATCTGAATCACAGCGGGGAGTGATGTTTCCACAGCCACAGTAGGAGCATTGATCGTAGGTGTTATGGGCATCACCGTTGGCGGCGCTATTTGCACGGGCGGGGGCGTGTGCGTAGGCAGCGCGGCGGCTGTCATGGCAATCACAGTTGGCAAATATTCGGCGGGAATCAAAGTGGGCAGTGCATTCTGTTCCCCCAGGCTACACGCGGTTAATACAATCAGCGCCCATAACATCGGTAATCCGCGTCTACGCATCGTTACCCCGATGTATATTCTTCAATGATATCCAAGAGATCTTTGGTCAACAGTGGCTTCGCGTGATACGCCTGCGCCCCTGCAGCCAGCGCCCGGTTGGCAAAAACATCATGGCTGGCAGAAACCATCACCATAGGGATTTCAAGAGCGGTTTCATTGGAGCGCAAATGTTCGAGCAGCTCAAATCCATTCATGTCGGGCAAATTATGATCCACAATAATCAAATCGACTGAATTATTTCGCGCCAATTCTATGGCCCCCATACCGCAATCGGCCACAATTGCCTGATGCCCAAAATAGGAAACGATTTTTTCGTACGTTTCAAGGGTAAGTTGATCGTCATCCACAAACAGAACACGCGCCATAATCCACCTGTGATAGTTTGGTTAAATATTTACGATTCTACCATGAAGGAGAAATTCAAACGTGGATTTTGAGCGGGTCCGCCCCGCAGAGGGGGGGCTACACTCAAAGGTGTGTGAACAAAAAAAGCAGCCCCGGCGAAAATCGGACGAGGCTGCTCCTATTAGGTCATTCTGAGACCCCGTAGGGGTCGAAGAATCCATGATAACTTGGCAGGGATTCTTCGTCGCTTCGCTCCTCAGAATGACATATCAAGACCACTACAAGCCGTAAATTTCGCTGTATTTGGTGGTGAGATAGCGCAGATACGGCGCGGGGTCAATCTTCGAGCCGGTGACGCGCTGTACCAATTCTTGCGGTTTGTATTTCTTGCCATGCACATGGATATTGGAACGCATCCACTCGGTGAGATTGGCAAACTCACCGCGGCGCATCTGATCGTCGATGTCGGGCATCTCCTGGCTGAGTTTTTCCCACAATTGCGCCGAAATCAGATTGCCCAGCGCGTAGGTGGGGAAGTAGCCAAAATAGCCGCACGACCAGTGCACATCTTGCAATACGCCCTGAGCATCATTGGGCGGAGTAAGGCCGAAATATTCTTCCATGCGGCTGTTCCAGGCTGCAGGCAAATCCTTGACGGCCAGCGAACCTTCCATCAGGGCAATTTCTAACTCCAGACGCAGCATAATATGCAGGTTGTAGGTGGCTTCATCGGCTTCTACACGAATCAGCGAAGGCTCCACATAGTTGATGCCTTTATAGAAGGTGCCTAAATCCACATTGCCCAATTGTGATGGGAAAAGCTCCTGCAAGCGCGGGTAGAAATGCTCCCAAAAAGGCATTGAGCGCCCGACCAGATTCTCATAGGTGCGCGATTGTGATTCGTGTACGGCCATTGAGGCGCCATCCATCATCGGGGTGCGCTCGAAAGCCGGATTGGTGCCCATGCCATAAAGGGCGTGACCACACTCATGTAACGTGCCAAAGAGCGCCGTTGGGATGTAATTCTTATCGACGCGGGTAGTGATGCGTACATCGTTGACGCTAAAGCCGGTTGTGAAGGGGTGCGCCGATTTATCCTGGCGGCCGCGCTTCCAGTCGTAGCCATATTTTGTGATAATTTCTACGCCAAAATCCCACTGCTTTTGCTCATCATAGTCAAGATGCAAGAACGTTGAATCAACCTGCGGGCGATCAGCAATCGCTTTGATCAATTTCACCTGCTGTGGCCGCAACTGATCGAAAATCGCCTGCACTTCGGCAGTTTTCATATCGGGTTCATACACGTCCAATAGCGGATCATAGACATGCTCATACGGCGCAAAAAACTCGGCATATTGGCGGCGCAGATCAACGATTTCTTCCAGATAGGGCTGGAATTTGCCAAAATCAGATTCGGCGCGCGCTTCTTCCCAGGCGCTGTAAGCCAGAGCAACGGTTTTATAAAATTTTGCGGTATATTCAGGAGTTACTTTGGCATGGGTATCATAAAATTTTTGGACGTTTTGGATCAGGCGCGCATCATCCGAATCGGGGTCCAGTTCTTCGGCGTATTTACTCAATTTTTCAAGGCGTTTGCCAAATTTTTTCGATGTAGTTTTCGAGTGGACCAAACCCTGCAGCGTCGCAATCTGGTTGCCGCGCTGCTCGGCGCCCCCCGGCGGCATATTAACTTGCTGATCCCACTCCAGCACCATCGCTGCGGCATAGATATCAAATATTTCTGCAACGGTTTGCTTGAATTTTGCTAGTTTTTTCTCCATGAAGACTCCTCTTGGGGTAAAAAATCCCGAGAAAACGGAGGGGCAATAGTATCACCCCTCCGTTTTCTCGATTATATGATCTATACAATTTTCCAACGCAGGGGTTCATCTTTCAGGGCGGCTAACACTTCACCGGCAATATCCACTGCAGCGCGGATTTGAGCCTCCGCGGTTTGCGCGCCGAGGTGCGGCGCGGCGATCACCTGCGGATGCGCCACCAGCGCGGTCAGTCCGGGGGGCTCCTCGGCAAAAACATCCAGGGCCGCGCCCGCCACCTGACCGGCTTCCAGCGCCGAGAGCAGAGCGGTCTCGTCAATTACACCACCGCGCGCCGTACACACCAAACGCACCCCGCGCTTCATTTGCGCAAACGCTTGCCCACCAATCAAATTGCGAGTTTTCGGTGTCAGTGGTACGTGCAAAGTAATTAGATCGGCGCGAGCGTAAATCTCGGGGAGTTCCACTGGTTCTGCTCCGCGCTGGCGGATTTCATCACCGGAGAAGAAGGGGTCAAAAGCAATAATTTGCATACCAAAGGCGGCAGCGCGCTGCGCTACAGCCGCACCAATATTCCCCAGGCCAATCACACCCAAAACCTTGCCCGCCAGCTCCGTTCCCACCAGGGCTTTCTTTTCCCAACGGCCCGATTTCATGGCATGATCGGCGCGCGGCAAATGCCGTATTAACCCAAGCATCATCGCCAGGGTTTGTTCGGCCACGGCAATCGTCGTCGCCGTGGGTGAGTTGACCACAGTCACACTACCCGATTGCGCCGCGGCGAGATCAATATTATCGACGCCCACACCGGCGCGCCCGACAACTTTCAGGTTTTTACCTGCCTCAATTACTGCCGCAGTAACCTTCGTGCGGCCGCGTACCACCAGGGCATCATATGCCCCGATAACTTGCAATAATTCGTCGGGAGTGATACCCGGCTGATTGTCAACATCGGCGGCGGCTTGCAAAATTTCTGCGCCGCGGGTATCTAATTTATCGGATATAAGGACTTTGAAAGGGGACATATATTGCGCTCCAATTTGCTAAAAAAAACAGGACTTACGCACTTTCGCAAAAGAAAGCCCGAAAATAGGGATGTGTGAGGTGCGAAACACCCCACACATCCCTATTTTCGGTATATTGTTCATCGTTTTGCGTAAGTCAAAAATAATGGCACACGCCCCATATTGTACCCCTAAAGCGGTAATTCCAATGTAAATAATGCGCCACCTTGTGGGTGATTGGCAGCTGATAAATCGCCGCCGTGCGCCTGAGCCAGCTTGCGAGCAATCGAAAGCCCCAGCCCAGTGGAACCGTATGCGCTGCGGCGGGATTTTTCGGTTTTATAGAAACGCTCAAAAATATGTGGCAGCGAATTTTCGGGGATGCCAGGGCCAGAGTCGTGAACGCTAAGCGTGACTCGCTCGGGGGTGCGTGCCAATCTCACGCGGATACTACCCCCGGCGGCATAGCGCAGGGCGTTGCTCAGTAAATTATTAATAATCTGCTCGATGCGCTGCGGATCAACGGCGAAATGCACTGAATCCACATCGAGGGTGAGCGCCAACCCGGTTTGCTGCGCGCCTGCCTGGGGCTGAAAACGATTCACTACGCGCTCTACCAGGGCAGAGAAATCCACCGGGACGCGTTCCAGCGCCAATTGGCCGGAATCCGCCAGAGCCAGGGTTCGTAAATCATCCACCAAACGCGTGAGAATATGCGTTTGCGCTTCGATGGGTAACAAGTTTTCCTGCGTGAGTTCGTAAATGCCATCCTGCAGGGCTTCGAGATGGGCGCGCTGCACGGCCAGGGGGGTGCGCAACTCGTGGGCAATATCAGCGGTGAGGGCACGGCGGCGGTCTTCGGCCTGCTCTAAAGAGGCAGCCATGTGGTTGAAGGCCTGCCCAAGTGTAACCCATTCGTCCGCGCCCTGCAGTTCAACACGCTGACTCAGATCGCCATCAGCCATGTCGGCAGCCGCGTGGGTGAGATCGCGCACGGGGCGCAGCAGGCTATGCGCCAGCAGCAAGGCCAGCAGCAAGGCCACGCCACCCGCGATCAGCGCAGCGATCAGCGCAGCGCGATTCAACTGCTCAACGAGTTGAGTCTCGTTGTCAGTCGTGAACTGCGCCCCGCCCTCGGTCAGCAAATAGCCGACGGTTTGAAATTTATGGTGCAGGGGAATCGCGCGCTGCATTTCTTCACTGGTGGCGGTTTCGTTGGCCCAATTACCATCGGTATCAAAAATCACATTGCCATCAGAGTCGAGCAAGCGCAAATGCAGGTTCTGGCTGCCGCCGCTGGCATTATTGCCCGCGCTTGGCTGCCCGGCTCCCGCGCCGCGGCCAGAGTTGCCGTGCTGCGTGGCGCTGATGGTTCTACCCACCCCCTGCCAACTTCCCATTTCCTGATAATAGCTTTCCAAATCTTCCACGAGTGGGGCAACCCCCGCCGCGCCGCCGCGAAACATAAAGTTGCGCACAGCCTCGGCGGTATTCAGGCGCACAATCACCACCAGGCTGAGCGTGGCAATGAGCACAACAAGAGCAAAGGAAAGGATGAGGCGCAGACGCATGGTTTATTTATTGCCTCGCAAAACGATACCCCACCCCAAACACAGTTTCAATATAGCGCGGGGCTTTTGGGTCAGGCTCCAGCTTGGCGCGCAAGTTTTTAATATGAGCATCAATGGTGCGCTCGTAGCCCTCGTAGGCTGCACCTTGCGAAGCTTCGAGTAATTGCATACGCGAATAGGCGCGCCCCGGCTGGGCGACCAGAGCAACCAGAAGATCAAATTCGGTGGGGGTGAGTTCGATGGGAATCCCGGCCTGATGAACAGTATGCGCATCGAGGTCAATTTGAATATCGGCGACGGTCAGCACCTGGCTCGGGATGGGTTCTGCTACCGCGCGGCGTAACACAGCCCGCACTTTGGCAACCACCAGCCGCGGTGAATAGGGTTTGGCGATGTAATCATCGGCGCCCAACTCCAATCCGATGAGTTGATCCATCTCTTCGACGCGCGCCGTCAGCATGATGATCGGGGTATCGGCCTTGCGGCGAATTTCACGCGCTACATCCAGGCCATCCATACCGGGCAGGTTGAGATCAAGCAGCACCAGATCGGGCTTTTGCTGCTCCCAGGCGGTCAGGCCGCTATCGCCGCGGTAAGCAGTAATCACGTCAAAGTTGGATTTCTCCAAATAGGAGCGCAGCACTTTGACCAGTTCGGGTTCATCTTCGATAATCAGAATTTTGGGCATGTCCAGGGGTTGAAAGTCTACAGGTTGGAAAGTTGTGATTTGTTATTGATTGATTATAACGCACCGAAATACAGCATATCGCATGGATGTGCAAATCTGATGAAGACGGTATGTAGATTTGATGAAGGCAACCCAAAAGACCCCCGATTTTTTTTCATCGGAGGTCTTTTGGGTCAAGTAACGCAAGTAGATCAGCGTTTTAGCATAACAAATTCAATAGCAGCGTTGCTACCATTATTGCCGTGGCCAGTTTCGGCTAATTGGTATCCATAGGGATCCATTGCTGATAAGGCGTAAAAATCATCATCGTCATTGGTAACATAGCTGTAGATGCTCGCAAAATATGCCGTCCGACCCGCCGAAGGCAAATCAAAATAGTTTTCGATGCTGTTATTATTGTACAGATTAACAGCATCAATCGCGATCAACGCATCGCCAAGAGGCTTAAAAACCGCTATTTGTCCCTTAATATAACTGCCATCATTCCCATTCCAGGCATTTACTTTATAGTCAAATGCGCTGGTTGAATCATTTGGATAGATCGAGAAGGAAAAATCATCATCGGTATTGGTTTCATAGATATTCACCGCAATAACAATCGCATCACCAGGTGAATAATCAAGGGCATAGACTCCATTACTATTGTTGGTTATGGTAAATTCAGCATAGTCAACCAAATCAAAATCATCCAGGCTGATAAGTATTGCCGTTGCGCCTATTTGCGTATTATTTCCGCTATCATAATTTGACGATAAAGTAAAAGTAGCTTGCTGCCGGGTATTATCAAACTCCCACGTACAAGACCAGGAAACATCATCTTCACCATTGGGAAGATAAGCGTCAATTGGACACATTGCCAAAAAGCGGGAAGCGTTCAATGGGTATGGAATTGTCACCCTATCCCTTTTATCGTAAGAAGTTACTTCTAAATCGCCAACATTAAAACCCGGGCCAGGACTGTAAAAAGCATTATCAAAGGGACCTAAACCTTCTCTAGTGCCAGAAACAGGCTCCGGATCGATCACATCGGGCAGCCCACTACCGGCAAAAACCGGGGTGGCAACCATCATTAAATACGAAATGATGACGAACAGTTTCCAGATACGCTTTGTAATCACTTAAGGCTCCTTTATGGCTCAAGACGATATGTAGACATTATGCACACACTAACTCTAATTACAATCCCTACTGTGGTACCACCCAAGACAACCGATATTCGGAAATCATTTCCAGGCGCATCAAGTATACTTAATAGCATTGTAAACAACACTATTCCCCCACAGGAGTTTTTCGGCTATGAGTTCGTCACAATCACAGGTAATCGTTAATCGCAATATCCTCGAGATGGAATATGCTGTACGCGGGCCAATTCCGCAGCGCGCCGCGGCAATGCAACAACAGGGGCAGAATATCATCCCCTGCAATATTGGTAATCCGCAAGCATTGGGGCAATCGCCTTTAACCTATTACCGTCAGGTACTCAGTTTGGTCGAAGAACCATCGAAAATTGCGCGCGAACGACAGATTAAAGATTTATTTGAGGAAACGCCGCACAGCCAGCTCAAAGAAGACGATTTCATCTCGGAGTATGTGCTTGGCATCAGCGAGAAAATTCTCGCGCAAAGCCGCACCGGAACCGGGGCCTATACCGAGAGCAAGGGTTTTCGCTTCATCCGTGAGGCGATTGCCAAATTTATAGACCAGCGCGATGATCATACCGGCGAGCTACGCACCAACACTGAGCATATCTTCCTCACCGATGGGGCCAGCGATGCCGCCAAGCGCGTACTCAACCTGTTGATTGCGGAGAAAAACGATGGGATTATGATTCCTATCCCGCAATATCCGCTTTACTCGGCCAGCATCAAGCTGTTCGGCGGGGTGCAGGTTAATTACTACCCGGATGAGGACAACGATTGGACCCTGAGCCGCGCCGAACTGGAAGCCTCGCTCGAAAAAGCGCAAAGCGATGGCGTGAATGTCAAAGCGATGGTGGTTATCAACCCTGGCAACCCGACCGGAGCCATTTTGGACGCGCAGAGTATTGCCGATGTGATTGATTTCGCCAAAGCACATCATCTTGCCATCATTGCCGACGAAGTTTATCAAGACAATGTGTATGGCGGCGAGTTCATCTCGTTTGCCAAAGCCCTGGGCGCGGCTACTGTGCCGCTCTTCAGCCTGCACAGCATCTCGAAGGGTTTCTTCGGCGAGTGCGGCCATCGCGGTGGGTATCTTGAGGTGCGTAATCCCCCCCAGGTGGCAGGCACCAACCTGAATTTTATCGATCTGCTACTTAAGCAGGCTTCGGTTAGTTTATGCGCCAACACCGCGGGGCAAATCCTGACCTATCTCATGGTCAGCCCCCCCGAGCAGGGCAGCCGCCCACACCGGCTTTTTACCCAAGAGAGAGAGAAAATTCTGGCCGAACTGCATGAAAAAGCCACCCTGATCCGCTCTGCTTTTAATCAAATGGATGGCGTGGAGTGTTTTGGCAAAACCGGGGCGATGTATCTTTTCCCGCGGCTGAACAAACTGCCCGCGGGCAAAAACGACTATGACTATTGCATGGCGTTGCTCGAAGAGACCGGGCTGGTGACGGTCAACGGCTCCGGATTTGGGCAAAAAGAAGGCACATACCACCTGCGAATTGCATTTTTACCGCCCAAAGAACTACTGGCAGAAGTATTACCGCAGTGGATTGCGTTCCACAATCAATTTGTGGCGATATAAATTTTTAGCACGAATTTTGCCTGAAATTCACCCAGGTATTCGTGTTATTTGAGTCATTCGTTCCTACTCTTGATGGCTGCAAGATTAACCTTTAGCATTTCTTCATTTTCATGTCAAATCAACAACGCTGCACTACCCTTCTTATTCGTATCTTTTGGTTCGGCGTGTTACTCTTCGTCATCAACGCCTGTACACGCACGCAAGTAACTCGACCTGAAACGCTGACGGTCCCCGCCATCAGCAGCACCCCATCTCTGACGCCTGTACCAACACTGACCGTAACCCCCAGCCCAACACCGACGCCGACACCAACCGCCCAGCCCTTCGCTGTGGAAGGTTCGCCGCGCGCATACACACTTTTTGATCCCGCTTTTCAGTCTGGCGCGGCCTGTGGATGGGTAGACACCTTTGACTATCCCCTTGACCCGCCTGACGGTGCAACTGCTTCTGGCGGGCGAGATTTTGGGCGCTACCGCGAACGCTATGACAAGTTCCACGCCGGAGAAGACTGGCGTTTCGTTGACGGTGATAACTTCGGCCAACCCGTGTATGCCATCGGCCACGGCGAAGTCACCTATGCTGAATCTGAAGGATGGGGCGCCGATAAGGGCGTAGTGATTGTGCGGCATACTTTCCCCAATGGACGCAAAGTGCTCTCGTTTTACGGACACCTTGACCCACCCAGTGTTACCCTGAACCCCGGCGATTGTATTACGCGCGGTCAAATTATCGGGCAAATTGGCCGCCCACGCACCCCGCCACACCTGCATTTCGAAATCCGCGCCCATTTGCCCTATACCCCCGGCGGCGGCTACTGGTCTACGGATCCGGCCCAATCAGGTTGGTTGCCCCCCTCACAGACCATCGCCGCCTATCGCCTGCAGGTCTCTCCGGGCACACAATGGTATCGTTCAACCGATGAAAGCAGCCAATTTGTATACGTGCTGGACGAAAATCAACTGATATTGGCCGAAGGCGATCAATTGGTGGGGCTGGATTTGGAAAATGGGACGCAAATTTGGTCTTTGAGTTTTGATGAAGTACTCAAACAGGTGCAAACAGACACGGCGGGAAACTGGCTCTATGCCGTGGAATTGCCAAACCAACTCCGAGCGTATCAAATGAATACCGAACCGCTTCTCGTCTGGGAGCGCGAGCTTTCGTCGGCGCTGCAACTCAGCCTGATGCCCCTGCCCGGCGGCGGCATTCTCGTCAGCGACGCGCAAGGCGGCATGACCGCCATCTCGACAACGGGCGAAACCATGTGGCGAGAACCCGACGCTACCGGCATCACGAACTGGATTCACTTCAAGGATACGCTCATCTTCACCACGAATACCACCTTGTGGGCTGGCAACGCCGAAGGCGCGGTCATCTGGGAAGAAGCCCCAACGGGCATCCCCGTCGCCGCGGGCAACCAGTTGTGGCTCTATGCCGCAGATGGCATTTATCGCCTTGATATTGAACAGCGCACCGCCCAGCACGTCTACACCCTATCCGCCGGATTCGCCAATCAGCGCGCCGCGTTGGGGTTATCCAATGGAGGCCTGTTGCTGGCCCACACCGATACCCATGACCGCCGCCTGCTTTCCCTAAACGCCAATGGAAGCCTGGTCTGGGAATATTCGATCTCCGGGCTGGTTGAAGGCACACCGGAAATATTCACGCTGAATGGTGAAATCTATGCCTTGTTCGCCCCCACTAACGGCGCGGCAGGAAGCTACAACGAGATTAGTGTTTTTTGGATTGACCCAAACAACGGCGAAATGCTGCGCATTTTTCAGAGCGGCAGCCGCAACAATAATCCCCTAACGACCTGGGCTATCCCGATTCGCGATCGTCAATTACTCATCCATATCGAAGGCGCAGGAATGCTGCTTTTTGATCCCCAGGCTGCCCGGCAGCGGATGGAAAATTAGAAAGAGATACCTTATGCAAGCTACAAACTCCCCCACCATCAGCACCAACGGCGTAGTACGCCCGACCTTGGTTGAGGTTAACCTAGGCCGTCTGAGCGAGAATTTTCGCGCCATCCGGCAAAAGACCGCCCCGGCAAAAATTATGCCCATTCTCAAAGCCAATGCTTACGGGCACGGCATTGTCGAAGTCGCCCAACATCTCGAAACACTCGGCGCAGACTATTTTGGCGTAGCTGTTCTGGAAGAAGGAATTCTGTTGCGCGAACATGGCATCCGCACCCCAATTCTGATCCTGGGGGGCATACTGGGGAATCAGGTTCCGTATTTCATCCAACACGATCTGACGCTCACCGCTTCTTCGATTGAAAAACTGTGCCAGGTTGATCAGGTCGCCGCACAAATGGGCGTGAAGGCCAAAGTCCACCTGAAAATTGATACGGGCATGGAACGGATTGGCGTGCATTATTACAGCGCCGAAAGTTTCCTGGAGAAAAGCCTGAGTTGTGAGCATCTCAACATCGAGGGCATCTTTTCCCACTTTGCCAATTCGGATGCTGCCGATCTGAGTCACGCCCACTTACAACTCGAACGCTTTCAGGAAGTTTTGTATGTTTACGAGAAACGTTCACTCCCCACGCCACCGCTGCGGCATATGGCCAACTCCGGGGGTATTTTGCAGTTGCCCGAGGCCTACTTCGATATGGTGCGCCCCGGCATTTTGCTCTACGGCGTATATCCCTCGCCGGAAGTCAAACGCAGTGTCCAGGTGAAACCCGCCCTGAGCTGGAAATCGCGCGTGGTGTATTTCAAAGTCATCCAGCCCAACCATCCTGTCGGATACGGCTCTGCCTGGCAAAGCGACCATCCAGTGCGCGGCGTGACCGTTCCGGTAGGCTATGGCGACGGATATTTCCGCAGCATGTCGCACAAGGCGCAGGTACTCATCGGGGGGAAGCGCTACCCGGTTGTGGGGCGAATTTCGATGGATCAGATTGTGGTCAATATCGAGGGAGATAGCGCCTTCAACGACGATGAAGTGGTGTTGATCGGCGAAATGGGTAGCGAATCCATCACCGCGGAGAATCTCGCCGTATGGGCGGATACGATCCCCTATGAAATCCTGACCAACATCAATACGCGCGTCCCGCGAGTGTATATTCGTTAGCAGGAGACAGTCACATGATCCGTGACTGTCTCCTTGCTCGCATTACTCCTGGCTAAAAAATTCGGCCAACAAGGCAATATAATCATCCGCCGCGTTCAAATAGGGGAAATGCCCCACGGCGTGCAGGATGCGAACTTCTGCATCGGGATACGCGGCTTTCAATTGCTCTCGCAGCGCTTCTTCCACCAGCGGGTCATTATCGGCTTCGATAATCAGCACCGGGATGCCCAACGCGGCAACATCGGGCGCAGTAAAGGGATCAACCACGCCGTGAAAACGTCCCACCACCTGCGCCTTGCTCATACGCCCATACGACTGCTCGAGCATATAGGCCAGCACCAACTCCGAATTGCCCGCAGCCGGATACACACTGCCATAGAAACTACTGCGCAACACATCAATCACCAACCATTCGGGCAGGTAAGGAAGCAGCGCGCCGATAGTTTTGTTTTTCTCGGCGATAATTTCATTGGGAGGAAAGGTATTGGCGAAAACTGCCCGGCGGACTCGCTCGGGGTGGGTAGCCACCAAATATTGGGCCAAATACCCCCCGAGGGAGGATCCCACCAAATTCGTCTGCTCCACTCCGAGTTGATCCAGCACCGCCAGCGCGCCGCGGCTCATGGCGGCTAGATCATCCGCCGGGGGGTAGGTCACAGCCACAACACGGTAACGATCACTCAGCGCGTTCATCGGACGCCACCAAATATCTGCCGCGCCAGTCATGCCGTGGAGGAAAAGAATCGTCTCGTCCCCCTGCCCAAAGGCGATATATTCCCAGGGCTGGCCGTCCACCTCGATAGTCTGGGGCGGATGCTCATCCCGAAAGGCGAGGAACTGCGCGGTGAGTTCAGGCTCAACCTTATCGGCAAGCTCGCGGAACGATTTCTGCGGCACCGGCCAGAGATACACAGCCAATACGATTACCAACAGGGCCAGCGAAATGATCCACTTCAATTTTTTACGCATCATAAGCTCCTCAACAATAGTGCCAACGGATAAAATTTTGGCGTTATAATGAATCGTGTATTTGATTATGCCATGCTTTTCAGGTTGAACATACTCGATTTCTCACATAGGCCACGTCACAAAGCGCAATTGAATTAATTGTCATTTCGAGTAAAGCGAGAAATCCCTGCACACTGCATTCACCACATCTGCATGGGCAGACAACCCCGCTTTTCAGAGATTCATCACTTCGTTCGGAATGACATCCAAGAAAGAATATTCAAAATCACAACCCGATTTTCCTGATTCTACCCATGAATAACTCTTCTTCTGAACTCACCTTGCACGACCGCCCGATTGTATTCTGGCTCTTTGGCGCGTCCATGCTGGCCGGAGCTGTTTATTCTTTTACCCGCGCCCCGGCACAATGGCTTCTGATTAGCATTTTAGCGTTATTCGGTCTGGGTTTGTTGATGATGCCCAGCGTGAGCGTCAGCGCCGACCGCATCACGCGCACGCTGACCATCTCCCGCCACTCACTCATCCGTAAATCACAGCAAAAAATCGCTTTTAGGGAGATTACCGGAATCTCGGTAAGTTATCAACTGGATCGTGAAGATCGCAGCCGCACTTATCGGGTAGAAATTTCCTTGCACAACGGCGAAATCGTCCCGCTGCGCAGCGCCTATACCAGTGGGCATAAGCGCAAAGATGAGCAGGCGCAACAACTGCGCGCCATTGTGGGCATCGGCGAGGGAGGTGCGGGGACGTTACCCCAGGCTTTTGATGCGGCAAATTTACAGCGTCAACTTCAACAGCAGCAGGAAGAAATTACCGGCGAGCAAGGGATTGAAAATATCACCCGCGGCGTCCGCTGGAGCTTTGAAACCCTGGCTTTCAGTAGTATGCCGCTCAGTCACTGGCGCTCCCCCGATTTTCATCTGCAAGACTCATTTCTATTTCTGGCGCAAAAGACCCCCGAACAGGATTTGCTGCCCAACTGGCTGCAATCGGCGACCAACCTGCTCTTCAAACAATCCATGCTCGTCTACGGGTTTGGTGAGGGGGATAGCCCGGATATTGCCACTGCCACGCCGATTGAACTACCAGAGCGACTGAAACCTTATTTTCTGGCCTATGGGGATGAACCAGACCGCGCGGAGCAGCTTCTCAATACCTGGGTGATTTCACCACTGGTTGAATGGGCGCACAAATACCCACTGACTCAAAAAAATGTCGGCAGCCAGATTGTGCTGCATATCGGGCCAAAGGGTCTCTCGCTGCGCACGGTAGGGCTGGCTAACCCCGACTATCTGGATGAACTGACCGCGCTGGGGGTGGAGTTGGTACGCGCTCTGGGTGGTGGAAAGCCGAGTTAGTTTCCTCCCGCCAGTAACTTGATGCGCTCCCAGGGTTTGTAATCGCCTTCTTCGGCCATCAAATTTCGCAACTCATAAATCTGATCGCGCAGCGCAGCCGCTTTCTCAAACTCCAGGTTTTGGGCGGCTTGCTTCATGCTGGTCTCCAGATCGGCCAGGATGCTACGCATTTCATCTTGCGGAAGTTTCGCAGCAACCCCATCTACGCTATATTCGGCTTGCGGCTCGGCGATGGCATGGGCGCGCACGCGGTCGGTGATGTCGCGAATATCCTTGATTATGCTCACCGGCTGGATATTGTGCGCTTCGTTATAAGCCACCTGTTTTTCGCGGCGGCGGTTGGTTTCGTCAATGGCAGCGCGCATGGCGTCGGTGATTTTGTCGGCATACATGATAACTTTGCCATCCAGATGGCGGGCGGCGCGGCCGATGGTCTGGATGAGAGCGGTGGCTGAGCGCAGAAATCCGGCTTTGTCGGCATCGAGAATCGCCACCAGCGAGACTTCGGGGAGGTCTAACCCTTCACGGAGCAGGTTAATCCCCACCACCACGTCGAACACCCCCAGGCGCAGGTCCCGCAGAATCCCCACCCGTTCAAGCGTTTCCACCTCGGAGTGCAGATAATGCACCTTGATGCCCATTTCCATTAAATAATCCGCCAAATCTTCCGACATGCGTTTGGTCAGCGTCGTGACAATGACGCGTTGGCCGACTTCAAGGCGTTTATGAATCTCGCCCAGCAGATCATCCACTTGCCCCTGAATGGGGCGAATTTCAATTTCGGGGTCGACCAGCCCGGTGGGGCGGATGATCTGGTCAACGACCTGATCGGCCGCGTCCATCTCATAGGGGCCGGGGGTGGCCGTGGTGTAAATGGTGTAGCCCATGCGAGATTTGAACTCATCGAATTGCAGCGGGCGATTATCGAGCGCCGAGGGCAGGCGGAAGCCATAATCAATCAGGGTAGTCTTGCGGGCGCGATCGCCGTTGTACATGCCGCGAATTTGGGGCACAGTCATGTGCGATTCGTCAATGATGAGCAGATAATCATCGGGGAAATAGTCCACCAACGTCCAGGGAGGGGAACCGGCGGGGCGCTGATCAAGGTGGCGCGAGTAATTCTCGATGCCGGAGCAGTAACCAACCTCGCGCAGCATCTCTAAATCGTAGCGGGCGCGCTGCTCGATGCGCTGGGCCTCGAGGAGTTGCTCGGTATCCTTGAAGTGTTGGATACGCGCTGCGAGTTCGGCTTCAATATCCGTGATGGCCTGTTTGGTTTTGTCTTCCTCGGCGATGAAGTGCTTGGCCGGGTAGACATCCACACTATCCATCTGGCGGCGCAGTTCGCCGGTGAGATAATCGACTTCACTGATGCGCTCGATTTCGTCGCCCCAAAAGCTGACGCGGTAGACCCAGCGATCTTCGTAGGCGGGGGCAATTTCGAGGGTATCGCCGCGCACGCGGAAGGTTCCTGGGCGAAGTTCGATATCGTTGCGGGAATATTGACTCTCCACCAGACGGCGCAGCAAAGTTGTTCGCCGCCAGCTTTTGCCCACTTCGAGATTGATGACAACTTTGCCGTAAGCTTCCGGATTGCCCAAACCGTAGATACACGAAACGGAGGCCAAAATAATGACATCTTTGCGCGACATCAATGCGGTGGTGGCCGCCAGGCGCAGGCGTTCAATCTCTTCGTTGATGTCGGTCTCTTTTTCGATGTAGAGATCGTGCCGCGGCACATAGGCTTCGGGCTGGTAGTAGTCGTAGTAGGAAACGAAATATTCCACCGCGTTCTCGGGGAAGAATTCCTTGAACTCGGCGTAGAGTTGGGCGACAAGCGTTTTGTTGTGGGCGATGATGAGGGTCGGCTTGTTAAAGTAGGCGATGATATTCGCCATGGTGAAAGTTTTGCCGGTTCCGGTCGCGCCCAGCAAGACCTGGTTGCGATTTCCTTTTTCAAGGCCATTTATCAATTGGGCGATAGCTTCGGGCTGATCGCCTGTGGGTTGGAAGGGAGCGTGCAGTTGGAAGGTCATATTTGAGTTGGAAGTTGAAGGTTGAAGGTTGAAAGTTGGATGTATTATACGAACAAAAGTTCGAGTTGTGAGGAGTAGTGAATAAGGAAACCAGGAAACCAAGAAAAAATTCCTGTATTCCTGGTTTCCTTATAGAAACTAAATGAGTTTTATAAATGTACCAGCCGCGCCCGGCGGATTTCGGGTTCGCTTTCGAATTCGGCGCGCAGGGTCGCGGGAACAGGATCGTCGATGTTGATAAAAGAAACCGCCTGGCCCCCAGGTCGTTCGCGCCCATAGCGCCATTGGGCCACATTTATTTTGCCGCGTCCCAGGCGATCCCCCACCTTGCCGATCACGCCAGGGATATCATCATTCTCTAAAATCAGCACATAGCCCTCGGGGTAGGCATCCACTTCAAACTGATCATACTGCACCAGCCGCGCTTCACCATTGCCAAATAACACCCCCGCCACGATGCGTTCGCCGCCCTCCCAATAAATTTTGCAGGCAATCAGGTTGGGATAATCGGCCTGATCGACCAGACCTTTGACCTGCGCCGTAGTAATGCCCTGCTCGTGGGCCAACATCGGGGCAGAAACCCAGTTGACAGTGCAACAATCCACCGGACGCAGCAAGCCTTTGAGCAACACAGCCGCCACCGGGCGGATCAACCCGTCCAATCCTTCACCGAGCAACTCTACTTCAATGCGCGTAATCCAGCCATCGGCCAATTGTCCCTGCAACTTCCCCAACTTCGAGGCCAGATGAATATACGGCCTGACAGCATGATAGGGCGTTTCGGGCGTGAATGGCAAATTGACTACGTTGCGATAATCTTCGCCGCGCAGCGCCGCCAGGGTATCTTCAGCAATTTGAACAGAAGTCTGACGCTGGGATTCAACCGTATTCTCGCCCAAATGGGGCGTGACCAAAACTTTGGGATGCAGGCGCAGCGGCGCGTCGGGTGGGGGTGGTTCGACCGAAAATTGGTCAAGCGCCGCCCCGGCGAGGGTACCATTCTCGAGGGTCTGCACCAAAGCGGTTTCATCGATCAGGCCGGGATGCGTGCAGTTAATCAGATAACTGCCGGATTTCATCTGCGTAAAGGCATCCGCATCCATGATGGCATGAGTCTGTGCCGAGTAGGCCGTATGCAGGCTGAGAATATCGGCCCGCGCCAATAATTCGGGGAAGTTGACAATCTCGACGCCCTGCTGACGTGCGAAGGAAAGATCGATATACGGGTCATAGACCAGCACATTGATGTCAAAAGCCTGAGCACGGATGGCTACAGCGCGCCCGGTTTGCCCAAAGCCAATAATCCCCAGGGTTTTCCCGGCCAGCAAGAAACCGCGCATTTCATGCCGCGGCCACTCTCCACGGCGCATGGCATTATGCCCGGCGGGGATACTGCGTGCCAGCGAGAGCAACAAGCCAAAGGTATGTTCGACGACCGCGGTGACATTGACATCGGGCACGTTCAACACCAGAATGCCGCGGTGCGTAGCAGCCTCAACGTCAATATTTTCGATGCGTTCTCCGGCGCGGGCAATCACTTGCAGCTTTTGAGCCGCGGCGAGGAATTCTGCATCAACGCGGGTGGAGGCACGCACAATCACGGCATCGGCTTCGGGGAGCGCGGCCAATATCTCGGCGCGGGTTTCAAACGGCCCGCTGATGATGACATCGTCAACGGCGTGTAAAATAGCACGTCCGGGGGAGTCGAGTTGGTCAGTGATGAGAATGTGGAAGGTCATAAGTATCTCAAGGCATTAACGCAAAGTCGCTAAGACACCAGGACACAAAGAAAAATATATCAAAGCTTTGCGTCGCCTGTGCCCTTAGGGTATTGTTCCTTTGCGTCGTTGCGTTATAGTTTTTACCGCTTCAGCGCGTGCAAAAACGCGGCGCGGGTTTCGGGGTTGCGGAAGGTGACTTCATCGGTATAGATACGCTGCAAACCATCGGCCCACAGGAGGGCAGTCTGGGATGTATTGCCCAATTGACCCAATGCCAACGGCAGGATGGGGGCAAGTGTTAGGGTATGGATGTAGACGGGTGACTCATCAGCGATACGCTGGCGAAAGGCCGCCCCGCCAAAGCCAACGAACAAATCGACATCGTATTGCACTTCCATATCTGAGAGGCCGTCACCGACCATCAACACGCGTCCGGGGTAGGCGGCGCGGATACGGGCTACGATCTGATTCTTGCCACCCATCATCGTCAGCGGATTGGCTTCGATATCCATATACTGAGCGCGGGGATTGCGGCCGCCGGGATGCTCCCAATAGCGCCACCACGGCCCAGAAAGCTGATCGTATTCCATATCTACGGCAAAAATCTGCTCGCGCGGCACACCCAGCCAGACGCCGAAATCGCGCACCGGCTCGATCAATCCGCCACTGACGATGAAGACTTTAACGCCCGATGTTTGCAGTGCGTCGATTACAGCTTTCGCATCAGGAATCACGGTTTCGCGGTAAAGCTGGGCAATATGTTGCACCTGTGCCTGGGTGGGGTTGGCCGTCACCAGGCGATGACCGTAGACCGCTTCGAGGGGAATATCGCCTTCCATCGCTTTTTTGGTTAGCAAAGCGACATCGTGCTCGTGGCCGGTCATACGGGCGAGTTCGTCAATGCCCTCAATAGTGCTGAGGGTGCTGTCGCAATCAAAAACGACAATATTGGAAATGGGCCAAATGGGAGGAGGGTTCATAGTTAATGATGAATTGTGAATGCAGAATGTCGGTTTCTATTCTGCATTCATCATTTTGCACTCTGCATTTTTTAAGGCTTCAATACCAAAGTGTGCTGTGAGGCTTCGTCCACCTGCGCCCGTGTCCACAGCATGGGGTGGTACTCAACATTCAGCCAGAGTTCGGCGAGATCGTCATAATGCGGGCTGGCAAGCTGACCCGATTGTCCGGGCGGGTGCATCGAGAGCGATTGGCTCAGGTCTTTCATATCAACAATCTGGCGGAAAGTGGGCGACCAGGCGCGGTTGTTGTAGGGAGCGCCGGGAGCCATAGCCGTCTGGCAGGGAGTGTCGGCGTCGCCACCAATTGCATAGGGGCCGCGGTTGAAGGCCTGATCGAGGGGTTTCTGCGCTCCGAGGGGATGCTCAAAATTGACCTTATGGAAATTGCCCCAAGCCCAGTCGCTTTCGTCGGGGCCGAGAGTTTCTCGCAACCAGGCAATCGCTTCTGCCAAACTGCGCCCAACCCAGTTTTCGTATCCACCAGCCTGCTGCACCCACCACGAGTCGGGGTTGGCGAGCATACGCAGCAGCACAACCGTATCGTGGCCGAAAAATTCATTGGAATGCATCAACAACGGATGGAAGCCCTCGCCCATGACGCGCGTGGAAAGTTCCGCACCCAGGCCGGGAACAAACAGATTGCGCACCAGGGTGTAGCGCACGACTTCATATACCGCACCGCCAACGCTCTCCGGGGCGAGAATTCCATCCCATGCAGATAACAACTCAAGAGTACGCGTCGCATCCCCCCCTTCGGGAACAGGGAAATCTTTGAGCCGCGCTTGGAGTTCGATCCCCGGCAAGCAAGTGAAATCCCGATGGAAACGGGCGTGATCCTGCAAACTGAGTTGATCCTGCCCCTCAATGAGGTCCGACAACCGCCGGGCGCGGTAGCCGTTCATCCAGACATTGCCGAGAAAATGAGGGTAGTCATCGGGGACAACTTTGTGATTGCAGGTGACGAGATAGCCTTGCTCGGGGTTGAGGGCGTGGGGCATCGCCTCAAATGGCACTTCGCCCACCCATTCGAATTCGCCCGTCCAACCCGGCGCGGGGGTGCTGCCATCGCCTTTGGCGCGCACCGGCACGCGCCCGCTGGCCCAATAGCCAATATTATTCTCAACATCCGCGTAAGCTACATTGAGTTGCGGGGCTTCAATGCAGCGCATGGCTTCGACAAAATCATCCCAGCCGCGAGCTGTGTTGAGGCGCAGCCAACCCTCGAGAGCGGGAACCGGCTGCAAAGCCATCGACTGCACGGCAACTTTTTGCGCCGGGTAGCCGACCACATCCGAGATGATTGGCCCGTGGCGGGTGACGATGACGCGCTCAATATGCGTCTCTTTGCGCCCTTTGACGCGGATCGGCTCCTCGATGATTTCGGCAGCATGCCATTCATCTTTGTACAGATAGCGGTTTTCGGCATCCAACTGCTCGATATACAGGTCTTCGGCATCGATGAAGGCTAACGTCATGCCCCAGGCAATGCGCTCGTTGTGGCCGACAAGTATCATCGGTACACCCGGCAGGCTAACCCCGGTGACGTGAAAATCGGGGGCGTGCAGGTGAGTTTCGTACCACAGGGAGGGCATACTGACCGCCAGGTGCATGTCGTTGCTCAAGACAGCTCCGCCGGTAGCGCTGCGACGCGGCGAAACGGCCCAGGCATTACTGCCCTTGCCGCGGTCGAGAAACGGGCTGGGGATTTTGCGCAGCAGGCCATCGGGGTCGAGGGCATTGAATTCGATACCCTGTGGCAACGTCAGAGGGTTGCCCGCCGGGAAATGAATCTCCAACTCGGCGGCGTGTTCCGGGCCAACTTTTTCGACGATCTCAGCCCGTAAAATTTCACCCTGCCAGGCATGGGAGAGCTGCCAGATCATCACACGCGCAAACTGGGCGCTCTCTTCGGGCTGCCAGGGGGCAGGTTTATGCCCCAGCAAAGTGAACTCCACCGGCAGTTTGGATTTGGGATGCGCCATAAAGGCGTTCACGCCCGCAGCGTAGGCCGTGAGAGCGTCTTTGACATCGGGCGCGCCGCGCTCGAAATCAACGCGGCCCAGGCGGGCAAATCCGAAAGTACGGATAGCGCGGTCGGTATCAAAGGCTATTTCGCCAAACAATTCGCTGAGCGTGCCCTGCGCCGTGCGTCGATTGAGTTCCATCTGGAAGAGACGATCCTGTGCGTGGGCAAATCCCTGGGCGAAGAACAGGTCGGCGCGGTTTTCGGCGTAGATGTGGGGAATGCCCCAACGGTCGCGAATAATCTCGACGGGAGCCGTCAGGCCTTGAAGGGTCAGCGTGCCATCCGTTTGGGGTAGGCGGGCGCGGCTCATCGGCGTGAGAATCAAACGAGCTAACGATCCGAGGAATGTTTTTTTTGCGGGCATGGTAACTCCAGGCAAATGCAGAATGCAGAAGGATAAACACTTGTACCTGCGGTGCCAAGTGCAGGTGTGATGAACATTCTGCATTCCGCATTCATCATTCTGCGTTTGTCTCTGCAATTGTAACCGAATTACGCGCTTCCTTTGGGGGTTGGGTATAATTACCCCTGTTATCCAATTGCCAGATTCCCAATCCCTGAGGTTTTTATGACTACTCCCCTTGTTGAATGTGTACCCAATTTCTCCGAAGGCCGCCGCCCGGAGGTGATTCAGGCGATTTCTGATTCAATTGCCGCTGTGAACGACGTTTATGTACTCGACCATCACATGGATTCCGATCACAACCGCACCGTGATCACCTACGTGGGTTCACCTGAAGGCGTGGAAGAAGCCGCCTTCCACAGTATTGCCAAAGCCGCCGAACTCATCAATCTTGATGAGCATGAGGGCGCACATCCCCGCATTGGGGCCACGGATGTGGTGCCGTTCATCCCCATCTCCGGTGTGACCATGCAAGATTGTGTAGAAATTGCCCGCCGGGTGGGGCAGCGCGTGGGCGAAGAACTCAATATTCCCATGTATCTCTACGAAGAAGCCGCCCAACGCCCCGACCGCACCCGCCTGGAAGTCATCCGCAAGGGCGAATACGAAACCCTGAAAGAGATCATCGCCACAGACCCCTTCCGTGCGCCGGATTATGGCCCTAAAAAACTCGGTCCCGCCGGGGCGACCGTCATTGGGGCACGCGAGTTTCTCGTTGCTTACAACGTTTACCTGACCACGGACGATGTTGAGATTGCCAAGAAAATCGCCAAAACTATCCGCAACTCATCCGGCGGGCTGCGCTACGTCAAGGGTTTGGGTTTGCTGGTCGATGGCATGGCACAGGTTTCGATGAACCTGACCAATTTCCGCAAAACGCCCCTGGCCCTGGTGGTAGAGACCATCCGGCGCGAGGCACAGCGCTACGGGGTGGGTATCCGTCACAGTGAGTTGGTCGGCCTGATTCCGCAGGATGCCCTGGTCGACGCGGCCGTATGGTACACGCAGATGGATCAGTTTGAGCCGGATCAAATTCTGGAGAAAAAGTTATATGCCGCTCAACAAGTTGACCGTGGAACGTTAAACGTTCAACCTTCAACCTTTATAGACTCGCTCGCCGAAGGAAACCCCACCCCCGGGGGCGGCTCCGCCGCGGCCTATGCCGGAGCGATGGGTGCGGGGCTGGTCTCGATGGTGGCGCGGCTGACCCTGGGCAAAAAGAAATACGCCGAAGTGGAATCGCAAATGCAGGCCATCCTGGACGAATCCGAAGCCCTGCGCGCCGACCTGACCACCACTGTGGCGCGCGATGCAGCCGCCTTTGACGGCATTATGGCGGCCTTCAAGCTCGCCAAGGACGACCCCGCCCGCGAGCAGGCTATTCAGGATGCCACTCTGCACGCCGCCAAAGTGCCGCTGGAAGTGGCGGGGAAATCCCTGCGAGTAATGGAGTTGGCGCTGCAAGCGGTCAGTGTGGGCAACCTTAACGCCATCACCGATGCCGGAACTGGCGCAGCGATGGCGCAGGCTGCACTGAGCGGCGCGGGCTATAACGTGTGCATCAATATTCTAGGCTTGAACGACAAAGACATTGCCGATAATCTGGTCAACGAAGTCCAGGCCATCAAAGCAAAAGCCGCCGAGTTGCAGAAGCAAATTCGCGTGCAACTGACTGAGCGCGGCGGATTGGCGTTAGCATGAAGAAACGGTTGAAGGTTGAAGGTTGCAGGTTACAAGTTGAAAGTTACAAGTTGAAAGTTGAAAGTTGCAGGTTGCAGGTTTGGCAGATTTTTCTCGTCGTTGGTTTTCTGACGACACTGTCTGCCTGCGCGCCTACCACTGCAAATCAAGAACTGGCGACCACCGAAATTAGTTCGGTGACCGAAACCCAACCTTCAACGTTAAACCTGCAACCTTCAACACCTACCCCCAACCCCCCAACCCCAACGCTCCTCCCTCCCACGCCCACCCCGCTCCCCTGCAATGATGAATTCTGCATCCATGCGGGTCACTTTATCTTTCAGCGCCCGATCGCGCCTGATCTCGTCGATGTGGTAGACCCCTCCTATCGCTTCGGCAACACCGCCAATGGCCTGCGAAAAACCCACCACGGTGTAGAATTCGTCAACCCGCAGGGCACACCGGTGCTGGCCGCTGCCAATGGTCTGATCATCATCGCCGGAAACGATTATCAAGACCCCCTGGCTGATTTTCCCGCATTTTACGGCAACGTCGTCGTGATTGAACATACCTTCCCGGATACCCAATTACCTAATTACCTAATGCCGGTTTACACGCTCTACGGGCATCTCTCCGAGGTGCGCGCCGAAGTCGGGCAGCAGGTCAACGCCGGGGATGTGATCGGACTGGTCGGCTTCACCGGGGCAGCAATTGGCGAACATCTGCATTTCGAAGTCCGTCAGGGCGAGAACAGCTATCGAGCCACGCGCAATCCCGAACTGTGGCTGTCACCCCATCTCGATGAGTCTGAACAACCCACCGGGGCAATCGCCGGACATATCGTGGACGAATATGGTAATTCGATCTATATCCCCACCATCACCATCGAACAGATCAACCCGGCGAGCGGCGACATCCTGGCCGTTTACTACCTCGAGGGCTACGCTGACTGGACGGTCAACGGCGACGATGTGTGGGGGGAGGCCTTCGCTCTCGGCGACATCCCCGCCGGTCAGTACCGCATTAGCTTTGTGGCCCGCGGGCTGCAAAACTATACGATCGAAGTCCTGCCCGGTATGGTGACGGTGATCACTTTTGATGCGAAAAAAAATAACTAACCGCGAAGACACAAAGGCTCAAAGAAAAAAATTTCTTGGTGGCTTTGTGCCTTTGTGGTGAAAAATATTTACTCACCACAAAAAGGAAACACACTATGGGACTCAAACCTGACCACTGGATACGTAAAATGGCGCAAGAACAACGCATGATCGAACCCTTCGAGCCGGGACAAGTGCGCAACGGCGTAATTTCGTATGGCGTTTCATCCTATGGCTACGACATCCGTGTGGCCGATGAATTCAAAATTTTCACCAACGTGCATTCCGCCATCGTTGACCCCAAGAACTTTGACCCCAAATCGATGGTGGATTTTACAGGCGATGTCTGCATCATCCCCCCGAATTCATTTGCACTGGCGCGCACAATGGAATATTTCCGCATCCCGCGCGGCGTACTCACGATTTGTTTGGGCAAAAGCACCTACGCTCGCTGCGGCCTGATCGTCAACGTGACCCCCTTCGAACCCGAATGGGAGGGCTACGTCACGCTCGAAATCTCCAACACCACCCCGCTGCCCGCCAAAATTTACTCCAATGAGGGCATCGCCCAGGTTTTATTCTTCGAAGCCGATGAAGAGTGTGAAGTTTCTTATGCCGATAAAAAGGGCAAGTACCAATACCAACAATCAATTGAGTTGCCGAAGTTGTAAAAGCGCAACGCAAAGTCGCTTAGGCGCAAAGATGCCAAGAAAAAAATAACTTTGCGTCTCTGCTTCTTTGCGCCCTTATGTTAAAAAATGTGATGAACTCAGTAAATATCGCTACATTCTCGATTGTTGCCCATGCCCCCGATGAACAAGCCTGGGGCGTGGCCGTGGCCTCCAAGTTTTTGGCAGTCGGCTCGGTCGTGCCCTGGGCGCAGGTTGGCGCCGGAGCGGTTGCCACACAAGCCTTTGCCAATACATCCTTTGGGCCACGCGCCCTTACTTTGATGCAACAAGGCCAATCCGCAGAAGAAGCCTTAGCCGGATTAATCGCCGCCGATGAAGGGAGTCCACGCCGACAGGTGGGACTCGTGGACAAAGCTGGACGTTCAGCTACTTACACCGGTGTGGAATGCAAGCCCTGGGCCGGGGGCTACGCCCAAAGCGGATTCGCGGTACAGGGCAACCTGCTCGCGGGGCCAGGCGTGATCGAAGCGATGGCCGAAACCTTTGAGCGCCACAACGGGCTGCTCCCCCAAAGGCTGTACGCGGCCCTGCTGGCCGGGGACCACGCCGGGGGCGACAAACGCGGTAAACAGAGCGCCGCAATTTTGGTCGTCAAAGCTGGGGGCGGTTACGGCGGCTTCAACGACCGCTGGATCGATTACCGCGTGGATAACGCGCCGAACCCGGTGGAAGAACTCGGCGAATTGCTGCGCCTGCACACTATTCACAACGAAACCAGCGCGCGCGCGGATCAAGTGCCGCTGCAGGGCGAGATTTTGCAAAATTTACAAATTTTACTGGCTGAGCGGGGATTTTACGCGGGCGACATCCACGGTAAATACGATGCCACCACACGTCAGGCCTTAGGGCTGCTGGTCGCCTATGAAAATATCAACGACCGCACCGATCTCGAACAGGGGCGCATCGATCAAATCGCGCTGGATTTTCTATTAAAACCGCAGATAGACGCAGATAAACGCGGCTGAAATAAAAATCCGCGTCTATCTGCGGTTGCTTATATTAACCAATCCAGCTCGGAGCGAGTGATGTTAATATTACGTTTCTGTAGTTCGGCAATCAGCGCATCGGATGAAACGTCCTTGCCGGGGGCAAGCAGGCCGCGTTTTTGGATCGCGCCACTCAAGATCATCTGTGCACCGATGCTGGCGGTATAGCCCACGGTACGCTGCATGGCAAGTAGACCCGTCTCCAGGTCGCGGCGATCCACCATCTGATAGATGATTCGTTTGCGCTGCCCATTTTTGAGACCACGCACATCGATGCGGATGGCGGCAATATCGCGCTCGTCGGCGGCGTATTGCAACTGCGGAGCCAGCAGATCATGCACGAACTGCCGCGGCGATACTTGAACATCCCCCACCTGAAGCGGCTCTTCGCTCAGAAAACCTAACTCGACCATTTTTTTCCAATAAGCCGAGTGCCCCGGCCAGCGCAACGAGTAGCGCCCGGTGGAGCGGGTGGTCTCTTGGATACCGAAAACATCCAGATATTTGACCGCGTCGCCGTTGTAATAGGCTTCCATGTGGCCGATGTCTTCCACATCCACATGGTGGAGAAATTCTTTGCTGAACATCTGGCCGGGGGTCAGGCTGATGACTTGCCCATCTTTAAGCATACGCGCCGGGCGCTGGTAGGCGCCGAGCACGCCTGCAAAAGTCCAGGAGATTTTGTATTTCAGAGGGTTGTTCGCTGCCTGGGGTTCAGGAACGCCTGTTCCGTAGGCGTGCAGTTCATGAACTTCATCCAACTCGCCGATGGCGCGCCCCACCAAAACCAGATCAATGCCTGGATCAAGGCCAAACTCCGGCAGCAGAGTCAGGCCGCGGGCCGCGGCTGAACATCCCAGTTCGGCATATTCCGGCAGAGCATACGAAGTCTCCACATAATGCGCGCCACTGTCAATCGCCAGGCGTGCCATTTCCAGGCGAAAAGTTTGCGGCAGCAGGGCAATGACAACATCGCCCGCGCGCATCAACTCGCGCACGCGGGCGTGATCGCGCACATCCAACTGAACTGGGGTAATTTTGGGGCTGTTGAGTTGGCTGGCATAGCTGCGCAACGCGGCAATATTGGCATCGGCAGCGATGATGTGTGAAACTTGGACGCTATTCGCCAGATCGTGTAGAGCAGCTTTGCCCTGAAGCCCAACACCCAGCAAGAGTATTTTCATGGATAGTTCTCCTAAAATGATGAATTTTGATGAAATGTAATTTAAATTAGGCCAATTTTCCGGATTCTACCAATAGAAGTATAAAAAATTCAAAAAAATCGTGGAAGTTTTGCCTACCTGACTGTCATAATAGCTTATTTTCTTTTATAATCTTAAGGTGATATGTATTTTACATTTTTCACGTAGTAATTCCATCGTCTATTACAACATAGAAATCAACATGGAGGATTAGGAGGTGCTTGGCACGCAAATATATCTATTATGTTCGCCTACAAGAAATTTCGATCAAAAACATAACAACACCCCTTTGGAGGAGGAAGTACGAAATGTCTAAAAAATTATTCCCGATTGTAGCTTTATTAATGGTGCTCGCCCTCGTGTTTGGCAGCCTGCCCGTTGCCGCTGGCAACGCCGCTCAGGAAGCTGGCTACGGCGCTACTTTGGCAACTGTTCAGGAACGCGGTTATGTAATCTGCGGCGGCAATGCCTCCGTACCTGGTTTTGGTTTCCTGGATGAAGCTGGTGATTACAATGGCTTCGACATTGATTTCTGTAAAGCCGTTGCGGCTGCCGTTTTCGGCGACGCTGAAGCTTACGAAATTCGCCCCCTTAGCTCGCAGGAACGCTTCTCGGCTCTGCAAAGTGGCGAGATTGACGTCTTGATCCGTAACACCACCTGGACGCTAACCCGCGACACCGAAGTTGGCGCCAACTTTGTTCACACCACCTTCTATGATGGGCAAGGCTTCATCGTCCGCAAGGCCGATGGCATCAATACCCTCGAAGATATGGATGGCGGCACCGTCTGCGTTCAGACCGGCACCACCACCGAAGCGAACCTGGCCGACACCTTCGCCGCCCGTGGCATCAGCTACGAACCGGTTGTTTACGAAGATGTTGAAACCGGTTGGACCACTTACGAAGAAGGTCGCTGCGACTCCTACACCACCGACAAATCCGGTTTGGTTGCCCGTCAGACTCTGCTGAGCGTTCCTGAAGATCACATGATCCTCGACGAGACCATCTCGAAAGAACCCCTCGGCCCCGTTGTCCGCCACGGTGACGATCAGTGGTTCGATATTGTCCAGTGGACCGTTTTCGCCACCTTCTTCGCTGAAGAACACGGCATCACCTCCGAAAACGCTGCCGAAATGATGGCTGCTACCACCAATCCTCGCGAAATGTCCTTCTTCGGCGCCGAAGGCGATCTGGGCGTCAAACTGGGCCTGAGCAACGACTGGGCTTATAACGTAATCAGCCTGGTTGGTAACTACGCCGAAATCTACAACCGCAACCTCGGCCCCGACACCGCCACCTACATCCCGCGTGGTTTGAACAGCCTGTACACCGACGGCGGTCTGCTCTACGCTCCGCCTTTCCGCTAAACAAAGCACGATCAACCGGGGGTCTACGAAATACGTAATACGGACTTTGGGGCATTGTCAGATTGGCAATGCCCCAATCCGAATCTGTCAAAGCAAGCTTCAATTTCAGACGAAGAAAACTTAGTGTTCAATCAAGTTTCTCTTTCGGGGAGTTTCGCCTATGGAAAAAACACAGACCACTCAACAAGCCACTATCCCCTTTTGGCGCGATGAGCGCGTTTTGCGTGTATTGGGGCAGATTATCTTCCTCATCGCCGTCATCGTTTTTGGTTATTATATTTACAATAATATGATAACTGCCCTGGCAAAACAGGGGATGACACCTAGCTTTGCCTTTTTGAATCAGACGGCTGGATTCGATATCGGTGAACGACTCATCGAATACGCACGGGCCGATTTCAACAAGAGGGCTGTGCTGGTAGCCGTGTTAAACACGGTTCAAGTCAGTATTGTCGGTATTATTCTTTCAACCATCTTGGGGGTCTTGCTCGGTGTCGCTCGGCTCTCAACCAATTTTCTAGTCGCCAAACTATCCAGCATCTATCTCGAAATTTTGCGGAACATCCCGTTGCTGGTGCTGCTCATCTTTTGGTATACTGGCATCTTCATCACACTACCACGCGTCAAAGAAGCCATCTCCATAGGAACATCCATTTTTATCAGCAATCGCGGCATGGTCATCCCGTGGGGTATTCCCACTGAAACCTGGCGCACGTATCTGATTATTCTTGGCGTGGGGCTGGTACTGGCAGCTATTGTGAATTGGCAGCTAAACTTGGTCGGCAAACGCACTGGACGCCCGCCGCTGGTGGCGCTCTGGACAACCATCACCTTTCTGGTTGTCGCCATCATCGGCTGGATTGCCCTGCCGCAATCGCCGCTAACCCTTGACCTGCCAGCGCTGCAAGGGTTGAACTTCAAGGGTGGCTATACCTTCTCGCCAGAGTATCTGGCGCTGCTTTCCGGTTTAGTGATCTACACCGCAGCGTTTGTAGGGGAAATTGTTCGGGCAGGAATCCTCTCGGTTTCCAAAGGACAGATTGAAGCCTCCCGTGCCCTGGGATTGAATGCGTTCCAAACCTTGCGCTTGATCGTCTTTCCGCAGGCGTTGCGCGTGATTGTGCCCCCGCTAACCAGTCAATACCTGAACCTGACGAAAAACTCGTCCCTGGCGGTTGCGATTGGGTATCCTGATCTGTTCGCCATCGCCGGAACCATGCACAATCAAACCGGGCGCTCGGTTGAGGTAATTGCCCTGATGATGGGTATTTATCTCTCAACCAGCCTGATCACTTCCGTGTTTATGAACTGGTATAACAAGAAAATTAAACTGGTGGAGCGATAGCCATGACGACAACTACTGCAAAATCAAAAGTCTTGCCGCCGCCCACCGAGCGATACTCCCTGTTAGGCTGGCTGCACAAGAATTTGTTCAGCACCTGGTATAACGCCCTGCTCACACTATTCGCCGCCTGGCTCACTTACGCCATGCTGAAGCCAACCCTCACTTGGGTTTTTGGTGAAGCCCGTTGGGATGTTATTTCTGCCAACCTGAAACTTTTTATGATTGGGCGTTATCCTATTGAGCAAGAGTGGCGCGTTTGGGTAGCCCTTTTCTTGCTCACCTGGGTGATTGGCCTGTCATGGGGTTCTTGGGTAAAGAAGTTTGAGTTATCGGGACTTGTCCTTTTGCTAATACCGGTATTCTTGGCTGTTTTACCCTTTAGCATGGATGACCGTCTGAAAATTTTGGGCTTGAGTGTTTTTAGCTTGATTGGGTATGTGATCGCAAAATCACGACCAGTCACTTTTTCAAAGGTCAGCATCTTTGCCTGGTTACTCTACTTCCCGGTGGGTTTGCTGATTATTCGAGGACTAACCGGGGACGAAGGCTTTTTCCCCGTTGTAGACACTCAGCTTTGGGGTGGCCTGATGCTCACCGTCTTACTGTCGGTGCTGGGTATTTTGTTCTCCTTCCCCATCGGTGTTTCACTGGCGTTAGGACGACAGTCCAAACTGCCCATTATTAGTTGGGTCAGCATTGGATTTATTGAAACGGTACGCGGCGTTCCGCTGATCACGATCTTGTTTATGATGGATTTGATGCTGCCGCTGTTCTTGCCATCCGAAATTCGTATCGAAAGCATCATCCGGGCGCTAGTCGGAATCACATTCTTCAGCGCGGCTTATATGGCCGAAAATGTGCGCGGCGGTCTGCAATCGATCCCCGCGGGGCAGCATGAAGCTTCCCACGCGCTGGGGTTGAGCGGTTTCCAGACCATGGCGTTTATCATTATGCCCCAAGCACTGCGAGCCGTAATCCCGATTTTGGTGAGCCAGTTTATCGGCTTGTTGAAAGACACCACCCTGGTGATGATCCTGAGCCTGTTCGACATCCTGGGCATCGGGAAAGCCGTTCTCGGCAACCCAGACTATATTGGGACTTCGCGCGAGGTATATCTCTTTATCGCTGCCGTATTCTGGATTTTGAGCTACGGTATGTCGTATGCCAGCCAACGCCTGGAAACTGCTCTGGGCCTGGGCGAACGATAGCCCGACTGCAACCTTGTATCAGGAGTTTAATAACATGAGTGAACTAAATACTAACGACCCCATTATCGTTTGCCAGGACGTACATAAATGGTACGGGCAGTTCCATGCCCTGCGCGGCATTGATATGGAAGTAAAAAAAGGCGAGGTCATCGTGATCTTCGGCCCCTCGGGGTCGGGAAAATCAACCTTTATCCGTACTATCAACCGCCTGGAAGAACATCAGGGCGGAAATATCATCGTTGACGGCATTGAGTTGACGCACGATGTACGTAATATCGAGGCCATCCGCAAGGAAACCGGGATGGTCTTCCAGCAATTCAATCTCTTCCCGCATCTGACGGTGTTGCAAAATATCACCCTGGCGCCGTTACAAGTGCATAAGTGGAAAAAAGAAAAAGCCGAAGAAGTTGCCATGCAGCTTCTGGAGCGGGTGGGTATCCCCGAACAAGCCGGAAAATTCCCCGGCCAGCTTTCGGGGGGTCAACAGCAGCGCGTGGCGATTGCCCGCGCCCTGGCAATGCAGCCCAAGATCATGCTCTTTGACGAGCCGACTTCGGCCCTTGACCCCGAAATGATTAAAGAAGTGCTCGATGTAATGACCGAACTGGCCAAGAGCGGCATGACCATGCTGGTTGTAACTCACGAAATGGGCTTTGCCCGCAGTGTAGCCGATCGCATGTTCTTCTTCGATGAAGGCCAGATTGTAGAAAGTGGCTCACCGGAAGACATCTACACCAATCCGCAAGAAGATCGCACCAAGCTATTCCTCTCGCAGATTTTGCAACATTAGAAAATCAGTATCCAAAAACAGGCAGACAGGGGTTGGGTCTGCCTGTTTTTGATTCCCGTAAGCGGATGGTATTGAACTTTAACGAGAATGGGGAAAATATACAAATATTTCGCAATATTCGCGTTCCAAACTGGAGCATTGATTTGTTCAATTCATGACATTTGTTGTATTCATCAACGGAAGTGTGAACATTGACAATCACATAAGCCAGGTGCGATTGGCGAACTCGTTGGGAGACAAGCCTGGGATGCCAATGCCCTGATGTGGGCGATCATTGTATTCGGGCCGGAA
>Ga0233430_1001379_pt1 | contig 34488 bp, 30 predicted proteins | sample SI_118_April2016_2_FD_179883 | JGI IMG/M metagenome (GOLD analysis project Ga0233430, IMG submission 179883) | Seawater microbial communities from Saanich Inlet, British Columbia, Canada - SI_118_April2016_150_MG | ecosystem: Environmental > Aquatic > Marine > Inlet | place: Canada: British... | reverse complement strand
CTTTTTTTGGAGCAGCATTTGGAGCAGGTTTAGCTGTAATTGGTGCAGGATTAGGAATTGGAAAAATATTTGCATCTGCTGCTGAAGCAACTGCAAGACAGCCTGAGGCGGCAAACGAAATTCGATCCACCGTAAATCTTCCTCTTTTCCTTTTGGAAGGGGTAGCTATTATTGCGTTGGTTGTTTGCATTTTGGCTGTAGTTCTATAAAACGAATATCGTAAATGAAATCGATTAAGAATATTGTCTTAATCCTGTTTTTTACCGGTGCGAGTTTTGCCAGTAGCGATGCAAGTCACTCTGACGCTACATGGATGAATAACTGGCTTAAACCAGACCCTGGAATTTTCCTTTGGACGATTGTTACATTCTTTATTGTATTAATTATCCTAAAGGCAAAGGCTTGGGGTCCTTTGATGGATGCACTTGACAAACGTGAAGCAGAAATCAAGAACTCACTTGAGGCCGCAGATAAAGCCCGAAAGGAAGCAGATGCAGTTTCCCAGGAATATGATGAGATGGTTAAAAAAGCCCAGATTGAGGCCCATAAAATAGTAACCGAAAGTAAATCTGCCGGTGAACGTGTTAAGGCTGAAATTGAGAAGAATGCCAAGCTGAAAGCAGATGAAATGCTGCAAAAAGCCAAAGAACAGATTGAGACAGAAAAAGAAAAAGCAGTAAAAGAAATTAAATCTGTGATTGTTGAACTCTCTATCAGTGCTGCATCGAAGGTGATCGAGAAAAACCTTGATAGCGACGACAATAAAAAACTGATTGAAAGTACATTAAATGATATCGGCAGGGCTTAATGAGCACTAGTCCTCGAACCATAAGAAATTATGCACGGGTGTTGTTAAACTCTGCTTTGGAGATCAAAGATCTTCAGGGAGTAAAAAATAGGTTTACTGAAATATACTCACTGAATAAAACTGTCCCTGAATTCAAACTGTTGCTGGTATCAAAGAGAATAGAGCAATCAACAAAGTTGAAGGTACTTTCATCAATCTTAAAAAAGACTATCTCCCCTTTTGAGATAGAATTTATCAAAGTTTTGATGGATAGAGGAGATGTTAGTCATCTTTCTGCAATCCTGACGACCTTTTTTAGTCTTGCAGATAAGGAATCAGATACCGTGAATGTTACCATAACATCGGCAACCAAACTTGATGAGTCAATACAGACCAAAATTATTGACAGTATTAAAAGTAAAAAGAATATAAGAATAACTGCAAAAGCCATGGTTAACACAGATCTAATCGGAGGAGTAAAACTCCGGGTTGGAAATACCGTGATTGATGGGTCAGTTGCAAGACGATTGGAAAAATTAAAAACCGCCCTCTCTGGTGCGTAGTTAATACGGAGATTGAATGGAAATTAGAACGGACGAAATAACGTCTTTGATTAAATCCCAACTGGAAGCATTTAAGCTTGATTTGGATGTATCTGAGGTAGGCGAAGTCATCATGATTGGTGATGGTGTTGCCAGGGTTACCGGACTGGAAAATGTCATGAGTTCAGAGCTTGTTGAACTTCCAAACGGTGTTTATGGAATGGCGTTGAATCTGGAAGAAGACAATGTAGGACTTGTCTTATTTGGTGAGAGTCGATATGTAAAAGAAGGTGATATTGCTAAGAGAACTGGTAATGTCGTCGAAATTCCTGTTGGTGAAGTTATGCTTGGCCGTGTTGTAAATCCACTTGGGCAGGCAATGGATGGGAAAGGTGAAATAAAATCTGAAAATCGCCTTCCTATCGAAAGAAAAGCCCTCGGTGTAATGCAAAGACAGCCAGTTGTCGAACCGCTTCAAACGGGTTTAAAATCTGTTGACAGCATGATTCCAATTGGAAGAGGTCAGAGAGAATTAATTATTGGTGACAGGCAAACGGGTAAAACTGCTATTGCTATTGATACAATTATAAACCAAAAGAAAACCCATGATACGGATTCACCGGTTTATTGTGTATACGTGGCAATTGGTCAGAAAGCATCAACAGTTGCTCAGGTTGTTACTGAATTAGAAAAAGCAGATGCAATGTCTTATACAACCGTTGTAGCTGCCAATGCATCCGATCCAGCCTCAATGCAATATATTGCGCCATATTCAGGTGCCTCAATCGGCGAGTATTTCAGGGATAACGGAAAACATGCACTCATCATTTATGATGATTTGTCAAAACAGGCTGCCGCCTACCGTCAAATGTCATTATTGCTTAGAAGGCCTCCAGGTCGTGAAGCATATCCTGGTGATGTATTCTACCTGCATAGCAGATTATTAGAAAGAGCCAGTAAACTGAGTGATGATCTGGGAGGTGGATCGCTCACAGCCCTTCCTATTATCGAAACACAGGAAGGTGATGTTGCTGCTTATATCCCGACCAATGTTATCTCGATAACAGATGGGCAGATATATCTCGAAAGTAATCTTTTCAATTCAGGCATAAGACCTGCAGTTGATGTTGGATTATCCGTTTCACGTGTAGGTGGTAATGCTCAGATCAAAGCGATGAAAAAGATTGCCGGACGATTAAGACTCGAACTTGCCCAGTATCGGGAAATGGAAGCATTTGCAAAATTTGGCTCTGATTTGGATAAATCCACTCAACAGCTTCTCACTAGAGGTTCTCGAATGGTTGAAGTTCTCAAGCAGGACCAGTATTCTCCAATGGCTGTGGAAAAACAAATCGCTATTCTATTTGCCGGTTCCAATGGATATCTTGATGATATAGATACAGCAAATATCAAATCATTTGAATCCGGTCTCCTTGATTACCTGGAAATAAATGCCAAATCACAATTGGAAGAAATCAGCAAAAGCGGCCAATTAAGTGATCAGGTTACAGAAGATCTCAATAAAGCCATCAAAGGTTTTAAAAAGGGATTTATCGCCTAGATCATGGCAAATTTAAAAGAAATCCGTGATCGGATTAAATCCGTCAAAAGTATCCAGCAGGTTACCAAAGCAATGAAAATGGTAGCTGCTGCAAAACTTCGTCGTGCCCAACAGAATATGGAACAATCCAGACCGTATACAAATAATCTGGAAAAAATGATTGCCAGCCTTCTTCCCGATGTGGAACGATCTATGCTGGCATTACTAGAAGTGAGACCTGTTAAAAGGTCAGCATTTCTTGTCATTTCATCTGATCGTGGGCTAGCAGGCTCTTTCAATACCAATATCATAAAAAAAACTCAAACCGAAATCGACGTTTTGGGTAAAGATAATGTTGATATTTTCTGTGTTGGAAAAAAAGCCAGAGATTATTTCAAAAAACGTGATTATAATATCATTGAAGAACATGTTGACTTCTGGAGTGATCTAAACTTTGGTCATGCGATAAAAATTGGTTCCGGCGTCATTGCTGAGTTTTTAAGAGGTGATGTTGATGAGATAAAAGTAGTCTATAATTTGTTTAAAAATATTGCTGTTCAGGAAGTCAAAAGTAAAATTTTACTTCCGATAAATTATGAGGATAGTGAATCAAAACAAATGGATCGTTTATACGAACCATCAAAAATTGAATTGGTGGATGCATTGATTCCAAGACATCTCAATGTTCAAGTATGGCAATTTCTATTAGAATCCTATGCCAGTGAAATGGCGGCACGAATGGTGTCAATGGAAAATGCAACAACCAATGCTGATGATATGATCAAATCGCTTCAGCTGGAGTTCAATAAAGCCCGACAGGCAGCAATCACAAAAGAAATTCTGGAAATTGTCGGTGGGGCAGAAGCCCTGGCAGGATAAAAATTAAAATCACTAAATTGATAAATAAAAAATATTTAAAGGATACGGCGAATGGCAAATAAAGGTAAAGTTTCACAAGTAATGGGCGCTGTTGTAGACGTAGTGTTCGAAGACGGGAATTTGCCAGAGATATTAAATGCTCTTGAACTTGATAGAGAAGATGGTAATAAACTAGTACTTGAAGTAGCTCAGCATCTTGGGGATTCAGCAGTAAGAACTGTTGCAATGGATTCAACTGATGGAATCTCCCGCGGGCATTCAGTGATGGATTCAGGAAGTCCGATTTCTGTCCCCGTTGGGCCTAAAACCCTTGGTAGACTATTTGATGTGTTGGGAAACACCATTGACAATAAACCGGCCCCGGATATTAGTAAGAGATTACCGATACACCGATCAGCACCAAAACATGAAGATCTGGCAGCGTCTCAAGAAGTATTGGTAACCGGAATCAAAGTCGTAGATTTAATGGAACCATATACCAAAGGTGGAAAAACAGGATTATTTGGTGGTGCTGGTGTTGGTAAAACAGTTTTAATTCAGGAATTGATTCGTAATATCGCCACCGAACATGGCGGTTATTCTGTATTCGCCGGCGTTGGGGAACGAACCAGAGAAGGTAATGATCTTTTTAGAGAAATGACCGAATCAGGTGTAATCGATAAAACAACCATGGTATTTGGACAAATGAACGAACCACCTGGTGCCAGACTTCGAGTCGGATTATCAGGTTTGACAATGGCAGAATACTTCCGTGATGAAGAAGGAAAAGATGTTCTTCTCTTTGTAGATAATATTTTTAGATTTACTCAAGCCGGGTCTGAAGTATCAGCCCTATTAGGCAGAATGCCATCAGCTGTAGGCTACCAGCCGACATTGGGAACTGAAATGGGCGAACTTCAGGAACGTATTACATCAACAAAAAAAGGATCTATAACCTCAATTCAAGCAGTATATGTACCAGCTGATGATTTAACCGATCCTGCTCCTGCAACAACATTTGCACACCTTGATGCTACAACTGTATTAGAGAGGAAAATAGCTGAATTAGGTATTTATCCTGCTATTGATCCGCTTGCTTCAACCTCAAGAATTCTTGATCCAAGAGTGATTGGCGACCGCCACTACTCTGTTGCCCGCGGTATTCAGATGATATTACAGAAATATAAAGATCTTCAGGATATTATTGCGATTCTTGGTATGGATGAGTTATCGGATGAAGATAAACTTGTCGTAGGCAGAGCAAGAAAAATACAAAAATTTATGTCTCAGCCTTTCTTTGTGGCAGAACAGTTTACCGGTTCAGAAGGCAGATATGTTGAATTGGAAGATTCAATTTCAGGTTTTGAAGCTATCATGAATGGTGATGCTGATGAGCTATCTGAAAATAATTTTAATTATGTTGGCAGCATTGATGAAGCTTTTGAAAAAGCCAAAAAGGCTGGAAATTAATGGCCAACTCATTTCAGTTGGATATTGTTACACCTACCAGTGTCATTAGCGAAGGACTCGTTGATTATGTTCGGGCACCGGCTCTTGATGGTCTGTTTGGAATTGAGGCAGGACATGCCCCGGCGATTATCGGTTTAGGTATTGGTGAGATAAAGGTGAATAAAGGCTCAGATATTATTTTTTATTCCACCAGCGGCGGGTATGCAGATATTCGAAGTGAAGGCGTCATGCTCTTACTTGAATCAGTTGAGGAAGCATCTGAAATTGATCAAAAAAGAGCTGATGAAGCATTTAACAGAGCTAAGAGCAGACTTGGAAATGACCGATTAGACAAGGTTCGGGCCAGAGCAGCACTTGAAAGAGCAAAAAACAGATTAAAAATATCACATCATAATGATTAATTCGGAAACTATCGAGAAAGATTCAGGTTATCTGCCTCGTCAAATCTATTAAGCACAATATTTCATTGGAGAAAAGATTATGTTAAAGAAAATAACAATTATAACTATCGCTTTATTATTAAGCACATCATGCACCTTATTTAAAAAACCACAACCAGAACCTGAACCAGTGGTTGAACCGGCAATGACACGAGTAGATGATGCCAACTCAGGTGTTGACGAAACATCTGAACCAGTGACAATTGAAAGCAATGAACTTGGAAGTGAACCTGTAGAAGAAGTTGCCACCCCTGTTGCTGACTCAGGTCCTCAAAACTCAATCGATCCTGAATTGGATCTGGACGATATCTTGTCCGATAGTGTCTGGGTAGATTATATGATCAAACCAGGAGATTATCTCTCGCTTATTGCTTATAATGAATATGGAAATGCCAATGAATGGCGTCGAATATATGAGTGGAATAAGGAAGAAATTGGCAGTGACCCTGACAAAATTTATCCATACAATGAATTAGATTTATTAAAATCCAGAGGCAAAGGCATTGAATTTGAATATGAATTCACTACCTATACGGTTAAGAATGGTGAATCATTGTGGAGTATTGCCCGTAAAGTCTATAAGGATGAATATGCCTGGGTGATATTATTCTGGGACAACGAAAAAATGCTTAACGAAAAAGGCGGTGATCTTCAAGTAGGGATGGTTCTGAAAATCAGAACTGCACTTTGGCCGGACTATGAAGAATAAAAATTATTTCTTATAAACTTAAAAGGGCAGAAATTATTCTGCCCTTTTTTTATATATGGCATGGAATTTGGCGACACAAAATATATTAGTGCCAGTGATCTTTAAGGCCTTTTCAAAGCAAAAGAGATATTACCCAAATATTTAAATCGCAATTTCACCAGACTCTCCTGTGCTAATGCGATAGGCTTGATGAACTTTCATAATATAAATCTTGCCATCACCATGTAAACCAGTATGCGCCGACTCTCTAATTATGGATACAATTGGTTCAACTAGTTCATCCTGGCAAAATATTTCAAGTTTCACATGGGGTATAAAATCAATTAACTCATCATCAATACTATGTGTGGAGCTATTTGTTTTCGCTTGACCAAACCCGCGAACATCACTCACACTCATTCCAGAAAATCCCTTTATGTTATGAAGTGCAAGGGTCACTTTTGACAATTTGTGAGGTTTAATATAAGCAATTATATTTTTCATTATTTCTCCAGTTATGCTTATTAGGGGACTATTGCAAATTAAACAATTACCGCAGTCCTGATGTTTTATCCAAGTTTGGTTTCGTCAGTTACATCAATAGTAAACCATTTGTAAATAGCAGGTATCACCAGCAATGTCAGTATTGTAGAGGTAATCAAACCACCAATCAACACAGTTGCTAATGGTCGTTGAACATCACTTCCTGTCCCGGTAGCCACCAGCAACGGGATTAATCCAAATGCAGTTGTAATGGCTGTCATCAATACCGGTCTTATTCTCATAAGGGCACCCTTAATGGAAGCTTCATCAATGTGAACCCCATCACGTAATAATTGATTCAGGTATGTCACTAAAACCATTCCATTTTCCAGAGCGATTCCAAAAAGTGCAATAAAACCAACTGAAGAGGGAACGGATAGATTTTGTCCTGTAAGCCAGAGGGCTACGATACCGCCAACCAGAGCTAAGGGTATATTCAAGAGGATAAGAAAAGTATTTTTTAAGGAATTGAAACTTGAAAATAATAACATGAAAATGAGCATTAAAGTAATAGGGACCACTATCAATAGTCGCTTGTTGGCTTGTTGCTGTAGTTTATACTGTCCACCCCAGATTACCTGATATCCAGAGGGTAATTCTAAACGTTTTTCGATTTCTTTTTGACCTTCTGCTACAAATGAACCGATATCACGTCCCAAAACATTACACTGAATTGTTATAAACCTCTGACTATTTTCACGGGTGATTTGACGTGGCCCAACTATTTCGGTAATTAATGCCAGCTGACTCAGTGGTACTTTGATTCCATCAGGAGCTTCAATGAGAATTTCACCGATTGCTTCAGGTGTATCACGATAATTCTTTTCGAAACGGACCAATATATCAAATCTTCTAACACCTTCGAACAATTGCCCGGCAATTTCACCTCCGACAGCAGCCTGAATTACTTCCTGTACATCGGATACATTGATTCCATATTGGGCAATGGCATGTCGATCAACTTTTATCATCAATTGAGGGGTCCCACTAATTTGATCCGCCTGCACGTCGGCGGCTCCTTCAATTCTTCCAACAATCCTAGCAATTTCATCGGCTTTATCTTTTAATACGTTCAAGTCATCACCAAATAACTTAATAGCCAATTCTGCGCGTACTCCCTCTAATAATTCATCTACAGTCATTTGAATAGGCTGAGTAAAATTGGACATCGCGCCAGGGATATTTCCTACTTCATCGCGTATCACATCCTCTAATTCAGCCTGATTATTTGCTGATCGCCATTCTGATTTTGGTTTCAGGATGATATACATTTCTGCAGAATTAACAGGATCAGCATGAGCACCTACCTCACCGCGACCTATCCGAGTCACAACTTCATCGATCTCATGAATATCCATTAATCGGCGTTCGACAATTTGAGTTAATTTTGTACTTTCATTTAAAGAGATTGATGGCGCCATACTCAATCGTATTACAATTGTACCTTCCTGTAATGTTGGTGTGAATTCAGATCCAAGGCGCGGGAAAATGAATACTCCCAACATTAATAATGCTACGGCTAGAATGACGGCAAATTTCCTCTGTCTTACAAAAAATCTAATAATTGGCTCATAAACTTTACTAATCAATCTAACAATGGCGATTTCATTTTGAGACCCATCACCGATTGATTTTTTCTTAGATCGACGCATAAAGATATATGATAGGAGTGGTGCCAAAGTCAGCGCGAATATGAGTGAACCAAACATGGCAAGTGAAACGGTATATCCCAAAGGTCGAAATGTTTTTCCCTCCACACCCTGCAAGGTAAATAGTGGAATAAAAACTACAATAATAATTATAATGGCAAATAAGATAGGACGTGCAACTTCGATACATGCCCGGCTAATTACATGAATTCTATGTTCATTTGGGAGCGATTTTCGTAACTTGCGGTCCACATTTTCAACCATAACAATTGTACCATCCACCATCATACCAATGGCAATTGCTAAACCTCCAAAAGACATCAGATTGACTGATATTCCAAAATATTTCATTCCTATGAGAGCAAATAAAATAGAAAAGGGAATTGAAAATGCCACAACGAGACTTGGTCTGAATGAGCCCATAAAAACTACCAGTACTACCACTACCAAAAGAATTCCCTGCAACAATGCTTTTGATACAGTATTGACTGCTGCCTCAACAAGTGTTTTCTGTTGGTAGTAGGGGATTATGTTGATGCCTTCAGGTAGGGTTCTATTTATTTCTGCGAGTTTATCTTCGACCTGACCAATAACTATGGATGAATTGCTGCCATATAGTTTTACAACCATTCCCGAAACAACTTCTTCAATACCATTTCGAGTCTGCAGTCCTCGACGAACAGCCCCTCCTACTCCAATGTCCGCAATCTGTTTTAAATATACCGGTGTCCCATCATGTGTCTTGATGACGATGTCTTCAAGATCTTCAATCTTTTGTACTAGACCTGTTGATCTGACAATATACTCCTCGGCATTTCTTTCAATGAATTGTGCTCCAACATTTAAATTATTTGCTTTTATCTTTTCAATCACATCATGAATTGTCGCATCATAACGTAATAATGCAAATGGGTCGATAGTAACCTGAAACTGCTTTTCCCAGCCGCCAATCCCCAATACTTCGGTAACACCCGGTACAGTTTGCAGCTGATTTTTAACAAGCCAATCCTGTATTGTGCGAATTTCTTCAAGTGAATATTTCCCGGTAGTGTCTTCAAGATAGTAAAAAAGGATTAATCCCATGCCTGTTGAAATGGGTCCCATTTGTGGATCTCCAAATCCCTCGGGGATCTGTTCACGGGCCTCCTGCAATCTTTCATTGACCAATTGTCGGGCGAAAAAAATATCCGTATCATCGTGGAAATAGATATTAACTACAGATAATCCAAAATTAGAAACCGATCTAATATGATCTAAATCCGGTAGACCGTTCATTACAGCCTCAATCGGAAAGGTAACATATTTCTCAATTTCCTCAGGCGCCAACCCCGCAGTTTCAGTAAAGACCTGGACCATTGATGGCGAAACATCAGGGAAAGCGTCAATTGGCAATTGTTTGTAACTGATTACACCTGCTGCCATGGTGAGGACACTTAAAACTAGCACCAGAAGTCGGTTACTTAATCCAAACTTAATTATTTTATGCATAAATTTATAACTCTCAAAAAAATTAGTCGACCCGGTATTAAAATATTCAGGTCAAAATACAGACTCGTAAAATATTGTCACTTCATTTAAAGTGATATCTAATGTGCATGTCCATCGCCAAATTCAGATTTTTGAAGTTCTGCTTTGAGTGTAAAACCACCGGTGCTGATAAACTCCTCACCGGCCTTTAATCCATCAATTACTTCCAACATTTTATCGTTTGTTCGTCCGATAGAAATATGGCGCGGGGAAAATCCATCATGGGCGCGCACAAATACTACATTCTCACCATTGATAATTTCTACAGCCGTTTTTGGGATAAGAATATTTACCTGTATATTTACAGTTGTAACTCTGCCATTAATAAATAATCCTGGACGCCACTTGTCATTCTGGTTTTCTAAAATTATCAGACATGTAGCCGTGCGGGTTCTCTCGTCAATTACTGGGGAGATATAACTAACTGATCCGTTTGTTGAGGTATACCCTATCCCGGCGGAAATTTCAACTTCCTGTCCACGTTTTATATATGGCAAATCTTTCTGGAATATTTGCAATTGTGCCCATACTGTTTGAAGATCTGCAATTACAAAACCGTGATCAGAATCGTTTATTACTTCTCCTTGCGTGAGATGCTTTTCGATTACGGTACCTTTGATGAGTGACTTAACTTCATATTCAGAAAGACTTTCATTACTCTCAATAATGGCAAGAACCTCTCCAATCGTCACTTTGTCTCCTACACTTTTTAATACTTTTTTAACGATACCATCAAAGCGAGGATAGATATGGGCAAGATTATCAGGTGGAATGACTATTTCACCTGTTAGATTTACATGAAGCTGAAGTTCGCCGCCGCTGGCTATTTTAGTTTTGATTCCAAACTCAATCATCTCTTCATCAGAGATAATTACATCTATTTCTTCAGACTCATCATGATCCTCATGCCCTTCAAATTCATCAAGTTCATTGTGATCCTCTCCGGCTTCCGAATGACTCTCATGTCCATCATGTTCAAGGTTGTGATCATTATGGCATTGCCAAAAGGTGAATGCGATTAACGTCACCAGTAAATTTCGAAACAAATTTTTTATCATTTTAATTTTCCTATCATTGCACATTTAATTTAACTTCCAGGTAACTTTTCATTAATCAATATTTCAACATAAGCAATTGCCAGATTGTACTCAAGGAGTAAATCCAAATAATAATGTTTGATATCAAATAACATCCTCTCTGCATCCAGCACTTCCAGGAAGCCAAACTTCCCTTGGGTATAATCTTTGGAAACGATATCATAAGCAAGCTCTGACTCTGGGAGTAATTTATTTTCATAATCTCTTATCTCATCTTCAAGTTGGATGAGCATTATATAAGCTGATTCCAACTCAGATTGTAATTGGTTCCTGACAGAAGATTCTTCCCAATTTGACTGGGTAATGGATTCAGTCGCTTTTAAAATGGAACCCTCATTTCTGTTAAATACTGGCAAAGGAATGGAAACCCCTACGGAAAAAGCAATATCGCCAGTATCCTGAATATTCTTTATACCGGCACTGATTACCGGATCCATTATACGGTTTGCATTTGCCAAATTTAAAATTGAGTTTCGATATGCACGCTCTGTCGACCACCGAGCAAGTTTTGGATTATTTTCTAACAAACCTGTCAACTTTTCAAGTGGTGGAAGGAGCCTTGCCGAGACTAATTCTCCTGAGATTACGGAAAATGACAAATTATTTTCTCCTAACAATGCTGCCATTTGAATTCGTTTTTCTTCCAGGATGCGTTCCGTCCGTTTTAATTCCATACTTGTTCTCATCACCTCAACCCCGGCTCGAGAAAGTGCTGATGGGGACAATTTCCCTGCCGAAACACGCTTATCAACACTGGTATGAAAATTTTCAGAAAGTGATAATAATTCCTTTGTCAGAAAAATTTCGTTTTGAGCGGCTATTAATTGAATAAAGCACTCGGCGACTGCACTATATATTTCTAATTCTTTTACCCTGTAGTCCCATATGGCAAGATTTGTTTGATAGTCTGCTGCCTCCATTCTTTTCCAGCGTTTCCCGGAAATCTCAATTTGCTGTCCAATGGATATAACAGATTCTGAAACACCAAGTCCTCCAAATTCACCGGTTCCGGCGAAATTTTCTACCTCAATATCGAGTTCAGGATTTGGCGACATTGACTGCTGAATGGATTCTGCTTGAGTAAGCCGAACATTGTATAATGCTGCCTGCAGTTGCGGGTTATTTTTTGTCGATAGCGAGAGCGCGGTCTGAAAACTAAGTGTATCTGCCGATTCAGCAGGTGATATTATTTGAGCTGTAATACTATCGCCAAACAATGGTGATCTACTTTGAGAAATTTGTCTTGAATTTTGTGTGATCAAATCGATTGGAGATGGTGCACCAATGGCTGATTTGAAAGGTAACATTGCAAATATTGCAATTAGAAATGCTTTTTCCATCAAGATCCTTTTTTGAATTGGTTATATAAATGTTTATGAATGAAGTTTGTAGAGATACAGAAAATCATACTGCAAAAATATGTTGCAGTAAGATATAAATACTGTAATTGGAAAACTGCTAAGTAAGGAGAATGGAATTCAACCCGGCAGTTGCCGGATGAATATATGAGAAATTATATCTGGGGTGAAGATACCGCTGAGTAAACTCTAGTGGACTAAAATATGGCGTACTTATAACATTGACAAATTGAAGTATATTTTTTGATATTACCCGATGAGTCGGCATAGTGTTTTTACAGAAGGTATTAACAGAAATATCCAGGCATTGCTCAAAATCATCTTCATGAGAATCGACTGAACCAATTGAATTTGTGGAAAGCATACTTGTGGATTCATTCTTTATCTCAAAAGCAATATGACCATCTGCACTGATACACAATACAAGATTGTTCAGTGGTATTTGCGGTAAAAATGAATAAACCAGTAATGTTGAAATGAGTGTGATATTTACGAAAACTTTATGCAATCTTTTTTCCATTTGTTCTTTTGGATTTATAATCCGAGCGGCAAATTTAGCTTATGGCCGCATATCATAATCAAACATATTTTAATAGTACTACAAAAAATCTTCATGATTCAGCGACAAACTGGGCAAATGTTAACTATAGCTGTGTATTTAATTCTGAGCTGATTTCATTTATCGTATAACCATATGTCTCAACATATTGTTACTATCTCAAGGTTTGCATCAATATTACTTTAAGAGTATAATTGTACTGTGAAATCACAACATATTCATATATTAATCAATTTATCTCAGAAAATGGTTTGATGAAATATTATCTAATCCTTTTAATTAATCTAACCATTTTATTGTCGTTAGCATCCTCCCAGGAATTTGATAAAAACATCGTTGGTTATTTTATTTCCTGGGGTGTTTATGCCAGAGATTACCATGTTATAGATATTCCCGCTGATCAGATCAATGTGATCAATTATGCCTTTGCCAATATATCAGGAGGTGAAATTGTGCTTGGAGATGCGTATGCGGATACAGATAAGTTCTACCCTGGAGACTGCTGGGATCCAGGATGCGAAAGAGGATCATTTCATCAATTGACAATCCTTAAAGAACAAAATCCTCATATCAAAACACTCATATCTGTAGGTGGCTGGACCTGGTCACATTATTTTTCTGATGTTGCCCTCACCGATGAATCAAGATCTCTATTTGCAACATCCTGTGTAGAATTTATTCAACAATGGGATTTTGATGGTGTAGATCTCGATTGGGAATATCCGGTGAGTGGTGGACTCGAATCTAATATTTATCGTCCAGAAGATCGTGAAAATTTTACATTACTGCTTGCAGAATTACGATCCCAATTGGATGCCGCAGGAGATTACCTACTAACGATTGCAGCCCCGGCATCACCAATGATAATTGAAAATATTGAGGTTGAAGAAATCCATCTATATCTTGACTGGATCAATATTATGACCTATGATTTCCACGGGCCATGGGGTGGTGACGCTGATGTGGTGACAAATTTCCTTGCAGCATTGTACCCTGCCGGTGAAGATCCTTTAGATGAACCATATCATTCCCAATTTAATATGTCAGCAACCGTGCAAACCTATTTGGATTTTGGTGTTCCGGCAGAAAAAATTAATCCAGGTTTGCCCTTTTATGGCCGAGGATTTGCCAATGTGGAGGATGTAAACAACGGTTTATTTGCAAATTGGTCCGGCTTGCCTTTAGGTACTTGGGAAAATGGCGTCAGAGACTATTGGGATATTGCCCAAAATTTTGTTAATGTAAATGGTTACACAGAATTCTGGCATAGTGAATCGATAGTACCGTGGGTATTTAACCCAGCAACTCAAATCATGTACAGTTATGAAAATCCCTCATCCATTGCAGCAAAATGTCAATATATCAATAACCAGAATTTGGGTGGGGTTATGTTTTGGGAGTTCAGCACCGATAAATATGGTGAACTTTTAGATATTGTGTACAATGAACTGGATATTGAAACACCGGTCTGCTTTTTGGTTGGAGATGTGAATGATGATGGCGAATTGAATATTTTGGACATTGTTAGTATTGTGGGATTTATTCTGGGAGATATCCAGGAGTTGGATGTGGAAATTTGTGCAGATTGCAATTTAGATGGGAATATTGATGTTCTGGATGTGGTGTGCATCGTAAATATATTGATTGATAGCAACGAATAGGATACGATTTCAATTGGAAACAATTTTCAGTCCGAAATAAAATGATCCACAATTTAAAAATTCTACTATTTTTCTCTTTTACACTTTTGTTTTCAGATGACGATAAAAGGGAATACCCTGATCGCTTTCTGGTAGGATACTGGCAGAACTTTATAAACGATGCCGGTCCTTTATTACTCTTGGAAATCCCCGATGAGTTTGATGTGATTAACATATCCTTCGCCGAACCAGACAGTCCATTTGGCTCCTATATTTCCTTTTCCCCTGACCCTTCTATATATCCAAATTCAGATGATTTTCAAAATGATATAAATTCATTACAAAATGAAGGGCGAAAAATTCTCATCTCGATTGGTGGGGCAAATGGTCCAATTCATCTAAATAATGAAACAGATATCCAGCAATTTGTTAATTCAATGATGTCAATCATTTCACAATATAATTTTGATGGTTTGGATATTGACTTAGAAGGACAGTCTCTCTACCTGAATCCGGGTGACACTGATTTTCGCAATCCTACAAGTCCTACAATTGTCAATTTTATTGAGGCAATTATCACCCTGACTGATCAGCTCCAAGATGATTTTATTCTCTCTGCAGCACCAGAAACAGCTCATGTTCAAGGCGGAGCAAGTTACTACGGAACAGTATGGGGTGTGTATCTTCCGGTGATTCATGCGCTCCGGGATAGATTGAGTCATCTTCATGTTCAGCATTATAACACAGGTTCTATGCTGGCCATTGATGGAAATTCATACCAACCGGCAACTGCGGATTTTCATGTTGCCATGACAGAAATGCTGCTCACAGGTTTTACTGTTTCAGGGGGGTTATTTTTTGAGCCTTTAGATGAAAATCAAGTTTTGTTTGGTTTACCGGCAGGTCCTTCAGCAGCAGGCAGTGGTTATACAGATCCTGAAACACTCTTATTGGCGTTAGATTATCTAATACATGGAATTCCATTTGGTGGTAGCTACAATCTTAATAACCAAACTGGTTATCCTGAATTTTCAGGTTTGATGACATGGTCAATAAATTGGGATGAATATTATGGCAATGAGTTTTCCACAATCTATGGTAATTATTTTGATGAATTAGATGAACTAAATTGTGAAGCTAACGGTGATGTAAACGATGATGGTGAGTTGAATATTCTCGATATTGTCAGTATTGTGGGATTTATACTTGGAGATATTCCGGAATTGGAAATTGAAATTTGTGCAGATTGCAATAATGACCAAGGAATTGATGTGTTAGATGTGATCTGCATTGTGACTATCCTTATATTGGTGTGAAATATCAATATTTGCTCAGATTGACAGATATCAATTATCCTTGATAGTTGAAATTAGAAATATGTATTGAATACATCGAATTCGAAATATTCCAAGAATATCTGTAATAATTATGTAGACGATTAAAGAGGGTGATCTAATTTATACATTAGATTTAGCTATATTTTTTAATCATTATTCAATAGAATTAATTTTAATACGATTCATTTACATCATGGAAAATAATCTTCAATTACATCCCAACCAACTAATCAGATTCTTGAATAAACCATCTAGCCAATTTACAAAAAGAGATATCATTCGATTTTTTGTTGAAAATGAATTCAAGATGATAAATTTCAGATACGTAGCTGGAGATGGTCGATTAAAAACATTGAATTTTGTTGTTTCCAGTTTAGTGCAGCTTGACCAAATATTAACTCATGGCGAGCGAGTGGATGGATCAAGTATTTTTTATTATATTGACCCATCACAATCCGATCTTTATGTTATTCCGCGATTCAGAACCGCATTTGTAAATCCATTTTCCGAGATACCTACCATTGATATTCTCTGTTCATATTATACTATGGATGGCACAAAATTGGATAGTGCCCCAGAAAACATTGTTGAAAAAGCCCATCGTGAATTTACAAGATCCACAGGCATGATCTTCACAGCGATGGGCGAATTGGAATATTATGTTATATCTGAGAAAGATACTCTGTATGAGCCTAAAACACAACAGGGATATCATGAGTCCTCACCATTTTCGAAATGGGAAAAGTTAAGATGTGAGGCCATGCAAATGATTGCCCAAGCCGGTGGAAATATTAAATACGGGCATTCAGAAGTTGGGAATATAATTGGTGATGAGTATCATATGGAGCAACATGAAATAGAATTTCTCCCAGCTCCTATCGAAGAAGCTGCTGATCAAATTGTATTGGCAAAATGGATTTTACGGATGCTCGGTTATAAATATGGTGTATCAATTAGTTTTGCACCAAAAGTGATAGTTGGACATGCAGGTAGTGGGCTCCACATTCACACAAAACTGATAAAGGATAATAAAAATCAAATGATTAATAATGGCAAGCTCAGTGAGACTGCCTTAAAGTCAATAGTCGGCTATCTGAAAATGGCGCCCTCCTTGACAGCATTTGGAAATACAGTGCCAATATCATATCTTCGATTAGTACCAAATCAAGAAGCTCCAACTACAGTATGCTGGGGGGATACAAATAGATCAGCGTTGGTGAGAGTACCTTTAGGCTGGTTAGATGGAAGCGATATGGTGAATGATGCAAATCCCAATGAAACAGAGGATGCTAGTCAAATACCAGAATACCAAACGGTGGAATTCAGAGCTCCTGATGGATCGGCAAACATCCACTTTCTTCTTGCTGGACTGGCAATGGCTGCAAAATATGGATTTGAATTGGAGGACGCTCAGTCAATCTCAAAACAGCTATACATAAAAGAAAATGTTTTCTCAGAAGATTTCTTAAAGATGGATAAAGAGCTACGACATTTACCCACTTCATGCTGGCAGTCATCAAATAGCCTTGAGAGGAATCGGCATATTTACGAGATAAATAATGTTTTCCCACCAGATTTAATTGACGGTATTATAAAAAAGTTAAGATCTTATCATGATCAGAATTTAAGTGAAGAATTGTTTGGGAAAATTGACGATATTAAGAAATTAGTGGATCAGTATTTATATGCGTTTTAATCAGCGATACATTAAAATTCAAAATAAAAACTAAAACCGACAACCTGACCTGCCGGCCCCAGGTTTTGTGATGCCAACTCGATTTGATACTTTTTGTATGACCAGCCAATACCGAAAGATAATCCTGACACGATTTCATCAAAAACTTCACCCCATTCCAGATACTTTTTTTCGCTTGAGCTGCTCAGTCTTAACTGAAGATTTGATGAGAAAGTGATTTCAATACCATATATTTGTAAATCCTGTATATTTTTTCGCTTCACATAATCAAAAAATAAATAACCTGGGAAATGTTGTGGTTTATAAAAAATTGAATAACGAAAATCTGGCAATATCGATTCCTGAAACTGATCATATTGATCTATAACTTTTCCCCAATTTTCAATAGATAATCCCATACCCAAGCGATTTGAAAGCATCCGCCCCCGAATACCTGCATTCATGACGAGTCCAGTAGAATTATAGGAACTAATTTTGCTCTTAATGAACCCTGCTGAAATTCCATATGAGATACGATTTCGAAAAGTCGATTTATATCCAACCCGAATGGCAAGATCATTTGCACTAAAGTTATTTTCTGTTTGACTATCGGTAAATTTTCCATAATCAATACTGGTTATTGTAAATCCAATGAGATGTTTGTCTGCAAAATTATAGGTTCCGTGAATGCTATTTCCATTTATATCGAGGGGGTAGGTAAAATAATGGAATCCACCAGAGAGTTCATCAGTGCTGAGCGAGGCAGGATTTGATGATAGGACAGGGGAATTAAATGCCACAGCCCCATTTGTAAGAGCTAGTGATCGGCTCGATGTTGACAGATTCATAATTGTATAAGGGGCCTGACTCCATAGGAATGACACAAGGAAGATACCCGTTATAAATCGGCTAAAAAGTGTTTTTTCATGGTTAATTATCGTCATAGAAATAAAATATTGTCGCTGAATTTAAATAGATAAACTCCAAGAATATCAGAAATTGTTTTATCTACTTGTGACAATCGAGCAATTCTACAGTTCACAGAAAAATAATTTATCAATTATATTGGGTCTCACCATCGGCCTCATCAATAATATTCTGAAGATCTTCTAATTCTTCTTCTGCCTGCCAGAAGGCCAGCTTCTTTTTATTTCTATTCCGTTTATAGTAATAGCCGCCAACTAATATAATTGGCAGGGAAATAAACACTAAATTTGTAATTTTCAAAAGGAAAAGCCAATTATAATTTTCCCGAATATAGCTGAAATATTTATCCTGGAAATCCAATTGGTCATTATGGGTCACTCTTTGAAAGGCTGTCTGAAAATCAGCTTTAACTTTGGTTGAATTAAGGCCAAGGCCATTCATTTCCTCAAAAATCAAGGCAAATACGGATGATCCATAATAATACTCCATTGCATAAACAGCTGCGGCAGCTTGCCCGTAGGCTAGGCTTATTTTATTGGTTGGATGGATTCGCATACTGTGTATCCTGGAAATTGGCAAAAGGTCATTTCGCCATTTCGCCTGGGATATTCTAATTTTATGCAAAACTGAAAACTCTCCGGCCTGCCGCATTGCCAATCCTTCTGAAAACCAGCTGGGGAATGAGCCATTTTGCGAGATGCGATAAAGATAAAGATGATTCAACTCATGAACAACCACATCTAAAAATCGATTATAACTGATATGCGTGATAGCTGGTGATTGGAGAATAATCGTAGATGTTCTATTCATCGCCACAGCCATACTCCACTCCGGTGCATGTCCTTTTGTTTTACGAATAAACTCATCTTTTGAAGGCACAACTACAATGGAAAAATCTTTTGGTTTAACATCACCAAATTCCTTTACCATTTTTTCAGAAACATCAATGGTAATCTGGGTGATTTTCTTCTCAAGGTCTTTATCACCAGCATCAAGTAAAATCTCGCAATCCCCCATTGCCGTTTGAAATGTACCGCCATAAACTGCTGTCAAAATCAATAATGAAAAAAGAAATCTCATAGTACGGTTACCGGATCAGGTATAAATTTTATTTTGACACCCTTTGTATTCATCTTCAATTCATTTGCGTGAAATTGCTGATGCAAGTATTTTTGCAGAATCATCGGATTGTCTAATGGTTGTTTTATCAGGATATGGAATCTCCAATAATTTTTTATTCTTTCAATTGGCGCTGGAGCAGGACCCAAAATAGTCAGATCAGGTAATGACTCCAATTTTCGCTGATATGTATATGCTATTTCATTAACATGCTGCTTATTTAAACCGGAAATTAAAATCCGGGATAATCTGGAAAATGGGGGATACATGAGTTCCTGTCTTTCAGATAAACATTGATTATAAAACTTTTTGATATCCAATTTTGATGCACATAGTATATTTGAATCATTCGGATTAAAGGTTTGTACAATTGCTATGCCAGGCTTTTTATGTCTGCCAGCGCGTCCGGATACTTGATAAATTAATTGAAATATTCTTTCTCCTGCTCTGAAATCAGGTAAGAACAAACCTGAGTCGGCATTGATAACGCCAACAAGGGTAACATTTTCAAAATCCAGACCTTTGGCAATCATCTGTGTTCCCAACAGGATCTGTGCTTCACCCTTGGCAAATTTTTCCAGAATCAGATGATGTGCACCTCTTTTTCTCACGGTATCCTGATCCATTCTGATCAGGTTAACATCAGGAAATAACTTTCTAAGTTCTTCTTCTACTTTTTGAGTTCCAGTGCCGGTGAGTTTTAGGTTTTCACTGTTACATGACTTACAAATGTCTTCCAGACTATATGAATTTTGACAATAATGACAAATCATGTTGTTTGATATTTTGTGATATGTCAAAGAGACACTACATCGTTCACATGAAGCAATTTCACCGCAGTCGATGCATTGATGAACATGAGAATAACCCCTTCTGTTTTGCAAAATGATTATTTGTTCATCACGATCAATTTTCAATCGAATTTCTTTTAGCAATTCAGGACTGAGGATTTTACTCTCAGCATCATCATTATAAGCGACATTTTTCATGTCAACCAGTACAACTCTGGGGTAGGTAGCACTACCATACCGTTTTGTCAGGTTAACAATTGAATACTTACTATTAATGCTATTATAATAAGAATCCAGACTTGGCGTTGCACTTGCCATCAGCACCATTGCCTTAGCCTGTTTAGCTCTAATCAGGGCAACATCACGTGCATGATAGAATGGATTACTATTTTCCTGTTTATATGATGATTCCTGTTCTTCATCCACAATGATCAAGCCAAGATTTGCTAAAGGGGTTAGTACGGCACTTCTTGCTCCCACAATAATAGTATATTTGCCTTCTTTCAGTTGCTGCCAGGTCCAGCCCTTTTCGGCGCGGGTCATAGCACTATGCCATAGAGCCACTTTATCGCCAAATGTATTGCGGAATTTTTTTGCTACTTGAGGTGTAAGAGATATTTCAGGGACTAGTACGAGTACTGACTTTCCATCGGCGATTACCTTTTGTGCCAGTTTTAGATAAACCTCTGTTTTGCCGCTTCCTGTAACACCGTGCAACAGGAATGGTGAAAATTTCCCTGCTGATTGCGCGGCGATTAATTCTTCGAATACATTTTGCTGCTCATCTGATAAATTGATTTCTAATTTCTTTCCCGGTGCCATTAGATCAAAAGGATCATATACTTTTGGTCGCTTGATCAGATGAACCAATCCTTTCTTCTCCATTGCCCGGCATACATTCAACGGGTTTGATGCAAATTCCGAAAGATTGGATGTGCGCACAGGATCATCACCATCCACAAGCTGGCTCAAAACTTTTTTTTGGGCAGAAGCCCGAATACCAATATTATCGACCATGGCCTTCCAGTTTGACGCTAATTGAACATAATATTCTATCTTTGGCTTGTACTCGTTAGAAAAACTTAAGGGTATAGCACTTTTCATCACTTTGCCAATAGGGGTCAAATAATATTGGGACATCCAGAGAAATGTTTGCCATAATTCTTCAGGAATAGTCAGTTTATCATCCTTGATAGAAGTAATCTCTTTAAAATCACCTTTAAAAGCCGAAGATTCTCTAATGGCGATGACAAAACCAATTCGGTGACTATTGCCAAGATTGACATTGACGCAGACGCCTGGTTTCACCACCTGTTCAAGATGGTCGGGTATCTTATAATCGAATGATCTAAATTGTTGTAATGGGAATGATACACTGGCGAACATTGTTGTAAATTTACGCCGGTTAATTCCTTTGGAATATTTGAAAATGATCGGATTTAGAAGAAACGAATTATATTGTGATTATCTTTAACCGAATTCTTCGATTAATCAAATATTTAATCATCTAATTAAAAAATGAAAATAAAACAAAATTTTGACTCAAATATTGAAATTTATCCCACTTATAATCTTGCTAAATCTTATTTTATTTGGAAGTAATAGAATTGATGATTTAGATATGCTTTATGATGATTCCCAGGTATCTATAATCGAGATCGAAGTGGATCCACTTACGCTGGATTGGATATATCAAAACCCTGAAAGCGACAGCATCCACATTGCCCAGTTTCATTTTAGTAATCCATATATCGATGAATTCGTAGATGATATTGGCTTTAGATTGAGGGGCAATACGTCACGGGATGCATTAAAAAAATCTTTCAAAATATCATTCAATAGTTTCGTTCCAGGTAGAGAATTCTATGGCGTTGATAAACTAAATCTGAATGGTGAGCATAACGATCCATCCATTGTTAGATCCAAACTATGCTGGGATTTCTATAATTCAGTTGGGATGATATCATCTCGATCAGCGCACACCGCAGTGTATATTAACGGTTCATATTATGGACTTTACATCTCGATAGAGCATATCGATGATGAATTTCTGGATGCCAATTATAATGACAATTCAGGAAATCTCTGGAAATGTATATGGCCAGCAGATCTAACCTATAGAGGTGATGATCCAGAGGATTATCATCCATGGATTGATGGTGTCCGTCCATATGAACTAAAAACCAATGAAGAATTATATGATTATTCAGAACTTGCAAATCTAATCTCGGTGATCAATAATACCCCGGATCATGAATTTTCTGACTCATTGAAATCAGTACTATATGTAAATGAGTTTTTAAAATATTTAGCCGTAAATATCCTTATGGGAAGCTGGGATGATTACTGGTATTTAAAAAATAATTACTACTTATATCATGAACCTGCAGTAGATAAAATTCACTGGATCCCGTATGATTATGACAATTCGTTTGGTATCGACTGGTTTAATATTGAATGGTCTCAATCCAACCCATATACATTTGCTATAATGGATGGGGAAAGACCATTGGCCACCCGTATAATGGCTAATCCTGAGTTTCGAAATTTATATACACATTATCTGGAATTTTATTTAGGAGTATATTCAATAGACACATGGGAAGATGATGTGCTAACTCTCAGAGATTTGATTTCCCCCTTTGCTGAACAAGATATTTACCGACAAATGGATTATGGGTTTGACAGTGATGATGGACTAGAAGATTTTTTGAATTCATATGATGCCGATCATTATTCCAATCAGCATGTCAAGAGAAGCCTATTTGAATTCCGCAACATGAGGATTGAATCTCTCCCAAGTTTGCTGAACTACTCTCCCGGGCCGCCAATGATATATGATTATAAGATTTCTCCCTCAAACCCAATCGCCGGAGATAGCCTGACAATTAAAACATCTGTATTTGATAACGATGGTTTGACATTTGTACAGGTACAATATACGCCCGAGGGAGAATCCACTATATTGTATTCACTAAATTTTAACCCGGAGATCGATACAAAAATTGTTGAGATAGCAGACCGATATGATATAACCATTCCAACAATACCAACTATCACATCAGCAGACATCCGATTTATTGCCATGGATACAAATGGAGAAATGTCATTTTATCCGGAGTCGGGAACCATTAACATTCAATTGTTCATACCATCTGAAATCGGCGTTCGTTTAAATGAATTCATGGCTATCAATGACAGCATTATTGTAGATGAAGAAGGGAATTATGAGGATTGGGTGGAAATTGTTAATATAACAGATGAGACGATTTTGCTTGATGGTTTCTTTTTAAGTGATAATGGAAATAATTTGACCAAATGGCAATTTCCCAACGAAAATATCGAAATTCAAAGTGATGAGTATATTCTTGTTTGGACCGATAATGACGATGAAGACGGGCCATTACATACTAATTTTGTACTGAACGGCAGTGGTGAATTTTTACTTATTACAGCGCCGGATGGCATTGAGATTATAGACTCACTTTCTTTCGGGCCTCAAATCGATGATAGATCAATGGGCAGGGATCCAGATGGAACAGGGGATTGGCTTTTTCTCGATACTCCCTCACCGGGTCTATCAAATACACAGAATTCATGCTGGACACCAGGGGACCTAAATTGTGACGGCATGGAGGATATTCTTGATATTGTGATTCTGGTTGACTGGATTCTAACTGGATATATCCCATCTCCTCAAGAAATGTCGGCTGCAGATTTAAATGCAGATGGCACTATAGATATATTGGATATTGTTGCCCTTGTAGCAACTATCCTATAATTCTGATAACAGATCAGTTTTGCAAAAAATATTTTCCAACATGAAAGAATTACGTTTATAATTCTTCTAACAGGTATGGGAATTAAAATCTATTTCACAAGAAATTCGAAAAGACGTTTAATTATAAAATAAATCATCATAATTTTTAATTATTGCTAAAGGAAATATACATTCTATGAATAGAAAAAACTTTATAAAAGGAATTGTCGGTGCAGGAGTAATCGGCAGTATGCCTGGATTTATAATTGGTCAAAATACGGTAAAACCATCCCGGAAATATCCAACAATGGTGATGGTCGGAAAACGTAAACCAGATTTGTTTGGTGAAGATGTCAAATTACGAAAACGAGCTTTAGAGGCATTCAATGATATGAGATCTGCTGGATTTAAGGCTGGGATTAATGTTTACTCGCAATCCAGTTATCGGAGTTTTGATCATCAAAAACAGATTTGGAACCGTAAAGTAAAAGGAGCCATAAATAATGGGGAGACTCCCATAAAGGCAGTCACAGATTTGATCAGAAGTTCTACTATCCCAGGTACATCGCGACATCATTGGGGAACCGAAGTTGATTTTATTGATATGGCAGTTCAACCACAACCATTGGACAGACTGGAAGTAAAAAATTATAAACCGGGTGGAGAGTACGAACATCTCCAATACTGGTTGTTGGATAACGCCGAAAGTTATGGTTTTTATCTTACTTATACAGATGATCCTACCAGAAAAGGATTTAAATATGAACCCTGGCATTACAGTTTTGCAGAATTGGCAGTCCCAATTTTCAAAGAGTTTATAAACATAAATTGGAAAGAGCAATTGCAGGATATTTCAATTGCCGGAAGTCATCTGTTTACACCAGAATTTATGGATAAATATTTTAGGGAAAATATACTGGGGATATCAAAAAAATTATTGAAAATGTAGCTCTATTGGATGACAATTTCCTGTGATATGAGTTCACCATATCCAGTGAGTTGATCCTCAGTGAAACTGATGATTTTCTGGACTGATGAATCCAGATATTTTTTATCAGTACTCACCTCGGCAGTGACAATCTGTGCTCTCTGCCATTTTTCATGATAAGCAGATTCTGTTACGGATATATTGAATTTATTCCTGAGTTTTGCCTTAAGACTTTTAATCACCGTCCTTTTGTCTTTCAGAGTATGGGAGCCTGGGATAAATATTTCTAACGTTAACACTGCAAAGTGAGTAGTATTTTTCATAACGAACATTACTGAAATTCTATATCACGCCAATAAAACTTATCTTTAAATTAATGATGTTCGTGATTTATATTAGGATAAATATATCCTCTATTATTGCAAATATTTCCAAATTGCATATTTAAAATATTTGTTACCGGTATTTAGAAATATATTTCGATAATTTCTAAAAATAAACAAATCAATAATTTGAATATTGCCCCAGCACATAATGAATTATTAAGATCATAATGTTGAATTGGTAAACGCCACCTTAAAGCGCCAACCTTTTATGTTGTCACAATCAAACACAGTAAGTAATTTCAGTTCCAGTAAAGAATAATATCATATATCAAGCTAACAAGACTTGTATATCTATTAATCATATTAATAAATTTTATCAACGAATAATCAATCAATTATTGTGGTTATCACAAACTTTGCAATTGTTTATTTTATTTTTTAATAACAAATTTTTCCAAATTAAGGAGCTTTAATGAAAGGGTACTATTTATCTCAGGAAAATGTGAAAGATTTTATCTTACACCTGATGAAAAAGAGGACAGTGTATGCGCCACATGCCAAAGCTGATCATTCTTTTGTTTTTGAGGAAGTAGTTGATGCAGACAATGTCATTTTAGATTATTTGCGGACGCTAAATTCCATAAAAAAATATTTTATGCCTTCAAGGGAAGTAATGTTACGATATAACCTTGATGACAACAGTTATTCAATTGAAGATATAGAACCAGTAAAAGGGATATTTCTTGGTGTTCACAGTTATGATATGCAGGCAGTTTTACGCCTGGATCATAGCTTCAGTCATGGTAACCCCGAGAAAAATTATCTAACTCGTCGCCTTGACAATTTATTTATTGGTACATCATTCACACCCGATAATTTCCATTTTTCCAGTTCAGTAAATATCCATCCACATAAAACCGAAGGTTTTGATCTTTTTATGCACAAAACAGACCGTGGATATGTTCTTGAAGAAGTAACAAAAACAGGCTCTGATCTTATGAAAGGATTTGATCAGCTAACCAAATTTCATGGTGAGTATCCTAATTCCGAACATTTTAAATCTCATTTATACGCACCCCAGGAAAAACTCTCGAACGTATTTGATGAAAGCTATGATAATCTTGTCTGGCATGAAATGGCGCAAAAATGCGTCGGCTGTGGAACATGTAATCTAGTTTGTCCCACTTGTTATTGTTTCGATATGGAAGATCATGTTGATTTGTCTTTACAATCCGGAATCAGAGAACGACGTCTTGACTCATGTATGCTTCGTGGATTCACAGAGGTTGCTGGTGGAGAAGTTTTTAGGAACCGTCTTGCTGATCGAATCAGGCATCGGGTTTATAGAAAATTTAAATATATCTCAGATGCTGCCGGTGAACCCTGGTGTGTTGGATGCGGGAGATGCACAATTTATTGCACGGCTGGAATCAGTATAGTAGATATTGTCAACCGACTGGTGAGCGACTATGATAAAAAGCAAATTGTTCAAGACAGTGATATGATTGCTGCGTGGGATTAAGGAGAATGAAATGATAAAAACAGTAAATATCAGACCTGAAAATTTTAAAGAACTTTACTTCCCAACTTTAGCGGAAATCACAGAAGTAAAACAATTCACAGACAAAGAAAAGTGGTATAGGCTTTCACTCCTTGATGGAAGTAACCTGGGCCATTCTCCCGGTCAGTTTGTGGAGGTTTCAATTTTTGGGGCTGGTGAGGCACCTATTTCGATTACATCTGCGCCAAATTCATATGGCAGCTTCGAACTTTGTATACGTGAAGTGGGCATGCTTACGGAGATGATTCATAAATTGAAGGCCGGGGATAAACTGGGTATAAGAGGCCCATTTGGCCAGGGATTCGATGTTAATGAATTTTATGGGAAGGATATTCTCATCATTGGCGGCGGCATTGGTATTGTACCTCTGCGTTCTCTGATAAACTACATTCTGGATCACCGTCAGGATTTTGGCCGACTCATTATCACTTATGGAGCGAGAAACTCACAAGAATTATTATTTCCTGAGGAACTAGGACAATGGCAGTCCAATCATGATGTTGAATTCCATCAAACGGTAGATTATGGTGATGAAAACTGGAAAGGAAATGTTGGAGTAATAACCACATTGATACCACCATTGGATTTGGATTTAAAGAATACCATTGCCTGCATAACTGGTCCTCCAATTATGTACAAGTTTGTACTCCTCACACTACAGTCAATAGGATTGCCGGAAGATAATATTTATATGTCGTTAGAAAGAAGAATGAAATGCGGTGTGGGAAAATGCGGTCATTGTCAGATAAATCACTCGTATGTGTGCCAGGATGGTCCCGTTTATCATTATCCTGATCTAAAATTGATTAGGGAGGCTATATAATGAAAAGAAAACCCAGAGTAGCAGTATTTGATTTCACCGGATGTGAAGGCTGTGAACTAAACAAATTGAACTTTGAGAATCATTTATTAGATATACTCCACCACATTGATATCGTAGAATGGAGAGAAGCAATGGATGATCAGGTTGCCGAATATGATATTGCTTTTGTTGAAGGATCTATCAGTACACCGGACTGTGTTGAACGGATATTTGATATTCGGAATCGAACAAAAGTACTCATAGCCCTTGGAGCATGTGCCGTGAATGGCGGCATGAATGCCATGAAAAATAAACAATCCCTCGATACCGTAAGGGAAACAGTTTATGGAGAGAATAAAAACTTATTTCCCACACTCCCAGCGCTGCCGCTTTCGTCATATGTAACTGTCGATTATGAAGTCCATGGCTGTCCAATGACCCAAAAGGAATTTCTGCAATTACTAACTTCAATTCTGGCAGGAAAAAAACCACCCAAACCTGATTATGCTGTTTGTGTCGAATGCAAACTCGACGAAAACGAATGTGTCTATGGTAAAGGAATGATCTGCATGGGACCGATCACACGTGCCGGCTGTGATGCTTTGTGTCCTTCGTTTGGTCAATATTGTATTGGCTGTCGGGGTCTGGTTCCTCATCCAAATAAAGATGCAATGTTAAATATTCTCACCGAAAATGGGCTTTCAATCGACGATGCCGAGAAACGGATGGATCTGTATAATTCAAATGAAAAAGACGGGGTGCTTGTATGAAGCAGAATCTTGATATCAAAGTCAAACACCTGACCCGCGTTGAGGGTCATGGAAATATTGTTGTAAATATGAAATCTGGTAAGCTTGAAAAAGCTCAACTGGAAATTGTTGAAGCACCACGGTATTTTGAAGCGATGCTGAAGGGTCGCAATTTTCATGAGGCAGCTATTATTACCTCGCGAATTTGTGGCATCTGCTCTCTTGGTCATCAGATCACATCACTAAAAGCCACAGAAGATGCCCTGGGATTAGAGGTGAGTAAACAGACAGTACTACTGAGGAAATTGCTTATCCACGGGGCGTTGATACAATCAAATATCTTGCATGCCTACTTTCTTGCCGCGCCTGATTTTTTAAACATCGGTTCTGTATTTCCACTTATCAATACTCATCCTGATGTGGTAGTGAGGGCATTAAGGATGAAACGGCTGGCAAATGATATTGGCGATATAATTTCAGGAAGAGCAGTTCACCCGATTACACCAGTTCCCGGCGGCTTTACCAAGATTCCTGTCGAAGCGGATTTGATTGAGATAAAACGACGACTGATCGAAGAAGCTCTGCCGGATGTAAATGCCACCGTCGAAACTATGCAGGCATTGGCTGGAGCTATTCCAAATTTCAACAGGGAAACAGAATATATCTCTCTTAAAAATGATAACGAATATGCTATGTATGATGGAAAAATATCATCTACAGACACAGGATTATATCCCGATAGTGAATATTTGAAAATAACCAATGAATTTATTGTACCTCATAGTTCATCCAAACATGCAAAAAATAATCGCTCATCATATATGGTGGGGGCGTTAGCTAGATTCAATAATAATCATGATAAATTATTACCAAAAGCAGCATTGGCAGCTGCAGCCCTCGGATTAGAGGCTCCTAATTATAATCCTTACATGAATACTATTGCCCAGGTTGTGGAAGTTGCTCATGCAGTCTACGATTCAATTAATATTATTGATACTCTTCTAAATGACGGATTGAAAAATGAAAAACCGAACCAGTCACCAATAAAAGATGGGACCGGGATAGGTGTTACAGAAGTGCCCCGGGGTATTCTCTTTCATGAATATTCTTACGATCGACAGGGCCGAATAATGGCAGCAAATTGTATTATTCCAACAGGGCAGAATTTGGCAAATATTGATGACGATATGAAAAAACTGGTTCCAGAAATTGTCGATGAACCAAAAGAGAAAATTATTCATAAACTGGAAATGCTGGTGCGGGCCTATGATCCATGCATATCATGTTCGGTGCATATTGTGGATGTAGAATTTGTTGATTAGCAAGTTTGTTTATTGCTGCAGGGGACATATAATTATAGGACGTAACATTTGAGACTTAAATCCTCTGCAGCAATATCAAATGGTGAAGTAAGGATAGTAAAAATTCAATAAAGATATACAGGTAATAAAATCGCTATATTTAACATTGATAATAAAGAGTCAAAATTATCAGGATTGGAACGGATATGAATCCATCCATCCATTTTTATTCCGTGGGAAATCCGCTTTATGCTGATGACGGAGCTGGATTAGCCGTAATTGATGCTTTAAAAATAAATCCGCTATTTGAGAAAGCAACATTTTTTGATGCCCATACTGATGCACTTTCACTGATCGATAAATTCAATAAAAATGGCTTGAATATCATCATCGATGCCGCCAGAATGGGCAAATCGGCTGGGCATGTGGAAGTGATTCGAAAAGAGGATGTCAGGTTGGTTGTACAATGGGATCATTTGTCACTTCATGGATTCGGACTCGCAGAAACCATAGAATTGGCGGATAAAATTGATATGCTGCCTAATAATCTTTGGGTGATTGGTATCGAACCTGATACTATACAAATCGATATGCCAATATCACAAAAAATTAAAGCCGCTATACCAGTGGCAGTAGATAAAATTATAAATGAGGTAATTGAAAATGGACAATTATGAACCGACAATTCTCATCATTGATGATGATATTGATTTAGTAGAAGTTTTACGTATTACACTTGAGAATGAAAATTATAAGGTGATAGATGCCCAAACTGGACTGAGAGGATATAATCTTGCACAAACCATGAATCCCAGTCTGATCATACTGGATGTTATGATGGGAACTATTGATGAGGGATTTCACACTGCTTATCAGATACGGGCTAATCCCGAGACAAAAGATACGCCAATAATAATGTTGACAGCAGTCGTACAGCAAACCGGTTTCAAGTTTAGCAAAGATGATGACGAAGCTTTTTTGCCAGTAGATGAATTTATCGAAAAACCGGTAAATCCAAAGAAACTCATAGATACCGTAAGAAAATTACTTGTACCGGTAAAATGAAATTTCTTGATATCCCTGAACCGCTGGATGATGACGTTTCACGTTTTTCAACGGCAAGGAGTATTAGACTAAGGGCGGATTGGTTTATTCGAATTCGCTGGCTGGCAATGACTGCATCTCTCATTTTAGGGTTTGTGGCAGATAAAATGTCACCTGACCTGAATTTCACTTATATCATAATTTTTATTATTGCCTTAATAACTGTTAATGTTTGTTATTTTAGCTATAGCAAACAGGTTGCCATCCAATCCCTCCAGTATGAAAAGTACTTTGTCAAAATACAAATGCTTATTGACTTGATCCTGCTTACCATTCTTATCCATTATACTGGCGGAATAGAAAACCCATTATTCTTTATTTATTTTATCCATGTGATTATTGCCAGCCTCATGTTCAAAGGGAAAGAAGTATACCTTATTGCAACCGTTGCAATTTTACTATTCAGTGGAGAGGTGGTATTATCAGGTGGGAATTCTTTTATGCCTACTGGGTTTCTGAATCACCATCATATCATCAGTGGAGGAGATCATCTTCATGATGTGAATTATATACTTATGATGCTGGCTTCGTTCTGGTTCGTTATCCTTTTTACCGCTTTTGTGACATCCTCGATGATGGACCGCTATCGGGTAATAAGGGATAAACTGGTTCGAAATCAAAAAAAGCTAATATCAGCAGAAAAAGAGAAAATGGATTTTTTCAGGTTTGTGACCCATGAAATAAAATCTCCAGTTTCAACATCACTTTCAGCCATAAATGCCGTATTGGAATTGTATAGTACAGAATTAAATGATAATGCCCGAAACCTACTGAATAGGGCTCAGGGAAGAAGTCAGCAGGCTATTGATATGGTTAAAGATCTCAGTGAACTCACACAGGGAGCAATACATCACCAGCAGATACGGGGAAATATTGAACTTTGCACGCTGATTCGCAAAATTGTAGATGATGAACTAGGAAATAATCCAAAAAATATTATCACTGAGTTTATTCTTCCAAAAACCAGTATTGAATTATCTACTTATCCAGACTTATTGGAAAAAGTGCTGGTTAACATTATTTCAAACGGCATTCGGTATAACAAGGAAAGTGGAAAATTAATCGTCAAATTGCAAAGAGATAATCGACTCATCCTGATATCCATAACCGACGAGGGTATTGGTATTAGTGCCTCAGATATACCCAAGATATATGAAGAGTTTTTTAGATCCTCCGAAGCAAAACAAACAGCAAAAATTGGTACGGGGTTGGGACTGGCTATTGTAAAACGATTTGTTGGTAAGTTGAATGGACACATATCTGTGACCAGTGAACTGGGTGCGGGGACAACATTTGTAATAAAGTTACCTGAAAATGTCTGAAAAAATTAAAATTGGCGGCATCCTTATAAAAGAAAATCTATGCATGATGCAAATTACCGGTGTTGAAAACAAACCTGGATCAGCAGCGAAAGTTTTTCAAATATTTAGCGGGAAAAGGGCTTCGCTTGAGTTTATTAGCGAAAGTCGAAATCCAGATGGGCATGGGAGTATTACGGTTTGCATATCAGCAAATTTTTGTCCGATTATGGGTAAAATTGAAGCAAAAATTCAGGAATATGCTCACCCAGAAAAAATTTTTAGACATCCTCAAGTGGTGATGATGACTATTTACGGTCCCCATTTTGGTGATGTGCCTTCTATCGCCAGTAATTTATGTCAGGCATTGGCAAAATGTGATGTGAATATACATGGGATATCAACAGCAATAAACAGCATCACATGCGTCATTGATTCAAAGGATTTAAATTCTGCCAATGATGCAATGGGAACAGTATTTAAGACTCCGGACTGAGGTGAAGAGCCTTATTTCTCCCCGATAATTCCCCAGGATAAATCGGAGAATTTTGTAATTTCTATGCGAAATCCAAGACTCTGCAGTTTTTTTATTTCATCTTCAAGGTTCCAATAATATTCATCATCAAAATCACCGTTCAATTCGGGATACTTTTCCCTCATCTCATTTTCATAATTAGAATTTTTAAACATCAGGTCACCAAGTACAACTTTACCACCTTTTGGCAATAATATATATACTTTTTCAAATAGTAGATGTTTTTCGTCCTGAGTCAGATGGTGAATTGCATATGTAGAAATTATTGTATCAACAGTTTCAAATTTCTGGTGGTCATCAAATAATTCTAACAAATCAGTTTTGATAAATATAATATTTTTTTCATTTTTCAATTTACTCGTGGCAATATTCAGCATATTTTGTGAAACATCTACACAATATATCTTATCAAAAAATTCAACTGCTTTTGTCGTATTTCCTGTTCCACAACCTAAATCTACTAAAATATTTGAATCTTGAGTGTTTTCATTAACCCATTTCATCATATTTGTATATCCAGTTCGAATTGGATGCTTTTCATTTTTTACAACTTGATCATAAATTGCAGCCGATGGATCATGATTGAATTTTTGAGCGTATATACTTTTCATAATAATTAGTCAGAGCCAAAATCTAATTAATAATATACAAAATGAAGAATTGAAAATAAATCCTCGTGAATTACAAAAATAGTATTCAAATGACTACCACTTCAATATTTGCTCTTTGAATTTTGTACCTGCAACGAATGTCAAAGAATATTATTTAAATTTTATCTCCGTGGTTATTTCAAAGCGATAAAGAGATACATCCATAATGCCCTCAACAGTTTCATTTAAATAACGGAAGGTGGGTCTCACAGTTACGGAACCGAAATCTGATGAGTACACAGGTATGAGATAATGTCCCCAGAAAAAAGTAAAGGTATGAGTATCATCCATATCCCAATCCATTTCAGCTACATCTAACCAAAAAGTTAAAGTTCCTTTTCCTATTTTGTGTGAGACTTTTCCTCTTACCAGCCATCCTTCATATTTTTTATCAGGGTCATCTGAATTGGCCTGGGAAGTATAATAGGCATTACCTGACAATGAGAATTTTGATATCTCGGGTATTTTCACCTGTACACCTGCAGTTATAGGGGCAGCTTCATCATCATCGGCAATGGTTAACAGCATAATTGGTTTTACACTGAAATCACCAAAGTGAAATTGATAATCTACCATAACAGTAAGATTGTCAAGACGGGAAATTTTATCAGATCCAACAGGTTCTTCGTAGTTTGTAACATCATTATCGATGGATAATGTCCAATTAATTTTTTCATTATTGAACACATAATATCCACCAAAACCGGTGGTGGCATTATTATTATATAAGACCCATGGAATATTTACCATTAGTTTGGGATAGTAGTGAATATCAAGGCCAGGGTTATTGATACCATTTATGGGAATGATTCCTACCCAGGCACCGGTATTTTTTTTATGATAACCCCAAAACATTTCCATAAAGTATATGGATGAACGTCCTGAGCCATCAGGATTGCTATCGTCCAATTTATCGCCTTTTCCTAA
>Ga0233430_1001372_pt1 | contig 34641 bp, 30 predicted proteins | sample SI_118_April2016_2_FD_179883 | JGI IMG/M metagenome (GOLD analysis project Ga0233430, IMG submission 179883) | Seawater microbial communities from Saanich Inlet, British Columbia, Canada - SI_118_April2016_150_MG | ecosystem: Environmental > Aquatic > Marine > Inlet | place: Canada: British... | reverse complement strand
TGCTCTCCTAACGGTGTGGATAAGGCCTTGCCAAGTAATTGCTGCATATTTTGAGACTTTCTTTGGTCGGAGAATCTCAAAGTATGAATCACTTCAGGGCTTTATCCTATTAAGTCGGGTACTGTGAGCGAGGGGATGACTGATTTATATTCCATTTTTCAGAACGAGCAAGTTGAGACTGTTCGGTGCGGGCGTTGAAGACATAGCTTTTGATTGGCAAAACACCGTTTCCGGTTTTCTGTCATTCGGAGGATTTCTGTCATTCGGAGGATTTCTGGCATTTGGAAATGTCTTTGTGGCAGTTATTGCCTCTCCCCGTGCAAATGCCTATAAGAGTTTGACGCAATTTGGTGAATTTCCGGAATGATTCTTACTTGCCCGTCCTGTGACACCCGATATGAAATAAATGCCTCGGCCTTGCCGCCCGGCGGGCGTACTGTCCGTTGTGCCAAATGTGGCAACTCATGGACTGAACAATCCGAGCAGGCAGCGGCACCCGCCGCGCCCTTGGCCGCGCCAGTAGCAGCGCCTCCACCTCCTCCCCCTGTTCCCGAACCCCCTGCGGAACCTGAAATGCCTTCGGCGCCTGTTGCGCAAGAAGTCGGTTTTGATGACCCGGCACCGGCCAAAGCACCGGTACCGCCTGTCATTGATGATAATTTTCCTGACCCCTTGCCCCAGCCTGACGATTACGACGACGACGATGATGATTTCGAGGTGCCAAGCCTTGATGACTTCGACGACATGCCGAATATCTCACCGCGGGGGAGCAAAAAAGCCAAAAAATCCAAACGAGGCAAAAAAGCCGGGGGGGGTGATGGCAAGCGCATCGGCATGATGGTGGGCTGGATCAGCTTGCTGGTCTTTGTGATCGCTATTGTCGTTGGCGGACTATTTGGCCGGGATATGATCATCTCTTCATGGCCGCCCGCCAGCCAGCTTTATGATGCCATTGGCATGGGTGATCCGCCATTGAGTGAGCTGCTGGATATCAGCGGTATTAAACCGACACCAGGCCGGGACAAGGACGGCAAGGCGATCCTGACGATTACCGGCAATGTGGTGAATATTTCTGGCGAAATTCAAATGGTGCCGCAACTGGCCGGTGCCCTGCTGGATGCCAAGCGTGCACCCGTTTTCGAATGGACCTTCAAGGCATCCAAAAGCGAGCTGAAACCAGGGGAGAAAATTGAATTCTCTACCCTGGTGCCCGATCCGCCGAAGACGGCACAAGGGTTGAAGATCAGCTTCGTGATCGAAGATGCCGATGGTCAAAAAGGCGATGACCACAAGGCTGAAGATGCCCCCAAGGACGACAAGAAGTAAAAAGATACGCACTAAAGCGTTCGAGATAATCAAAGGTACTTTTTATGGCGATTAATCCAGCCGACGATAATGCGTCGATCCGTGTCCTGTTCAGCGAACAGGACATTGCAGACAGGGTGGGCACCCTGGGCCAGGAAATTGCAGATATGCTGGGCAATGATTTGCTGCTGATTGCGATTTTGAAAGGCAGTTTCGTTTTTACCGCTGATTTGATGCGCTCCATGCATCGTGCTGGTATCCGCCCGCAGGTGGATTTCATGCAGTTATCCAGTTATGGCACCGGTACTGAAAGTTCCAAAACCGTCGAGATGGTGCGCGACACGACAGACCCTATCGAAGGTCGTAACATCTTGATTGTGGACGATATTCTGGAATCAGGACGGACCCTGGATTTTGCCCGTGAGCATCTTTACAAGCGTGGGGCCAACAAGGTTGGCCTCTGTGTCTTGCTCGACAAGGTTGGCAAGCGGGTCGAAGGTGTCGGCGTAGAAGCAGATTTTGTTGGCTTTGAATGTCCCGATGATTTTGTTGTAGGCTATGGCCTCGACTGGGCCCACTTTTACCGCGAGCTGCCCTTTATCGGAGTTGTTGAGGACAGCTGAGAAGCTGGCTCTATATCTGATGTTGTCTGAGCGGGTTTGATTCAACCCAGGAAAAACGGTGCCTGGCATTCTTCTTGCCTGGCTCCGCTTTTCCGACCGCTATTTTCAAACTCCACGAACAAGGGCTCTTTTCGATAGTGGACGACAAGCCGTCAGTCGCTTTTGTTCTCTACGTCCCGCGAAATGCGGAGCCAGACAGCTTCGCGAAGGCGCTTGTGCCAGGCACCGGATTTGGCCAGGCAGTGGACACCCGGTATTCAAAAACGCCGCAATAACCGATCAAGATAATCTCTTTCCAGGCGCGGGCGGGTCAGGTCGCTGGCCCGGTTATGCAATTCCTTCAGAACCTTGCGGGCGCGTTGCATCGCGGTCTCGTCGGGGATTTTCACATCTCCATCCGGGTTTTTACCCTGGGCATCCAATGGCCTGCCAAGGGGGTCGGTATTGCGACCGGGCATGGGCATGCGGCCCTGGCCCATCAGGCCTTGTTGACCACGTTCACCCGCCATGGCCTTGGCCAGGGCTTCCGCACCTGACCGCATTTGCTGCAAGGCGGTACTTTGTTGTGGCGCCGCATTTCCGGGCTCACCACTTTGCAACGACTTGCCAGCACCGCGCATGGCGCGTTCGGCCTTGCCCAGTTGTTTGGGAATTTTGCCGCGAGCTTCGCCCAGTTGTCGCATAATTTCACCCAGCCGACGCCGCAAGGCTTCCTGTTCAGCGGCACTTGCTTTGGACTGTTTGTCGCCTGGTTTGGCCTTGCCGCTTTGCTGGCGGCGCAGGCTTTGGTCCAGCAATTCCTGCTGACGACGCATCAATTTGCCCATTTCGCCCAAAGCCTTTTGACCGGCTTGCATTTGTTTGGACATTTGCCGCTGACGGCTACCAGCCCGCAGACTCTCCAGCATATTACGTAACTGCGACAGCAATTCCTTCGCCGCATCTCGGGCGCCCAGCCGAGACAATTCCCGGGCCCGGTCCAGCATATTTTGCAGATCCTGGCGGTCTACCGAGCGGGCATTGGGGTCGATGGGCAGATTGGCCTGATTTTGTTGTTGTGGATTTTTGGCCATTTCTTCCATCATAGCCTGCAGAAAACGGTCCATGGCCTGCTTCAATTCCTGCGCCAGACGGTCAATTTCCGCCTGTGAGGCATTCCGCGACAGGGCATCCATCAGATTCTGCTCGGCCTTTCGCAAGGCCCGTTCAGCCAGGGACAGGACACCGTCCTCGATACGCAGGGCCGTATCCCACAAGATGTCGATTACTTCATCCACGGCCCTGTCGCTGCTGTCCAGTTCCAGCCGCCGGATGGCGGACCGCAAGCTCAGGGTCACCACGCTGTCATCGTCATATTCTTCGGGAAAAGCCGAGATAACACGCAAGGTCCGGGCGATGGCTTTGCCTTCATCACTCATCGATGCCAGACGTTTGCGCTGCTCAATGATGGCCCGTGCTACAGGATGTTCAAAGGGGCGCTCAGGCAGGATGACTTTTTGGCTCTGGCTTCGGCCCGTCTGGCCGGCAGCATCTTCTGCTTCCAGGACCATCGTCACCGGCAAACCAGCCCACTTGTGGGGTGTAAAATCCTTGAACATTTTGTGCCGGAAGACATCCGGTGCCTGACCGGGCAGAGGGACTTCAATGAATTGCGGTGGTTGATCCCCGTGTTTCAGCGACAGGCGCAGGCTCGCCAGGCCATAATCATCTGTCGCCAGAAGTGGTATTTTCAAACCCAGACGAGCTGAAACTGTCGGTGCCTGTTCGATGGCGGCCTGCGGCGCTTCGTCGGGGATGATGGCGAAGTCCCATTTCGCCAGTTCCCTGGTCTCTTGCATCAGATGGGCGCTCTGGGGCCGGTCCAGCTTGCTGTTTAATTCATGATTTTGGGCATCAATGGCCGTTGCCGTTATTGTCGTGGTTGCAGGTGCATGGCCCATGATCAGGACCGGCAGTCCCGCACCACCATGCAGGCGAACAAACAATTCGCTGTTGACGGGTACACTATAAACGGCGATTTCATTTTCGCTGATTGCCTGTTGGACCAGGCTTTTGCCATGGGCCGTCAACAGAACCGGTGCTTTGCCAGTATAGGCCGGTGGTGTCACCCAGGCTTCGAACCGGGCGGCGGGCACAGGCGTCGAAATATCCGGTGCAAAGGCTTGCGCCAAACGATTTGCGCCCTCGGACCCGGCCGCCATCAAGCCGACAAAAAGTAACAACCCCACAGCGTAACGAATAGCGCGTGGATCCCGTTCGGCCAGTCCCGGTCGCGGCCAGCGCGGGCGCAATCGTGCGAGAGCTTCAAGAGCACGGTTTTTTGACAACAGCCACAACTGCCATGTTGCCGGATTTGATTTATCTGGATTGGCAAGCTGATCTTCCAGGGCCTGGATCGGTCGATGCACAGTGCCGCTATCTGTTTCCAGCCGTCTGCGACCCTGTTCACGGTTGGGCAGCCGGACCAGCGGCAAACGAAGCAGCAACAAAGTCGCGATGCCAGCTGCAAAAAGTATCAGACCGGCCAGGTGAAAATAACCAGGCACAGATTGCCAAAGACCGGCCAGAGATAAAGCCACAAATAGCGCTGCTAAAACGACAAGCGGCCACAGCGCCCGCCAGAGGGATTCCCAATACAGGGCCAGGCGCGCCAACAGAATCCGAAACCCGATGCGGGTATCGGACGTTGGTGGAATATGATCGTTACTTGCCATCACACCGGGCCGAAGCATCCTTTTAGAAGGAGAAATATCGTTAACACCCGATTTTCCCTCAGGACACCCCTCATGTCCAATCAGAAAACGGTGACTCCTGACTCATAATTGGTGCCAGGCACTAATTAACAAACATTAATCAGTGCCTGGCACCAATTAATTTACGTTCAGCGGAAAAAATAGCTCTGGCCCCTGCATATCACCGGTATGCCAAGACGCCCCAGAATAGTTGTGCCCGGCGCACCTCATCACGTGACCCAACGTGGCAACCGACGTCAGCAGACGTTTTTCACCCATTGGGATTATCGTTATTATCTCGAGTTGCTCGAAAGGTCCTGCGAAAAATACGAAGTCGCGCTTTGGGCTTATTGCCTCATGCCGAACCACGTTCACTTGATCCTGGTGCCCGGAGAAGCAGCGAATCTGAGTCAGGTTGTTGGCGAAACTCACAAAAAATTCGCTGCCAGAATTAATCAACGACATGATTGGAAAGGCCACCTCTGGCAAAGCAGGTATGCTTCTTTTGCCATGGATGAGACCTGGCTGTTGATGGCTGCCAGATATATCGAGCTTAATCCTGTTCGTGCAAAAATAGTGAACAAACCAGAGGATTATCGATGGTCCAGTGCCGGTGCCCACAGCAATGGATCATTGGATCGCCTGAGTTCGTCTGACCCACTGACTGAATTGGTTCCCGACTGGGCCGCTTTTTTGCTTGATGAGCCTGTGGAGGCTGTTCATCCGAATATGAACAAACACGAAGCGGCTGGATACCCTGTTGGCAGCGACGTGTTTATCCAAAAGGCTGAGCTCTTGACCGGGCGCTCCCTTAAAGCCCTCCGTCGGGGTCGACCTCCCAAAAAGCGTTAAATAGTGACAGGCACTAATTAACAAAGATTAATAGGTGCATGGCACCAATTAATAAGTCGAGGGTTTACTTCAACCAGTCGGGGATGGTGTCGTTGGCGATCAGGTCTTCGATGGTTTTGCGTTTGCGGATGACGCTGAAATCGCTGCCGTGAACCAGCACTTCTGCGGCCATGGGGCGGGCATTGTAGGTGGACGCCATCACCGCGCCATAGGCTCCAGCGGAGCGGATGGCGATCAGCTCGCCTTCGCCCAGTTCGGGTAGTTCACAATTGCGGGCGAAGGTGTCGCCGCTCTCGCAGATCGGGCCAACCACATCGGCTTCGCTGTGTGGGCCATTGGTCAGGCGCACGGGCACCAGATCATGTTTGGCGTCATACAGGGTCGGGCGAATAAGGTCGTTCATGGCGGCATCAATTATGACAAAACGACGGTCTTCGCTTTGCTTGTTGTAAACCAGCGACGAAACCACAATGCCTGCATTGCCCACTATCACGCGGCCAGGCTCAAAGCCCAGTTTCTTGCCGGTCTTGCCAAAGACGTTTTTGACGACCGCACCATATTCAGCCGGGCTGGGTGGTGTTTCCTCGCCATAGGGAATACCGAGGCCGCCGCCCAGATCGATGGTGCTGATGTCATGACCATCTTGTTCCAGCAGTTCAACCATTTCCAGCAGACGGTGATAGGCCAGCTCGTAGGGTTTCAGCGTGGTGATTTGTGATCCGATATGAACGGCTGCTGCCTTGACCTGGATGCCGGGAAGTTCCGCCGCGCGGGCATAGAGTTCCCGGGCCCGGGGCCAGGCGACACCAAATTTGTTTTCGGCCTTGCCAGTGGTGATCTTGGCGTGGGTTTTGGCGTCCACATCCGGGTTCAGGCGAATACCGATTTGCGCCGTGGCACCCATGCCATTGGCCACTTCGGACAGGGCCTCCAGTTCGGCTTCTGATTCAACATTGAACTGGCCAATCCCGGCTTCAAGGCCCGCGCGCATTTCTTCGCGCTTTTTGCCAACACCGGAAAAAACGATTTCATCCGCCGCCACACCAGCGGCTTGCGCAATGGCCAACTCGCCCGCCGAGACAATATCCGCCCCGGCTCCTTGTTGCGACAACAAACGCACAAGGGCCACATTGCTGTTGGCTTTGACGGCGTAATAGATTTTTGCATCCAGACCCGTCAAGGCATCGGCAAAGGCCTTGTAATGCCGCACCAGAGTGGCACTGGAATAACAGTAAAAAGGCGTGCCAACAGCGTTGGCAATTTCCTGGATGGCGATGTCTTCCGCGTAAAGCTCGCCGTCCCGATAATCGAAATGGTCCATGAGGTCGGTTCTTTCAGAATTCTTTTGATCGGCTGTATTTTGATTAGACGATCAGGTTTTTTTCTTCGGCTGTTCTGTTTTTGCTGTGGGTTTTTCGAGCGCACCCTTTTTGCCACAGGCGGTCAGTGCCGAACCTGTTGACACGATTATGGCCAACAGCAAGATATATTTCAGTCCTTTGATCATGGCTTCTACCTTTTATCGCTCAAGTCAGTTTGTGCTGCTTGCGCCGCAGCCCGAACCAGATCAGGTGCCGTGCCGCCAAAGCTGGTGCGGCTGCTGACGGAATTATTGACGCCCAGTACAGCAAAAATCTCGTCCGTAATGCCGGCTTCCACTGTTTGCATATCTGCCAGACTCAAATCTTCCAAGCCGCAGTTTTTACTTTCAGCCATACGAACGATCTGTCCCGTGATGTCGTGGGCCCGGCGGAACGGTACGCCCAGGACCCGCACAACCCAGTCGGCCAGATCGGTTGCCGTGGAAAATCCTTGTCCGGCGGCGGCTTCCATGGCCGCTTCGTTGACCTTGATTTCAGCCACCATGCCGGTCATGGCCGCGATAGCCAGTGCAAGGCTGTCGGCGGTATCAAAGGTTGGCTCCTTGTCTTCCTGCATGTCCTTGGAATAGGTCATGGGCAGGCCCTTCATGACGATCAGCAGCGTATTCAGATTACCGATGATGCGCCCGGATTTGGCCCGTGCCAGTTCGGCTGCATCGGGGTTCTTCTTTTGCGGCATGATTGACGAGCCGGTCGAGAGGCTATCCGGCAGGGCGACAAAATTCACCAATGGCGAGGCCCACAAAACAATCTCTTCCGCCAGCCTGGAAATATGTACAGCCGTGATCGAGCAAGCCGAGAGATATTCCAGGGCAAAATCCCGGTCGGCAACGGCGTCCATTGAATTGGCGCACGGCCGGTCAAAGCCCAGGGCCGTCGCCGTGGCCTGGCGGTCGATGGGAAAGGATGTGCCTGCCAGGGCGGCAGCGCCCAGCGGGTTCTCGTTCATGCGGGCCCGGCAATCGGCCAGCCGACTGCGATCACGGGAAAACATCTGATAATAAGCCATCATGTGATGACCAAAGGTCACGGGCTGGGCGGTTTGCAAATGCGTGAAGCCAGGCATAACGGTTGCGGCATGTTCTTCCGCCCGCGTTGCCAGGGCTTGCAGCAAGGCTTTTAAGGCGGCGTCCGTATTGTCGATGGCGTCCCGTACCCAAAGCCGGAAATCTGTGGCCACCTGGTCGTTACGTGACCGGGCTGTATGCAGCCTGCCCGCGGCCGGGCCGATGATTTCATGCAGCCGGGCTTCGATATGCATATGAATATCTTCAAGGGCCGCTGAATATTCAAACTTGCCGTCCCGGATTTCGCCTTCGATCTGATCCAGACCTGTCAAAATTGCGTGACCATCGTCATTGCCGATGATGCCTTGCGCCATCAACATGTTACAATGGGCCCGCGACCCGGCCAGGTCCTGGGTATACATCAGACGGTCAAAATCGATGGAGGCATTGATGGCTTCCATGATGGCGGCAGGACCTGCAGCAAAGCGTCCGCCCCACAAGGAGTTGGCGTCCGAGTCTGTTTTTGGCGTCTGATCTTTGGTGTTCTGATCTTTGGCGGTCATGATGGTTTTCCGGTCGCGCGAAATTTTGGTTTAAACAGTTTTCTGGCTTAATTGCTGTGTAACGTAAAGGTTTTCTTGATGCGAGTGAATTTCAGCAGAAATGCCGCAGGATATGTGTTTTTTTGCTTTCTGGCCATGTTTGCTGCTCCAGTGGCGGCAAACAGCCCCATGCAGAACTTTGTCTGGCACAAAACGCCCGTCGATGTGGTGGATATTGGCTTTAAGGACGGCGCGGGCAAAGTACTTCATTTAAGTGACTTCAAAGGTCGCGTGGTGTTGCTGAATTTCTGGGCCACCTGGTGTGCGCCCTGTCGGCGGGAAATGCCGGACCTGGATGCCCTGCACAAAAAATATGGCGGCAAGGATTTTCTAGTGTTGGCTCTGTCGCAGGATCGCAAGGGGTTGGAGGCTGTGAAGGAATTTTATGGGGAAGTCGATGTGAAATCGCTTGAGCTCTACATCGACCAGAAAGCCCGCACCGGTCGCAAACTCCGGGTGCCAGGCTTGCCAACAACAATTCTGCTGAGCCGCAAGGGCCAGGAAATCGGTCGCCTCGTCGGCCCTGCCGAGTGGTTTTCCGAGGACGCGCAAAAGATTGTCGAGAAGGCAATAAACCTAAACTAAAATGGCTCGGCCGATTAATTTGCGATCCATGATCAAGTTCAGGTATTCAGGCGCTTTTTCCAACGGGCCATCCACGGCGATGCGTGGGTGGATTTTGCCGCTTTGATACCAATCCAATAATGTATCGACCGTTTGTTGCATCAGGTGCGGCTGGCGATAGCGGTAATAGCTCATCACCATGCCGAGCGCGCGGCGATTTTTAACCAACAGACGATTGGATGGGATTTTTGGTATCTCGCCACCGGCGAATCCGATGATCACGTGCCGTGCGCCCCAAGCGAGGCTGCTCAGCACGTCGGGAAACAAACTGCCCATCACCGGATCGAAAGCAACGTTGACGCCCTCGCCGTTCGTCAACTCCTTCACCGCTTCCTTCAATGAGCAAGTGATATAGTTGATGCCCTCGTCGGCACCGTGTTCAGTGGCGATAGCCAGCCGCTCCTCCGAGCTGGCAACCGCGATGACGCGTGCGCCAAGTGCCTTGGCACATTCCACTGCAGCCAGGCCAACTGCACCGGTGGCGCCGGTAATCAAAACCGTGTCGCCCGCCGTGACCTGGCCTTCCCAGTGAATGCCGCAATGGGCCGTTGTATAGGCCATGCCAAGTGCCGCAGCCGCCTTGAAATCAACGTCCGCAGGGATTGGCCAGACCTGGCTTTCTTTAACTAATGCGAACTCGCCCCAGCCGCCACCCTCGTTGATCGATATCACCGGCGTGCCAACTTTTGGGCCTTCAACGCCTTCGCCCAGGGCCGCCACGGTACCGGCGATTTCCATACCGGGCACATAGGGCATGTCGTGCTTGATTTGATGTTTGCCGGCCAGTTGCAAGCCGTCATGAAAGGCCACACCGGCGGCCTTGACGGCGATCAGAAGCTCGCCAGGACCGACAACGGGTTTCGGGAATTCACCAATTTCCAGGTTATCGGGGGTGCCGTAACGACGAGAAAATACAGCCCGCATAGTGTTTTTACCGCGTTGCTGCCTTTACCGCGTAGGCACAGGTACTTCGGTTGTGTAGTCGTAAAAACCGCGATTGACCTTGCGGCCAACCCAACCAGCTTCGACATATTTGACGAGCAGCGGGCAGGGGCGGTATTTGGTATCGGCCAGACCGTCATACAAGACCTGCATAATCGCGAGACACGTATCCAGGCCGATGAAGTCCGCCAGTTGCAATGGCCCCATGGGGTGGTTGGCACCAAGGCGCATGGCCGTGTCGATGGCGTCGACCGAACCCACACCTTCATACAGGGTGTAGATGGCTTCGTTGATCATGGGCAGCAAAATACGGTTGACCATGAAGGCCGGGAAATCTTCTGAGCTGACCGGGGTTTTGTTCAGCTTGAGTGTCAATTCACGGATGGCATCAAACGTTTCTGCCGATGTTGTAATGCCGCGGATCAATTCGACCAGCTGCATGACAGGTACCGGGTTCATGAAGTGCATGCCGGCAAATCGATCAGGCCGGTCGGTAATTGCAGCCAGACGCGTGATCGAAATCGATGACGTGTTGGTGGCGACGATTGCCGTTTCTTTCAGGCGCGGGCAAAGGTCCACAAGAATTTTCTTCTTGATTTCCTCGTTCTCGACGGCAGATTCAATGGCCAGATCAACATCACCAAAGTCGTCCAGCGTTGTCGACGTTGTGACACGTCCAAGGGCTGCGACCATTTCATCTTCAGACATCTTGCCGCGCCCGACCAGGCGCTGCATGTTCTTTTCCATGGTGGCGATACCCTTGTCCAGGCTTTCCTGGCTAAGGTCAGACAGCAGTACCTCGAAGCCTGACTGGGCAAAAACATGGGCAATACCGTTACCCATTTGCCCGGCGCCGATGATGCCGACTTTGCTGATGTTGGTCATACTTTAACTTTCTTACGCAGCTATTTTGAAAACTGCTTTTATAGACTGACTTTTAAAGACCGATTTTGGCAAGTTCTTCTTCAAGTTCAGGCACCGCCTTGAACAAATCCGCCACCAGACCAAAATCAGCAACCTGGAAAATGGGTGCTTCTTCATCTTTATTGATGGCCACGATGACCTTGCTGTCTTTCATGCCGGCCAGATGCTGGATAGCACCAGAGATGCCAACGGCAACATAAAGGTCAGGTGCGACGATTTTGCCGGTTTGGCCAACCTGATAATCGTTGGGCACAAAGCCTGCGTCAACGGCAGCGCGACTGGCGCCAACGGCGGCACCAAGCTTGTCAGCAATACGTTCCAGCATGGGGAAGTTGTCGCCGGACTGCATGCCACGACCACCAGAGATGATGACGCTGGCCGAGGTCAATTCCGGACGCTCGGATTTAGAAAGTTCCCGACCGACGAAGCTGGAAATACCAGGGTCACCAGCAGCGGCAATGCTTTCAACGACAGCCGAACCACCTTCAGGCGCAGCCTTTTCAAAGGCCGTACCGCGCACGGTCATGATCTTGATGGCGTCACTGGACTGCACGGTGGCCATGGCGTTACCGGCATAGATGGGGCGCACAAATGTGTCTTCAGAAACAACTTCCGTGATTTCCGATATCTGGGCAACGTCCAGCAAGGCAGCGACACGTGGCATGATATTTTTTGCCGATGTGGTGGCCGGGGCCAGCACCGCACTATAATCACCAGCCAGACCCTTGATCAGGTCAGCCATGGGCTCAGCCAGGGCATATTCATAAGCCGCGTCATCCGCAACCAGAACCTTGGCAACACCGTCGACTTTGGCGGCGGCTTCACCGACGCCAGCACAACCGGCACCGGCGACGAGAACATGAATGTCACCACCCAGGGCTTTTGCGGTGGTCACAACATTAAGTGTTGCTTCCTTGAGTTCAGCATTATCGTGTTCAGAAATGACCAATACAGACATCAGATTACCCCTGCTTCGTTACGCAACTTGTCAACCAGCTGGGCGACGTCTTCGACGATGACACCGGCTTCACGTTTTGGCGGCTCTTCAACTTTGATCGTCGTCAGGCGTGGCGCCGTATCAACACCCATATCTTCAGGTGATTTTTCATCAATCGGCTTTTTCTTGGCTTTCATGATGTTGGGCAAGCTGGCGTAACGTGGCTCGTTCAGGCGCAGGTCAGTGGTCACAATGCAGGGCATGTTGATCTCGATTGTTTCAAGACCACCATCAACCTCGCGGGTAACCTTTGCCTTGTCGCCGGCAATCTCGACCTTTGATGCAAAGGTGGCTTGCGGCCAGCCCAGCAAGGCGGCCAGCATCTGACCTGTCTGATTGCTGTCATCATCGATGGCTTGCTTGCCCAGAATGATCAGGCCAGGCTGCTCTTCGTCGACCACGGCTTTCATCAGTTTGGCAACGGCCAGCGGCTGTAGTTCGTCGTCGGTTTTGACCAAAACACCGCGATCAGCACCCATGGCAAGGGCGGTTCGAATTGTTTCCTGGCACTGTTGTGGGCCCATGGACACAGCGACGATTTCCTCGGCGGTCCCGGCTTCTTTCAAGCGAATGGCTTCTTCAATGGCAATTTCATCAAAGGGGTTCATGGACATCTTGACGTTGGCCGTCTCGACACCAGTGTTATCGGCTTTCACGCGCACCTTGACGTTATAGTCAATCACTCGTTTGACCGCGACGAGTACTTTCATTCGCTCGCATCTCCAAAAAGTAAAAAAGGGACGGCACACAGACTGCTTTGCCCGCGCCATCTTGATCCGGAAACTTGACCTGGCACCAAGAGTAGTGCCGGTGGGGGGGCCAGTTTTATCGCAGTGCAGCATATTGCCGGGTTTTGAGGCTGTCAATGAGTTCCGAAACGGTCAAATCGGGAGAAAACAGCCGTTTTTTCGCGTCTCTCAAAGATTCTGGCAGGCGATAAGGTTATTTCCGGGGACCGACAGCGAATTTCCGGATACTTTCAGGCCGCAGACAAGGTGCGTTCGGCCGGAAAGGTCAGGATGACAGTTGTGCCGTGGTCTAATTCGCTTTCCAAAAGCAACGTGCCACCGTGCAATTCCATGAAAGACTTGCACAAGGGAAGTCCGAGGCCCGTGCCTTCCTGATCCCGTGTCATGACATCTGCCACCTGTCCAAATGGTTTCAGGGCAATTTCTATTTCATCTGGTGCCAGACCTTTGCCCTTGTCGCTAATCCGGATAATCATTCTACCGGTTACGTCGCGCCCGACATGGCTTACGACCTGACTGTTGCGGGGCGAAAATTTTATGGCGTTTGTCAGCAGGTTCAGCAGGATCTGCTTGAGCCGCATTTGATCCGCATAAAGTCCAGGGCTCTCGTCGGGGACATCTATTTCCAGTTCAATGCCCGCGGCGCTGGCGGCGTGACGAACAACGGATACGGCGTCTTCGATCACCAGCTTGAGGTCAACTTCTTCTTCATGGATTTCCATTTCGTCGGCTTCGACCTTGGACAAATCCAGAATACTATTGATCAGGTCGAGCAAATAGGTGCCGGATCCATGAATATCCGAGGCATATTGCAGATACTTTTCGTGGCCGAGGGATCCAAACAACTGCTTTTTCAGTATTTCCGAAAAGCCAATGACCGCATTCAGTGGCGTCCTCAGCTCGTGGCTCATGTTCGCCAGAAAATCGGATTTGGCCTGGCTGGCATGTTCGGCGATGGCCTGGGCCTCCTTGATTTCAAGTAAATTACTTTCCTTGACCTCAATCGCCGTATCCCGAAATACAGTCAGGGCTTTGGCCATGCGACCGATTTCGTCCCCACCACCCTTGGGCAGGTCGCTCTTCAGGTCACCTTTGGCAATCGACAACATGGCGTCACTCAGGGCGGTCAGGCGGGCGATCAGATTACGTTGCACATACAGCCAGATCACAAGGATAGAACAGACCAGGCTCAGGAAGACGGTGATGTACAGAACCTGACGGCTACGTTCCTGCACGTCACGGGCTTCCATGGTTTCGACTTCGATGGCACCAATGGCACCTGCAACCAGTTGTTCGACCGAAACAGACAGATCTTTTGACAGCCTGATATTTTCAGCAACGAGACGCTCACTTCTGGCGAGGATTTTGAGCTCATCCCTGCGCGCCTGGGGGATGCCTTTGGGGCCGTCGATAAAGGATCCAAACGCTTCGATCCGTGGATCAAGTCGTTCCTTGATGTCATCATCCATCAAACTGACGGCTTTGGCCAAAGACGAATACTGGCGTTTCAGGGGCAACAAATAAAGTTTGATGTCGGCAACACCGGCGCTGTTCGAAATATCCAGAAGGGTGTCATATACCGAAATATTTGCCAGTTGTGCCAGGGGGGACGGGGCCGAAGCGACAATTCGCAAAGCCTTGTTCTGGCCACTTTTTTGCTGAATGTCGAAATGAGACTTGTTCCCGAGATTCTGTCCAAGACTGCGAATGCCGGGTGACAGGTACCGGCCGATCCTTTTGTGTTCAACTGACAGCTTTCGCAGCAAGGTTTTTTTCCGTTCGCTGGCGACAATCCTGTTCGCAACCAGCAGGTCAAGTTGCTCAAAATTATCGATAATTTGGCGAACAAAACGAGCCAGGGTCAACACGGTTTCGTGGTCGGCATAATCTGTTTTTAACTCTGACAGAATGTCGGTCAGGCGACCCGCATTCTGGCTGATGTCCTTGAAGATATTTTTTCGGCGCAACATTGTATCCGAGGCCATAAGCAAAGGCGCATAGGGCAACAGGCGTTCTGCCTGGTTCGACAGCTTGAGGGATGTCAGCGCAGTGGGCACCTGGTGGCGGGTAATCCTGGTAATCGCCTTGTCGACGGTGAAAAAGGAAAACAAGGAAACACCCGCCGCGATAAAGGCGAAGGCACTGATCCCGATGAAGGCGAACAGCAGTCGTCTGCCAAGACCAAATCTTTCCCTAAACCCTGATTTCAGAAATATGTTCGCAGACATTTCAGCTTATCACTGCTCTCCAACGGGCTTGAACTTGCCGGCCGTCCACTCATACCAGCTCCAGCCCGGAATGCCGGTAAGGTCACCGTTGTCATCGAAGCCGATTTTACCCAGGACGGTATCGTACGTGGCTTTGTGCATGTGGTCGGAAACCTTGTCCATCTTCAGGCTATTGATTTGTTCCACTGCCTGGGCCCACACCTGAACAGCCGCATAGGCATAGAGGGTATAACCACCGGGTTCAAAGTTTTCCTTTCGAAAATTTTCCACAGCGGAAAGTGCCGATGGTTTTTTTCGATAATCGGGGACAAAGGTAAAGCGCGTCCCTTGTCCGCTGGCTCCCGCCGTCAACCAGAAAGCCTTGCCTGAAATGCCATCCCCGGAAACAAGAGAAAATTTCAGACCCTGATCCAGCGCCAGCAATAATAAATTGCTGACGTCCTCGTCATAACCACCCACATAGACAACGTCCACGGCGTGGGCTTTCAGCTGATCAACAACTTGCTGATAGTCACCCTTCGCCGCGGTATAGCCGCCATAATAAACTTCCTGCACTTTCAGGGCGTTCAAATGCTTTTTTGTGTTTTGGGCGAGGCCCGTGCCATAGGCGTCGTTGTCGTGCAGGATGGCAATTTTTTGTGTTCCCCAGTCACGGGCAAGGTAGTCGGCGGCTACTTTTCCCTGCTGGTCATCCCGACCGATGAGACGAAAGATATTTTTTCCGCCTTCATCGGTAAACTGGGTTGCCGTTGAACCGGGGGAAATCATCAAGATGTCATGGGCAGTATAAACGGCCCTGGCGGCGATGGATGTACTTGAACAATAATGACCAACAACCATGACAACCTTGTCGCTCGCAAGTTTTTGCGCAGCCGCAACCGCCTGCTCAGGATTGCAGGCGTCGTCCACCTTGATCAGGCGCACCGATTGCCCCAGTACACCACCGCTGGCATTCAGGTCATCAACGGCATGTTGTACACCCATATCCATTTCCTCGCCGGTCCATTCAAGCTTGCCGGTCAAGGGGCCACCCAGCCCGATCAATATTTCGGCCGTGGACGGTGCACTTAAAAGCAGGAAAAAGGTAAGTGAAAAAACGTTAATGATCGTCAGGTAAAATGAATGTATTGGAAAATATCTAAACTTTGACACGATCCCACCCTCCGGGTGTCTGCAACCAAAATAAAAGCCATTCAGGAACAACCTGATCATTACTATTACAGGTTGCCGTGCTATATACAACTTTGCAGCCCTCCGGGTTCCAGACACAAATCAGTGACTTGTAATTCGGTTTTTTAGGTCTTAGTTAGACGGCTGTTGAATGCGCTCTAATCTGAAAGTTTCGATTCCTGGCCATGGAACAGAATAACAATGCCTCAGGCACTGGAAATGCCCGCCGACTTGCGGCTGTTCTATCAGCCGATATTGTGGATTACACGGAACTGATGCGTGGCGACGACGTCAGCACAACGCAAAATGGCCGACGAAGCCGGATAGAAATTATCGAACCTGCAACAACCGAGTTTTCAGGCCGCCTGGTCAAACATACAGGCGACGGTTTTTTGGCGGAATTTACCAGTGCTGCGGATGCGGTTCGCTGCGCCATTGCCATCCAGTCCCGCCAAATAGAATTTAATCAGGCCTTGGCGGAAAACCAGAAATTCTTCTATCGCCTGGGCGTTAATCTGGGCGACATTCTGGCTGATGCCGAAGATATCTATGGTGACGGGGTTAATATCGCCGCCCGCATCCGCGCCCTGGCTGCAGCCAATGACGTGCTGCTGTCGGCGGCGGTATATGATCAGGTGCGCAGCAACAGTGATTTCAGACTTGAGAGCTTTGGCGATCATCAACTGAAGAATATTGCCCGCCCGGTTTCGGTCTGGCGGGTTGGTCGGGGCGAAGAACAAGCACCGCAAGTGGCAACGCCTGTGCTTAAGGATGATCGACCTTCCATCGCCGTTTTGCCTTTTGAAAACATGTCCGGTGACAGCGATCAGGAATATTTTGCCGATGGCATCAGTGAAGACCTGATCACCGACCTGTCAAAAATATCAGGCTTGCACGTGATTGCCCGCAATTCTGTTTTCACCTTCAAGGGCCGGGCCGTGAATGTACCGGATGTGGCCCGTGATCTGGGTGTGGCATGGGTCATGGAAGGCAGTGTACGCAAGGCCGGTAACCGGGTGCGGGTCACTGCCCAGCTTATTGATGGCAGCACCGGCGGTCATCTGTGGGCTGAACGATATGACCGCAATCTGGATGATATCTTTGCCGTGCAGGATGAAATCACGGCCGAGATCGTCAAGGCGCTGAAGGTCAAACTCTCCCAGGCTGATCAGGAACGGGTGGCCAGGCGCATGCGATCTGATGTTGAAACCTACGATCTATATCTCAAGGCGCGCGAGAAGTTGTTCAGTGGTGCACCGGAAGATGTGCGTGAATCAATTCCGCTATTAGATCAGATACTTGAGGCTGATCCGAGCTTCACACCTGCCCTGGCCGGTCGCGGCATGGCCATGATGGCCCTGTATACCAACCAGTGGACTGATGATCCGGATGGCGCCTTGAAAGAGGCCGTTCGCTGCGCCGAAGCGGCCATGGCCCAGGATGACCAGGACCCGGCTGCTTTGTTGTCCATGGGCATTATTTGCATGCTGCAATGCCGCTATGACGAAGCCAGTCAGCATGGACACAAGCTGCTTGAACTCTTGCCAAACAAGACCGAAGGGTTTGTATTGCTGGGCAATGTGGCTTTGGCCTGTGGTCATCCTGACGAGGCCATTCGCCAGCTGGAAGCCGGTCGCAATGTCGACCCCTTGGGGGCGGATATCACGCTGCATATTCTGGGGCAGGCGCTTTACATGGCCGGTGATATGAACAAGGCCGAAGAAACCTTCAAGCACCGCATTGAAGTGAACCCGCATACCGACAGCAGCCGTCTGTATCTGGCTTCTATTTATGGCCATCAGGAACGTTTCGAGGAAGCCCGCGAGATGTGGGCGAGCATCTTCTCTGTGAACCCCGACTATTCCCTGAAGGATCGTGTGGCGGGCTGGCCTTTTCGGGAAGATACTTTCCCCCGACAAATTATCGCCGGTCTTGAGAAAGCAGGCATTGATCACCAGATCACCTTCGAGTAGCCGAAAACATAATTTCTGCTATTGTTGCGGCGTATTCATTTATCTGTTGATTTGAAGCTTTCCTATATGTCCGAATCTACCATTGCCCGAAGACTGGCTGCCATCCTGGCCGCGGACGTTGTTGCCTATTCGCGTCTGATGGGCGCGGATGAAGATGCGACCATGGCGCAATGGTGGGAGTACCGGCGCGAGGTTATTGATCCCGGTATCGAAAAATCGGGCGGACGTATTGTCAAACATACAGGTGACGGCTTTCTTGCCGAGTTTGCCTCTGCTTTTGATGCTGTGAAATGTGCCTTGACCCTGCAAGGCGAAATCAACGAACGCAGCCAACAAGTGGCACAAGACAAGCGTGTGCAGTTTCGCATGGGTGTCAACCTTGGCGACATCATGTCTGACGATGAAGACATCTATGGCGATGGCGTGAATATTGCCGCGCGGATTGAAGCCCTGGCTGACCCGGGTCGGGTGTTTGTCTCAGGCTCGATTTACGAACAGATCAGATCCAAACCTGATTTTGATTGCACCTCAAAGGGTGAACATGCCCTGAAGAATATTGCCGAGCCCATGCGGGTATTTGACGTTTGCCGCGCTGGCGAGGCCCCGGTGGAAGAAATCAAACCAGCCGCAGCGACAGTGCCACAAGCGCCCGACCCGGTTGCAGAAGAAAAACCCTCCATCGCCGTCTTGCCCTTCGACAATATGTCTGGCGACGAAGAACAGGAATATTTCGCGGACGGCATTACGGAAGATCTGATAACGGACCTGTCAAAAATATCCGGCCTGTTGGTAATCGCGCGAAATTCCGTCTTTACCTATAAAGGTACGGCTGTGAACATCCCGGATGTTTGTCGTGAGCTGGGCGTACGCTGGGCCCTGGAAGGCAGTGTGCGCAAATCCGGAAACCGGGTGCGGGTGACGGCTCAGTTGATTGATGGCAGCACCGGCGGTCATTTGTGGGCGGACCGTTTTGACCGCAATCTGGACGATATTTTTGCGGTACAGGATGAAGTTACGGCCGAAATTGTAGGTGCCCTGAAAGTTAAATTGAGTGCTGAAGATGAAGCCCGTGTCGGCCACCGCGGCACCCAGGATGTTGAGGCCTATGACACCATGTTGCGGACCCGTGAGCTGATTATCAGCGGCTCAGAGGGCAAGGTAATCGAGGCCAGAATTCTGCTGCAGCGCATTTTGCAAAATGATCCGAATTTTGCGGCTGCTATGGGGGGATTGGCCTTTACATATATTATGCATTTTACCAACCAATGGGGTGAAAATCACCAAACGGCCCTCAACGAAGCTGAAAAATGGGTCAATAAAGCCATCGAGACAGACCCTAAAGAATCATATGCCTGGTTGTCATTGGCTGTTATGCGGGTTTGGCAAAATCGCCTCGACGATGCGCGAGAGGCTGTTGCCCGACTGCATGAGGTGTCACCTGGATCGCCGGATGGTTTGCGGATATTGGCGACCATTGAGAACTTTTCTGGTAACTACCAAACAGCCATTGACGCTTTTCAGGAATTGATCCGGCTGGACCCGCATGGGCCAGCCATGGCTTTGCATACTGTCGGGCAGTCTTATTTTGCGCTTGGTGACTGGGAAACGGCCGCTGACTATTTTCGTCAACGCATTGCGAGGGAACCGGATACGGATTCCAGCTATGTTTTCCTGGCCGGCACGCTCGGTCAGCTCGGTCAAAAAGAAGAAGCACAGGAAAACTGGAAACAGGTTTTTATGGTCAAACCGGACTATTCCCTGGCCGTACGCAGTCGCCTTTGGCCATATAATGATACGACTGTAGCTGATAATTTATATGCTGGGCTGGAAAAAGCCGGCATCGATCCTGGCCCGCGTTAGGCAACCCCGCAGCCATGCCGGTCAGTGCGGATTTTCGTGATCATTTGTTGGATCAACTGGAACCATTGGGGCCGGTCTCGGCCCGGCGTATGTTCGGTGGGGCCGGGCTGTATTATGGCAGCGTCATGTTTGCCCTGCTGATCAATGACGTGATGTATCTGAAAACCAACGAGGCATCACAGGACAATTTTGAAGCGGCTGGCACAGAACCTTTTTCCTATCAGCGCGGCGACAAACAACAGGCTTTGAAGACCCTTTGGCGTGTGCCGGATGAAGTCATGGATGATAGCGACGACTTGTTGTCCTGGTCCCGTACCGCCGTCGATGCGGCGTTGGCTGCAAGCCGTGCCAAATCAAAGTCGTCTAAAAAGAAAAGCTGACCTTTATCTGTTAGCCCCTGGACGCCACAGAACATCATCCTTGCCGCCATTATTAAGCACCCGACCCAGGACAAAAAAGTGATCGCTGAGGCGGTTCATGAATTTGACGGCCAAGGGGTTAACACCATCAGGCTCTGCTTCTGCCAAGGCTGTAATCAGGCGTTCGGCCCGACGGGCGACAGTGCGGGCGAGATGCAGGTTGGCTGCCGCGGCTGTACCACCTGGCAAGATGAACGACGTCAGGTCGGCCAAATTTGCATTCATTTCGTCGATTTCAGATTCCAGCCTGTCGATCTGAGGCTGCGTAATGCGCAGGGCTGACGACGTATCGCTGAAGTCTTCACCGGGTGTGCACAAATCTGCGCCCAGATCAAAAAGATCGTCCTGGATGCGGTTGAGAATACTGTCTTCATTGTCCGAAGTGTGCAGCCGAACAAGTCCAACACAGGCATTGGTTTCATCAACGGTGCCATAGGCTTCGACCCGCAGGTCATGTTTTTTGACACGGGCACCGCCCCCCAACGAGGTTTCCCCGGCATCGCCGCCGCGGGTATAGATTTTTGTCAGTTTGACCATGGGGTGCTCCGCGTCGTTCGTTAAATTAAAGTTTGCCAACCACAAAATATGCCGCAAACATCAGTACCGTAAACGCCTGGGTGCCAATGCGGGCGCGCATGATGATGTTATTGTATTTAGTATTGAATTCTCCACCGCGTGCCATGCCGATCAAACCCACCACTAACACTAAAAGTGTCGCGATCAGCGACAGCGCCAACAAATACCCGATCACTGTTTGCATATTAGTCTCCTGTCAGAAGTTTACTTTATAACTTCATCTCCAGCCGATTACCATGAACCGGATGTTTCCAGAAGGCGCAGGCAATATTTTCTGATAGGGTTATGATAATTAATGGCGAAACTCGTTCAATCCAAAGCTAAATGACAAACACAGAAACAGAAACAAATTCCGCGGCGGCGGGGGCAATTGCCCTGGAACATCTCACTGGCCCTTCGCGGGGGCGGGTGACGTGGCTCAGTGGCGCTGATCTGGATATTTCGCTGGGTGACAACCGTATCTTGCGGTTCGAGCGAACAGGGTCCGGATCAACACCGGAGGGCTTGCTGGCCCGCCTGCATCAGGTCGACGGCACTTATCAGATCGAGGCCCACAAGGATCAGGCAATCTGGGTCAATGGTCATCGGGTTTCGGTCACGACTCTGTCACATCGCGACATGATTGAATTTGGCGAAAAGGGTCCTCTGTCGCGTATTCGCCTGTATCGGCCCGATAACCGGTCACGCCAGATGGTAGGCGATATTCTGACGGACGGAATTGCTTATTTACGTATGAGCCGACGACCCATTCCCGGTCGCTTGGCCAATGCGCTCGGTGGTGTTTTCAGGCGACTTTCACAGGATACAACGCGGCTGTTTCGTGGCAGTGTTGTGCTGGCCCTTGTGGGCCTGGCTGCACTGTCCTGGTACCAGAACAGGCAGAATGTGCATCTGGAACAACAGATTAAAAGCAGCGCCAATCGATTGGAAGGTATCACCGCTGTATTGACCCGGGCCCGCGAAGAAGCGCTGACGCCGAGCGATCTCAAAGCCGTACGCCAGGAATTGGCACAGCGCTTGTCGTCCCATACGGAACGTCTGACAGAACTTGAACGCCGCTCGACGGCCAACAACCGGGTCATCGCGCAATCCAGCTCATCGGTTCTTTTCCTGCAAGGTGGTTATGGCTTTCGCGAAGTCTCCAGTGATCGGTTTTTGCGCCATGTGCTGGATGACAAGGGACGTCCATTGATTTCACCCATTGGCCAACCCCTGTTGACGCTGGACGGGGACGGCCCGATTGCGGAACGACAGTTTACCGGCACTGGATTTGCGGTTGGGCCTGCCGGTGTCATCATTACAAACCGACACGTCGCCAGGCCCTGGGAGAAGGATGCGAGTGTCAGTGGCATGCTGGTGCTCGGCCTGGAACCCGTTTTATTGAAGTACCTGGTTTATGTCCCTGGTCAACAAGTTGCCGGGCATGTCGAGGTTGTGCGTGTGAGCGAAGATACCGACCTGGCCGTGTTGCGTCTTCTGAACCCGGGTGCCGCCCCGCATGGATTAAAACTGGCCGATGCCGTGCCCACGCCGGGGGACGAAATAATTGTCATGGGCTACCCTACTGGTCTGAAGTCCATGCTGGTTCAGTCCGGTGAAGCCTTTATTGATGAGTTGCAAAAGGCCAATGATACCGGTTTCTGGAGCGTTGCCTCCCGATTGGCGGAACGAAAACTGATCAGCCCCCTGTCCAGCCGTGGCATCGTCAGCCAGGCAACGCCGGCGACAGTGGTCTATGATGCCGAAACAACACACGGAGGCAGCGGCGGGCCGGTGCTGAACGTGAATGGCGAGGTTGTGGCGGTGAACGCCGCCATCCTGCCGGAATATGGCGGCTCCAATCTGGGTGTACCTGTTGCCAAGGTCAGGGCCTTGTTGAAGGCGGCAAAGTTGTTGTGAGCCTTGCCTTATGGTCGACCAATAGCCATGAGAGCTTTTGGAATGTAATCTCTCCGCAGCAAAAAATATTACAGCGCATTCGGATCAAGCCAAATTGCCTTGGCCGTCATTTTGTGTTTTGAACAGAAACTGAAACACATCCGTCATACAAGATTTGAACAGGTCCAGGTATGAGTACAGAAACAGAATTGCGGGAGCGCAGCGAAAATGCATGTGAATTATGCGCGTCGTCTCAGGCTTTGGGCATCTATGAAGTTCTGCCTGAATCTGATGGCAGCGTGCAAAAATGTCTCCTGATCTGCGAAGTCTGTCGCGATCAGGTCGAAAACCCGGACAAGATGGACATGAACCACTGGCGCTGCCTGAATGAAAGCATGTGGAGCCAGGTGCCAGCGGTGCAGGTTATGGCCTGGCGTATGTTAAAGCGGTACAGCGCCGAGACATGGGCTGCTGACCTTTTAGACATGTTGTACCTGGACGATGACGTTGTCGCCTGGGCACAGCAAGTGGGAACAGAAGTTGACGATGACGTATCCGTCCGCCATCTCGACAGCAATGGCAGCCTCCTGGCGGCGGGCGACACGGTCACGCTGATCAAGGATTTGAACGTAAAAGGGGCTAATTTTACAGCCAAACGCGGCACGGCTGTACGTAATATCTCGCTTGTGCCAGATAATGAGTTGCATATTGAGGGACGCATTAATGGCCAGCAAATTGTAATCTTAACCGAGTTTGTAAAAAAGTAACCGCGACCCTTGGGGGCGGCTTTATCTGACTGGAACGAATGAAATAATGTCGTTTATTGGAATTGCCTCGTTTTTGTTGTTTGCCGTCAGTGCCGGGGGACTGGTGCATCTTGCCTGGCGCTACAAAAATTTGGGTTCTGCCCTGTTGGGAGCAATCTCCTTGTGCTTTGGCGTTTGGAGTGTTGTCGGACAAGGCCATCAATATTTGCTGTTATTTGTCAGCATTGGCGCGGTGCTGGTTTTTGTCACCATCAAACAAATTATTCGCAACCTTTCATCGCTTGAGACGTCTCTGAAGGAAAGCGAGCGGATGTACCGAAGCATTTTTGAAAATGCCGAAGTCGGGCTGACCCAGGTTCGCCTCAGTGACAGTAAAATGCTGGATGCCAATAACCGGGCGGCGGAAATCCTGGGCTATGACAACCGTCAGCAAATGGTAGCAGATTACCGTGCTGACAAACATTGGGTGCGCCCGGAGCTAAGGGGCCAGGCCCTCATGGAAGGAACCGTGCGCGGTGTCACCCGGGATCAGGAAGTTGAGATGACCCGGTTGGATGGGACAACGGCATGGCTGCGTGTGGCCACCACATTCTTCCCTGAAGACGATTATCTGCTCGCCGTCGCACTTGATATTACCGAGCGTCGAAAAGCAGAAGAAGCTTTGCGCGACAGCGAAGAAAAATATCGTGCCCTGTTTAACAATGCCCAGGTCGGTTTGATCCGGACGACAATTGATGAAGGTCGCGCAATCGAAGCCAACGCACAGATGGCCGCGTTACTGGGTTATGATGATGCCGAGGATTTGATCGAGAATTTCGAAGCCAGAAAGGCTTATGTCGATCTTGAACATATGAAGAGAATTATCAGCCAGGGCCAAAAGATGGGCTTTTTGGAAAGTACCGAAACTGATTTCTATCGCAAAGATGGCAGCATCCTGCAGGCGCGTTTTTATACCAGGTTTTTGCCGGAGAAAAACGAAATAGAAACCGTTCTGGTGGATATTGGCGAACAGAAACAAATGCAGAAAAGCTTGATTACCGCACTCGATCAGGCGGAACAGGCCAACCGCACGAAGTCAGATTTTTTGGCCAATATGAGCCATGAGCTGAGGACGCCGCTGAACGCCATTCTGGGTTTTTCGCAAATGATTCGGGACCAGGTGCTGGGCAAGGACGCGACGATACAATACCAGGAGTATGCTGGTTTTGTTCACAATAGCGGCGATCATTTACTGACCTTGATCAACGATATACTGGACTTGTCAAAAATTGAGGCAGGCAAGGCTGAACTTGTTGATGTTGAATGTGATTTGGCTGCGTTGATCGAGGACAGTGTTGAATTTATCCGTCTTTCTGCCGAAGAATCCGGGCTGAAAATTTCTGTCAAATGTGACTTGGCGGACAGTGTAATCACGGCAGATGAGCGCATGATCAAACAGATGCTACTCAACCTGATGTCCAATGCCGTCAAGTTTAACAAAGTTGGTGGCAGGATTGACGTGAGCGCAATTTATCATGAAACCAATGGCCTGGCACTTGTTGTTGCCGATACAGGCTATGGTATTGGTGCGGAAGATATTCCCAAAAGCCTTTCGAAGTTTGGCCAGGTCGGCAACGTCCTCACACGGAAAGAACAGGGTACAGGTCTCGGCTTGCCTCTGGTCGCCTCCATGGTGGAGCTTCATGGCGGTCGGCTGGATCTTGAAAGTGAACTCGATAGGGGTACCGTTGTGACCATCTGGTTTCCGTCCTGGCGGTGCAAGCCAGCCGCAGCAACGCCTGATAATTGACTGCTTGCCATGAAATTAAAAAACCGGACAATCAACTTCATCGGCTGGATATTATTTTTGATGTCGGCGTCAGGATTCGTGGTTTCTGCCTGGCGCAGCGGTGATTTGGCGGCCTTGTTTGGGGCTATCTTCTTTTTTGTTGCCTGCCTTGTTTTTCTGGTGCCCTTTTTCCGCCACATGGATGACTGAACCAGAAATGATCACCTGTCCTTAAACGCGCAACCGGATCCACAATTCCCTGAGCTGCCCATCGAACAAAATACGCACTTGTGACCAGTGTCTTCTTTCTCGGTAGCTGCATTATGTTTCTCCTGAACTGATGAAACCGGGAGAGAAAAATGCTGAACGCAAAAAAAATGATGATTACTGGCGCACTGGGATGTTTGCTGACACTGGGTGCAGTTCCCGCGTTGGCGGATGACGCAACCGACATGGTGGTCGACAAAATGTCTGAAGGTGATGTTTCTGCCATTTGCCAGGGCGGACGGTCCACCATTAGCGCCGCGGCTAAAGCAGCTGTGACGGCACTCGCCACAGCGGGACAAATCTCTGGCGACTACCAAGCCATCGGCCAGGCCGCGGGTTCCGCTTTTTACCAAGCCAAGTGCGGCTGATCCGTCACCGATAAAGCTAACAAAGGCTGCCCCGACCATGAAGTCAGGGCAGCCTTTTTGTTTGTCCTAATTCCCGCCTTCGAGCAATCGTCTGGCAATGACCTGGGCCTGAATTTCGCCGGCACCTTCGAAGATGTTTAGGATGCGGGCGTCGCACAGGACGCGGCTGATCTGATATTCCAAAGCAAAACCGTTGCCGCCGTGGATTTGCAGGGCGTTGTCGGCGGTGGTCCAGGCGACGCGGGCGGCCAGTAGTTTGGCCATGCCGGCTTCCAGGTCGCAGCGTCGGTCGGCGTCTTTTTCGCGGGCGGCGAAATAGGATAGCTGACGGGCGGCCATAATCTCGGCGGCGGCCAGGGCCAGTTTGCCATGCACACGCGGGAACTTGATAATGGGCTTGCCGAACTGGATGCGGTCCGTGGCATATTGCAGGCCGATTTCAAAGGCATTTTGTGCTACGCCCAGGGCCCGTGCGGCGGTCTGGATGCGCGCACTTTCGAACGTCGCCATCAACTGTTTAAAGCCATTGCCTTCGGCTTCACCCAGCAAGTTTTCTGCCTTGATTTCGAACTCATCAAAGCCCAGCTCATATTCGCGCATGCCCCGATAACCCAGAACTTCGATCTCGCCGCCGGTCATGCCGGGGGTGGGGAAGGGATCTTCTTCGGTGCCGCGCTGCTTTTCAGCCAGGAACATACTCAGGCCGCGATAGCCTTTGTCGTCATCCGATGTGCGTACCAGCATAGTCATGATGTCGGAGCGCGCGGCATGGGTGATCCAGGTTTTGTTACCTGTCACCTTGTAAACATCGCCATCTTTCACAGCACGTGTGCGCAAGCTACCCAAATCCGATCCCGTGTTGGGTTCGGTGAAGACGGCTGTTGGCAAAATTTCACCTGAAGCGATTTTTGGTAACCAGTATTTCTTTTGTGCGTCGGTGCCGCCGAGACGAATAAGTTCAGCCGCAATTTCGGAGCGCGTGCCCAGCGAGCCCACACCGATATAACCACGCGACAATTCTTCCGAGACCACACACATGGCGGTCTTGCCCATTTCCAGACCACCAAAATCTTCTGGTATGGTCAGACCAAAGACACCCATTTCCGACATCTGATCTACCACGCTCATGGGGATCAGCTCGTTTTTCAGATGCCACTCATGGGCATGGGGTGTGACTTCTTCGTCAGCAAAACGTCGGAACTGGTCGCGCACCATGTTCAGGGTTTCGTCCAGACCCAATGATCCAAAATGCCCACTGTCGGCGCCTTCGACCAGCAGCTCAGCCAGGCGCGCGCGAGCCTGGGGTGTGTTGCCGCGACTGGTCAACTTATGGATTTGTTTGCGGAAAGTTGAATAGGCATCATGGCTGACGCCCATGGCAGATGGTCGCACAATCTCGCCCTGCCACATGGGAATGCCATGCACCAGCTGGGCCAGATATTCACCAAAGATGATCTGCTGGATCAGTTGTTCCAGTTCACCAAAGTTGCCCTCAGAGGCGAGGGCGTCACTCCAGTTCAGCAACTGGCGCAAGGTTTCGACGTAAGTCGCACTCCAGGCAAAACCGTGAGCCGCGAACTGTTCTGTTTCCAAAGCTGCCGCATCAATGCGACCGTCTTTACTGACTTTGGCACTAACGGATGATTTTAGAGCTAACAAATAAACGTCTGCTGCGGCCAACCCCTGGCGACACTGGTCGCCGAGGTTTTCCATAATTACTGAATTACTCATTGTTAATCGCTCTTGCTCTCTTCCCAGGCTTCACGCACGTCTTCGATGGTACGCAAACCAGGCACCTTGGCTGATACCAGCACGGCCATGTTGCCGGGCTTGTGCTCGTTCTTCCACATTTTGGTGTGGGCGCGCGGGATGTCGTCCCACGAAAACACTTCCGACATACAAGGATCAACACGGCGTTCGATGACCAGCTTGTTGGCCTGGCTGGATTGCTTGAGGTTAGCGAAGTGGCTGCCTTGAATCCGCTTTTGGCGCATCCAGACAAAGCGGGCATCCATGGTCAAATTGTAACCGGTGGTGCCGGCGCAGAAGACGACCATGCCGCCGCGTTTCACAACAAAGCAGGAAACCGGGAAAGTGGCTTCACCGGGATGTTCAAAAACAAAATCCACATCGACGCCCTTGCCGGTGATGTCCCAGATGGCCTTGCCAAAGGGACGGCAGCGTTTCATGTAATCTTTATAGCCTTCGACATCGTCTACGGGGGGCAACTGGCCCCAGCAATCAAAATCATTGCGGTTGATGACACCCTTGGCCCCCAGCGACATGACAAAGTCACGTTTGCTTTCATCCGAGATCACGCCAATGGCGTTGGCCCCGGCGGTGGCGATGAGCTGAACCGCCATGGAGCCCAGACCGCCACTTGCACCCCAGACCAGCACATTGTGACCTGGCCTTAAGATATGCGGGCGATGGCCAAACAACATGCGATAGGCGGTGGCCATGGTCAGCACATAACAGGCACTTTCTTCCCAGGTTAAATGACGTGGGCGGTCCATGACTTGCTGGGCCTGAACGCGGGCAAACTGGGCGAAACTGCCATCGGGGGTCTCATAGCCCCAAATGCGCTGGCTGGACGAGAACATGGGGTCGCCGCCATTACATTCTTCGTCATCGCCATCATCCTGGTTGCAGTGCACAACAACTTCGTCGCCCACTTTCCAACGTGTGACGCGTGAACCGACTTTCCAGACGATGCCCGAGGCATCTGACCCGGCCACATGATAGTCTTCACTGTGGACATCAAATACTGAAATGGGAATGCCAAGGGATGCCCAGACACCGTTGTAATTCACACCGGCGGCCATAACGAGAATCAGGACTTCGTGGCTGTCAACTTCGGGCGTGTTCACGACTTCCAACTGCATGCCTTCTTCAGGCGGGCCGTGGCGTTCACGGCGAATGGCCCAGGCATACATTTCTTTTGGCACGTGACCCAAGGGTGGAATTTCACCCACTTCATAAAGGTCTTTGAAGTCACCTTCGACCATGTTTTCAGTTTCGGTCGAGACAGCGGCGGCAGCGTCTGACATTGTTAGCTTCTCCGGTCAGGGGTGGAACGTCTGGATGAGGGGGGAAGACGTTCACAAAATGTGATATTGATATGTTGCAGCGCAACAAGGACGCTATTATGTTGTTTCCCATCTTCGCCGCAAGGTGATTCAGAGACAAATTTTGAAATATTCTTTCTTTTTGTAACCAGGACCCCCCTGATGAACGATAAATCCGCCAAAAATCCGCAACAAATGGAAAATCCCGACAAAAGCGCAGCCGTGACTGCTGCTGAAGGGCGAAAGATTCCCTGGGTTGTGCGCACTTATTCCGGCCATTCCTCGGCGGAAGCGTCAAACGCGCTTTATCAGACGAACCTGGCGCGCGGCCAAACGGGTCTGTCAGTTGCCTTCGATTTGCCAACACAAACCGGATACGACAGCGACCATGAATTGGCTCGCGGCGAAGTTGGCAAGGTGGGCGTGCCGATCTCCCACATTGGCGACATGCGGACCTTGTTCAAGGATATCCCTCTGGACAAGATGAATACTTCCATGACCATCAATGCCACAGCCCCCTGGCTGCTGGCCATGTATGTGGCCCTGGCAGATGAACAAGGGGCCAAACGCAGCGATCTTGCGGGCACAGTACAAAACGACATCATCAAAGAATATCTTTCGCGCGGGACTTATGTGTTTCCACCAGCGCCCTCCATGAAGCTGATCAGTGACGTAATTACGTGGACATATAAAGAGGTACCGCGCTGGAACCCGACCAATGTCTGTTCCTATCATTTGCAGGAAGCCGGAGCGACACCGGCCCAGGAACTGGCCTATGCCTTATCCACGGCCCAGGCTGTGCTTGATCTTGTGAAAGAAAGTGGCCAGGTGCCCGACGCCGACATGGCAAAGGTCGTTGGCCGCATCAGCTTTTTTGTGAATGCGGGAATCAAGTTTATCACTGAACTTTGCAAGATGCGGGCGTTCACAGAAATGTGGGACGAGATTTGCCGCGATCGTTATGGTGTGGAAGATGAAAAGTACCGGCGTTTTCGTTATGGCGTCCAGGTCAATTCACTCGGCCTGACGGAACCACAACCGGAAAATAACGTCTATCGGATTTTGCTGGAAATGCTGGCCGTGGTCTTGAGTAAAAATGCTCGCGCCCGTGCTGTGCAACTGCCTGCCTGGAACGAAGCGCTTGGTTTGCCGCGGCCCTGGGATCAGCAGTGGAGCCTGCGTCTGCAACAGATCGTCGCCCTGGAAACAGACCTGCTGGACTATGGTGATATTTTCACCGGCTCAAAAGAGATTGAAGACAAGGTGGCGTCCCTGAAAGCCGAAGCCCTGGCCGAAATGGCCACTATCGAAAGTCTTGGCGGGGCCATCCCGGCGGTCGAGATGGGCTATATGAAAGAACAGCTGGTGGCCTCCAATGCCCGCCGCATGGCCGCCATTGAAACTGGCGAACAAGTTGTTGTGGGCGTCAACGCCTATACGGAATCAGCACCGTCACCCCTGACAGCATCAGATGATGACGGCTTCCTGAAAACCGATCCGGACGCCGAGAGAAACCAGATCGAAGCCCTGCAAGCCTGGCGGGAGCAGCGCGATGGGGCGGCAGTCGAAGCCGCCTTGGCCGAACTGAAATCTGCGGTCAGTGAAGGCCGTAACGTTATGGAGCCATCCATTGTGTGCGCCAAGGCAGGCGTGACCACGGGGGAATGGTCATCTGTCTTGCGCCAGACCTTTGGTGAATACAGGGCACCAACCGGGGTTTCAGCCACCGCGACCGCCAATGCACCGGACGCGGCATCCGACAAGGTGCGGGCGGAAGTTGCTGCGGCCACAGATAAGCTCGGTCGTCGGCCCAAGGTCCTTGTGGGCAAGCCAGGCCTTGATGGCCATTCCAACGGAGCCGAGCAAATCGCCGTAAAAGCGCGGGATTCAGGTATGGAAGTTGTTTATGCCGGGATCCGTCTGACACCGGGCGAAATCATTGCCAGCGCCAAAGAGGAAGACGTTCATTTGATCGGCCTCTCAATCCTTTCCGGCAGCCATGTGGCTCTGGTCAGTGAAGTTCTGTCCGGTTTGAAAGAGGCTGGTCTGGGTCATATTCCTGTTGTCCTGGGCGGTATTATCCCGGAAAAGGATGCCGCCGATTTGCTGAAACAGGGTGTGGCGCGGGTCTATACGCCAAAAGACTTTGAGCTGAATACGATCATGAGTGACTTTGTGACGCTTGTGTCGGCCGACGAAACCGAGGCAGCATAGGCACACAACTTCGTTTTTGATCAATAGATTAAGAAGTCAGATAAATATATGGATATTGAAGCTGATTTGGCTGGTTCGGAACGTGTGCGCCCCCTTGTATCGCCAGGCCGATGCGAGGCGAAGGGGGCTTGTGTTGATGTTTGCCCCTTTGACGTCTTTGAGATCGTGCAAATTCCAAAGGAAATATATCAGGACCTGAACTTCCTGCAAAAAATCAAATCACGCGTTCATGGCTCGAAACTGGCGGCAACGCCAAATGCTGACAAATGTGAAGCCTGTGGCCATTGTCTGAAGGCTTGCCCGGAAAATGCCATCAAATTGGTGCGGATTTCCGGGTGAATCAATCCTGGAGGAGTGGCGCTGAACGTGCTGATAAAAATGACAAAATATGATTGTGCAATATGCACATAAATCGTTGACGCAGGCGGGGAATGATCGTATACCGACCTTCCCGCACGCAGGTCAGCCTTCGTGAAGGGTGTCCTGTGTTTCGCTGTTTACTGTTTGTTATCAGTTATTGCAGCATAAACACTTGATATACCATAAAATTTGGCAGATTTAAGATAAGGGATCATCCGTGGTTCAAGTATTCGTTCGTGAGAACAATGTCGATCAGGCGCTTCGCGCTCTGAAGAAAAAAATGCAGCGTGAAGGTATCTTCCGGGAAATGAAGATGCGCCGCTCGTATGAGAAGCCATCTGAAAAGCGCGTCCGCAAACAGGCTGAAGCCGTTCGCCGGGCACGCAAACTGGCACGCAAGCGCGCCAAGTTTCAGTAGGTCTTCTTTTTTGCCTGCTGCCTTCCCGGCAGTATTCAGGGCAAAAATCATCGACTTTGAATTGACGTTGACACTCGCCTGATTTACTCAAGGTAAGGTTGTGTTTGATTCCGGATTTTGTGGCAGTCTGTTTGCAGACTGCTTTTAACGCCGCCGACTCTGTCTGGCGGCGTCTTTCGTTTTTTGCCGGTTTTCTGCATTCGGTAAAGTTTTTTTCTACTGTAAAGTTTTGCACGTTTTGAGTCGCTGACTGCCAAAGGACATTTCTGGCAGTTCCCCATGAACCGGAGGACCCTCCCGCCGATGAAGATTGAAGCCGTCGGCCTGACCCGGTTGCAACTCGTCATCATGTTGACGGCGTTGACGGCTATCGGCGGCATCGCGACCAATATGTACGTTCCCACATTGCCTGATCTGACCCGTGATCTGGGTACGACCAAGGCCATGGCGCAAAATACCATGTCCGCCTATTTTGCTGGTGTAGCCATCGCCCAACTCTTTTATGGTCCCCTGTCCGACAAATATGGCCGCAGGCCGACTTTGCAATTTGGCCTCGTGCTTTTTGTGTTGGCGACGGCGCTTTGTGCCCTTGCCCCGACCATTGATCTGTTGATCTGGGCCCGCTTTGCCCAGGCCGCCGGGGCCTGTGTTGGCCAGGTGATCATGCGCGCCGTGGTGCGCGATTTGTTTGACCGCAATGAAACAGCCAGCATGATGGCCAGCATTACCTTGGCCATTGCCCTGGCGCCAGCTGCCGCTCCGATCCTGGGGGCGCTTATTCATATGGTGCTGGACTGGCGCTGGAACTTTGGCTTCGTGGCCTTTGCTGGCGTAGCCATCATGTTGGTGTCGCGGCGATATTTGCCGGAAACCCTGAAGCCTGAACATCGTGTCAGCAGTGGGCCTATTGCCCTGGTGGGCGGTTATAAACGCCTGGTTCTGTCGCCTGCCTATATGGGTTATTCACTTTGTTCGATGTTCATTTTTGGTTTGCTGTTTTCCTTCCAGGCGAACGTGCCTTTTATCATCATTGATGAACTGGGTTATTCGCCGCTGGAATTTGCCCTTATAGGCATGGTGCCGATCATCGGGTTTGTCGCCGGCTCCTTTTCGGCGGGCAGATTTACGCCGCGCTTTGGCATTGACCGGATGATCCGGTTCGGCCTGATCGTCACCGTTTTCGGGGCGACGATGATTGTGACCTGTGCGCTGTTGCTGCCCTTGTCGGCGCTGTCGATCATGATCCCTATGTCTTTCATCGTGCTGGGTATGGGCATGGTTTTCCCCAATGCCAGTGCCGCCGCCGTCAGCGTCTTTCCGGAAATTGCCGGAACGTCTTCTGCCTTGATGGGTTTTTTGCAAATGGCTGGAGGCGGCCTGGCGGTCACAATAGTTGGTGCAATTTCGGATGGCAGCCACGTGCCCATGACATATGCCATGTTAACTTTTGCTGTATTGGCGGCTGTGTCATCAGTTGTAGGCGGAATGTTTGACAAGACCAGGGTCACGCACTCAGGTTAATCGAGGCCCAGCTGCTGAAATAATTCTGTTGGCGTCATGCCGCTTTGCCGAATGTCTTCCAGGGTCCGGGCCTTGTGTCGTGTGGCCAGCCTGCGGCCGTCTTCTCCCCGCACCAGATCATGGTGGAAATATTCCGGCGTCGGCAAATCCAGCAAGGCCTGCAACAGGCAGTGAATGTCGGTCGCCTCAAACAGGTCTTGTCCGCGGGTGACCAGGGTTATGCCCTGCAAGGCGTCGTCGACAACGACAGATAGATGATAACTGGTGGGCGTGTCCTTGCGGGCCAGAACCACATCGCCATGGGCTTGCGGCTTTGCCACAACGTCACCGGCCAGCCGGTCGTGCCAGGTCAGCGGACTGTGTATAGCCTCAAGGGCTTTAGCCACATCCAGCCGCAGGGCGTGGGCGTCACCGTCAGCAATGCGGGAGTCACGTTCATCCATCGTCAAATTGCGACAGGTACCAGGGTAGAGGGCACCATCTGGCCCCATAGTTGGCACATGCGGGGCTGAATCGCTGCGGGCGATTTCCGCCCGAATGTCAGCGCGTGAACAAAAGCAGGGATAGATAACACCTCGTTCTTCGAGTGTAGAAATAGCCGCTGCGTAATCCTGCATATGATCGGACTGTCGGCGCACCGGCATTTCCCATGTCAGGCCGAGCCAGGCCAGGTCCTCGAAAATACCGTCTTCGAATTCGGCACGGCAGCGTTCCCGGTCGATATCTTCGATGCGCAGCAGAAACCGTCCGTCGTTTTGTTGCGCTTCCCGGAAGGGGATCAGGGCGGCCAGGGCATGACCCGAATGCAATCGCCCCGACGGACTGGGGGCAAAGCGGGTAACCATCATCTGATTTGATGTATTCATATAGGTGACAACAACTTCATTCCCGGCGAAACTCTGTTCTCATCTTATGGAGCTGACCACAGTACCCGACTCTTTTCATAACACCAACTCTATCAACGGTTTCCGAGGAATGTTTGGTTTGAATAAAGCCATCATATAGTCGCGGATTTCCAATTCAGACATTTTGACCATGGCTTTTCTG
>Ga0233430_1001347_pt1 | contig 35067 bp, 33 predicted proteins | sample SI_118_April2016_2_FD_179883 | JGI IMG/M metagenome (GOLD analysis project Ga0233430, IMG submission 179883) | Seawater microbial communities from Saanich Inlet, British Columbia, Canada - SI_118_April2016_150_MG | ecosystem: Environmental > Aquatic > Marine > Inlet | place: Canada: British... | reverse complement strand
CATTCAAGAAATGAAATATGGCAAAATAGTAGCTTCAGCAACGATAGTCACGTATCGGGATTGTTTTAAATTGTTCGTGAAGACCTACCCCAACTTGAATTTAAGTATGATAAATAAGAGTTTATTGTTAGATTATTTTGAAAAATTAAATACTAGGAAAAGACGCGTTGGTGATGATTTTGTTCAGGGGGTAAAGAAATCAACAATTGCTACCCATCGTTCAAAACTAAATCCATTTTTTAAGTGGTTAGTGAAGAATAAAAGGATTAAGAAAAATCCATTTGATAATATGGAACATCCTAATGTGGAGTATAATGATATAAAAATGATAAGTGGTGAGGATTTGTACAAAATATTTACAGGTGTGAATATGACGATTAAATTTAAAACTCATTTTCAAAGAACAAGAAACATTGCGATTTTCGCGGTTGCTATGCTTGCTGGATTAAGAAAGGGGGAAATTTTAGGTTTGAGATTAATGGATATAAATTTTGAAACTAGAATGATGTTGGTAAGTGGTAAAACATCAAAATCAAAGATGGATAGAATGATTCCAATTAATAGAGAGTTGCTTGGTGTGTTGAAAAATTATGTTAATGAGAGACTTGAAAGGGGGGCTGAATGTTCTGCGTTATTTCTTTCAAATACTTCAAATACGCCATTTACTACTCATGGATTAAAACATTTAGTAAAAATTGTTAATGAGCATTCAGGGGTTAAATTTCATATGCATCAATTTAGGCATACTTTTGCTGTGAATTTAGTAGCTAAACTTGGAATATATAACCTTCAGCGTTTGCTAGGTCATAAGGATATTCGAATGACTGAGAAATATTTAAGATATTCACCAAATGAAGAGTATAGTGAAGCATTAGATGAATTAAGGTTACAGGATTTTATATAATAATTATTAAAGATAAAATTATGATGAAGTTAAATTATGTTAAAACAAATTTTAATAAAAAAGCATATTATCGGTATCAAATTAAAGACTCTAAGAAAGATGTAATATTGTGTGTACCTGGGGTTGATGAAGAATTTGAAAAAGGATATTTAGAGGCTTTTATGAATTCAGAATGGAATAATATTCCATCATGTGATAATAGAATCTTATATGACTACAGTAATTATTACATTAAAGAAAAATATGATATTCAATCGGATGAAAATGTATTAAAATTTGTTAAAGATCGAGTAATAGAGCTAGAACAAATAATAAATAAGTGCGAGAATGAATTTGATACAGATTTCAAACAAATCAGATTATATATTAATAAAAGCGTACGTTTAATAGGGTATTATTTAATAAAAAATAATCCCGATAAAGTTTTTCACATTACTTATTACTCGGAGAATGATTCATCTGACAATTTTTTGAATTAAACCCAACATATATAAAGATATAAATAAGTACAAGCTCTATTGATTATCTGATTGGTTTGATGTAAACTAGGAGTAAGATAAATAAGATTAATTGTAATATTAAATTGAACCATGTAGTAGAGATGTGGTCATTGACTACTCTTTACCAAAAGAGCAAAAAGAATGTTATTTTATTTAGTATTAGCTAAATAATTGATAATACCTCATGAGCGCTTTCATGGTAAGGATGAGGTATCGGGTTCAATCCCCGAAGACGGCTCCATTCTTCGCTCTTCCTTCCAGTCGAGCTTCAAGTGGCGTAGCCATTCTAATTACAGCATTGCGCTGTTTTTTTTGTATTGACAAAATATAATATATTTGCTATTATATACTATTTGATTGTTCCAGAAACAGAGAGGAGGCTACATGCCAAAAAAGAAACGGACTGCTGTTGGACTCGTAATTGTTGCATCTCCAGACGGAGAAGGTATCACTGACAAATCTCAAATCCTTTTAATTAACAAATTAACAGAAAAAGAACGATGGGGTTTCACAGGCAGCATGATTCAGGATGGACTGGCTGACTCACAAGACAATTCCCAGTTGTTTCGATTCGCTCAACATCTACATACTCATAACACCGGATTAGGTTGTTATATAAATGATTTTTTTCCCATTGATCTCTCCGGGAACAAAGACCCAATTCTTGACTATGTTGAAGGAAATCGTCGTATCAGATTGGTTCATTATCTAGTAAGATTAAAACAATCTACTTCGCCTGAAGAGTATCTCACACATCTTTTAAGTTGGGTGTCACCTAAACATCCAGATCGATGCAAGTTCTTCGAACTCGGCAAACTACAAAGAGGGGAGTACGACATCAAATTACTCCCCAATGTTTTGAAAGTTGTAGAAGACCTACTAAAAAATAAACGCCTACAGGGTTAACCAACCCTGTTTTTTTATTCCCAAATTCATGCTATTATATTAGCAGTTATTAGCTACTTAAATTAATGGCAAAAAAGCTAAAAAGTTATCTAAAAGTTAGCCCTCTTTAGCCTTGTTTAGCCCTCTTTGTTCATATGGAAAAATACCCACTAATTCGAAAAGTCTACCTCTATCTATTCTCAATGGTCGGCCTCGTCCTAATAATAATAGGCGCAGCTCGATTCATCGACATGGGACTAAAAACCTATGTTTTCAAACTTGCCTACGAGCAAGACAAAGTCAACTACGAACGATCAATCCCTACACCTGATTTTCTTGAGAGAAAAGTCAGTCAAGCAGGGGACTCAAAAACAGTAGAATTAACAGAAGAGGAATTTGACCAAGTTCAATATATTATAGAAGACTCCAAACAATGGAAAGCTCGTCAAGAAGCAATTAATCCAGTCCTCGCCCGAAAACACAAAGATGCATCAATTAACTTGTCCCTTATTCTAGTCGGTCTACCTCTCTACCTCTACCACTGGATAACCATCCGCCGAGAACTCAAAGGTGTAAAATCATAATTATTCCACCCCTTTGTCATCTCGACTGGAGTCATCGGAAGGGAGAGATCTGCGTTACAGTTGATTGAAATGATTTTTCAATTACGAAATTTACCAAATTTACGATATTTACGAAATTTACGAAATATATAAAAAAACGGAACAATTTTGTTCCGTTTTTGATTTAGAAATTTTCATCAATCCATTGCAAACACTGAAATGCACCTGCCGCTGTTTCGTCTTCCGCAACAAAAGCACATCGTCTCTTGTAATCATCGTCAGCATTCCCAACAGCACATTGCACGACTTTGTCATTTTTCAGATCATCAAATCTGCAGTCTCCAATCATGAACAACCGATCCTGCCCATAATGCTTGAGAAGCATCTCCACAGGAGACCCTTTATAAGCAGTCTTGCTTATGATCTGAACAAAACTAGATTTTGAGTAATACTCAACGGCCAGCTCATTTTTTTCCTTTTTATCAAGAAACTCCTGAAGCGCATCCACAAACCGTATGAAAAATTCATTATCAATCGGGTCTTGCCCCTGATAATCATTTAACACTGAGAATGAAAAACTGCACTCACGAGTGAAATAGCAAACAATATGCGGATATACCTTTTTATCAACCTTCTCAACAGTACTGGAGTCCTCTGGATAATCATATACTGGAGAGACAATTGCTTTTTCTCCGAACTTACTCATAAGCAAGAAAACAAGGGACTGTTCCATTTCCGTGAAAACCTTGTTCATCTTTGCATCAAATATGATCGGAGCTTTTTTCCCGATAGAAACAATTTGACCTCTTTCGGAAATCATTGGGCCATTGAACCCAAATCTTTCCATAATTGTGACCAACCGCTTCCGCGAAGTATCAGAATTCACTCCGATTACCCAACCCTTCTCAATCATTTCTGCAATTTGCGCAAAAAGAGCAACCGCATTTACAAAACCTAGATGATCCTGAATAGTCTTATCAACATCACACAAAATCAGTCCTCTCATTTCACCCTCCTTTGTCTATATTTGTATTGCCCAAGTATCTCGAGATAATAACAGTTACCTCCGGTTTTGTCAACACAAAAAAGACCCTCTAAGTAGAGGATCTTTTTACTATTTATATTAATCTATATAGCACTCTAATATATTATGAATAAATCTTATCAATCTTATCAGCTATTCCCTGCATTAATGCAATTTTAGGATTAACTTTTAGTAACAATTCATCTTCTTCGGTAAATTCTGCTTTCCTTACACCTTGTAATTTTTTTATTTTCTTTTCCATTTCCTTTTTTCCCGAAGTATACCTATTGCTAAACTTAAATATATATTCTCGTACAGGATATACGACACTATCGTTTTCTTTTAGAATCTCGGCTCCTGATATGAATTTATAATCTGATTTAATTTCCATTTCTTCTCTATTGTAATATCTATCAAACGCTTCCTTGAATTGTTCTTCCGTTAATCCATCTTCTTCTTGATGAGGAGACTTGTCTCCCCACAAAAACTCATCCACGAACCTTGCAGCCATCCACCTTGCCCTTTTATTTTGTTTTTCAGGCTTGACAATAGCCTTGTCCTCCCCAAGTAGATTTGCTTGTTCTTCATTGTACTGCGCAATCTGTTCTGGAGTTGCAACTGGCTGTTCTTCTTTGAAATCCTCTAACTTATCATTATCAGAATCAGACTCTTTGTTCAAATCTAATTCATTGAAGACTGCGTCAATTTGATCTACTATCTCTTGCACATCAATTTCATGATCATATTCAATATTTAAGACCTTTGGGTTTTTTACTTCAATATCTGTTATGCCGTCGATTTTTTTCTCTTTTATTTTTTCAATAACCAGTTTTTGTTTTTCTTCATACTCACTCTTATCTTCCAAATTCTCAATCTCATCAACAAGTACCTTTTTAAGATAAATCATAATCTCATCAATTCCTTCTTTTTCATTTTGCACAACTTCAACTCTTTCTACTGATTTATATTTCTGTTTGACTTCAACCTCTTTTGATACCGGTTTGCCTGTTTCCATTTCAGGATCAGCTCCCCTTGGTTCTATGTTTTCAATTGCTTCATTACCTCCGTTTGGTTTTAATTTTATACGTTCAAACGCCATAGATTTCATAGTTAATAATAAATCCATTTAAATAATATCACAAAATACTAATTTATCAAATAAATTTGCACACAATTCTGGTCTGTGAATTTGCTTTGTAAACCACGACTAAATGGTATATTCGTCAATGAAAAAACGGTGATACTGTATCACCGTTAAATGGTTGAATCAACCTTAAATCAATAATTCCTTCAAGCTCGCCACCGAGAGAGCCCGATACTTGCTATTGACATCTGCTCGGTTGTACAGCGATTGATATTCAGTTACAGTTTCTGCCTTCTCATACATCTTCCCGAGTAGTAGTTCCTTGAGTTCAGAGCTGTTAAGTCCCTCTTTGACTCGTTTTTGCCAGAACTCGAAGCTTCTTTTCGCTTCAGTAATCTTCCCCTCTGAGACCCCTCTTAACTCACTCAACACGGGAGTATTTTCATATACATACCCCCATTGATCAATCGTTCTGATCTTATCTGTTATCTTTTCCTGCGTTTCATTCAAGGTATCAATGTCTGGCGTCTCAAAAAAGGCTATTCGATAGAGCAAAACTAACTCCGGAATAGAAGTCGCTTTTTCCTTCATCAGCTGGTAGGCTATCTCCTTATCTACAACATCTGCAACTGAGATGTATACATCATGCGCGTCATTGAAAGTTCGTATTAGCTTTGACTCGAAAATTTCTATCCGCGCCCACTCTGCAAGAGCAGTGCTACTACACGTATTTCGGATCGTTACGCAATCGCCACAGGTTTTTGCATGCATTTTAACTTCATGTCTGATTCTGTCAATTTTCACATGCCCCGGACCAGTTTTCTGAAAAAGATATAGCCAATGTGCAAATGTTTTTGCCGTTTGAATCATTTCGTTTCTGTATGGTTCTTTGTCCTCATCTTGACTGCATGAATCAAAGAGAAATTTGTGCTGAAAGTAAGATCTTGCCTTCTTTGCCATTGCCGGACGCACGATTCGCAAAAACTCATCGTTTTGAGTTAGCTTCATTCGCCACTCCGTAAAGGAGTAGTTAAACCCTCGCATCTTTTCCTCTGCGAAATCCTTGACTTCATGCAACGATGCATTTTCATGTATTGCAAACCATTCATGAACTGTGAAGTTTACTTCACTAAGCGCACGAATCAAACTTTGTTCAGAGTCCTCGTCTCCGGTAACTGCCTTACAGAGAATAACCCAGTCCTCAGTCTTCTCCACTTTACTGCAAGCCAACTCAATATACTCATGCTTATCCTTATGCCCCCTTGGCGCAACTTCAAATGCGTTGATAAGATCACGAAAAGAGATAAATCCTCTCAATCCCTCCGATTCTACAATCGTTCTCCAGAACACCATAATCGCTAACGACTTACTAAGTGTTCGCTGATGAATTTGCCTAAATTTCAGTATTTTCTCTGCAGCTTCTTTTTCCGTTTCTTTCTTCTGTCCCATTCTCTCACCTCATTTTGTTAAAGACCATTGTTTCTCTACACCAAAATCACTCAATAAACCACCTTACAACAAAATTTCCACCCCGTCAACACAAAAAAAAGACCCCCACTACGAGGATCATTTATCTATTTGCGACTACTTGTCTTAAAAAATGTTTTGTGTACCATGTTTTGTGTTCTATGCTTTCCACATCCCATGCAGATTACAATACTCCCTCGCACTAACCTCCTCAGCAATCAAACAAAACTCAGCTTCCGGCTTGTCCCCAGGACGCAAATACTTTCGACAAGACTTCCCATCCGCAACGATCTCAATCCACTCAATATAATGATCACTCTCCATCGGATGATCAACCTCACCAACTTTCACCAGGTACCCATTATCAGTCTTCTCAATAACCGGCACATGTTTCTCCTCAGCAGCATCCACGGTATTCTCAGTTTTGAGCTCCATCGGTTGCCCACAACAAACCAGCTCACCAGCCCCCTGATGCAACACCTCCACAATATTCCCACACACATTACACTTATAAACTTGCTTTTTTTCTGTCATATGTTTATAATAAATTGTCATTAATTATATCTAAATAATATCATTTTGATTCTTAAAAGTAAATTGTAAGAATTACTCACTTCTAACACTTCTTACACTTCTACCACTTCTTTATACATGAAAATCATATTCGCAACTCACAACCAAGGCAAACTCATCGAGATGAAAGATATTCTCGCAGGTCTTGATGTTGAGGTATTAAGCGCAACTGAAGCCGGTATCACAGAAGATATCCCAGAGACTGGTAGTACATTCGAGGAAAATTCACTTATCAAATCAAAACATGTCGCAGAACGAACAGGGGAGATGGCAATCGCTGACGACTCTGGTATCTGTATCGACGCACTCGACGGGAAACCAGGCGTCTATAGCGCAAGATGGTCAGACGGTGCACCACTAGCAGATTTCACTCTTGATAAAATGAAAGGAATTGATAATAGAAAAGCCTCTTTTGTCACAGTCGCAACACTTGTCAAACCAAACGGCGAACAACATATTTTCTCAGGAAAAATAGACGGCGAACTAACCCTCGACAAGAGGGGAGTCGACCGACCAAAGCTACCCTACGACCTCATCTTCAAACCAGTCGGCCACGACACAACTTTCGCAGAGATGACCGACGAACAAAAAAACTCCCTCAGCCACCGAGGCATCGCCTTTCGTGAACTAAAGAAGTTTATAGAAGACGAATTAAGTAGTTTGACTTAATATTTCATTTTGATACAATAATTTTAGATATGAAAAATACAAGTCACAAATTAAATTACTATTATCACAGCGACATGATCGTTAAGTGATAGTTTTGTAATTAAATTTAGAGAACTACCATTCGGCGATCATGCCGAATTTTTTTGTGCGCTCACGCACAAAACCCTGAGCAAGCCGATAGGCGAAGTCGAAGGGCTAGATCATTTGAAAGTCACTAGGAGGACAACATGCAAATTCGGGACACTCGAGAAATCATGCAAATTGAAAACTGGGCCAAACAACTTTCCAACCTAACCAGAATCGCCTGGACAGGCGCGGACGGTCACTGCTACTTCCCATACAAACCGTTTACCGAGCAGTCCTTCTGGCAAACAAACGTACTTCAAGACTGGCAAAGTGGAACCATGCACTCATGGGCCATTGAGCACGAGGGAGAACTAATCTCACACGCCTGCCTAGTCAACCAAGGCGACTTTTTCGAAGTCGGTCGTATGGTCTCTCATCCCAATTCACCAAAAGGAACCATGACTGCCCTGATGAAACATGTTATTGAGATTCTAAATGAAAGGCAGCTTGATTACCGCATCGAATGTACCCAATTTCACAATGCCTCCCAAAAAATCTGCGACAGACTAGGTCTGCGTTTTGCCGGCATCGGATTTCTAAACAAAATCAATAACATCTGGTGGGACATTATCTTCTTTGATAATCTGGGCTTGCCCGAGTTCTCCGCGGAAGAGGGGATTCTCGCAAACCCACTAGGCAAAGAGGTTCACCTGTCACACTGTGAAAGACTTCTTGAAATCCCGCCACTTCTTTCAACTGAGAATGGAGGCTCATTACCACCCAAGAAATTCCACGTCTTACCACGACTAAGACAACCGATCGAAGACATCATTAACGTCAACTTCGAAACAGCAAAAATCAAACTTGCAGTTTGACCAAAAAAAATAAAGACTTTGCCATTGCAAAGTCTTTTTCTTTCTATTTTGTTTAGAACAACTTTTCAATCAGGTTCTGAAGCACCGGTACCCACCGATTCACCAACTCCTTGATCTCCTGAAAGTAGTAGCTACCACCTACAGCAATCAACCCCAACCAAAACAGTCGCTTTTTCCATACAGCTCTACCAACCACCCTTTTCAATTCGTCAAATGAAATTATTTCAATCCCAACATGGTTACACCGATCAGTTGGCTCTTTACCCTTGTAGACAAATAGCGCCTTCGATACTGGAATTTTGTTCTGAATGAGAACCATCTTAAATTTCGCAATTTCCTTGAGCGGAATCAGTTTTCTTTTGTATGCTTTACATTCAACATACATTTTCCGAAGTCCAAACCACTTATATCCGTAAACATCAATTTCCGACCAGAGTTTTTTCCCGTCTGCCCTGAAATAAATCATGTGACTAATCTTTGTCCTATACCCAAGTCTTCTAAATTGTTTCGCAACATCATTTTCCAATTTCTTCCAATTAGGAGTCTTTTTGGCCATTGTTTACCTCCTCTATCTGATTCTACAATTTAGCTTATTACTACGAAATAGTCAATCTATTGACAAATATATCCAAATGAGTTACATTAATATATTGATAATTCAACAACAAGGAGAAAGCCATGAAAACAGCTATCGCAATTCTAAGCGTACTTTTTGTCGGTATTTGCGTTACTTTCACAACCCCAGACTCAGTCTCTAGCAGTAGTAAGCAGTTCATTGTAATAGTCCCAGAACCTTCTCAACCAGAAAAGCTCATCAACGAAGCAAGTCAACGAGCTCAATCCCGCGTCCCTCCCAAAATTGAATATGAACCGATCCTCGGCGTCACAAAAGAAATGCTCCGCGAGTACGAAAGACAACGCCAAACGCAAAAACAAGCACACCAACTAGAAATCGAAATCAGAAAAAGAGTCAGCGACCGAATCAACGGCTACCAATCCCTCCACGACCAAGCAGTACGCAAGTACGAAGAACTCTTAGTTGATCCTATTAAGGATTACCGCCAAATGGAATCAGAGCTCCGAATGCTCTTCAACGGCCCCAACCACTAGCCAACACCTTGACTAGTTTTTTTACCCTTGTCATTTCGACTGGAACGGAGTGGACGGGAGAAATCTGTTGAGTGAAGCGTTGTGTTTCACCTTGAGAGTAGTCGAAAGGCGATTACCCGCTTTATATCATTGCGATTCATGCCTCGTGATACATGACTCGTGCCTCGTGAAATGTGGATAACCCTTTGACCCAAATTCCAAATAATCCTATAATTACTACAAGATCCGTTCGTCAATCCCGTGGAGAACAGGAGGCCCATCACAGTCCACACCATTATGCCCGCACAACATTGAGAAAACATCTGAGTTACAGCCCGCGCCTCTAAAAACTGAATATGTAGTATTTCCCTAAACCAGAGTGGGACCTGGTAAATTAGCCTAGCAAACTTGCAAGGCTCTGATTGTAAATCGGACAGCTGATTTGCAAATCAAAAACCAAAGGCACCTCGCGAATTTCGCAGGGCCTTTTTCTTTACCCGAGAATCCGCATTCTCGGCTTCTTTAATCCAGAATTCGCGACCGTTTTTAGCCAAATTTACGAAATTTACACTTCCATTACCCGAGATTACGCAATCTCGGTAGCTATTTCTGATTTATAATAGATCTCCACCCCTTGACAATATTTTATAAATATGCTATAATACTCTTTCAGTTACTTGACAACAGACTTTGCTCACTGCCTACATTGTGCACGGCGGGGCATATATAGAATAGAGAAAGAATATTTCGAAGAAAGGAGGCCGGATGTACACATCCGGATTTGTGTAGCTAATCTAAAACCCAATCTGTCTGCGGCGCCCATCGTACAACCAAAACTGGCGGACCGTAGGCACCCCCCACAACTCCGGCAAAGGTAACTTCGGTTATCAAAGGAAGGAGGAAGGATGCGAAAGTATTCTTCAGGGTTCATTTAGTTACTAAACCATTAAATGTTTGCGGTGCAATTGTAAACGATCGAAGCACACGCAGACACCCCACACCGTAATTAAACGCCCCGACCTAAACCCGATCAAACCATCACGCGCCACCGCACTTATAATCGAACGCGAACCGCGAAGAAATGGAGGATCACATCGTCGAAATCTTTAGACGAGAGCAACCCTAGGGGGCTATGACCTACTAACAACGGAAATTAAGGCTTTACGCCGTCGGCGCCGCCGTCCGCACTGTTAGTAGTTAGCCTCCGTAAGTTCCTCATCGACCTCTTCACTCTCCACGTACCCGCACAGCCGAATCATCGCCGACGGGACGGGGACAGAAGAGACCCTCAAAACGAGGAAAGGAAACCATGAGCGGAAAAAGCAATTCATCACGGCCTATACGCGCGGGGGCATGGGTGTAACAACCGGTGCCTCCGAGAAATTCAATTCCGCCCCTGCTTTTCTGCCCACCCGCATGTTGCGACATCGGGAAACCTGGCAGAATCGAGGATATTCTAAAAGCGAACCCAGCGGATCGACCCGCATAGACGCCAACGAAAGGAGGTTTTCTTGAATCGACTGCAAACTTAGAGGAGTCTTGGTAAAAATTTGCCACATGTATCCAGATCTGGACACCAGCACTTATGTGCTTGGCAAAGCTCTCTCCCCGTCAAACCTGGGGAACATCGAGCGGTCCTTGGATCGGCAAAAGATGAAATTAATTTCATCACCGAGTTTCTCCTCTGGCATTGGCCCAGAAAAAAAGCCCTTACTTGGTATTTCGAGTCCCAGAGAAATGGGAAGAACTAACTCGGTCGGTAAGGCAAACGATTATGACGGAAAACAATCCGTCGGGCACAGGCTCACTGTAAATTGCACGCTCACCACACACCAACTCCACTGCAGAGGAGATTGCTTGTAAGGTCAGAAGCAACACAAAGTCAGCCCAAGTTAGTAAGTACTACGGACCACACCATCGAGTGTTGGTCCGTTTTCTTTTTAAACGCACTTGACAAATTTATTAATATGTGCTATAATGTATTTACTTGTTTAGTTCCATTAGTGGAACCAGCATGTATTGGCCTTTAGTCTCTAAAATGAAAAAATCGCAAAAAAGAAAGAATAGGTGACTACGTTGATGAAAGGGTGCATATAGCTTCGCGCTCAGAGAAACGGGAAACACCCGAAGCTCACACCCCCCTTATGAAGACGGCTTTTTGACCGTCGGGCATGGACTCAATGGCAAGTGACTCCTATATGGAGACCCACACACATAGTTCGAGAGCCCAATCCACACTCCGCACTCCAGGAAGTTACCACGTCGGACCACACTGAATCAAGTGTTGGTCCGTTTTCTTTTAAATAATGATTGTCACCCTGAATATATTTCAGGGTCTCACTATTACAATAAATTTACTCTATAAGATCAAATTAACTTTTATCTTTAACTTTAACTTTCACTTATTCTTTTATCTTTAACTTTAATTTTAACTTATTCTTTTTTCTTTTACTTTTAATTTTAATTATTGACTTCCCCCTCCTCCTATGTCACAATAATCATGCAGTAACCGTCATCATAGATCTGCAGAAAGGAGGCTCAAAATGGAACTTAAAGAGCTTTTCGTGATGACGCCTGAGCAAGCACTTGCTCGGGGTGGCAAACCAGCAATTGACCCTGTTCTCGGTCGACGCTTCGACACTATCGAGGCTGAAAAGGAATTCAGGGAAAAACGCTGCAAAAGACTGATCCAGCAGGCAAAGGACGAGGGTTTTCTGAAAGGAATCACGGTCAAGCACCTGCAAGACCGTAGACTCCGTGGTGAAATTTCTCACAAGCTGGCTCTCTTCTACACGAAGGGGGACGAGCGTGAGATCTTAACCCACATCATGAATCTTCTGCCCCTGCCTGATGGCGAAGCCACTCGAGAGATCAAAACTCGAGCCCGTGACATCCTTCTCATCATCAGACAAGGAGACAAGACATGGACATTTGCCTTCCCGAAACGGAGGATCCAAATGGTTCATTGATGTTCACCCCTAACTAAGCGCGCATACCTTCATTAAGGTATGCGCCCTTGCTTTTTAAACAATTTATGCAATAATAATTTCACTAGTAGTAATACCATGTATTGGAGGGTAAAATGGTTACAAAAGCAGACAAAGCAGTAAAATTAACGCTTAATCAGGTCATGAATCTAACCGCGTCAAAAGCCAAAACCTTTGGAGGGAAACAAGTCCCAGTTCCAGAAACATTTCGCTTTGCTCAAGATGAAATCGAAGAAGATGAAGCCAGGTTAGCCGTTTCTGATATCCTGACAAGAGCGAATCGTCAAGGTGTATTGAAAAAATGGAAACCTGATTCTTATGATAAAATCGGTTTTCATCATTTCCTGATTGGTCATAATGACAATCGGGCAACGGGTATCAAGATGACGAGAGAGTATGTCGCTTTTTTGGAAGAATTATTCCCCTATATCAAGAGACCCTATGATCATCAAGGAATATGTTATCAGAGAAGAGAAAATGACGAACTAGTTGTTATCAAGAAAAACTGCAAACCAGTCGCTTTTTCTTTCCCCCTCGGAACACTTGCCGAATAAAAAAAACAACACCGTAAATTTACGGTGTTTTCTCTTATTAAAAATCTTTTGCAGGTCGTACTTTCATGTGACGTACTGCTTTCACCCACTCAATCGGTATAACCTCGACACATGCCTGAACATTCTGTCCAAAATTGCCTCCAGGCGGGAAAAATAGATCATTTTTTCTCATTAATCCAAGATTAAATATTCTATCCCACGAATCAGTAATCGCTTGATACATTCTTGCTTCTTCTGCTTGATATGCTTTGTGAGTTGTTAATAAGCCAGGATTTTCAAGAACCATTGCAGGAGTGATCCCAAAATCTTTTGGGCTTTTGAACTTGTTATCAAACTCATTATCATCTTTTTCTGATAGGGAAGTATAGCAACCATTCAAAACACAATGCCACCCATCAAAATCAGATAAAAGAACTAGATGATCAGGAACCTCAATCTCAATGCAAACGCCTGGACTATCTCTGACATAACTTCCAGTTGTTCGCAAATCCGGCCTCTCTATCCATGCCCAGATAGGAAACTTCCCCTTGCATCCAGGAATCCTCTTCTTCATCTGCCCACGCATCCAGTCATAACCAGTTTTGAATAAAGGCTCTCCCAATTTCCTCCCATCGCACTTGATAACTCCCACTTCCTGACATTTCTCCCAATAGGCAAGCGACTTGATCGTCCATAGTCTCAAAGTGAACCTCCTTTTTGGTTTCATTAACGATATCCCATTATAACAAAAAAACATTGTTTTGTCAATGTTTTCCTTTTTCTCCTCACCCCCCTTGTCATCTCGACCGTAGCGGAGAGATCTGTGAAGCGAAGCGTTGAGATTAAAATAACTTATCCTTTCAAGTAACGATATGTCGAGAAGATTAACTGGTTAACCGGTTAACTGCGACTTCCGCGATTAACTCACCCCCTCAACTCCTTACTCCTCAAACTCCTCTGATACCCAATCGCAAACCGATGCCCAAAAAATTTTGTCATCTCGACCGACCTAAAAGTAAAATATATCGTCATAGACAAAATTCGGGAGCGGAGAGATCTAAAATTATTTTGGGAGTCATTATCCGCGATTCATTTGGAAATTGAAAATTGGAACTTGGAAATTTGCGATTATATTACAACTTCCTCAAACTCCCTCGATACCCAATCGCAAACCGATGCCCAAAAAATTTTGTCATCTCGACCGACCCAAAAGCAAAATATATAGTTAAAGACAAAATTCGGGAGCGGAGAGATCTAAAATTATTTTGGGAGTCATTATCCGCGATTCATTTGGAAATTATGCGATTATATTGGAAATTGTTTGGAAATTGTTATTTGGAAATTTGCGATTAATTTCACAACCTCCTCGTCTGCCTCTGAAACTTTATCGCAAACCTATGCGCCTCATCCCTCACAGAAATCAACAAACCCTCATTCTCCCTAACCCAATCTTTAACCTTAACCGAATTATACACAAACTCATTCTTCTTCCTCTCCTTCCCCTTCGCAATCCCCACAACCGGAATATTAATACCATTCTCTTTAAGCACACTCCTCACCTTATTAACCTGTGGCTTCCCACCATCCACTAAAAAAACCTTCGGCATCGGCCACTCATCATGCTTAATCCTTCTCGAAATAACCTCAGCCAGCGAATCAACATCACTCTGTCCCTTAACCGTCTTAATCCTAAACTTCCTATACCCCGACTTAATCGGCCCATTCTGATCAAACACAACCATACTCCCAACCATGTTCGTGTCCCCAAGATTAGAAATATCATACCCCTCAACTCGAAAAACCTCACGACCAATTCGCGGAAACTTAAAGAAACTTTTATTTATAAGCGTAATATCCTGAACTCTCTTCAACCCCTTCAACTGATCACGCAATCGACGCGCTTCTTCAAAATCCTCTTTCTTCGCCGATTCTTTCATCCTTTTCTCAATATTTCGCACCAGCATCTTTTTATTACCACGCAAAAACTGAACTAGGGAAGTGATAACTTTTTTCTTGTAATCAGTCGCAGAAATTTCTCCCGTACAAACACCTAAACAAATCCCAATCTGATTATAAAAACAAGCCCGCTTTGCGCTAGATTTACACACAGAAATATTAAACATCTTTTGCAATGTCTTGAACAAATTTTTTGTATTTACTCCCGGATATGGCCCAAAAATTCTCGCCCTGAACAACTTTTTTGCCCACGGGCCTTCGTAGCTTTTTGAGCGAAGAAGGCTATACTTTGAAATTTCATGTTGCCGAACAAAAATCACCTGAGGATACTTATCACTTGTAATAACAATGTAATTCCAACTTTTATCATCCTTCCCAATAACATTATACTTAGGCTCATATTTTTTAATAAAATTAGCCTCCATTATAATAGCCTCAAGCGCATTATCCGTTACCTTGTAATCAATCCTCGTCACCTCATCAATAAATGTCTCAATAGGCCGCGGCGTTTTTTGCCCCGAGAAGTAACTTCGCACCCTAGACTTCAGATTAGTCGCCTTCCCAGCGTAAATTAGCTCTTTTTTGTGATAAAAGAGGTATATCCCAGGTTTAGTCGGTAAAGATTTTAATTTTTGTTCTAAATTCATAGCATCATCATAATATATTTAATTTATGTTGACAAACAAAAAAGTCTGCTTTTTAAGCAGACTTGGGAAATAGATGTATAGGTTCGAAGTATTGTGAAAAATGTCCAATCACGAAAGTTACCATAGCGTTATCAACACTGGTGGTTGTTACCAGAGAACCGCAACCAGGCACTTTTTTCTTCGGACGACTGTTGACTCGATCAGCTTCTTCGCGAACCATCTTTTTCCATGACTGCTTTGGTTTCTTTGGTGTGCTTACTCCTTCTTCGAGTTTTGCGTAACCTGCATGAATGTATGCCGCATACCATTTCTTTTTTCTACCTTCCGGCACGTTCCCATATGGATATTCTTTCCAAGAACCTTTTGACATTTTCTTTTTCTCCTTTCAATTCTAGGATACTAATAGTATACATCAAAATTCAACATTTTCAAACAAAAAACCGCCACCCCCAGCGATTTATTTTTATTCCTCGCGATTATCCGTATATCCGCCTGCCCAATACTCGACAAAGGTTTACCCGGAACTCGAGGAACGTTTACCCAGAACTCGAGGAACGAGTAGTTCTGGGAGTAGTTCTGGGAGTAGTATTGAGGTACTAATCCGCCCGCCTAGTACTCGAGGTACGAGTAGTACTAGGTAATCCGCATACAACTTGCTTAAAATTACCTCAAAAGTTTTTTGAGATACCCCCCCGTATGACTAAACCCACACCTCCCAATCTCCTCCGGCGTCCCACACTTAACAACCTCACCACCTTTATCCCCACCATCAGGCCCCAAATCAATAATATGATCAGCCGACTTAATTATATCCAAATTATGCTCAATCACAAGCACCGAATTACCAGCAGACGCCAGCAACTGAATAACGTGCAACAACTTCTTAACATCATCATAATGCAACCCCGTTGTCGGCTCATCAAGCAAATACAGCGTTTTCCCCGTTCCTCTTTTCGCCAATTCCCGACTCAGCTTAACTCTCTGCGACTCACCACCAGATAGGGTAGTGGCACTCTGCCCAAGTTTGAGATACCCTAGTCCCACTTTATCCAGAACCAGAAGCTTATCATGAATATACGGAATATCTTTGAAAAATTCCTTCGCCTCCTCGATCGTCATATTCAAAATATCATAAATACTTTTCTTCTTATAATGCACCTGAAGTGTTTCCTTATTAAATCTCTTACCCTTACAAACATCACACTTCACCTCAACACTCGGCAAGAAATGCATCTCAATCATCAGCGACCCACGTCCTTCGCAATGTTCACATCGTCCACCAGGTTTATTAAAACTAAATCGACCAGTCTTATACCCTCGAATTCTCGCCTCCGGCGTTGATGCAAAAATCTCACGAATGTAATCAAACGTCTTCGTGTAAGTTGCCGGATTCGATCTCGGCGTCCGACCAATAGGGGACTGATCAATCTTAATTATCTTATCAATATATTCTGTTCCCGTTATCTTCTGATGCGCCCCAACCGGTTTATCCATCCGGAAATGTTTATTCGCAATCGCCTTATACAAAATATCATGCATCAATGTCGACTTTCCCGATCCCGACACCCCAGTCAAACAAACAAACCTTTTGAGTGGAATCTCTACAGTTATATTTTTCAGATTGTGTTCCTTCGCTTTGTAAATTCTAATCTTCGGCGTACCACGATCAACTTTCCTTCTCCTCTCTGGCAAATCAATCTTTTTCTCATTCCTCAAATACTTCCCAGTCAACGACGTCGCCGGATCTCCAATAGTAATGCAATCAAACTCAATCTTCTTCGGCTTCTTATTTGTCAATAAATTATTAAGCGGTCCACTATAAATAATCTCACCACCATGCTTTCCCGCCTTCGGCCCAATATCAACCACCCAATCAGCCATTAGCATCGTCTCCTCATCATGCTCAACCGTTATAATCGTATTTCCCATCTCGCAAAGCTCACTAAGTGTATTCACAAGTTGCTCATTATCTTTCTGATGCAACCCAATCGTCGGCTCATCAAGTACATACAACGCCCCAACCAGCTTCTGACCAACCTGCGACGCCAACCGAATTCTCTGAGCCTCTCCTCCTGACAGCGTCCCAGCCCTTCTGTTAAGTGTAATATAATGCAACCCAACATTATGCAAAAAGTTAGTCCTATTCCGAATCTCATTAATAACCACAGTCGCAATTTCCTTCTGCTTCGCCGTCAACCTGTCCTCCAACCCATCAAAAAACACCTTAGCATTCGCAATCGTCAGATCCGTAATCTGCCAAATATTTTTATTGTTAATCTTTACGCTGAGTGCGTTAGCATTCAACCTCTTACCCTCACACTTCGGACACAACTCTTCACTAAATAGCTCCTTCGTCCCAAGCCCAGTACACGCTTCACAATATCCGTAAGGACTATTAAAACTAAAAAGTCTCGGCTCAATCTCCGGAAACGAGTATCCATCATGCGGACAAGAAAACTCAGTACTAAAAATCCTTTCATCCTTACTCGGATAAATCACAGTACACAACCCATCACTCAGCTCAACCGCCGTCTCAACCGCCTCAGCCAACCTCTGCTTAAATCCCTTATTCTCTTCAATATATTCCTCATCAATAATAAGTATCTTATCAACCACGATCTCAATCGTATGCTTTTTATTCTTCGCCAACTCAACTTTCTCCTTCAACCGACAAATCTTCCCATCAATCCTCGCCTCAGCATACCCCGAATTATAAATATCATAAAGCATCTGATAATACTCTCCCTTCCTCCCCCTCACCACCGGCGCAAGTACAGTTAATTCAGGCAATTGCCTTCTTGTTTTATTCCCACTTTTGACATTGACTTTAGATTTTAGACCTTTGACTTGTCCTAAGATGTGACTCCCAATCTCATCCGTCGTCATCTTCTCCAACTTATGCTCACAAACCGGACAGTACGGCTGACCAATTTTCGCAAATATAACCCTCAGATAATCATAAATCTCAGTAATCGTCGCCACAGTCGACCTCGGATTCGCACTATGCGCCTTCTGATCAATCGAAATAGCAGGGGACAGCCCCGTAATCTCATCAACCTCCGGCTTACTCATCCCACCCAAAAACTGCCGTGCATATGCCGACAGACTTTCCAGATATCTCCTCTGTCCCTCCGCAAAAATCGTATCAAAAGCCAGACTCGATTTACCCGAACCTGACAACCCCGTAAAAACAATCATCTTGTCCCTCGGAATCTCCAAATCAATATTCTTCAAATTATGGACGCGAGCGCCCTTTATTGTGATCTTATTCATAATAATTTTTCCCTTCCCCCGAACTTTAGTTCGGAATAAAGTTTAGATAATATAGATATAATTCTTTAGTAAATCATTACAATCTGTATGCTAATCTGTACATCCGTACCACCCATTTAAAACCAAAGAACCCAGTCATCTCGTCCTAACTAGGGGGTATAGATCAATTATATACCGCCATTCTCCATCTGACAACCCCCCCACTATACATAAAAATACACTGTCATCCTGAATTTATTTCAGGATCCCATTCTGCCTGTCTCAAGTCACCATATATAAACTAGATCAAAAAAAACTCTAAATTTAGCTATTTTTATCCCAAATTTCTAATTTCGTATTTCATATTCCCATATCCCCCTTGACAAATCTTTTTATCTATGCTATACTTCTTAATCAGTTCATTAAAGCAGTATTTATTTATCGATCGATCGTGGTCCTGTCTCGCCGAAAGTCTGGCGATCCAAGGCAGGACCACCCGTGAAACTTGGGCTCACCGCTCGCCCCGCCCTGTTCGGCATTTAAGTGTCCGGCAAATGGCGTGGCATTTCATGCCCAGGTTTCACACCACCAGTAGTTTGAACCATTTCCTCCCACCGCCGATCGTCGATGGCCACGAAACTCAGGCTGTCGCCGACATCACCGAAAAAGTTCGGGACGGAAATGGTTCACTCTGCTGAGTCATGGGGCCCGCTCATCCGGCCCCCTCGTCGAGCAGCTCTCTGACCCGCCGACCGCACGATTTCGCGGATGGCAAACTAGAGGACTGTGAACGAGCTAATCGTATCCCTACCCCCAGTCTCGCCGGCGCCAATCATTGGTGTCCAGGCGACGGTATCCGAAAAAGTTCGGGGGTCGGGACGGTTTCTCGTTCACATGCTGCTACTGGCCCTTCGCAATTGCGGAGGGCCTTTAATCTTTTAAAAACACTTTGCACAGTGTTTTTTTATTTTCAAAACAATTTATTTTAAACTAAGTTTATGGTATAATTTCATCATATGGCAACCGAATTTGTTGATCCAAATCAAATTAATGAGCCACCACCTCAATCAGTGGATATTTTAGATGTGATCGAAGACCCAGCCATCGCAGATCGAGAGGCGTTTGAAGAGTTCAAACAAGAGCTGAGGTTGGGGCATTGGCTAGGTCTCAGCGAAGAGTACCTGAGTCGTGGCAAATGGACAGCGGAGCGAATTGCCAGAGACGCCTGGCAAAACTTTTTTGATGCCAACGGAGGAACTCTAGACGGAATTGATATTGAAATAACCCAAGACGAAGACGGTGAAACAATTGTTATAAAAGGAGTAGGTAACTACGACTTTCGATATTTACTAGGAATGGGGGAGACTCACAAAGATAACGTAGATGAGGCAGCCGGCGGAGAGGGAGAGGGCGCAAAACTCGTTGCACTGCAACTGATTCGAGATTGGCAGTGTGAAGAGGTCCTGTACGAAGGCGAAGACTGGCAACTCGACTTCTATTTCGATAAACCACCAGCAGGAAAAGTCCCCGACAAAAACAAAGATAAAAACTATCTATATTCAAGGTTAAAAGATCGAGATCCACAAGAAGAAAATACTCTCAAAATTAAAACCAAAAGAAAAGGTTTAGCGGAGGAATTTATCAAAGCAAAAGAACTTTTCCGTCACAGTGGCAATGAAGATTTCAAAAATCCTGATATAGAAACTAAAGCTGGCTCGCTTAGTGTTCTTGAAAAAAAGGAAAGCGGAAATCTGTATATTAACGGTCAGAGAATCGCCTACAGTGAAAAAGGCAAATGGAATACACTTTCAGGTTTTACATTTATTTCCAATACAATACCAACCAGTGATGGGTGGAAACTAGATATCGGTCGAGATCGTCAGAGTGTTGACCAATCCTCATTTTTTTCAATAGTTGTCCCTTTTTTCGTTGAGTCATTATCAGGGCCAGAGTTGCTTAATTTATTGAAAATGTTAGAACCTTATTATGATGATAATCATTCATACACTCCCGGCCCTAATTTCCTTGAGGAAACAATAACTGAAATGGAAAAATCTCAACTGACGTATGATTTTCCAACAACTTACGTGGCAGACGATCTTAGTTCTTTGATAGAAGGGCATCAAGAAAAAGATCCTCGACTAGAAATGCTCAAATCACTTGGATATACAGTCTGCAACGAAAATCTAGGTAGAATTGGTATGCAAAAAGCGAGTGACCTCGCTTCTGAAATTACATCATTATATGAAATTACACCAATTGAGTCAGAGCAAAAGCGACTAGATTTACTTTTTGATTTTTTTGAAGATTTCGTGAAACAAAACCGATTTGAACTTGCAACAAAGAATAAATCTGATTTTGAAGTGAAGCCAATTCGCATCTTTGGAGCAAAACACCCCTTTCTAAATGGCAAATACGACGAACCAGTTATTTGGCTTGAAAAACAAAATTTGTATCATGAAGAAATAGATGATCTACTTTCAACATGTCTTCATGAATACTGTCATAAATTTGGGACAGATAACTCGGCGGCTTTTAGCTACGCATTAACAGATATCTTAAAAGTTTGGACAAAATACATTAGAAAAAATCCAGAGGCACTAAATAATTTACAAAAACAGTGGGAATCAATAGAACTTGAAAAGGAAAGGTACGCTTGGACTACTGAGCAAGAATTTTTGGAAAATTATAAAAGAATATTCGCAATAACCGGAATTTACGATTCTTCAATGGGGAAAAGGTATGAAAGTAGATTGAGTGAAACCGGTACAGTTGATGAAGTAGAATATATTCTCATGGAACATTATGATGATAAGTTTTCATCACGTGCTATCATTGAAATTTGTGGAAAAGCAAACGATCATGAATCATTTCAGGATCTTAGTAGTACTTCGAAAAGAGTTAATAAGTTGATGACCACCAGAAAAGAGAAACAGCAACATCTAGCGGATACAAATCTTGGAAAGGACATAGATGACTATAACAAATCCATACAATCACTCGAAGACCTTCGAGCGAGTAGAAAGCGACACAAAGGTGAGCTTAAAAAAGAAATTATAAAATTGAAGAGAGAAAGAGCGCAAAAAGAGTCGCAGTATCAGATACTATCTGATGAATTAGCACAAATAGGGGATGAATTGCGGGACTTATCAAGACTACTGCAACAAAAACTAAAAGTTCCACGAAAAGCCGAACTATATGATGATATTTTTGTAAATTTAAATAACTTTAAATTTATCGATGAAATATTTTTTGCATCATTGGAATCTGCTTATAGAAAAATCCAAGATGGTGTTCCCTTTGACGCACAATCGTTTGAGTCAGAGTTGAAAAATATTTATATATACCTAAGCACTGATAAAAAACACAAAACTATTTTACAAGATTCCTATTTTCACATCATGCAGTATCAGCTCGAAAAAGTTGGCGAGGACATCAAGAAAAAGATCTCTCCAGATAAACTAGCCTATGCACAAGCATTATTTGAATCTATTAAATTCTGTAAAAAGATGCAATCAGATAAACGAGGTGAAAAAAGCATTTAACTAACTGAAGATATAATTCAACCAATAAAAAAAGGTAGCTCGTTGAGCTACTTTTGTTTTGCTTTTTAATCTACTTATCTTACGCGTCGAACTTGTTGTGTTGTAAATTCAATCCTTGTTTTCGCCACAAGGCGGTAACTACCCGGAATTCGCGCAAATTCATCCTTGTTTAGAACAATAACTGTCCCAGTTTTTTTAACAGTCCCTGACTTCTCATTTAAAGGTCGTAATTCAGCTTTTCCTTTTAATACATGTATTTCAAGGGTATGATTTTTTCGCGTTGGACCCAAGTCCATTGTTCTTCTACATTTGAGTTCGAACTCTGCCAACGTATTATTATTTTGGGGTTTCGACTTTTTCATCCGACCTCCTTGTATGAGTAAAGAGCAATCATCACTACATTATACATTAAAGCCAATAATTGTCAAGTATCCACCAGCAAAAACTCCAATATTAGCACAATTAATTGCTAAATTTAGCCATTGCCATTGACAAAACACTAAAAATATGCTATACTGTCTAGTATTTAGCAAATTGAAAATTGAACCATTTTGAAATAGGAGGGAACGATGAAACAGAGGACGCGTGTGCTGGAATCCATCTGGATCAAGAAATTGCTGGTAGGAACTTTGCCTTTGAGGATCGAAACGCGAGGGCGTTTCACCCGCAAGGTCGTGGTTGGAAACCATGTTTTACCCGGCATAGCTCTGCAAAAGAAGTATCCTGAGCAGATCAGTGGAATGATTATTGAACTCAGCGACGGAAGAAAGGCGACGTTGTTTTCAGAAAGCATCACCACGAAAGTTTTGCACAAGGATTTTGTATATTATTATTGCGTGATAGAAAAAGAACCCGAATTTAGCTTGGAGAAATTCGTTGGAAGAAATCGATGGAATCCATCCGGGATGGATATCGAAGACATCGACGGATTCGCTTACGACATAGAAGAAAGATATCCAAATTTTCCGATTCGTGTCAAGGACAAGCAATTCAGCTTCACAGAGCTGTCCCAAATGAAAGTAGGAGATGTTCTGTGGGAAAGGATCGAGTATACTTTTGTTCGAGGTTCTGACGGTTCAGCTAGTAATGGTGAATACCGTCTGTCCGCTAATCAAGATGACCTGTACCGGCAGTGGTTTCCTGCTTCCATCAGGAATGAACTCGTGAATATTCCTAGTACTCAGTGGGGAGACTTCCTCGAGTTTATAGATGGCAATTTTCTCAATGAAAGCTCTATTGAAGAATTCAATCGTATTCAAGAGCAGAAGAAGGAAACAGCCATGCTCTCACCGTTTTACCGCCATGAAAATGGTAGTGTTACAAACGGTCACCTGGTCTTCCCGGCGATTCGTCCCAAAGGGAGCAAAGAATGGCGCATTCATTCCGACATCAAGGTCGCAATGGCTATCACTACTTCAAACTGGAACCTTTTCCTTGAGATCTTAATCGGGAAAGTATTCCACGGAGTCAATTTCCTGAAGATCAAAAGTGAGATCAGCGCTGTTCGTCGTCGCCGCACCCAGCTGAAGCGAGCAGAGGAGCGCTTCAAGAAAAAGGGTGAGTGCTTTGACAACAAAAAGTTCAAAGCCATCGAGCTCGGCAGGAGAGTCCTGCTCAAAGGTCAAGACAACGGTGAAAATGACATTTTCGTCGTCGACTCGCCCGAACATGGAGTAGGTTTCTACCTCTTTGACGACGAGGAAATCGCTCGCAAATGGGCGAGTGGCGAAATCGACTTCCAAGAAGCGCGCACATCCGCTCGCCTCTTCACTCCTCACACCGGAGAGTGGGAGGATCGCATAAAGGAAGCTGTCAGCTTCTAATCTAGTACTTTATTGAATTATAAAAGGGCTACGCATCATCGCGTAGCCCTATTTTTTTATTCTTTTTTCCCCCCCAACCCCAGCTTGTTATCCTGAATTTACTTGCCCCGAACTCAACTATGTAATAAGTTGTAGTTCTGGGGTTTCAGGATCTCATTCTAATTATCCAGTCCCTTCAAAATATTGCGCCCATTCTCCCCCGTATTATTTCGACTGTAGCGTAGCGAAAGGGAGAAATATGCATCGCGATTCCCTGTTATCAATTAAGTTCCTAAGTATTTGTTCCGCGATTCACCCCGATTTACCTCGATTTACTTCGATTCACTTCGATTCACTCCTCTTCAATTCCCTAACCTCATCCCTCAAAATCGCCGCCAACTCAAACTCCAACTTCGACGCCGCCTCCCTCATCTGCTTCTCCTTATCCTTTATAATCTCCTTCATCGGCCTCCCGTCACCCGCAAGATCAAGCTTAAGAATATTTGACTGATTCTTCCTCTTCTGTTTCGATCGACTCGCAGTCAACCCAAACTCTGCAAGAATATCTTTAATATTCTTCTCAATAGTTTTCGGCGTAATGCCATGCTTCTTATTATATGTAAGCTGTTTATTCCTTCTTCTGTCAGTCTCTTTGACCGCTCTCTTAATAGAATCCGTAATCCTGTCAGCATACATTATCACCCGCCCGTTAGCATTCCTAGCCGCCCGCCCAATTGTCTGAATCAGACTAACGTCATTTCGCAAAAATCCTTCCTTATCAGCATCTAAAATAGCCACAAGCGAAACCTCCGGAATATCGAGTCCTTCACGCAACAAATTAACACCCACGATTACGTCGATATCTCCTTTCCTCAAATCAGTAATCACCTGTATTCTTTCTAATGTATCAATATCACTATGTAAATATGAAACTTTAATCTTCTTCTTTTTTAAATAGTCAGTCAGATCCTCAGCCATCCTTTTTGTTAATGTAGTCACAAGAGTCCTCTCCTTATTCTCAATCTGTCTCTCAATTTCAATAATCAAATCATCAATCTGCGACTTATTCTTCTTCGTTTCAACTATCGGCCGAATTATAACCTCCGGATCAACAAGCCCAGTCGGCCGAACAATCTGCTCCGCCACCTGCGCACTTTCATTTGCCTCATATTTCGACGGCGTCGCACTTACATATACTGTTTGAAGCGTTCTCTCCTCAAATTCATCAAAATTAAGCGGTCGATTATCAAAGGCACTCGGCAACCTAAACCCATGTTCAATGAGAACACTCTTCCGCGCCCGATCTCCATTGTGCATCCCGCGAATTTGCGGTAGGGTAACATGAGACTCATCAATCACCGTCAAAAAATCCTTCTCAGCCTGCAAAAAGTAATCTATAAGCGTATAAGCCGGCTCACCCTTACTCCGTCCATCAAAATGCCTAGAATAATTCTCAATCCCATTACAATACCCAATCTGCTCAATCATTTCGAGGTCATACTTCACCCGTCTCTTCAACCGCTCAGCCTCAAGTAGCATTTTATGCTTTTTATAATAAGCCAACCTATCTTTTAGCTCTTTCCTAATTTTAATAAATCCATCTTCCTTAATACTCTCATCCATCACATAATGCTTTGCCGGAAACAGCCAAACACTCTTCAGGTCATCCTCAATTATCTTCTTCGTCACATAATCAATCTTTGCAATATTATCAATACCCTCAGAAATATCAAACCTGTAAATTACTTCCTCATTAACCGGCATCATCTCAAAAACCTGACCATGCAACCGAAAAGTCCCTCGCTTCAAATCCGAGTTCGTCCTCTCAAACTGCATCTTCACAAGTCGCTCCAACATCCTGCGTCTATCAAGCTTATCTCCCTTTGCAAAATGCATCACTTCCTTTTTATACTGATCAGGCGACCCAAGATTATAAATAGTCGAAACAGACGCCACAATGATCACATCTTTCCTCGTCATAAGAGCCTGCGTACATGCATGTCGTAATCGATCAATCTCATCATTAATCTGCGACTCTTTCTCAATATATGTGTCAGAGCTCGGCATGTAAGCCTCCGGCTGATAATAATCATAAAAACTCACAAAATACTCCACCGCATTATCCGGAAAATACTCCCGAAACTCATTACACAGTTGCGCCGCCAACGTCTTATTATGAGCAATCACAAGCGTCGGCTTCTGTACCCTCTCAATAACATTCGCAATCGTAAAAGTCTTCCCGCTACCAGTAACGCCAAGCAATGTCTGTTTCTTCTTCCCCCCCGAGATCCCCTTAACCAATTTCTCAATGGCCTTCGGCTGATCTCCCGCAGGTTTATATTGTGAATTCAACTTGAATTTCATCTAGATTTTTCTTTAAATGTTTTCTTAATAATAATAAATATCAAATAATTCATTCAAATTTCACCTTCACCCGGATCTTTACCTTCACCCGGATCTTTAGTCCGGCAAATAAACAGATCGCCACAAGTATCTACCCGGATCTTTACCTTCACCCGGATCTTTAGTCCGGCAAATAAACAGATCGCCACAAGTATCTAGAAATTTGATCCCAGCTTATTATCGATTCATTTTTGAAAGGCGATTGAATTACCTTCAGCTTTTATTAATATTATGCTAAAATAGTAACAAGAACCACACAATTTATCAAGTAGCAAAATATTCTCCTTTCTTCATAAATAAAACTAAAATAATTGCGATTGTTCGTACCTTTCGTACAAGTTCGTAGTTCGCACTATATGCTTATCTCAGTAAAAAAAGGCCTCTCATTTGGCCTAACCTCCGGAATAATCACAACCCTCGGCCTTATCGTCGGCCTAAACTCCGGAACTCACTCACAAGCAGTCATCATTAGCGGTATTCTAATAATCGCCATAGCCGATTCACTCTCCGACGCTTTCGGAATCCATGTATCAGAGGAATCTTCAAGCAGAAATTCACACACCCACGTCTGGCAAGCCACTTTCGCAACTTTTATCTCCAAATTCACCTTTGCCCTATCCTTTATAATCCCAGTCCTTCTCCTCCCACTTCAAACAGCTATTATCGTTAGCATCATTTGGGGACTATTCCTAATCGGACTATTTAGCTATTTCATAGGTGAGAATAAAAAAGCCAAAGTCGTTGCAGAACATCTAACTATGGCCGTCGCCGTAATTTTAATAACACATTTTGTAGGAGGGTTTATAAATAACTTAACTCAATAGGGCTAAACAGGGCTAAACAAGGCTTATTAAAATATGGGAAAATGGGAAAACAATGGAACACATGAGAAAATGATTATTTGGAAAAGTTTGGAAGAATTACGAATAATTATGAAAAAAATATTAATGTGTGTTCCCAAGACTGAATTCAAAACCCTAAGTCAAATTACAAGCGCACATGATTCTATGGCTTCTAATTTTGTTGAAGGTTATTATTCAGGTTATAAAAAAGAGTATCTAAGGTTTATATCTTATAGTAGACGCTCTGGATCGGAGTTGTTTGAAAGAGTTAGACGAATTCATAAATTAGATTACATTGGCAATAATATATTCAAAGAGTTTGAAGAGAGATGTACTAAAACTAACTATTTATTTGATAGGTTAAAATTCAGTTTACAAAATAAAAAAACATAAATAAGCTTTATTGTGCTAAAATCTTGTTACCGCTGTTTCTTCTGCGATTAAAGCCCTATTTAGCCTTATTTAGCCCTATTTGTATGTTACATAAAATGAAATTAAATCCCGAACCCTTTGATAGAGTTCGATCAGGCAAAAAAACACTCGAAATTAGATTAAACGATCTTAAACGCCAGCAGATTAAGCTCGGCGATACTATCGAATTCACAAAAAGACCAGATCTAATCGAGAAAATCGATGTTGAAGTTCAAGAACTTACCCAATACGGCTCATTTGCTGATCTTGCTCAGAATAGTTACATGACCGATTTCGGTTACGAGGAAGATTACGACAAACAAAAATTCATTGATTCCATGTACACAATTTACGACAAAAGCGACGAAGAGAAATATGGAGTACTTGCTATTAGAATGAACAAATAAACAATATGGATGAAATGATAAAAGAAAACAATAGTACAGAGAAGCTAAAGGAGTTGAACAGTTTTTTTAGTACAATCGAATTACTCCTCAGGGTCAAAAGATATCAACTAAAAGACGAAAAAGCACAAATTGTAAAGAAACGAAGATTTTCAGAAATAGAAGATTTGGAAGGGATAAAAAAAATTCTAAACGATCAGACACCAATAATTCAATCAGGGCAAGTTGATAAAGACTTAATCGAACTTTTCGAAAATAAGATTTCAGACCTGAGCGAAACCGCAAAACAATCAAAAACACCAGCTCAAAAAAACAAACTATTTGATCAAATTGAGTTAGTTGAAAAAGTTATTGAGTTTATTGAAAAAGAAAGAAAATCCTCATCAGATGAGTGGGCACAGAAGATGATCACAAGCTATGAGAAAAAAAATCAACCCGAAAGTACCCCAATTAGTACACCAAAATCAACAACAGCTGAGGACGCAAGTAAAGCAGAGCAAATTAAAGAAAAAATGCTAATTGATGAAATAAATGAAACAGCACTTTCACTTGTCTATTCATCTCTTCCAGCGGAATATTCCACCAAAGGAAATTCAGGTTTTCAGAGTATAACTCACTCACCAGAATACTATTTCGATGTGCAGTCAAGAAATATAATGGAATATATGTCTGATAATAATATCAATGAGTCAATTTTAATAAAGGCAGTTGAAAAAAACCAGTACAAAGATGTTGTCGTAAAACAAGCTAAAAAAGGGATTCTAGGCATGGGCGCAAAGACTGCCGTTACAAAAACAGAAAAGACAGGCACTGTTCACAAACAGTACTCAGAATTAAAACCAGAATTTCAAGGATCAGACAAAGCTTATGAGCTAAGTTATTTAGTTTCAGGCGATCAACAAATCATCTATTCTGACTATTCTAGTAGGGGAGGTCAATACATGCAAATAAAATTTGTTTTACCCGAGCATCTATTAGAAAAAATACAACAAAAAATTAAATCTGATCCAACTTTCATCCGGCGATTAGCAAAAGAGCAACTAAAAAAACAGTTCACAGACGCAAGCTTTGATGTCGATTTTGATAAAGCATGGGAAGATGGAGATGAGAATACAAATAATATTGGGTTATGTCCACCATATTCTGAAATAGACGATGCCAACAAAAAAATGCTAATTTGCAATAGTGAAAATGAATTTCTACAACTGTTATATTAAACATTATGAAAATACTATAAGCACTCGCGACTACAAAGGAGCCAATCATGAAAAAGAAAAAGCCGATTCCAAGAGCAGAAGTTGATCGTTTAGTTGCAAAAGCAATAGCCAGACTTTCAACTGAGAAGGGACAAGCCGAGCTCAAAGCGGCTTTTGAACGCGGGGCACAAGCAGCCAGAGAGATCCGTGAAAACGCCAGAGTCGATCCAGCAATGCTGAAAATCCCATTTGGACCACGTACCAGGGATGGTCGTTGGCCCACTCGAAAAGTTAGTAAGGAGGCTTGGGATGAAAAACCAACAACCGATGAGTAATCATGAAATTGATTGGTTAGCTGCAAAAGCCTTGGCAATTTTTCTAACCCCAATAGGACAAGTCGCCTTAAGAGCTGTTTTTACAAGGTCAGAGTTAAGATCAGATCAATTCACAAAAGAGTCCAAACCTAATCCAGCATCACTGACAACCCCACTCGGACCAATCAGTCCTGACGGTCTATGGCCTCATCAACGACGCTAAGTTTATAGGGAAAACCAAGTTTTCCCTTTTCTTCAAAATTATGCAAAGTCTAATAAAAGAACTAAAAAAACTCTCCGACCCAGTTCGCGCTAAGCACTCCCAAGGTTTCTTCAAAACCGCAAAAGGGGAGTACGGCGAAGGCGACATCTTCCTCGGCATTACCATGCCACTTCTCCGAACAGTTTCCCGCAAATATACCCACCTAGATCTAAAAGATCTAGAAAAACTACTATACTCCAAAATCCACGAGCACCGCATGATCGCACTTCTAATCACCGTCCTCCAATACAAAAAATTACCCGAGATTCCGAAATCTCGGAGTGAATCTCTTTCATCAGCAAAACTAACCGAGGATTCGCATCCTCGGGGCAAAGCTCATCTTCAGGGCAAAGTCCCTACTCAGAGTGAATCACGCGAAAAAATCTACGATTTTTATATCAAACACTCCAAACAAATCAACAACTGGGACCTCGTCGACGTAAATGTCCCCCACGTAGTAGGGGACTATCTTCTTAACCACGACAGATCCATCCTCTATAAATTCGCACTCTCAAAAAACCTCTGGCAACGAAGAATCTCCGTCCTAGCCTGCTTCGCCTTCATCCGCCAGAAAGATTTCAAAGACGCCATTGCAATTTCCAAAATACTATTAACCGACAAACATGACCTAATCCACAAAGCCGTCGGCTGGATGCTCCGCGAGATAGGGAAGCGCGATGAAAAAACTTTAACTGACTTTCTGGATACTTATTGCCTCAAAATGCCCCGAACCATGCTTCGCTATTCAATCGAGCGCCTACCCGAACCAAAACGATTGAACTATCTCAAAAAAAAATAATTTAATACTATTCAAAAACCCCACTCTACATAACGATGGGGTTTTTATAATGCGAATTTTTTATCAAGCTTACTTCGACAAATTCCAAACCAAATCATACACACTCTTCATACTTCCAGCAATCAACTTATGATTAATCGCTACAATAAACGGATACTTACCAGAGAAATGAACAATCATGTCATCAATTATCCAGAGCGATGACTTAAAAATAACCTGCGATGGCATCTCTCGAATCTCAATCGATTGAACTTTCAGCTTTTCAGGATCAATGTCACTCGTCTCTCCTGACGGAACAAGTGTTTTTGTCTGAATCTGTTTTTTAATCTTCACATCAAGTAGCGCCTTATAAAATTCATCAGTATAAATCTTTTTGTAATTTCCAATATTTGGCGTGTCAATTGTATAAATAGTAGTTTTCTTTTTCAATCCGAGCAGCGTCTTCTCAATAAAATTTTTAATTCCCTGTTTCGTATCAAAAATCTTTGCATATGGAAAATCAGCCTCAGTTCTATATAAATCAGATAACAAACTATCAAGATCTTTTGCAATCTGAATCTTTGACTCGAAACTTTTCATTATCATCTTTGGGGACTCTACCCAATACTGCTTTGTCCCATGCTGTTTGTGCACTGTTATCAATTTTTCAAATTCAAGCTTATCAAGAATACTTATCGCTGTTGTTCTAGGCAACCCAACCTTCTTCGCAATCTTAGAAGCAACCGATTCACCTAGCTCAGTCAACGCAATATACACATTTATTTCATTCTCTTTGAACCCTAGTTCTGCTAGGGATTTTTTAATTTTATCAAGCATACGAGGTTATTGTCGAAACTTTTCGTCAATTGTTAGTGATTAAGTAGCTAAATTTAGCCATCTGTGTAATTGTACTATGAAAAATACGATCAGTCAATACAGTAAATAAAAACTGTAGCATAATAAAGATAACAAAGAACTTTGACAATTCAAAAAGGAGAATCTCATGAAACAGTACAAAAGTGGAATCTTTGCCCTCTCAGCTGATCCCGTAACTTTTGGCCACATCGATATGATCAAAAAAGCACTTCTGCAATGCGAGAACCTGATAATCTTCGTAGCAAACAACGGAGCGAAAAAATACCTGTTTAATCTAAAAGAACGATACTACATGGTCAAAAAAACGATCAAACAGTTTGACATCAGAAACGTTCAAGTGATCTATGGCCCCGAACTTTTAACTGACATGTTCCTCAAATACGACTGCGACGTTGTTTTTCGCGGAGTCAGAGATGAGAAAGATTACAAATTTGAATCCGAACAGATCTTCGCCATGAACCTCATCCTCCCCGGCTTCGCCGACAAAGTTGTCTACATCCAATCAAGCGTTGAGCTCAAACATGTCAGCTCAACTCTAGTTAAATCATTTGTCCAATGTCATCTACCAGTTTCAGAGATGGTTCCTCTGTTTATCTCTGCAAAACTAGAAGAGCGCATCAACCGCCAATTCAAAGTCTCTTTCACCGGCGAGATCTGCTCAGGAAAAAGCTACGTTGCAAATGCAGTGAAGCAGTACATCGAAACCCACTACAACATAGAGGTTAACTATATCAATCTAGACCAGATAATCCGTGACCTCTATGTTGAGGATAGCCCATCAGCACAGAAAATCCGCGATTGGATCCTTGAACACTTTGGCGCAGACACTCTTTCAACAGATCGCAAATCAGTTAACCTGGAAATTCTCAAATCCCGCATGTTCAGCATGTCTGATGATCTAAAAAGAGAAGCTCAGCAAATAACCGCCCCACATGTCACTCGCCTCTATCGTGATGCACTAAGTGACAAAGAGGGGATCATCATCCTCGAATGGGCAAAACTTGCCGAGATGGGCATGTCAACTTGGACGAACAATAATGCTGTCCTAGTTCATTCCTCAGAAGGTGATAAGATGTCGAAGAAGCGCGGACTAGATGAAAAGTTTGCGGCTGCCGCTAGAAAATTCCAGTGGAACAAAGCTCAGAAACAACAATCTCTCGAAAAATCAATTGCGAGAGAGGGCAGTGGCCAGCTAATCGTTTTTGAAAACAACTTCGACAACGACGAGGCCATCAAGACACTTTCAATCTCTGTCGTAAACTTGTTCAAGTCCTCGGGCAAAGCAGGAGGTCACTAATGCAAGTCGGCTCATACAAAGTCATAAAACAAATTGGAGAGGGGGCATTTGGCCGAACATTCTACGCAGAACACGTTGACCTAGGAGAAAAAGCTCCCGTCTGCCTCAAGCAGAATAAAATCGATGACCCAGAATTCAACAAGATGTTCCGAGATGAGGCTCTACTCCTCTGGAACATCCCTCATCCAGGCCTAGTCTCAGTCAAAGATTTCTACGAAGGTCCAGAGTTTCATCAAGTAATGGTAATGACCTACGCAGAGGGCGCTAACCTGCAAGAACTGGTTGAGAAAAATGGTCCCGTTGACTATGAACACACCTGCTGGGTAATGCAACGCTTGCTTGACGCAATCAGCTATCTGCATTATCGCGGTATCGTTCACTGCGACATCAAACCAAACAATATCATTATCAGAACAGCTGTTCATGAAGCGATTCTCGTAGACTTCGGTCTATATGTCGAGAATCCGGGTGCAGACACCGTGGCAAAGGGGGGGACTGAATTTTTCATCCCACCAGAATTTGCTCTTGGTCTACCACCACTTCCAGCTTCTGATATCTATTCACTCGGCAAAACAATTCTCTATATGATCGGAGGAAATCAGAACACGAGTGCATTCCCAAAAGGAGTTCCGGACGATTTCAAACGGATAGTCTCGTCTATGATTAGACGCGACTCACTAAAACGTCCACAAGACGCAAAATCACTCATCGGAGATGTCTTTCGATTCCGGAAGTCATTCTACGGCCGAACAGCCGCCCCCGATGAGTTCAACTACCAAAAAGGAGCAAGATCATGAGTGGATTCGGAGGATGGTGCGGAAATGATGATTATGACTTCGACGACAATCGCGGTCAGAAATCTTTCAAAAGCGCCAAAAAAAAGCACAAAAGTCCAGGGGTGAAGAAATCCAGGGCCACAAAAAGGTCCAAGGCAAAAGGATCGGCAAGTCCAGATGACTCAAGTCAAACTTTCCATGACTTTTTACGGGTGACAAAGCTTCCAGTTCCAACAGCTACGCACAGCCTCAAAAGCACCGCAAACAACGTCATTATTACAGTTCTCGACATGACGTCCTCAATGGGCGTCTGGAGGGACGAGATTCGCAAGAGAGCAGCTTCACTCTTCGACGAAGCCAAGAAGTATCTCGGCAGTGAAGACCTCGAGCTCCTCTTCATCGCATACGGCGACGCAAGAACAGACTACAATGTCGTTCAGGTGTCTCAGTTTGGGTCCGACGCCAAACTCGACGACTACCTAGCCTCGTTTACTGACTGTGGCGGAGGCGGACAGGGGAGTGAAACCCCCGAGCTCGTTGCCTACTACCTCGCCACGCAAGTCGATCTTTCTACAGCTCAGAACGTCTACACTTTCTTCATCACCGATGAATCCGGTTGTGACAGTGTCAATAGCCGAGATGTTCTCGAGTGGCTAGGGATCAAAAAGTTCAATCCCGAGTACGCCAAATCCAAAGACCTTTTCAATCTCCTCAAACGCAAGATGGAGCTCTACACGATCTTGTGTGAGACGAAGAACTATCCCAACCAAGTCGGATTTATCAATGAGTGGTGGCACGACATCATGGGCGTCGAGCGAGTCTTGCCTCTGTCTGATGCTAGACGAGTTATAGATGTCATTCTTGGCACCATGGCCAAGCTCACCGGACAATTAGACACCTTCAGCAAAGACCTCAAACAACGACAACTGCCTTCGCCTCACGGCCAAGTCAACGTCGCAACAGTCATGACCTCAATCTCAATGGTCGGCAAAGGCACACCAAGTGATCCTTTCACAAAGAAAGGCGCCAAACAGGTCAAATCACTTATCTAACACAATACAGGCTTGTTCAATGAACAAGCCTTTTT